>Ga0078972_1000493_pt1 | contig 164542 bp, 137 predicted proteins | sample YelNatPaOPGAMG01_FD_67568 | JGI IMG/M metagenome (GOLD analysis project Ga0078972, IMG submission 67568) | Hot spring thermophilic microbial communities from Obsidian Pool, Yellowstone National Park, USA - OP-RAMG-01 (SPADES assembly) (version 2) | ecosystem: Environmental > Aquatic > Thermal...
TAGGTTTGTATCTGGATGGTCTGTTGGTAGGTAGTGGCAATACGTTGGTATTGCCTAAGGACCTAGGGGTTACGAATCAGAACTGGCTAGGCAGGTCGCAGTTTGCGGCGGATGCGTACTATAATGGTCAGCTTGATGAGTTTAGGATCTACAATCGAGCCCTCAGTGCGGCTGAGGTGGCTTATCTGGCGGGAGACAGGCCGTAGGTCTTTAGCCAGTAGTCTTGTACATCAAGGGCCCGTAGCGATACGGGCCCTTTTCTTTTTGGGTTTGGTTGGGGCTAGTCGTAACATTTGCCATTGTACGGACTTAGGTCTAATGGGACTTTTGTAGGCATAGGTCTGGACAAATGGCCGGTATGTTCGTATACTATTTACGACACTGGGGAATAGTGTAATGGTAGCACAACTGACTCTGGATCAGTTAGTCTAGGTTCGAATCCTAGTTCCCCAGTTCTGCTCTACACCAGGCGGTAGGTCCTTGTATTGACCCCCATGTCTCGCTATAGTCTGGGCCAGCATCGTCTTTGGCAGAGTCAATAGGTGGAAAGATGGCCAATACCAGGCACTACATAGCAATCGACCTAGGTGCTGAGAGCGGCAGGGTGATGCTGGGGGCAGTAGGTGATGGAAGGATAGCGATCGAAGAGGTGTACCGCTTCCCAAATGGCCCTATAACTGAGGAGGGGGCACTGCGATGGGACTTTTCAACATTGATGGGGCATATCAAGACTGGGATATCCAAGGCGGTACAGGTCCAGCCCAATGTTGCAAGCATAGGCATAGACACATGGGGTGTGGATTTTGGTTTGCTGGACGAGAAAGGCACGCTGTTAGAAAACCCATACCACTATCGCGACCGCCGCACCGAGGGGATGATGGAGAAGGCCTTTGGCCTATTGCCAAGATGGGAGATCTATCGCCAGACGGGTATCCAATTCATGCCGTTTAACACGCTCTTCCAGTTGCTCGCCCTCAAGACCTATAGGCCGCAGGTGCTGGCCAAGGCCAGGTACCTGTTGTTCATGCCAGACCTGATCTGTTACCACCTGACCGGCCAGATCTCGGTAGAATATACGATTGCCAGTACTTCTCAGATGCTTGACATGTCTACAGGGCTATGGGCCGAGGCCATTCTGAAGGCATTGGGCTTGCCAGTGGGGATATTGCCCAAGGTGGTCCAGCCAGGCAGCCCCAAGGGCACGATCAGGCCTGAACTGGCCGAGGCCATCGGGGTATCGCCCTTGCCTGTGGTGGCGGTAGGGTGCCACGATACTGCCTCTGCTGTAGCTGCGGTGCCTGCCCAGACTGAAAGGGCGTGGGCATACCTGTCCAGCGGTACCTGGAGCCTGATGGGTATTGAAAGGAGCGAACCGGTCATCACACCCCAGACTTGCGAACTGGGCTTTACCAACGAAGGTGGTGTGGACGGGACCATAAGGCTCCTTACGAATATCATGGGCCTTTGGCTCGTGCAGGAATGTAGGCGATATTGGGCCAGCCAAGGGGCGGATATGGACTACGGCCAGCTTGTACAGATAGCCGCAGAGGCCGAGCCCTTTGCTGCTGTCATCAAGGTAGATGACAGCCAATTCCTGGCCCCGGGAAGGATGCCAGAGCGGATAAACGCCTTCCTGGAAAGGACCGGCCAACGGCCGATCCACCAGCCAGGCCAGATGGTCCGTTCGATACTGGAAGGCCTTGCATTGAGATATGCCCAGGTGATGGCCAGTATCGAGCAGTTGTCTGGGTCGGCTGTAGAGGTCTTGCACATTGTCGGTGGGGGCATAAGGAACACGCTATTGAATCAGTTCGCTGCGGATGCCACAGGCAAGGTCGTTGTGACAGGACCTGTCGAGGCCACGGTCGTCGGCAATATCCTGATCCAAGCAAAGGCTGCAGGCCAGATCCGGTCACTGGCAGAGGGTAGATCCATGGTTGCCAGGTCCTTCGAGAGGGATCTCTACAGGCCAAGAGACCAGCAGACCTGGGCTCAGTTTGCCAAGAGGGCCTCTTCGATATTGGAACGGTGCTGAGCGTGGCCTTGCAGGATACGGATAGACAGTTGCTCGTAGAGCTGGTGGAGCTCTCGCACATCTACGGTAGCCCCGATTATGTGCAGGCCGGAGGGGGCAATACCTCTGTGAAGACCGATAGGGTCCTGTATGTCAAACCGTCCGGTGTGCCACTGGCGGCAGTGACCATGGACCAGCTAGTGGCGATTGACAGGGCGATGCTTTCCAAGATCTATGCGATGCAGCAGGATCTGCCTGCCGCAGAAGGCCAGGCCCAGGTTGGGCGGTTGATCGCCGAGGCGGTCATATCGTCTGGCAAGGGAAGGCCATCTGTCGAGACCCCCCTGCATGACAGCCTACAATGGCGGTTTGTGGTACATACACACCCTGCCCTCGTAAACGGCATGACATGCAGTATCGATGGCAAGGTGATCTGTGCGAGACTGTTCCAGGATGCCCTCTGGATGGACTATGTGGATCCGGGGCTGGCACTGTGCACGGGGCTCAGGATCTCGGTGGAGGGTTACCAACGTATCCATGGTCGCCAGCCCTCAGTGATCTTCTTGCAGAACCATGGACTCGTTGTCGGCGGTCAAACCCCCAGCCAGGTCCACCAGATCCATGCAAAGGTGATAGATACCTTGGTAAGCTTCTACAGGGCTGCAGGGCTTTCCATCAGGATCGACCGACAAAGGCCAAGCCAGGATGTGGCCAGCTCTGCCGCACAGATGATAAGGAAGGCCTTCGGCTCCGATGTGGCTGTTGAGGTAGCAGCAGGGTTTGCCTGTCCGCAGGGGCCACTTACACCTGATCACATCGTCTATGCCAGGTCATACCCGCTTGCGTCGGCCCCTACGCCGCAGGCCGTCTTGGCCTACCGAAGGAGTTTCGGGTTTGATCCGAGGATCGTCACTTGGGATGGGCTGGTCTGTGGCGTAGGCAAGGATCAGATCCAGGCCAGGGCAGCGTTGGACCTGGCTGCAGATGGTGCCCTGGTAAGTCAGTTGGCCGCTGCCTTTGGAGGCGTGCGGTACATGACAGACCAGGCAAGGCGTTTTATAGAGGGCTGGGAGGCAGAGGCATATAGGTTGAAGGTACTTCAGTCCAGTCCTGACAAAGGGGGTTGCTAGTGGCTACAGACAGACAGATCGAGCAATGCTATCGTAACGCCAGGGATAGGTACGCCCAGTTAGGTGTCGATACGGATCAGGTCCTGAGGCGGCTGGCCCGGATCCCGATATCCCTTCACTGCTGGCAGGGTGATGACGTGGTGGGATTTGAAAGGAAGGATACACAATTGGGTGGGGGGCTGGCGGTCACTGGCAACTATCCTGGCAGGGCAAGATGTGGGGACGAGCTCCGCGAGGACCTCCAGGTGGCGTTCTCATTGATACCTGGCAGACATAGGCTCAACCTCCATGCATTCTATGCAGAGACCGATGGGGCCGTGGACAGGGATTCGCTGGAACCCGAACACTACAGACACTGGATAAGTTGGGCCAGACAACACAGGATCGGTTTGGATTTCAACCCAACCTTCTTTTCCCATCCCAAGGCAGCAGATGGCATGACCCTTTCCCATCCAGACAAGGCCATCAGGAGGTTCTGGATCGAACATGGTATCAGGTGCAGAAGGATAGGTGCGGCCATAGGGAAGGCACTGGGCAAGACCTGTATAACCAATATCTGGATCCCTGACGGTATGAAGGATAACCCAGTAGACCGCAAGGGACCTAGGCAGAGGCTGGCGGCGTCGTTGGATGAGATCTTCCGGGAGCAGATAGACCCCAGACTGAATCTGGATGCGGTCGAGTCCAAGCTATTCGGCATAGGTTCGGAAAGCTACGTGGTAGGCTCGCACGAGTTCTACCTCGGCTATGCAGCGGCTCGACGGAAGATCCTCACATTGGATACAGGGCACTTTCATCCTACAGAGTCGGTGGCAGACAAGCTCTCAGCAGTCCTGATGTGGGTGCCAGCGGTATTGCTTCATGTCAGCAGGCCCGTCAGATGGGACAGCGACCACGTGGTCATCTTGAACGATGACCTCCAGGCGATCGCTTGCGAAGCGGTTCGGGGTGGTTTCCTGGATAGGGTCTTTATTGCACTGGACTATTTCGATGCGAGCATAAACAGGATCGCCGCATGGGTCATAGGTGCAAGGAATGCCATAAAGGCCTTGATGGTGGCCATGCTAGAACCTACGGATCGACTGAGGCAGCTAGAGCTGGAGGGCAATTACACAGAAAGACTTGTCGTACTTGAGGAGCTAAAGACCATGCCATTTGGTCATGTCTGGGACTACTACTGCCTGCAGCAGCAGGTCCCTCCGGATCGTTTTTGGATGCCCAAGGTCAGGGCATACGAGAGGCAGGTCTTGTCAAGGCGGATTTGAACGTTGAAGGACTATCGGGGTAAAAGACATGGAAGAGCAAGGACAGCATCGTGTAGGCGACGAGTTCGAACGTGAACCTGTGCCCCAGACAGCCCTCAAGGGTGCAAGCGCCTTCTGGGGGATGTATGCAGGTGAGCACACCGCAGGCACGGAGTTCATGTTAGGGCCGCTTTTCGTCTCGTGGGGGGTGGGGGCTTACGACCTGATACTCGGCCTCTTGTTGGGCAACCTGCTGGCGGTATTGAGCTGGAGGTTCGTGACCGCACCTATAGCCACCAGATACAGGCTCACATTGTATTACCAGCTCGAGAAGATCTGCGGCAGGGGCCTTGTGACGATTTATAACCTTGCCAATGGTGTCCTGTTCTGTTTCCTGGCAGGTGCAATGATCACCGTCTCGGCCACGGCGGTCGGTGTGCCGTTCGAAGGCAGGATCAGCATGCCGACATTCCAGGACATGTTGCCTACTGGCCTGGCCTGGTGTATGGCGGTCATCGTGCTGGGGGCGATGATGACATTCGTTGCCATCAAGGGCTATGGGTTCGTGGCGAGGGTAGGCCACATCTCGTCGCCGTGGATGTTCCTGGTGTTCCTTGCCTGTGGCATCGTGACATTGGGCAAGCTCAAGAGCATAGATTTAATAGATCTGCTGACACCTGCTGCAGGTACGACCAGCCGGATAGGCTTCTGGGGCGTGGTGTTCTTTTCATGGTTCTGCAATGCCGCTATGCACATAGGCATGTCGGACCTTTCGGTCCTGAGATTTGCGAAGAAGGCATCTTATGGTTGGGCATCGGCTGCAGGGATGTTCCTCGGACACTATATTGCGTGGATCTGTGCCGCACTATTGTTGGTATACTGGGTCCGCAATCATGGAGTAGATCCAGCTAAGGGCATGCCGCCAGGGCCGATGGTATTCGATGCAGTAGGCTGGGCAGGGCTTGCATGTGTGATCGTAGCTGGCTGGACGACTGCGAACCCGACCCTGTACAGGGCAGGCCTCGCCTTCCAGGGCCTGTACCCGAGGATGTCCAGGGCCATGGCCACATTCATCGCAGGGGCCTTGTGTACCCTCGCTGGGATGTTCCCGGCAGTGGCGATGAAACTGCTGGACTTTGTGGGCCTCTATGGCACGACGTTGGCCCCGGTCGGGGCAGTCATACTTGTGGAGGTATACCTGGCAGAGAGGTTCGGGCTTGTACGCAACTGGGCCGAGAAGACAGGAAGACCATTCAATGTTGCAGTACTGTTGGCATGGGCCATACCATTGGTCCTATTCTATGTTGCATACATAAGCTGGGGGATCTTCCCATCCTACATGACGTTACCCGTATACATCATGACAGGTCTTCTGTACATAGTCTTGGCAAAGGCTATCAACCGTGTACCTTCTGGGGTCTAGAGACCATGAGAACGTTCGCAATGATACTGGGTATGTGCGCCCTGGGATTGACCGTATTACCCGCTGTACTGTTTGCGGCCAGCAGGCTTGACGAGCCGGTCATGAAGAAGCTCTGCCTGGACGGCTGCATCCTGTGGTTTATCACGGCACCTGCATTCATGAAGGGCGGTGCCAAGTAGCAAGCTGACTGCTAGTCCAGGTTCATGGTCAGCAGGAATTCCGCATTTGTCCTGGTCTTGGCCAGCCTGCTCTTGAGCAGTTCCACGGCCTCGACAGGGTTGAGTTCGCTGAGTACCTTGCGGAGCCTATAGGTAAGTTGCAGCTCCCTGGGATCCAGCAATAGCTCCTCCTTCCTCGTGCCGCTTCGGCTGATGTCGATGGCAGGCCAGACTCGCTTGTCCACGAGCCTCCTATCCAGGTGCAGTTCCATATTGCCGGTGGCCTTGAACTCCTCGAATATCACCTCGTCCATCTTGGAGCCGGTATCTATAAGGCATGTGGCAAATATCGTCAGCGAACCACCATTTTCCACATTTCGCGCCGCACCGAAGAACTTCTTTGGCATCTGCAATGCCCCTGCGTCCACACCACCAGTCAATATACGGCCTGAATGTGGCGTCTCGTTGTTATAGGCCCTGGCAAGACGTGTCAGAGAGTCCAGCAATATCACCACGTCCTGCCCATATTCTACCATCCTCTTTGCCTTTTCTATGACGATCTCAGCTACCTGGCAGTGCCTGGAGGCAGGTTCGTCAAAGGTCGAGCTTATCACCTCAACGTCGTCAGCAGTGCCCCTCTCCATCTCCGTGACCTCCTCGGGCCTTTCGTCGATCAGGAGGACTATGAGCTTGACCTCTGGGTGGTTCTTGCTGATGGCGTTTGCCATCTTCTGCAATAGCGTGGTCTTACCCGTCCTGGGTGGTGCAACTATCAAACCCCTCTGCCCCTTACCGACTGGAGTGATCAGGTCGATGATCCTCATGTTGAGCTCCTCCGGGGTGGTCTCGAGGATCAGCCGCTGATTTGGGTGCAGAGGCGTTAGGTCACTAAAAACCACCTTGTCGGCCAGGAGCTCTGGATCCTCGTAATTGATAGCCTCTACGCGGAGCAATGCAAAGTACTTCTCGCCATCCTTGGGCGGCCTGATCTGGCCCGAGACGATATTGCCAGTCCTAAGTCCAAACCTCCTTATCTGGGACGGCGAAACATAGATATCATCAGGGCTGGAAAGGTAATTGTAGTCTGGATTCCTCAGGAACCCGTAACCATCGGGCAGGACCTCCAAGACCCCCTCTCCATACATGAGGCCATTTGCCTTGATCCTCTGCTTGATGATCATGAATATCAGGTCCTGCTTTGTCAGGCCGCTGTACTCGGTCAGCCCTTCGTTCTTGGCTATCTCGTGCAGCTCTGCGACCGATAGCTTTTGAAGGTCCCGTAAATAGAGGCTTCCCTTCTTGATCCTCTCGTACTTGGCATGGGTAGACTCTGTCTCCTGGGACCTTTGCTGCTCTGACGGCTTTTGGGGCTGGACCTGTTGACTAGCAGGTATCTCTGCCACGGCGGTATCGCCTTGAGCAGCTTCGCAGGCCTGTGGTTGGGCCTGATCGGGACCGGCCAACTCCATCTCAGTGGTATTCTGGTCCACCTGTGCAGTAGCAACAGGGTCTGCCTGCTCGCCAGTGAGCAGCAACTGCTCCTGGCTCAGTTCTTCCTTCTTCTTGCCTCTGCGTGTGCCTTTTGGACCTTTTGAGGTCTTTCCAGCCATGATTGCTCCTTCTCCTAAAAACCTAACCGTCACGATCACCCGCTGGTCTGGGTCGGATGATACCAACGCCAGACGGGGACTTATGGATCATCCTATCGCGGGGACTTGCCCTATATGTCTAACCGGCTTGTACCTGACCGATGGTGCCAGGTCCAAACCTTAACCCTGCGAACCGCGGTTATCTCTCAAGATATCCGCAAAGATCGTAGCGACTTGTCTAGCCAATGTCGAGAAGTCCGAATTGTTGTCAATAATATTATCGGCAGCTGCAGCCTTGCTGTCCAGGGAAATCTGGTACTTTTCTCTGGCAGCGATCTGCTCGGCCCCCAGCGACCTTGCCCTTTCGATCCGCTTGTTGGCATCGCAGGCAACGAAAACCAGCCTATCGCATCTTTCCCGCCAGCCTACCTCCAGCAATAGCGGTACATCCAACACAATGGCCGGCACGTCAGTGTGATCCTGGAAAAATTCGATAAGCGCCTCCACCTCTTTTAGTACTATCGGATGGAGGATCTGGTTCAACTGCCCGACCCTATTTGGGTCTGCGAATACGATACTGGCCAGTCTTCCACGGTCGATCTGGCCATCTGTACCCAGGATCTCCTGACCGAACACCTCCAAGACACGGCGGCGGACCTGGGGCCGATTGAGTACCTGGTGGGCTATCCGATCCGCATGTATCACGGCACATCCCAGCCTGCCAAACTCCATGGCCACCGTACTCTTGCCAGCCCCTATACCACCGATGATCCCTATGACCGGCTTCCTGGCATGCCCGCCTTTATCAATCTTCATTGTATAAGACCTGTGAATTATGTCAATGCCTAGGCCATCTTGAAGGTCAGATCTTCGCCCTCAGGTCGCGGATCAGGCCAGAAAGCACGTGTGGGGGGATGCCCGCGAGCCTCTGGTCAGGGATCTGGCTGAGGGCTATGCGGTCCAGGATGTCCAACGCCTGCTTGCCATGGGCGACTATGATATCGCAGCTCATCTCTGCCTTCTCCAGGTCCCCGTCCGAGACCATCCTCAGGTAACGTACGATCTCGTCTGCCAGCTCTGCATCTGACATCCTCGGCAGGGGCATCACTAGTGCATCTGGCAGTTGCGTAGGCGTCTGATCCTCGGTTATGGGCGTGCTCTTTTCCTTTAGGATCTCCTCTGTGATGGCAAATGTCTCTGCCATCATCTGCCTTCGCCTGTACTCTTCTGACTCGTCCAATGGCGCCAACTTGAGGTCCTGAACATCCTGGTCCAATGTGGGGATGTAGACCTTGCCGTGGCAGCCAGGACACCTTCCCCACCTGCCTCCGCTCCCATCAGGGGCCTCGATCTGTTTGCCGCAATGTTGACAGTGGAATGAGATGGCCATGGCTAGCCCCCTGACCGCGCAAGGTATTCGGCCTTGACCTCGGTGGTGATCCCGCCCCTAGGCCTGAACCTGCCTACTACGGTCATCCTCCTAGGTCTGCACGCATCTACCAGCTCATCCAGGATCTGATTGATAAGCTGTTCATAGAAGATACCTCGGTTGCGATATGCCTGAAGGTAGAACTTCAGGCTCTTGAGTTCTATACAGACCTTGTCTGGGACATAGTCGATCAGGATCAACCCGAAGTCTGGCTGGCCGGTCTTTGGGCAAAGGCTGGTAAACTCTGGACAGCGTATAGTTATGGTATAGTCCCTGTTGGGCCTGGGGTTCTCAAAGACCTCGATCTGTGAAGCTGCCATAATTCTGCTCCTTGTCAGGAATATAGCCCATATCCGGTGCAATGACAAGGCATTAGCGGCAGACAGGGTGCGGTCCGGGGCCGTTTTTTTGTAACAAACAGGCCTCTAGCTGGATCAAGGATATTGGCAGCCTGGTGGGGCCTGCTGGAGGGCCGGTATCAGGCGGTTGTTTGCTGTTAAGGGTTGGGATACAATGGCCATACAGGTCAAAGAAGGCAAGAGGCGGTGCATGGATAATGGAAAAAGGAAAAGACTTGGTGAGCTGCTGTGTGAAAAGTCCTATCTGGACCCTAACAACCTCCAGATAGCCTTGCAGCAGCAGCAACAGTCCCATCGCAAGTTGGGTTTGATCCTGTTGGAACTGGGCTATGTCAGTGAACCGCAGTTGTTGGAGGCCCTGTCCATCCAGGCTGGCATAGAGCGTGTGGACCTGGCCGATATAAACATACCTGCCGACGTGGTTGCCCTAGTTCCGGCAGACCTGGTCTATAAGTATCACCTGCTACCGCTAAGGTTGGAAGATGGTAGGCTTGCAGTAGCCATGACCAACCCATTCCAGGCGGAGGCCTTGGAGGACCTCAGGTTGGTCACTGGCAGCCAGATCCGCAGGTATTATGCGGATCCAGTGGAGATGGACGATGCGATACTGCGATATTACGGCAGCAACGTGGCCCGCATGCTGGACAACTTGGCACCAAAGGACCAGGACCAGGCCGATGCCCTGGAAGGGGAGGAGCTTTCGGCAGATCAGCTCAGCGAGATAGCCAGGGAGCCATCGTTGGTCAACCTAGTAAACCTGATCATACTTGAGGCATTAGAGGAGCGGGCAAGTGATATCCATATAGAGCCGTTCGAACACGAGCTGAAGATAAAATACCGAATCGACGGAATGTTGGTGGAAAAGACGCCATCTTCCAAGAGGCTGCACCCTGCCATAGTGTCCCGTATCAAGATCATGGCCAATATGAACATAGCCGAGCGGTTCGTGCCGCAGGATGGCAGGATAGAGTTTGCAACCAAGAGGGGCAAGATAGACCTGCGTGTATCAACGGTCCCGACGGTCTATGGAGAGGCGGTGGTCATGAGGATATTGGACAAGTCTGCTGCATTGATGGACCTCGAGGACCTGGGCATGCGGCCGGAGACCCTTGAGGGTTTCGAGAAGTGCCTCAGGAAGGCCTATGGCATCGTCCTAGTGACTGGCCCGACTGGTTGTGGCAAGACCACAACATTGTACGCGGCCCTCAAGAAGATCTATTCACCGGCGGTCAAGATGATCACCATAGAGGATCCGGTGGAGTATCAATTGGATGGGATCAATCAGATACCGGTTAATCCAAAGAGGGGCCTTACCTTTGCAACTGGGCTAAGACACATCCTCAGACACGACCCAGATATCATCATGGTCGGAGAGATCAGGGACAGGGAGACCGCCGACATAGCCATAAGGGCAGCACTGACCGGCCACCTGGTCTTCTCGACCTTGCACACCAACGATGCGGCAGGTGCGGTGACCAGGTTGATAGACATGGGTATAGAGCCATTCCTCTTGGCCAGTTCGCTCGAGGGTGTCTTGGCCCAGAGGCTAGTCAGGCGGATCTGCCCACATTGCAAGGAGCCGTGCGAGCCAGATTGGCGGCTCTTGAAGAGTCTGAACGGCTCGGTGGAGGTCAGGCCTGATGTAAAGTTCTACAGGGGTCGAGGGTGCAAATATTGTAGCCAGACAGGTATGTTGGGTCGGACAGGTGTATTCGAGCTGCTAAGGATTACCAGCACGCTCAGAGACCTGATAGCCACAAGGCCCACCACCGATCAGATAGTAAGGGCGGCCCCGCCTGACTATGTCAGCATGGTCCATGATGGGATCCTAAAGGTCCTCGCTGGACAGACGACTCCTGAAGAGGTCATGCGGGTTGCAAAGACCATAGGCGACGATTGATCTGCGATAGATCTGGAGTAAGATGGCTGAGTTTGTATACAAGGCAGTGGATCGACATGGCTCAACCGTAACCGGTACCATAGAGGCGGTTGACAAGAGGGCTGCTGTGGCTGCCCTTGCGCAGAAGGGCCGGTTCGTCACCGAGGTGGTCGTAAAGGGACAGCAGGTGGCCACACCCTCGGCTGTCAGTCAAGCAAGGCAGGGCCCTGTGGCAGGGCAGGGGCTCGGTTGGGGCCTAGGCCGGGGCGGAATTACTGGAAAGGACCTGCTGGCCATAACGACACAGCTGGCAACCGCACTCCGGGCGGGTCTGCCGTTGATGGCCAGCCTGCAGCTGTTGAGGAATCAACAAAAGAAGGCTGCTGCTAGGGAGCTGCTTGAGGACCTGATCAATGCCGTCAGTTCGGGCAGTTCGCTATCCGATGCCATGTCGAAGCATCCTAAGGTCTTCAGCCCACTGTATATCTCCATGGTGCGGGTGGGTGAGACCGGTGGGATGCTGGATCAGACCATGATGCAGTTGGCACAGATCCTGGGCAGGGATGAGAAGGTCAAGACCAGTATAAAGAATGCATCAGCTTACCCCTTGTTGGTCCTGGCGCTAGGTATAGTATCGGTCACGATCATCGTGACGTTCATACTGCCAAAGGTCATGTCTACCATGGATCTGTCTCGCAGTGCCCTGCCTTTACCTACTCAGATGCTCTTGGGTGCAGGGGATCTGGCTTACAGGGCGTTTACGAGGGTAGAGGGCTGGGTGTTGATAGCCGGTATTATCGCTGCCATAGGTTATGGCGTGCGTTGGCTGCGTACAGATGGCAGATTACAGTGGGATGGTTTCAAGTTGCGGATACCGATCCTGGGTTCGGTCCTGAAGACCATTGCAGTTGGTCGTTTCTCCAGGACGCTCGGTGCCCTGACCAAGGGAGGGGTTACCATACTGGAGGCCCTGGCCGTTGTCAGGGATACGCTCGGCAACGAGGTCCTGGCCAGGCAGATAGATCAGGTTGCAGAACAGGTCAAGCGCGGGTCGAGTATCGCCGAACCATTGGAAAGGTCTGGTTATTTTCCGCCATTGCTGGTCCAGATAACGGCCGTTGGAGAGCAGACAGGAAGGTTGGACGAGCTGCTCTTACAGGCCGCAGACATGTTTGATGCAGAATCGGATGCAGCCATAACCAGGTTCATGTCCATATTCCCAGCGGTTCTGATACTTCTGCTGGCAGTAGTGATAGGGTTCATAGTTGTAGCGACCCTTCTGCCCATGCTGGTCAGTCAGCTGGGAGCGGTTGGAAGATGATATGCCTTTTGACGAGTATCTAGGTCCGGTTGTCAGATCAGGCTTTTAGGAGACGCTCACATGTATACAAAGAAAGACAAGAACAGACGGGCCTTCACACTTGTTGAGTTGCTTGTGGTGATCGTGATCATCGGGATCTTGGCCACGTTCGTAGCGCCCAATGTGATCAGGTCCCTGGGCACCAGCAAGGTGAAGCTGGCCAAGGCCAAGATGGCCCTAATCGAGGACGCACTCAGCAGATTTTACATGGATTGTGGCAGATATCCATCCGACGCGGAAGGCCTTGAGGCCCTTATCTCTAATCCAGGAGATACCGGTTGGAACGGGCCGTATCTGAAGGCCTCCCAGATACTAGATCCTTGGGGCAACCCCTATATCTATGTATCGGAAGGTACGATCAATCCAGGTAGTTTTGACCTCATCAGCCTTGGTGCTGACGGCCAGGAAGGCGGCGATGGCGAGAATGCCGATATATACAACGACTAGCCCAGGTCCTCGGCCGAGGGACGCTGGCTTTACAATGATCGAGCTGATGGTGGTGGTGCTGGTCATCGCCCTCGCAGCGGGTCTAGGTGGTGGACTCTACATGAGGTCATATCGCAGGATGATGGTAGAGAAGGCCGCAAAGGACCTGCGTTTGATGGCCAGGTATGCCAGGATAGCAGCCATCGAGCAACAGCAGCCCCTATACTTGGTCATGGACAAGGCCAATAACCGGGTCTTTGTAGCTACAAGCGGATTCTTTTCCGGGCAGGCAGAGTCGGCCGGTGCCGTCGTCAGCAATCAGTTCTGCAGGCCAATGACCCTTCCCTCAGGGGTGAGCTTTGAGGAGGTCATGACCGAGGGTGGGCAGCAGGATGAGCTGGCAATGGATGGTTTGTTCAGGATAAGGTTCATGCCCAACGGTACTGCTGATTCTGCAGTGGTCATAGTTGGCAATGGCCAGACACACTATGCCCTTGTCGTGAATGGGGCAACTGGTTCCACTCGCATCGTGATGGGTCAGGCTGAACTGTTGTCTGAGGAGCTAGTAGTGGATCTGGAGGCCGGATAATCATGCGTGCTTATCATGACAACCCCGGCTTCACCTTGGTCGAGACCATAGTAGGGGCCGTCATACTGGCCGGGGTGGTAGTCACTGTCAGCGCAATAAGCTCCAATGCCATGGTCGCGTCCAGGTTGAATCGGCAACATGAGACGGCCGCTTCCATAGCAGATAGGCAGTTGGCCATGATCAGATATGCAGGCGTTGATCAGTTGGTAGATGCTGGCGGCCAGATCGATGGCCGAGTAGATGACATCCCTCCTGGCTATTACTGGACTGTCGTCGCCAGCTATGAGGGGATCGATGCCCTCTATACGGTGACATGCACCGTCACGTGGTCGGTCCAGGGGCAGGTCCACAGACTGACGGTCCAGACCCAGATGAACGGGACGAGTACCATCGTTACCGGCACCACGACAACTACTGGGACGTAACGATATGGCAGATGCCTTAGGTCATATTCGAAAAAGTGGTTTTACGCTAGTGGAGGTCCTGGTGGCCACGTCCATAGGCGCATTCGTGGCGTTGGTGGCCATTGTCTCCATGAGGAGTGCGAGCACTGCCGCTACAGCGGTCCAGGATAATAGTGACAAGGCCATAGAGCTGCGATTCGCGGCCAGACGGTTGGCCCTGGACCTGAACAATATCATCAGGGACACAGACCCGAACAACTTCCGCCTGGTGGTAGGGGTCGAGGATTCTGGCTATGGTACCCAATCATACCTGACCTTTTGGACAGCACTGCACGAGAAGGCCCGCCAAGGCCAACCTGAAGGGGACGTGTACGAGGTCGGCTATTATGTCACCGGTAAGGAGGGTAGTCCGGTGTTCTGCAGGCGAGTTTGGCCCCATCCGAGCCGAGATGTCACGGAGCCAGGCGGTGTGGTGACCGTTTTGAGCGACCAGATAGCAGTGATGAGGGTGACATGCTTCGATGGCGAGAAGTGGCAGGATGTGTGGCCAGACGACGCCCAAGAGCTTCCTCACCTCATAGAAGTGACTTTGGTGGCCAAGGGCGAGAAGGGTATGGCATTGTCTGAGTCCATACTGGTTACGGTCATCACCTCCAGCGAGGCCCAGGCACAAGCACAGGCGCAGGCAGAGGCTGAGGTTGCCCAGGTGGAAGGGGCGCAAGGCTCTATTGAATCTACCAGTAGTGGACAGACAACTACAACAACTACTGGCCAGACTGCTACAGGAGGTGGCAGGTGATGATGGTCGCGGCCAGGAACCAAAAGGGTGTTGTGCTGCTGGTGGTCCTGTGGACCGTGGCCATCCTGCTGTTATTGGCTGGGGCCACTGGCCAGACTAGCCGTTTGGACACGAAGCTCAGTACCTTCACTGCCCAGGAGATACGCTGCAAGTGGGCTGCAAGGGCAGGGGTTGAAAAGGCCATAGCCATATTGAATGAGGATGACCCTACCACCGACTCTCTGAACGAGGATTGGGCCACCAGTGCTCAGGACCTGGTAGATGTACAACTGGAAGGCTGTACGTACACGGTGCGGATCGTGGATGAGTCTGGCAAATTGAATATCAATACGGCAACCCGAGAACAGCTACTTGGACTATTCGACTGGGGCATGGACCCGGCCATAGCGGATGCCATCATAGACTGGCGGGACGCAGACGACGAACCTGGAGAGGAGGGGGTTGAGGCCGGGTACTACGAGAATCTGCCGTACAGGTACACCATCCGCAATGGGCCCTTCAGGACCATACGCGAGCTATTGAAGGTCAGGGATGTGACCGAGCAGTTGCTATATGGCGAGGATACCAACCTGAATGGCAAGCTGGACCCGACCGAGCAGGATGGAGACCAAAACCCGCCTTCTGATAACGGCAATGAGGTGCTGGATGAGGGCTGGATTGCATTCCTGACCTGCTATGCGCCGCAGAACCCGCCACAGGACCCGTCTGGTCAGACCAAGTTGGACATAAACCAGGCGACTGCCGAACAACTCCAGGAGATAGGCCTGACGGCAACCCAGGCCCAGGCGGTCATAGATAGTCGTCCTAGCGGTGGCTATACAAGCCTTGCATCCTTGTTCAGCACCGTTACCACAACCGACGCAAATGCCACCGCGACAGGTGCTGCCACACAGACCACTGACCAGGCAGCTACCGCGCAGCAGACCTCCAACCCGCCGCTGGATGTGGAGACATTCAGGTCCATAGTCGATCAGATCACCATCACTACTGGCCAGCCGACCCCTAAGCTCAATATAAACACTGCACCATTGCCGGTCCTTGTTGCGATATTTGGCGGGGACGACCTTGCCTACGAGATCGCCTACAGGATCGTTGAATACCGCGATAGTACGCTCTATGGCTTTGAGAGCATCGGTCAGTTGCTGGACGTGCCTTCTATGACCACCGAGGCCTTTGCGAAGGTGGTAGATCAGGTGGATGTGCGTTCTAATCTCTTTACCATCTATAGCATTGCCAAGTCAGACCAGGCAGGCTCGAGCAGCGCTGGCTGGTTCGTAGAGGCCGTGGTCGAACGTGGACAGAGTCCTGCGAGGATATTGTATTGGTATGAAGGGGCCACTCCGTGACTAGCAGCAAAGGACCTACCTTGGTAGCGATCGTACAGGAGGCAGATAGGCTCAGGGCAGTGGGTGTACAGACAGGCCCAGATGGGACAAAGGTGGTATGGGCCAGGTCCTCTGATCCTGGCCAATTGGACTGGGTGGCATTTGCCAGGGCCTGTGGCGTGGCGGTCGATCAGGCCCCAAATCAGAAAAGGCAACCGAATCAGATGCTAGTGGTAGGCCTAAGGCCTGTAGGAGTGGCCTTTTACAGGCTCCAGCTACCGCCTGTCCCGCATTCGCAAATGGACTCCATAGTGCGCATGCAGGTGGAGGCCAGGCTTCCGTTGTCTGCAGACCAGATCGAGCTTGCCTGGCGGCAGATATCGGCTGGCCAAGAACACGTCACTGTGTTGGTTGCGGCCACTAGGAGGAGGCATGCCCAAGCCCTCGTGGATCAGGTAAGGCCGCTTACCCCCAGGCGGATATACCTGTCCTGCGAGGCCTTGGTCAAGGCATGGACCGGTCTGTTCGCAAGTGACGACCATGCTAGTAGCGCTGTAGTGATAAGCATGGAGGGGCACAGCACCCAGGTCTGCCTAGTGGACAAGGGGCTTCTGGGCGAGATGGGCATGATCGATATCGGGCTCGACGACCTGGCCGATCAGGACCCTAGCAGTGGTGCACACCAGCAGTTCCTATTGGACCTGCGATCCATACTCGATGCCATGCCCAAACCTGCAGAAGGCCATGTGCGTCCAATAGCGATCATGTCCGACGGTAGCGGCACCACAGAGCAGTTGGCACGGTTGCTGCAAGATGCTGGTATAGAGGCGAGGTGCATCTGCCCGAGGCCCGATGCCTCCAGTTCCGGTCTTGCACCTGCGCAGGTCTACGAGTACAGGACGGCCATAGGCCTGGCCCTGATGGCATCTGAGGAGGGTCAGCAGTGGCTGGACATATTCACCAGTCTATACCAGCCAGCAGATCAGCAGGCCCAACAGGAGGTTGTGTCAGCACAATTGGCCAGCGGTCTCGCTGCAGCAGCGCTAGTGGTAGTCTTGATCGTTGCATATGTTACGGATATCGCCCTTGCGCGGCGGTTGAGAGGGCTTGTAGATCAACACAAACTGTTGGAGTTGAAGTCACAATTGGATGCCAGAGAGCAGGTATCTAGGTACAGACTGGACGTACTTGCGCTTCTCAATGAGATAAACTCCGCAGCGCCAGCTGGGGGTTTCCAGACAACTTCCGAGCCAAACATGCCCAATGGCCCTATGGGCAGAGGGCCTAGGGGCGGCAGGGCGGGCGGGATCGTACTGGATAGCTTCAGCTTCAAGCGTGGTCAGACCATCACCATAGAAGGTCAGGCCAGTACCCCTGAGGATCTCTATCGATTCGAGGAGGCTTTGCGCAAGAAGGAAGGGATCAGCCAGGTACAGACCAAGAAGTCCACGCAGGATAAGCAGACTAACAGGATAAAGTTCTCGATAAACTTCCATTACAAGGGCTTTACCCAGAAGGGGGTCAGATAGTGCAGACCAAAGGTCTCCTCAAGAGATTGTCAGACAGAGACATCAAGGCCATCAAGATCGCGGCGGTAATCATCGTGGTTGCCTTTGCGGTGACGGTATTGCCTAAATGGTGGTCTCACTGGGCGAAGGTGAGGGCCGATATCAGGCAGATGCAACAGTTGATCGAGGATGCCTGCTCCGGCAGGTTCAATCCTGCTGGTCTTGCTACAATGGTGCCGGTCTTTGAGATGCCCAAGGACCTTGAGACCCAAAAGAGTAGATTCAGGGATGAGCTCACCAGGCAGCTCAGGCAGGCAGGCATGCCAAATACACCTTTACAGGCCGAGCCTACCAGCCGTCAGAAGGTGGGAGGATTCACCAAGTTGAGTCTGAAGTACAAGGGTACGTGCAGGTTCGACCAATTGGTGGACTTCCTGGCCTCGCTCAAACAGAACCCGTATTACGTAGCTATAGATGAACTGATCATAAGGGCAGATACAAAGACTCCTGCGGAACAGAGGCAGACGGTCGATGTCGAGATGACGGTCTGCACGTTTGTTAAGTGAGGATAGGACCATGACTTATAAGTCAAGAGTTGGCTCAGGCAACCTGGTATCTGTGGCGATGCTGGCCATAACGTGCCTGCTAGCAGCGGTATCTGTGGCAAAGGTGGCCAGGGTCTTTGTGGTCTCGTCCAGGCTGGAACAGATCACGAAGACCAATGGCATCGTAGCGGCCCCCACGCAGGAACAGGTGGAAAAGGCCATCGCATCTAGTAGGGCGATCGCCGACGGCCTGAAAAGATCCAATCTATTCATCCCAGCCCCGTCCATGCGCAATCCTGTAGAGCAGGTCTACGCCATCATGGGCGACGAGGTCCTGATCAATGGCCGGTGGTACAAGGCAGGGGATAGGGTAGCGGATGCCAACATCGTGGCGGTTGAGCCTACCCGGGTGGTGATAGAGTGGAATGGGCAGAGGATAAACCTCTCGCCGATACAGGCGGCCATAGAGGGGCAGGAAGGCTCAGGCCGCCCAGGCATGAGGGGTGGAAGGGGTGGAAGGGGTGGTCCTATCGGCAGCGGCGGACCTATGATCACCCAGGTAGGAGGGCCAGCAGGCGGCGGCCCAGGCATGTTTGGCTTCTCTCAACAGGACATACAGAGGGTTATGAACATGACCCCAGAGCAAAGGCGGAGCTTCATCATGGAGCGGATAGGGCAGTTTGGGGGCATGGGTCCAATGGGAGGGATGAGGGGAGGTGGGTTCGGCGGCAGGGGTGGTGACCAAGGTCAGTTCGGCGGAGGCGGTAGGGGCGGTCAACAAGGTGGAGCAGGTGGCGGCAGGGGTGGCCGTCAGGGTGGAGGCGGTGGCAGATGAACCAGACTGGCCGTTTTCGATACCAAGGTATGTAACAAGGCCATACTGGCTGTGATCAATACAGATAGGATAAGAAGGTCTACGATGGGGATATTGCTATGAAAAGGACGACGTGGGTAATAATAGGATTGGTTGCCGTGCTATCAGGATACCTGGTATGGCGGATAGGTTTTGCAGTGCCAGCCCCAGGGATGACAGGTACTGCCGCCAACAATGGCAATACAGCGGCTAGGCCTAGGCCCCAGCCTAGGCCTGTCCAACCTGCGGCCAGTCCACAGGATTCAAACAATGCTGCTGCCCAACCAGCCAGACCCTTGGATGCAAATGAACCCAACAGGCCTAGGCCCCAGGTGCAGCCCGCAGAGGCTAACATGCCTCAGTTCCCTGAAGGGATGATGGGTGCAATGAGGAGGGGTTTTGGAAGGACGGGCAGGGGCGGTTTTGGTGACTTTGGGGGCTTTGGACAAGATAGACTGCCTGCAGAGCCGAATGACCCCAATGCCCTGGAGGCCCTCAATCTCAACAACGTCCAGATGCGGGACATCATAGAGCGTGTTGCCTCCTGGACGGGCAAGGTAGTCATACCCGTAGGAGATGCCATGCAGCAGCGGGTGACGATCTATTCTCCCAAGCGTGTACCCAGGCGCGAGGCCATATCCTTGATCTACAGCGCACTGAGGACACAAGGTTACGTGGTGGAGGATGCAAACAACGTCCTCTACATAAAGCCCATCACTTCCATTACCAAGACCGGTTTGGTACCGACCATACCTGAGGACCAGCCCCTGGCTGCTATAGAGAACAAGGATCAGGTGGTACAGAGGTTCTTCAAGCTCAAGAACTACAACCCATCCGATCTGGCTACCATGATCCAGCCACTGGTGGGCGAGTATGGCTATGTCAGTAGTGACCTTACCACCAATACATTGTTGGTCATAGACACAGTAGCGAACCTGATCAGGATAGAGAGGATCATCCAGGAGTTGGACGTACCGGAGGCAGGTCAGACCTATTCAGAGGTCATCCAATTGCAGTATGGAGATCCAGTCGAGATAGTGCAATTATTGCAGCTACTGCTAGGCGGTACAACCACCACAGGCACCAGGCAGGGCGTGACCGTCAGCGGTGGCGGAGGTGGCCAGACAGGCCAGCAGAGGGGTCAGTTTGGTGGGCCCTTTGGTAGGGGAGGGCCAGGGATGAGGGGTCCTATGGGCCAGGCCCAGCAGACCTCAGCGACCTTGGTCAGTGTCAGCGGCAGCAGGCTGCCGATCGTACTGATACCCGAGCCCACCAGGCGATGGATCATCGTCCGCGCCTCTGCCCAGGACCTAAAGACGGTCAAGGAATGGGTGGCCAAGTTGGACCGCGAGGATACGGTCAAGTCTGAGTATGAAACCGTCCAGTTGGTCTATGCGGATGCCCAGGAGGTGGCCTCTCAGATAGACCAGATCCTTGCCCAGGGTGGTACTGCGACCAGCCAGGTCAGACCTAATGTCATCATAAGGCCTATGACACAGACAAAGCAGGTGGTCATATACGGCAGGGCCGACCTGCGCGACATGATCAAGGGGATCATTGCCAAGATCGATGTGCCACCTGGAGACTATGAACAGAAGACCTTCCAGTTGAAGTATGCAGATCCAGACACGATAAAACAGAACCTGGATAACCTATATAGCCAGACCAGCACCAGTTCCGCCCTCTATAGGTATGGTACCAGTTCGCGTACGACGACGGAGGTAGTGAAGGTGACATCCTTGCCTAGCCTCGGTCAGGTCACGGTGATCGCCTCGCCTGAGACGATGAAGAAGATAGAAAAGCAGATCCAGGAGTGGGACACGCCTTTGGACGTAGAGAAGGTTAAGCCCAGGATCATCGAGTTGCGCAACTCCGATCCTGTCCAGATGGCTGACCTGCTGACCACCTTGTTCTCTGAGGACAGCACCAGTAGTACTACGCAGGCCTTGAGGGCCTTGATATATGGCGGCTCTGAGACGACAGCCAAGGGCAAGATCGTTGGCCCACTATATGGGCAACTGACATTCGAATCGGTGCCTGGGACACGAAAGATCATCGTCATAAGCAAGGTTGCAGAGGCATATGATGTGGTTGAGCAACTCATACGCGAGCTCGATAGGCAGGAGATGGCTGAGGTCCCACGGGTGGTGACACTCAAGTACGCGGATCCTGAGAAGCTTGCCGAGCTGCTGAACGCCCTATTCAGTGAGACCGGTACCAGGGCTACGGTTACCCTTGGTGCAACAGGGCTAAGCGCATATTCCATGAGTAGTGGCACGTCTTCCTCAAGCAGCGCATCTACCACCGCAGCACGCACTACCACCACTGGTGCTGGCGGCGGCAGTACGGCAGGTCAGTACACACCTTGGTGGACTACCGCAAGGACATCCACCACCGAGCAGCCTATCAGCAATGTCATAGGCAAGGTCAGGTTCATCCCTGATGCCCACAGCAAGTCGATATTGGTCCTGGCACCGCCGGAATTCCAGGATGATATAGAAAGGACCATCCATCAATTGGATGTCCCTGGCCAGCAGGTGATGGTAAAGGCGGTAGTGGTTGAAGTAAGCCATAAGGGTGCTACATCCTTGGGCGTGCAGTTGGCCACGAATCCAAATGCCTTTGGCACATTGGATGAGAATGCCCTGATGGCCGTAAATCAGTTGATCTGGCTGGACAAGGGTGGCGCACCTCTGTTTACTACTAATACCACATCAACCGGCACCACAATAGGTACAACGGCCAGCGCACTTGGCACCGCAAACGCCACGATCCTGACCGGCAGCATCAATGTATTGCTGGACTTCTTGGTCAAGAGGGTCAATGCCAAGATACTCAACCAGCAGACCTTGTGGACAAAGGACAACGAGGAGGCCATGTTCTTTAAAGGCGATAACGTGGCCTTTTCTACGGGTTCGACGGTCTCCGCCACGGTTGGGGCCACGCAGAACTTCGAGTTCCAACGGGTCGGCATGACCTTGCGTGTCAGGCCGCGGATAACACCAGAAAAGAATGTGGACATGGTCATCAATGTGATACTCTCTGATCTGACCAACGAAATGGTCAATAGCCAGCCAAAGAGGACAGAGATGGAGACCACCACCAACATGATCGTCCAGAATGGCCAGACCGTCATGTTAGGTGGTATCCTATTCCAGAAGAATAGCCAGGTCCTCCGCAAGATGGCGCTGCTTGGTGACATCCCCATACTTGGCGAGGCGTTCAGGCACAGGGACCTTGAGCAGAGCAACAGCGAGATGATCATATTCGTTACGCCGTATGTTGTGAGCGAAGGTGAGGGGATATCGCCAGGCGCGATGCAGCAGATGGAAGGCCCGCTACGGACGCTCAAGGAGGTACAGCAGCAGATGCAGTCCGATACAGAAAAGCTCCGCGAGCCGATCAAGTAACCTGTCTGATTACTGGCCTGTGGAGCGTCTCCTTTAGAGGGGGCAGCTTGTAGCTGCCCCCTCGTTTTTGGCATTTGGATGCAGGTGTATTGCATTTGCAGCAGGTACCTTTATCATATGCCGAAACTTATCGGATCGTACGAGGACGAAATGGAATTCGGCAGCACCCTAACAAGGCTTTCGCTACATCATCCGAGGGCGGTGACCTCGACCATGGTGATAGTCACCCTGGTACTCGGTGCACTGATCGGCCTGATCAGGGTCGATACCGACCCTGAGAATATGCTCCCAGAAACCGCACAGGTACGTGTCTTCCACAACCAGGCAAAGCGTACGTTCGGCCTGAGTGATATGGTCGTCTTGGGGGTCGTAAACAATACGGACCCGAACGGGGTCTTCAATGTACGGTCATTGAATCGTATCTACGAGCTCGCTGGGTACCTTAGATCCTGGCGGAGCAAACGGGATCCGAATGAGGGTGTAGTCGGGATAGACCTTATTGCACCATCGACGGTCGACCATATCAGCCAGGGCGAGCCAGGTGAGGTCAGGTTCGAGTGGCTCATGCCAGGCCCAGTTACAACCGATCAGGAGGCCGGGCAGATAAGGCGGCGGATCATGTCCAACCCATTGCTGGCTGGTACGTTGGTCTCCCCTGATGGCAAGGCCCTATGCATTTACATACCCATTACCAGCAAGTCGGTCAGTCACGAGCTTTACAAGGACCTGTCTAGCAGACTCCAGAAGTATGATGGGCAAGATCGGTATTATATTACAGGCCTGGCGGTTGCCGAGGACACCTTCGGCCATGAAATGTTCATACAGATGGCCATTTCAGCCCCTATGGCCATGCTGGTGATATTCCTGCTGAAATGGACCTTCTTCAGGAAGTTAGGCCTCATTATCGCACCGATGATCGTTGCGCTGGTGGCCGTTATCACGACCATGGGGCTTCTGATAGGCATGGGCTTCCCTGTGCATATCATGAGTTCCATGATACCTATATTCCTGATGCCCATATCCGTCACGGATTCGGTGCACATACTTTCATCGTTTTTTGACAGGTACACAGAAAAGGCTGGCAGGAGGCAGGCCATTGCAGAGGTGATGGGCCATCTGCATAGGCCTATGCTCTATACCTCCCTTACAACTACGGCTGGATTCCTTTCCTTGGCGTTGGCGCCCATACCGCCTGTCCAGGTCTTTGGCGTATTCGTAGCTATAGGCGTGATGATAGCCTGGGTAGTGACGGTAACATTCGTGCCTGCCTACGTCATGCTTTTGAGCGAGCGGTATCTGTCTGGTTTTGGTGCCGCTGTTGCAGATCAGGGGACGTACAAGGCCGGGCTGATGCAAAGGCTGCTGAGGTGGACCGGCGGGTTTACCTGTCAGGCTGCAAGGCCCATAGTAGTGGTCGTGGTAGTCCTGTCTTGCCTTGGCATCTATGGTATTACGAGGATCAGCGTTAACGACAATCCCACCAAGTGGTTTTCGACCAGGCATCCGATACGTCAGGCCGATATAGAGCTCAACAGGCATTTTGCAGGGACATACATGGCTTATCTGGTCCTCGAGGAGTCAATGGATCCTACTGTGAACGAGGACTTCATCGCCAGCCTATCAGGACAGGACCTGGCCAGGCCTCAAGCCATCCAGGGCCTGATCAACGAAATGTCGAGTCGCACCTGGGATAGTCCGCCAACCAGGGCGATGTGGCTGGATACAGCCATAGAGAGGGTATCCCAGATGCAGGATCAGGCAGAACCTGACGAGATTGAGGCTTTGGCTGCGTTTGTGGAGCTGTTGGAGCAGCTGCGTAGGCAAGAAGATACATTCCGCCAGCCAGCAGTACTGGGGTATGTATCTGGACTCAAACAATACCTTGAGGACTCAGGGCTTGTGGGCAAGGTCAATTCTATATCCGATGTCGTCATGAAGGTCCACCAAGAGCTACGAGGCGGCGATCCAAACCAGTTTAGGATCCCGGATAGTGACATGGCCGTTGCCCAATGTCTGATGCAATACCAGAGCAGCCATAGGCCACAGGACCTATGGCATTTCATCAGGCCTGATTACAAGGCAGCCAACATCTGGTTGCAGTTGCCTAGTGGTGATAACAAGGACATGGAGAAGGTAGTAGGTGCAGTTGACCGTTATCTCAAGGAAAACCCACCTCCTTTGCCATTGCGGCATCGTTGGGCTGGCCTGACCTTCATCAATCTTGTCTGGCAACAAGAGATGGTCTGGGGTATGCTGATGTCCCTATTAGGGAGTTTTGCCATCGTCTTTGTAATGATGGTGATACTGTTCCGCTCGGTCCTCTGGGGCATACTTTGTATGATCCCGCTTTCCGTTACGATTGTCTTTATTTATGGTGTCATTGGCATATCTGGCAAGGACTACGATATGCCTGTGGCGGTACTGAGCTCATTGACGCTTGGCATGGCTGTAGACTTCGCCATACACTTCCTCGAAAGGGCCAGGACCAGTTATCAACAGACCGGCTCGTGGAGACACTGCGCTATCGAGATGTTCCAAGAGCCTGCCAGGGCCATTACCCGCAATGTAATTGTCATAGCGGTTGGATTCCTGCCTCTTCTTGTCGCGCCACTTGTGCCGTACAAGACCGTCGGGATCTTCATGTGTGCGATCCTTGCATTGTCGGGGCTGGTGACGCTTATCACGTTACCTGCCATCCTGACCATGATAGAGCGTTGGGCCTTCAGGCCTGTCAGCTCGCCATTGGCGACAGCGTGTAACTGCGGCCTTTGTATAGCTGTGGCTGCAGGGGTAATCCTTGTGGCGGTCCTGAACATCGGTCAGGCTGCAGGATGGCCGATCAGCAGGATGATATGGGTTAGTATCGTAGGTATACCAGCCGTGGCGGCCATCTGCAGGCTTATCTCTATGCGATCAATCTGTGAAGGGACTAGGAATAGATCTGTCTTGGACGCGGACAAGACCTTTGATGGGGCGTCTGGATAGGAGGAACTATCATGTGTAGCATCCTTGCAACCTATTTTGTGTTGTTGACTGTTGCTGTCTCTGCAGGAGAGCCCAATGGGCCAGGTGGTCAACTCGACGTCGAGAAGATCGTGGAGAAGGCATACTATATGGCCTACTACCAGGGCGACGACGGCAGGGCCCGCGTTACAATGACCATCACTGATAAGCAGGGCAACAAGAGGACAAGGCAGTTTGTGATACTGAGAAAGGACCTGAAGGATGGGGGTGATCAGATGTACTTCGTGTATTTCCAGAGGCCGTCTGAAGTCAGGCGTATGGCCTATCTGGTACACAAGCACGTTGACAGGGATGATGACCGTTGGCTGTATATGCCAGCCCTAGACCTCGAAAGGAGGATAGCTGCCGGTGACAAGAGGACGAGCTTTGTAGGTTCGGACTTTCTGTACGAGGACGTCTCTGGCAGGTCGTTGAGAGAAGACATCCATGAACTTGGTGAGCCCAATGATAGTTTCTACATCATCAAGAATACCCCGAAGGAGCCTCAACAGGTCGAGTTCAGTTATTACCTCGTCTGGATAGACAAGAACAGCTTCGTACCTGTCAAGATGCAGTATTATGACAAGGCCGGCCGCTTGTATCGGGTCATCGAGGCCCTCAAGATCGAGACCATCCAGGACTTCCCTACGGTAGTTAGGTCTGTGGCCAGGGATCTGAAGACAGGTAGCCAGACCGAGATGGAGTTTTCGGACATACGTTACAACATAGGCCTTTCTGAGGAGGTATTTACAAACCGTTCGTTCAGCAGGACGCCACGGGAGGTCTTGCAGTGAGGTTGCAGACGTGCTTGTTGATGGTCTTTGTCTTGCTCGGCCTTGCTGGGCATGCTATGGGCGATCAGGGCTGGCAGGACGAGGCCGAAGTCCACGGTTTTTTGGAACAGAGGGCAGGCTCCAGGACGGTAGATGACCCGTATCAGGAGGGCCTATCCATCATGGAGACGAGGTTCCAGCTTGACGGATCCTATGCTCCAGACTGGGGACAGTTGCGGCTGAAGGCAGACACCCTAATAGATGGCGTGGAAGGGACAGGCAGGTGCCTGCTGCGGGAACTGAACCTACAGCTCAGTCCTCTGAGCCAGGTCGATATCAAGGTAGGCCGCCAGGCATTGACATGGGGGACCGGTGATCTGCTGTTCATAAATGACATGTTCCCCAAGGACTGGGTCAGTTTCTTCATAGGCCGGGACCTCGAATACCTCAAGGCTCCTTCAGATGCGATAAAGATCAATAGCTTTCTTGGTAGGTGGAATCTCACCTTGGTCTATACCCCTCAGTTCGACCCTGATATGTACATAGATGGCAGTCGCATCTCCTATTGGAACGGCTATCTGGGACGGATCGCGGGCAAGGATGCGATAATCAAGGCCGATAGGCCTGACAAATGGTTCTCGGATGACGAATGGGCCGTGAGGTTTGCCGGTCGAGTTGGCAGATACGATCTTGCCCTTTATGGGTATTGGGGTTATTGGAAGAGCCCAGGTGGTATCGATCCAACCACAGGCATGGCGACGTTTCCACGCTTGGATGTGTATGGGGCAAGTATCGAAGGGCCTTTTGCCAAGGGGCTGGGCAATATCGAGCTGGGCTGGTATAGGTCTGTCCACGATCTGGATGGTTATGACCCAACGGTGAACAACAGCGAGCTGAGGTATCTTGTCGGTTACAGACAAGAGATCTGGCGCGACCTGAATGCTGGCATGCAATACTATATCGAACAGATCCTGGACTACGATGGTTACATGGCTGGCGTTCCGTCAGAGATGGCCAGGGATCGCATAAGGCAGGTCTTGACCGCCAACATCAGTAGCCTCTGGATGAACCAGAACCTGGTCTGCTCGTTCTTCCTTTACTACAGTCCTTCCGACGAGGACGCGTACCTCAGGCCAAATATCCGTTTGAAGGCATCGGATCACATGACCTTTGACCTTGGTGCAAACATCTTTACAGGACCCCAGAGGCACACGTTCTTTGGCCAGTTTAGATATGACACGAATATCTATGCAGGCCTGAGGCTCAGCTTCTAGCTGGGACCTACGAAGACCTCTATAGCGGCAGGTGAGGCCAGCTCAGTAATCGTCCGGACCAATTGCGTACGGTTGAGGTCCTTGGATGCCTTAAACTGGTAGTGAGCGGAGATCCTGCCATCCATTACGGTGATGGTCTTTAGTTGCAGGTGCCTGCACTCGTTACTAAGCAGTGCCCGAAGACGTGGCTCCAATTCTGAGAATATGGTCCTATCTACCGACACGATCAGGTCCGTGAACCTTCCTAACGAGAACCGCCTCTTCACGAGCCACTGGACCAACAGACAGACAAAGACAACGGCCACGAGGATGATCATGATCGCATAGGTGCTCGTGGCTGCACCTATGGAGCAGGCTATCAGCAACAGCAGGAATCCTATCTCTGCTGGGTCCTTTACCGGCGTCCTGAACCTGACAAATGACAATGCCCCCAGCAGCCCGAGCGAAAGGGGGATCGAGCTTTGTATCCCTAGGAACAGGGCGGTTATTGCAGGCCCTCCTATCAGGAAGGTCCGATCCACACCTGCCCCTATGTTCCTCGAGCCATAAAACAGGTGGTACATAAGATATACCACGATCGATGCCACAAGGGATGCGGCAATGGATATGGCGATCTGGGAGGTACTTATCAAGAGGCCCTTTCCTGGTAGAACTGCTGCCAGCATCATCTTCGATCTCCTAAAAAAGTAGGCTAACTTACCTCGATCCTGCCTGAAGGCATGGATGCACCGACCGAGCCAGGTTCCGTCATGTGCGCCTGGAGACAGACGGCGTATTTGGAGTAACCGGACCAATCGCTCTGCATATGTCTGAGCCACTGGAGTGTCGGCGGTATGTCTATACAAGATCCCTTCAGCTCTATTATGGCACCGGAGAGCATTACCCTTGGCCTTACGAAGCCGTCGAGATTGGTTATGAGCCTAGATTCTGTCCGCTGGTCGAGTGACACCCTCATACCGGTTGCTATGTCTACGAACCTAGACCTAACGTACTGGATCATGACGATCGGATAGATCCGCCTCTCGGGCAAGAAGCCCAGACCCGTCAAGATCTGGCAGAGGTGGTCATAGGGTACTGGGCCTGCCGTTGTCGGTCGAGAAAGCCTTGAGGTCTGGACCTGCAGTGCGCTCCTTGCCTTTGTCCCGATGAGGCCAACCTTCGATTTGACCTCCAGGTATGCAGTCGTGTATCCATCATTGGGCCTATCGTACCAGCGAATGCGGATCTTTCTTTTGGATCTTTGGCCATCTGCCGATTGGTAGAAGAATTCTAGATCCGTGGTGTCATAATAGATGGACTGGACAAGACCGTGTGGAAATTGTGGATCAGGTATACAGGAATGCGACAGCATCGCCGTAGCCTGCGCAAGCATGGTTGTGGGTATGAAGTACTTCCTTTCCAGCCTTGGGCTGGAAATCGTGGCCTGGCCGTGGCCTGTAGCTGTGCTCATAGCCTGGGCTGACCTCCAGGTGGAAATCCGAACATGCGAGGCTGCTCGACTATGCTCGGCATCTGGCCATCGAGCTGCTGGCGTATGGATAGACGACGTCTTGCCAGGAATGCCTTCAGGCCGGGTGCATTCATGAAGCCGCCTGGTCCTCCCATAGGTCTTGGCCGAAATCCCATAGGGATGTTCGGGTCACCAGGCCGCTGTCCGAACATGCCTGGAGGGCCAGGCCGATTCACATCTGGCGGCCCAAAAGGCATCCTTCCGAACCCTAGGCCTCGTGGACCTGGTCCCATAGATCCACTGTAAGGACCGCCCTGGTCGAGGCCCTTATCGAAGTCTGCTAGCTGTTCCTGTGGTACGTATGGCCTGACCAGTTGGCTTAGCTGTTCTATCCTGGACTCCAGGACGCCAGGGGCGAGGGGGCCGTCTAGTAATTGTCTGAGATATTGATGGTATCGATCTAGAAACGGCTTGTAAGCCAGTATCCTCGCTGCCAGGGGTCTATCGCTCATCCGGGAGGGCTGGTCGATGGGATAGTCCGCAGGTTCGGCTGTAGGTATCCCCATATTGAAGGTCCCGAACGCCATATTAAGGTCCCAAGGAAGGACTGTAAAACGGCCCTGCGACTCGTATAGGTAATAGTTGTGGCCCATGCCTATGTAGTTATCCAGGTGCACGATCGCTACGGATACCGCCAGGTATCTGAGCCACAGGTCTACGTCGAATATCTGTCCTATCTGCTCAGGGAAGGACTGCTCAGGGCAACGATTCAGTACATCAAGCAACCTGAACAACCCCTGATGATCTGCAAGGTTCTCGTTGGTCTTTAGCCCAACGGCCTCGACCAGCAGGCCGCCGCCGAATGGGCCTCGACCAGGCCCAAAACCCCTGCCACCTGGCATGCCGCGGCCGAATGGCGGCTGGGCCGGCGGCATTGGCTGGAAGCCTGGAGCTGGTGGACCCAGAGGCTGGCCTGCAGCGCCCATAGGCGGCGGCCCAAATCCTGGCATCGGTCCTGGGCTGTTTGTGTCAGCGGAGGTCTCTGCCTCCAAGAGTGCGATTAGCTCGGCGAGTCTAGAGCCTCCAAGGTTTATCTCGAGCAGTCGCTGCTGTGGCTGAGGTCCGACCTGCTGGGCCTGCCTCTCGGCATCCTCCCTGGTCCAGTTCAGACCAGCAGCACCGAACTCTGGCTTGTAAAGGTTACCACTAGGATTGGGGAAATACCTGGCCAGGAATGTCTTGTCTATCTGCTCTACCTGGGTGTAGAGGCCCAGGTGCATGTCATTGATCCACAGGTCCACAAAGGCGGTCCTCGGGACAGGTATACCCATCTGCTCGAATACCTCGTAAGCCAAGGCCTCCCTGATCAAGGTTGGGTCTGACCAACCATTGTTGAGGCTGAGCTTCTTGACGCCACAGAATGTCTGGGCCTTATTGAGCATATTGAAATCCACCTTGAAGCTCAGCCTCTTGCTACCGCTGCCGGCAGCCGACATCAGGGATGAATTGCCCTTTGGCCTGACCGCAACGTTGGGGTATCTTTGGCCTTCGAACCAAAAGTCTGCCCTGACGTACTGTTCTGCCAACGGATTGGCCATCAATCGCTGCCAACTGGCCTGCGGCATGACAATCCTGACTGTTGCGACCTTGCCCTTAGGGAACGGATCGATCTGTTTGACCGATGGCAAGAAGATGTCGGGCCTGGCCAACAGCAGCAATACAAGCCCCAGGCATATGGCCCCAATGGCCAGCAATATCCCCTTCTCGAGCCTGTCCATGGTCAGTACGTCAGTTGTTTGACCTTCTGCTTGAACTGCTCGAATGAGATCTGGCCACTGGCAAATAGTTCTATATCCGACCTTGTTGCCTGAACGGTAAAGGTAGGACCTGCAGTGGTGGTCGGTGCTGGCGGTGGAGAACCTGGCATCGGAGAGGCATAGGGTTCAGTACCGATGGCTATGGCCTGACCTATCATCAACTGGCTGGCTGGCTGGCCAGTTACACAGATGGTCACGAGGTCATCCTTTGCCAGTGCCCTTATATTGCTGGCATGCTTGAGTGTCCTTATCATCTGGTCGAGCAACTCTGCCTCCTTCCATCCCTCGCCTTGGCCCGGTCGAAAAGGAAGGCCAGCCATACCTATCTGGCCTATGGTACCTGTACTAAGTTCCTGTCTGGCCTGCTGCCAGATGGGGTCTACGGGCCTTGCCTGGTCCGGGCCGGTTGGTTGGGGCCTCAATTCCTGGCCCGACGCCAACATGGCCCTACCCAATAGTATCAAGCCATGGCCCTGGATGTATATCCCCTGGAACTGACCCTGGCCTAGTCCGAGCAGCTCCATTGGGACAAGGCTCGTGCCACCCTTGTCTAGATTCTTGCGCAGTATCTGCAACATCACCGGTATGTCCTCGGCAAGGCTAGCTGCCATCTCCCTCTCCATAGGGCGTGTGGCAACTATGGTAAGTGCTGACTGCGACCTGGGCATCGAGAATGCCCCAATAGGCCTATGGGGCCTACCTTGCCTCTCAGGTGGTGCAGGCTGCTGGTCCATCGGGCCCCCAGGAGGGTTCCCAGGGAAGCGGTCCTGCCCCAGGATAGGGCCGGTCATTATTAAGAGCCCAACCAGTGTCATCGATCTAATGAGCTTGTCTGACATAATCATTCCCTTTCCATTCAATTGGCCTGTTGGTCCGTGTACTGCGCACCCATGCTCGCCCATGCGTACAAACTATTGCCTATGAAGGTCAGGTCCTGGAGCCTATTTAGTTCCAACTGCTGCAATGCCGATGTAAGTTCTTGCCGGTCTGCCCATCTGGTTGCCTCTATGGACCTGGCAAGGGCAGCAAGCTGCTGCTGGGTGTAGGCGTTAGCAGCAGCCAAGGCTGCCGCGCCGTATTGCTGGGCATATAGTTGTAGGTCCTGGGCCAACCGCGTTGCAACTGCCTGCGTCACAGAGGCCTGGAGCCGGGCCATCTGGGCCTTTGTGATGAACCTGTCGAAATACATGCCTGCAGAGAATGCCACTGCCACCATCGCTGCGGCAGCAAAGGCAAGTCTCAGGTTGGTATGTCTGGTCCTGAATACCCCGACCTGCAATGCCCTGACCGCATCAGGGTGGGACCTTTGCCATGCAGCAAAGTCTGCCTTGGGTTCTATCCCAGGCCTTGTCCTTGCTATTGCCTGATCTAACCGATCCTGCTGTGTCTTATCCATATGACCCCCTACTCAAAACCCATCTGCCTAAGCCTGCGTTCCAAGAGCCGGCGGGCCCTGAAGAGCCTGCCCTTTACCTTGTTGACAGAGATCCCCAGGACCTGGTGGATCTGCTGATAACTGAGCTGGTCATAGTAGAACAGGACCACGATCTGCCTGTACATTACAGGTAGCCCCCTTATTGCCAGTCTCACCGCCTCTTCATACTCTGCAGGCGGGTCGACCGAACAGACATGGTCTATCTGGCCTTCCATGCCTGCATAGTTTCGCCTGGCCCTTGCCAGCCTATAGGCCTGGTTCTGGCAGATTCGGCCTAGCCATGGGACGAACCTATCTGGCCTCTTCAGGTTGGCCAGGTTGCGACAGGCAGCGGCAAAGGCCTCTTGGGCTGCATCCTCAGCCAGGTCCTTATCCAGAAGGACGGCGTATGCCAGCCAGACCATCTGACCGTAATACCGCTCATACAGCCTGCCAAAGGCCTCTACTGAGCCTCTCTGGGCTGCCTGAACCAGATCTAGTTCTTCGTCCGTTCTCAACAGGTCCACCGATCAGGGACCGACCTTGTGTTCCAATAGTATAGAGTCAGATGCCAGTGCGAATGTGCGCGTCTGTATCCTCGCTCATGATTGACAGCGCGGGGATATGCAATAGGATAACGGATCGGATGACTGACTGTATAGTATTGGTCAAGCAGGTCCCTGACGTCAGTCAGGTCACTGACCAGGCGTTCGATCCGCAGACGGGCAATCTGGTCAGGAGTCGGCTTCCAAACATAATCAACGAACTCGATACCCATGCCCTTGCCCTGGCCCATCAGGTCCGTCGATTGACAGGCAATGGCCGCCTGATCGCCCTGAGCATGGGCCCACCCAGCGCCGAGGAGGTGCTTCGTTATTGTCTTGCCAGGGGTGCAGATGCAGCGGTCTTGCTGACCGATAGGGCCCTTGCAGGGGCTGACACCGCTGCAACCGCAAATCCATTGGCCTATGCCATCAGGAGGATCGCCAATGAGCTGCTTGGGGGCAGGCAGGACTACCTGGTCATAACTGGCATGCAGTCCGTAGATGGCGATACCGCCCAGGTCCCCCCGCAGATCGCAGAGGAGCTTGGTCTGGCTTGTATCGCATATGTGACAGAGGTCGCATTGGTGGACGGGATGCTGCAGTTCGGCCAGATCATAAGTGGCGGTACCAGGGTCGTTGCACCCAAGGCCCTACCTGCGGTGGTGACCGTAGCGAGTTATCCTTATTGTCCCTTTGCGGGCTTTGCAGCGACAAGGTGGGCCAACAGGGTAGAACTGATAAGATGGGGGGCAGATGATATCAAGGCACCGCTAGTAGGCATTGCGGGGTCTAAGACTACGGTCATCAGGGTCTTTCCCCCGGAACCTACCAAGAGGATGCGGGTTGCTCTGGATGGGCCGGAACGCCTGGCAGAGGTTTTGATCCAGTCCTTGGATGCCAGGCGATCTGAATCTGGGCATACCACTACCAGGCCATATGTGCTGCCCAGCCGCAGGTCCGGACCCCTGGAAAGGGTCTTCGAGGCCACAGAACGCGATCAACAGGACTATCAACTGGTTGTAGAGACACTCACTCAGCTGGGCATATCCAGCCCTGATCATGCAGGTCAGGCCGCTGTAGACCAGATCATCGCCAGGTCAAATGGTAGGCTCAATGCCGCGGCGGTCCAGGAGCTATTGGACGGTCTGAAGGCGACCGAGCCTGCCTTTTCTGGACCAGTATGGGTGATCGCGGAATACGAGGCAGGGGCGATACACCCATCCACTTACGAGCTACTGGGAAAGGCCAGGCAACTGGCGGATGGCCTGGGGGCGGAGGCATGGGTATGCCTGGCCGGCCATCCACTCGAAGGCCGTTGGGACGACCTGATACAGGCAGGTGCGGATGTGGTGGTCCTGCTGGACGATCAAAGGCTTTCGGTCTTCGAACCTTTGGTCTACAGGAAGGCCATCGCCGAGGCGATATCCAGCTATTGGCCTCAGATCGTCATCTTCTCGGCCACGGCACAGGGAAGGGTGCTTGCACCCATGGTCGCATACAGGCTCGGTTGTGGCCTTACAGCGGATTGTACGGGCCTGGACATCCGTGACATATCGCGCAAGGGCCTGATAGGACTGCTCCTCCAGACGAGGCCTGCCTTGGGTGGCAACGTCATGGCTACCATCAGGACAAAGAACTCCAGGTCACAGATGGCCACCATAAGGCCTGGGGTGATGGCCAGGATGCCTGCGGATCCGAGCAGAAAGGGCCGCGTGGTCAGGCTTGCAACGAGACTGTCCGAACAGGACATTGGCTGTCGGATAATCCGGGTTTACAGGTCGGATCAAAAGGTGGACTTTGATGTGGATGTCATAGTCAGCGGAGGCAGGGGTCTGCAGAATCAGGCCCAGTATCAGCAGATGGTAGATGGACTTTGTCAGGAGATAGCCGGCCGATTGTCGGTAAAGGTGCAGCGGGGTGCTTCGAGGGCCGCTGTCGAAAGGGGACTTGCGGACCGCGCGTATCAAGTGGGCCAGACCGGTACATCCGTCTCGCCGAAGGTCTATCTGGCCTTGGGTATATCTGGTGCCATCCAGCATATGATCGGTGTCTCCAAGGCACAGACGATCATCGCGATAAACAGCGACCCGCATGCCGCAATCCTGAAGGCATCTGACTATTACCTGGTCTGTCCCGTGGAGCAGGCGGTCCCTGGTTTGATAAAGGCTCTGAGGTCCATGTCAGCAAAGGAGCACGTCAATGCCTGACCTGGCTCGGCTCGGGGATGTCCAGGTCCTGATCGTGGGCGCCGGCCCTGCAGGCCTGGCAGCTGCCATAAGGCTCAAGTGCCTGCGGCCTGACCTGGAGGTCTGTGTCATAGAAAAGGCATCTGGCCTCGGTCAGCACAATCTTTCAGGGGCAGTGCTGGAGCCGGAACCGCTGTTTTCCCTATTGGATTCGGCTTGCCCAGGATGGAGGCAGACGCAGACTGCCTCGGAGGTCCTGGCCAGGAGGGTGGATAAGGATCAGATCCTGTGGCTGCCCAGCAGCCGCAGGTCATTCCAGATCCAGTGGGCCATCCGCGTTGCCAGGGGCCTACGCCTGGGGTTTGGCCAGATGCTACATACAGGTGACTACTCGGTTTCTATCAGTGAGCTGGTCAGGTGGCTTGGCCAGATCGCTACAGGCCTAGGTGTCGAGATAATGACCGGTTTTGCTGCACGGGGTATCGTTTACGACCAGAACAAGGGCCTGGTCGCCGGTGTCAAGCTCGTGGACCAGGGTCTTGATAGATCAGGAAAGCCGCAGCAGAACTACCTACAGGGCGATACGATCGGCCTGGGTTTCTGCATCCTGGCCGAGGGCTGCGATGGGCTCTTGACCGAGCAGTTGGTTGAGAAGGCAGGGCTGAGGAGGAGGTCGTGTCAGCTTTTCTCCATAGGGGTGAAGGAACTCATCAAAGTCTCGCCAGAGCAGTACCACCGTTTTGGCAGTGGCCGAGTGGTGCATGCCCTGGGCTATCCTTTGTGGCGTCCGATCATCGGGCCTGGGATGTTCGGCGGGGGTATCATCTATGCCGGCCCTGCGGATCACATAGCAGTGGGTATGATCGTAGGTGCAGACTGGATATACAAGGACTTCAACCCCCAGGATGCGCTGGCCTTGTTCAAGGCCCATCCCTTTGTCGATCGCTTCATACATGGTGGCCAGGTGGTCGAGGCCGGTGCAAAGATGATCCCAGAAGGTGGGCTTCTTGCCATACCGAGGGATCCGGTTACTGGTGCCATCGGAAAAGGCAATTGCATGATCCTGGGTGATAGCGCAGGCCTAGTGAATATGTTAAAGATAAAAGGCCTCCACAATGCCATAGCCTCAGGCATGGCAGCAGCTCAGGCGGTTGTAGATTGCATAGACCGGCCCTCGCAGGCCGCGATCCGCTACACGGGATTGATCCACAGTTCGCCGATATTCAGGCAGATGTGGACTGCAAGGCGATTCAGGCAGACCCTAGCTAGGTGGGGGCCGCTCATCGGTATGCCCTTATCGGTGCTCGGTGGGTTGCTGCCAGCGTGGGTAGTGGAGCCCGATTACAAGGCCACAAGGAAGGCTAGCTATCCACTGCGGCCCAGTAGGCCATTTGACAAGGACATGTTCGTGGCCATGGCCGGATCGAGCCACAGGGAGGACCAGCCATGTCACCTATTGGTCCAGGACCCATCCATATGCAAGCAGGTCTGTCAACCCAGGTTGGGTGGGCCATGCGTAACATTCTGCCCGGCTGGTGTCTATGAGCAGGTCGATGGCCAGGTAATGCCTGCGCATCCCTCCAACTGCCTGCATTGCAAGACCTGTCAGAGGAAGTGCCCCTTTGACAACATCCGTTGGGTCACGCCAGAAGGCGGTGGCGGTCCAAGGTACAAGAGGATGTAGATCGAGCCTTGTAACGGCCAGATCGATCTTGACAAATGCGAAGCTTGTGGTATCATAAACCCAATTCATGGAGGAGTTGCAAAGGTAGCACTCCAAGAGATGATGGGCCACAGGATGGCAGCATATCTGGCCAGCCTGCCTAGTGACGAAGGAGCGCGGGTATGAAAAGGACAAGGAAGGCCGCAATGTGGGATCTGAGGGATTTGTTCGGGAACATTCCGCAGTCTATATTGGCGATACCATGCCCTGCTGCAAGTACCAGGGATGATCAACAAGGCCAATCAGAGTTGGAAATGGAGAGGGCGATCGACAGCATCCTCGCCGGCGATTGAATCCTCGAAAGACAGAGGATGTCGGCAGGGACGTTTGTATAGGTTGGCCCGGTGATCCTGATGGGCCCTGAACCACGTTGAGCCAGCGGATCTCAGTACCTACGGTCTGCAGGCTATTGGGCTTGTGCGGACTCTATCTTCTTGATCTGACGCAATGCGGTTGGATTGGTTGGGTCTTGTTGTAGGACCTGTTTGAGGTGCGGAAGGGCCTCGTCAGGATGACCTGTATTTATGAGGGCTGTGGCCAGATTGAGCCTGGCCTCGAGCAGCTCTGGCCTCAACTCCAGGGTCTGCCTGAACTGCACCAGGGCCTCTGCGTGCCTGCCTTGGCGGCCTAGGGCCAGTCCAAGCTGGAAGTGGGCCTCTGGCAGGTTCGGTTCCAGACCGACCGCCGCTGTATATTGTTGGATCGCCAGGTCCAGTTGGCCGGATTTGGATAGTGCCAATCCTAGATAGAACCTTATCATCGCATCTGCAGGTGCGATATCTGCTGCCTTGTCCAGATGCCTTATTGCCTGGTCCAGCCACCCATGTTCGATGCAGGCCTTTCCAGCAGCCAGCAGACCGGACGGGGTATTGATGGGATACTCGCAGGCCAACTTGAGCTGTTCCTGGGCTTCGTTGGTCTTGCCGGTTGCCTGAAGGCACAGTGCCAGGCCCATCCTGGACTGGCTAAAGGCGGGCTTGATCCTCAATGCCCTCTTATAGAGTTGGATCGCCTCTTGGTACCTTCCCTTGGAGGCGAGGGCACTGGCCAGGCCATCTATGGCGGCCAGCATCTCAGGCTCCTTCTGAAGGGCCTGTTTGAATGCCTCTATTGCCTGTTCGTACCGACCTTGTGCGGCCCTGACGATCCCGATTTGACATGACCCCTGGCCTGTATGGGGTAACAATTGCTGGACATGTTGCCAGGCATCTGCGGCTTCGTCGAGCCTGCCGAGTTTCTGGAGCAGGTATGCGTGATTTGCGTACAAGACCCAGTCGTCTGGCCTGCTCTGGATGGCCTGCCTGTAGATCTGGTCGTGGACCGGGAGATTCGAGGCCTGGACCGAACCTGCGATCTGCTGGATCTGGCCTTGCAGGAATTGATACTGCTCAGCGTGGTCCGATTGGTCGACGAATGGGCGATCTACAAGCCTGGCCAGCATCCCTGTAAGGGCCTGGTATTTATCCCAGTCGGTAAAGGCGAGGGCCTTTGCACAGTCCTGCACGGTAGGCCAGTCCGCCACCTGGGTATCGTCTGCTGGCAGGAGCTGGTCTATCTGACTTGCTATGGCCTTGGCAAGCATGTAATTGCCTTCGAACCTCAGATGCACATGCTCATAGAACAACTCCCTACCTTCGATCCCTGCTGGGCTGGCAGCGGCCAGGCATTGCTGGGCATCCACAAGGTAGATGCCCTCTGCCTGGCGGCCGATAACCGATCCCCTGATGATCGCATTGAGCTGACTATCGGCCCTGAATCGTAGGCTGTCATAGTCACGCGCGCGGACCAGGCACTCCTTGGCCAGATTGGTCTGGCCTATGGCCAGATAGCATCTGCCCAGGCGATACTGGAGATCTGCAAACGTCGGGTCGATCCTGGCTGCAGAGTTCAATAGCTCTATCGCCTGGCCCAGGTCGGTGGCCTGTTGGGCCTTCACTGCCCTCTGATACAGTTGTTGCCACTGTTCCAGCTCCAGCTGGGAGATGTCTGGCCTGTGCATGGAGCCGAAGGGTGCGCAGTCCTTCAGGTTGGTGCCAATGGTACTGACGATGAGCCTTGCGCCTGCATTCTTGCCCAGCGACAAGATCTCGGCGAGGTTTCTACGGAACTGACTATAGACGATCTGGAGCCTCTTGTCGTCATGGCGTATGTGATTGGCAGTAAACATGGCTAGACCGGCCCACTCCTGGGCTCCAGCTCGACCTGCTCTTATAGAATCCAGTAATCCTGCAATGGCCTGGCCTAGCCTGGTTGTCTTCAGTACCAGTTGTAGCTTGATCAGGGCTAGAGGCGGTATCCTTGGCCCGAATATGGTACCTGCACCGTAAGGACCTATGATCTCATTGTTACCCATGTAGATGACCCAGAAGTCTGCCTGCGTTCTTGCACAGTCCTTGGCGATCTGGACTATCACATGGGAGTTGATGGCGGTCATGGCCGCATTGACCACCTCGAACCTCACCTGCGGACGCCTTGCTGCCAGCAGTACCTCCAACATCCTGGGTAGGCCGAAGGCTGGCTGCGGGTCACCGTAAGCAGCCGATTCCCCTAGCACAAAGATCCTTACAGTGCCAGGAGGCTTGTTTCTGGCCAGGATGAATGGATGTGGAGTTCGGGCAAGGCCCTTGCCAAAGAATGTCCAGCCGAATCGGTCGTTCTGGACGACGCAGTCCTTTCCGTCTATCCTTTTGGCGATCAGAAAAGAGGTGTGATGGCCTAGGCCTATGATCCTCAGGGCCAGCTCCAAGACCGCTAAGGTCAGTATTGGGGCTAGTAACAGGCTTACCAGACGGAACACCCATTGCCGCCTGTTCGAACTGGGGCCTTCATTGGCCCTGCCTTTGGCTTGGGATCTTTGGGTCATCGTCAAGTAAGCTTATCGCCCATCACAAGGCCGCGTACTACAGGTCATCTTAGTTAGACCTCCATCGCGGTCAATGACCGGCCACCGGCCTTGTCTGCAGGCGGATCGAGGGCCAGGCCGATATCTAGTTTAGGTCCTATGGAGGATGTGAAGATGCCTACTAGTGCGATCACCGTAGCCTTGTTGGCCCTGCTGCTAACCTGTTGGACTTGCCTTGCCGGCCAGCAGCTGTTCGACGAGGTCTGGGCCTACCTTTACAAGGGTGAGGAGCGGGTGATTACTGGCCAGGAGCAGTTGACCGATCTTTGCTACTTCAGTACCTCGCTGGATGATACAGGAAGGCTGGCACAGCCCCCTGCAAGGCCTGACCTCGGCCAGCTCGGCAGGATCCGGGTCCACCTTGTGGTAAGCGCGCCATCCAACAAGGCCCTTATGTACTTTTGCCTAACAAGGGATAGGCAGACCAGGGACGCGCTGATCGAGGACATAGTCGCAGCAAGCAAGACCTTTGACGGGATACAGATAGACTTCGAGTCCGTCAGGCCCGAGGACAGACAGCCATTCCTGTCATTCCTGACGTTACTGCGGTTGAGATTACCTGCGGGCAAGGTCTTGAGTATCACTGTCCCTGCCAGGACTGCCCATCGCGAGGACGCATATGGCTATGCCTCTATCGGCCAGATTGCAGACAAGGTGGTGGTGATGGCGTACGACGAGCATTGGCAGGGTGGTCAACCCGGACCGATCTGCTCATTGCAGTGGTGCAGACGTGTGTGCCAGTTTGCAATGCAAGAGATACCACCCCGCAAACTCATCATAGGACTACCGCTCTACGGCAGGGCCTGGCAGGTTGTTCAATACTCCAGGGCACTGCGGTTTCAACAGACCATGGAGCTGCTGCTAAACCTAGGCAAGAGCCCAAATAGGGATGAGGACAGGATACCATCGTTTGAATACCTTGAGCCTGTGAGGGTCAAGGTGTTCTACGAGGACATGGAAAGCATCCTGGCAAAGCTGGATATGTGTACCCAGCTCGGGGTAAAGGGGGTGGGTTTTTGGCGGCTTGGGCAGGGCCCTAATGAGCTGTGGCAAGTACTGAGGGCAGGTGGCCAAGGCCAATGACGGGATCCAGGTCCTGGGCCTAAGGGCACCTGGATTATAGGACGGCGCCAGATACGCCTATGAGGCTTCAATTCTATTCGGTGTAGCCATAGTGGAGGAGCGTGGAGGCAAAGGGAGAAAAAATGCAATTCAATGTTGACTGGATGGTGGCAGGTGGTTAAAAAGGATCGGTGCATTTGGAACAGGTGGAAGACAATCCATGCTGTTATTAACAGGCGAATATCAGCATGTGGTCGACGACAAGGGCCGTGTGCTCATCTCCAACAGGCTACGGAGCCAGATAGACGCGGATGAGCATGGCAGCAACTTCTATCTTGTCCTAGGTGCAGACGGGATACTTTGTCTTTACCCAGAACGGTATTTCGAGCGGATCGCAGGGTTGGTTGGCAGCAGCATAACTGCAGCCGATGAGGCGGTTGCCTTCGAGCGGTTGAGTTTCGCATTAGCTACAAAGGCGGAGCTGGACAGCCAAGGCAGGCTGCTGATCAATGAGCGGCTCCGTAAGAGGGTGGGTCTACGGGATCGGATCGTACTGCTTGGGGTACGTGACCATATCGAGCTCTGGAATGAGGAGGACTGGGATCGGTATGTGGCAGATCACATCTTGCAGTATCAAAAGCAGATGTCTATGGCAAGGCTGCAGGTCTTGCAAAGAAACGACGAGCTAGGCTAGGCAAGGTCGATCGTAGGAGGTCATCAGGCGATGCAAATGGAACAGGATCCTTGGCAAGTGGTCAGACGGGCGCTGGAGTCTGGAAGCCCTCCGGACGGGCAGACCATCGCGGCATTGGAGCTCCTGGCAGAGCGGCTCGAACAGATCAAGAGGGCATATCCTTCTCTGGCAGAGGTGGGATTCTCGCCCGATGTAGAGGCCTTGTTTAGCCGTCTTGGGCATGTGCACGCCTGATCAAGGTGATGGCCTTGCCAGGCACGTACCCGTCCTTGTCAACCAGGTCAGCCAGCTACTCTCACCCCCGCCATGCGGCACAGTGGTAGATCTGACCATAGGTCAAGCCGGCCATAGCCTGGTATTAGGCAGCAGGCTTGGGCCAGACGGGGTACTTGTAGGGATCGACGTGGATCAGAGGGCACTTGACCATGCACGAACGGTCTTGAGGTCGCTCGATTGTAAGGTCATATTGATCAGAGGCAATTTTGCACAAGTTGGCGACCTGTTGCGAGGAAAGGGCATAGATGCGGTGGATGTGATGCTTGCAGACCTTGGTTTTTCTTCCGGCCAGGTCGGGGATCCGCAATCGGGTCTGAGTTTTCTCAGCGATGCACCTTTGGACATGCGTTTAGACAGAAGTATTCAAACAACTGCTGCCGATATAGTGAATGATACAGACGAACAGGTCCTGGCGGACCTGATATACCGCTATGGTGAGGATCGACTTTCAAGGCGGATTGCCAGGCTTATTGTGGAGCGAAGAAAACTGAAACCTATTTGCACTACAAAGGAATTGGCCGAACTGGTTTGCGCGGCTTATAGGGGTCGGCGGCACTTGCGGATCCACCCCGCCACGCGGACATTTCAGGCCTTGCGGATTGCGGTCAACCGGGAGCTCGATAACCTGCAGGCATTGTTGGATCAGGCACCGACCCTGCTGAGAAGTGGAGGGCGTTTCGGTGTGATCAGTTTTCACAGCCTCGAGGACCGTCTAGTCAAGCAGGACTTCAGATCAAGGGCCCAGACTGGACAATACAAGGTCCTGACCAAGAGGCCTATTCGGCCAGATCCGCAGGAGATTGCAGCCAACAGGCGTGCCAGGAGCGCAAGGCTGAGGATCGCAGAACGGATATAGACTGTCTTGCATGGAGGTACTAAGATGACCAGGGACACAAAGATCGGATTGCTGTTGGGGTTGGTGTTTATCTTTATTATTGCGGTACTTATTAACGGACTACCGATGGTCAAGGCCAGGTCCAATACCCGTGGGGACAATGCGCCGGTAGCGGGTCCTACCTCTCCTGGTCTGGGGGTCAGGGAACAGATGGTTCGAAGGTGGGCAGATAGCGAGCCTGTCTATACCAGGTCTCTTGACAGCCAGCCTCCAGCCCTAGACGCAAATGGTGCTGAGGTCCGCGCGGTGATGCCCTTACCAGCGGATCTGACCTCACCAAACCAGGTCCAGCCACAGACCGCAACCCCAGATCTTCCTGCCACAGGCCCTGGCACAATGCCTAGTCACGTGTCCATGGTGTCCGTAGATACAAAGGTCCCAGCAGGTCAGCCCCAGGAGGTTCCGGGCCAGACCCTGGCCAGCCCTCCTGTAACAGGGACGGGCCCCAGTACCTCTGTCAGTACTGATACGACATCTGGCAGCAAGACAGCTTTTGAGACCAGGCCTGCTCAGCAGGCCGGGCAGTGGCCCAAGACGTATCTAGTTACCTCGGGTGACACGTTGGAGGGTATAGCCAAGAAGATGTACGGGCCTCGTGATGGGCTCAAGCGTGCGAACATCATGAGGATATTCGAGGCCAACCGCGGCGTGCTCGATTCACCGCAGACACTGAGGATTGGCCAGCAACTGACGATCCCAGAACCACTGGCAGCAACTGGGCCCAAGACAGGCTCAGGACCGGCGGTCGCCACATCCACCTCCAGCAGCAGCGCTGCCGGCACGTCCGAGCGTTGGTACACGGTGCATGAAGGGGACAGCCTTTGGAAGATTGCAGCAACCCAGCTTGGCAATGGCAGTCGGTATACAGAGATCCTAAAGCTCAATCAGGACCAACTAAAGGGCCGCAGCGATCAGTTGCAGGTCGGGATGAGGCTGCGGCTGCCACCCAAATAAGAGGCCTGCCATGTTCGGCTTCAGGCTGATCTGGCCATTATGCTGGCTGGTGGTCATTGCGGTTGCAATCGTGTACCTGAGGCATACGAATAACGTCTTGTTCTACGCATTGCAGCGGTGTCAGATGGATCAGGCAAGGCTCAGGCAGGAGCTCTGGTACAGTCAGCTCCAATTGGAGAGGTTGACCAGTCCAGAGACGGTCGTAGATCTCCATACTGACAGCCATCCAGGGGCAGATAAGCGTTAGGCCTGGGTTCAGGGCTTATGGCCCCAGAAGAGAGCCTGAGGACGCGATGGATCGCAGGGATACTGGCCTTCCTGATCTTGGGTCTGGGGGGGCTTGCGGCCAGGTGCTTCTACCTTCAATGCATCAAACATGATCATTATGCCAGCAGGGGTCTGAGACAGCAGCTCGTCAGGTTCCCACAGGCCGGTCCCAGGGGACCGATCCTGGATTGCAGGGGCAGGGTACTGGCTGGAAGCACCTGTCAGAGGGTGGTATTTGCCGAACCGAGGGCCATCGCGGATCCAAGGGAGACGGCAGAGCAGTTGAGCCCTGTAATACACATGTCGGGGCCGGAGATATGCAGGCTGATCCTGGAATCCAGGAACCCTGGTTTTGTCAGGATAAAGACCGGCGTGTCATTCGCAGAGGCAGAGGGGGCCCAGAAGATACGCGGTATAGGTGTCCAGCACCAGTGGAATCGTTATTACCCGATGGGCAGGCTATGTGCCCACGTTGTTGGCTTTACCAGCAGCGATGGTATAGGTCTAGCAGGCCTGGAGCTGGCCTTTGACAGGCAGTTGATAGGGCACAGGTGGGAGGAGTTGTTTGTCGCTGATGTCAGGCGGAGGCCGCTCAGGCCAGTGCGTGATGAGGCTGATAGGCTGATACTCGCGGAGGACCTGATCGGTTCAGGCCTCGTGCTGACCATCGATGCTGCCATACAGCAGTTTGCAAGGGGTGCATTGCTCGAGCAATTCCAGGCCTACCAGGCCAGCTCCGCTATGGCGGTCGTGGCAGATCCGAGGACTGGGGCCATATTGGCAATGGTGTCACTGCCCGACTTCGATCCTAATCAGGCAAGTAGGTCCGATCCGAATAACCTGTCCAACCATGCCATCCTAGATCAGTTTGAGCCTGGCAGCGTGATCAAGCCCATAGTGGCTGCGATCGCCCTTGACGCAGGCGTGGTCACCACCGATGAGCACATCTACTGTGAGGATGGGGTATATAGGGGCAAGGGCTTCGGGGTCATCACCGAGTATTCAAACCACAGGTACGGCGATATGGACCTGCGAGGGATCATTGCACAGTCCAGTAATATAGGCATGGCTAAGATTGGCCAACGCCTCGGGCCAGGGGCATTGTACAATGGACTGAGGCTCTTTGGCTTTGGAAGGGCCACAGGCCTCGGGCTGCCAGGGGAGGCCAAGGGACATCTGAGACCACCAACCCAATGGACCGGTTATAGCGTGACACGTGTGCCATTTGGCCAGGAGATGGCCGTGACCTGTATGCAGTTGGTGAAGGCATTCTGTATACTCGCCAACGATGGTCGCTTGGTGCACCCATTCCTGGTAAGGGCGATAGTGGACCCATCCGGCAATCCACAGATCAGGCACACCTCCCATCAGATGGCAGCCCAGGCGGGTTATGTGGTCAGGCCAGAGGTCGCCAGATGGTTGGTGCGTGATGCCATGGTGGCGGTGGTGGAAGAGGGCACTGGCAAACCTGCCAGGCTTGACAATTGGCAGGTCTTTGGCAAAACTGGCACCGCACAGGTCGCAAGGCAGGATGGACGCGGGTACCAGGAGGATGCATATGTGGCCTCATTCGTTGGTGGTGCGCCTGCCCAAGACCCTGCGATCGTGGTGTGCGTAGTCATCTGTAGGCCCAATGTAAGGTTGGGGAAGGGTTATACCGGCGGTACAGTGGCTGCCCCTGTGGTCAAGAGGATCATAGAAAGGACGCTGACATACCTGCAGTCCAGGTCCTGGCGGATCGCCAAGGCTGGGGATGACAAGCGGTCTATGTGACCTATGGCCCGCATACTGTATGGTGTGGCAGGGGAGGGATACGGCCATTGTACAAGGGCTGATCTGATAGGGCAGCGATTATTGGACGCAGGCAACGAACTCCGGTTCGTGTGCTTTGGCAAGGCCCTATCCTACCTACTGCCTCGGTTCGGCGACCGCGTCAGGCATGTAAGCGGCATGGGATTCCGGTATACCAAGGGGAGGATAGACCGCTGGAGGACATTCTGGGGCAATCTGTTTTGCCTTGGTGTCATTGCCAGAGAGAACATGGTCGTGCTGAGGGAACTGGCCGCCAGATTCGGGCCCGAGCTGGTCTTGACCGATTTTGAGCCTTTCTCCGTGTGGTGGGCGTGGCGGAATGGCATACCTGTTATCAGTATTGATAACGAACATCTGTTGACCCACTGCGTGATCGAAGGAATGCCTCCAGGTCGATTTGACCGGATCGTGGCAAGGACGATCACCAGTCTGTATAGCTTCAAGGCATCTATCTACGTGGTCCTGAGCTTCTTTCCAGCAAGGACAAGGGGGCCAGACGTATTGCTCTCTCCACCAGTTGTCCGACCGGCAGTACAGGACCTGAACCCTACGGATGGTGGTTATGTCCTGCTTTACCTCAGCACAGGCCAGCAGAGGTCCGATTGCCTCGAGGTCTTGGACGGATTCAGGCAGACCAGATTCATTGTCTATGGATTCGACGAGGATGCGAGATTTGGTAACCTTGTGCTCAAGCGTTGGTCCGTGGAGGGCTTCCTAAGAGACCTGGCAGCCTGTAGCGGCGTGGTTAGCTCAGCGGGTTTTTCGCTGATCAGTGAGTGCATAGCCTTGAGAAAACCCATGCTACTACTCCCAGTGCCAGGCCAATACGAGCAACTGGTGAACGCGGTCTTTGTCGAGAGGCTCGGGCTGGGTATCTGGTCCAAGAGACTTGCCAGGTCTTCTCTGGGGCATTTCCTTGACTTCATGGCAAGGCCAAGGGTTGTCGATCCACAGGTGATAGGTCCGGATAACCGGCGGTTCTTTGCACTACTGGGCCAGGCTGCTGAGAGGGTAGGTGTAACCATTGGGCTTTGAGCACTAACTGCCGAGATAGCCAAGCTGCACGCACCTTTCTATGATCCTTCGTGCAAGCGGGGCCGCATCCGTTGCACCTGATGTACCACCCTCGACGAGGACTGCCACTGCGATCGCCTTTCCGGTGCGATCCTTTGCAAAGCCTGCAAACCAGGCATTGGCGGGCCGTTGGGTAGAGCCTGTCTTGCCATATACCTGGATGCCCATCGACTGGAGGCCGCGATCCTTGAACGCCTCGTATGCAGTACCGTGCTCTTCATTGACTACAGCGGCCAAACCATCGAGCAGGGTCTTCATGCATTGGTCTGAAAGCCCTAGATCCCTTTCTGTACTTGCCTCCGCCTGCGTCATGAACAGTCGCGGCTGGCGGAATATGCCACCCCTGGCAATGGTTGCCATCTCCACTGCCACCTGTATCGGTGTGACCCAGCAGTTGCCTTGGCCTATGCCGACCAGCCGCAGGTCGTTTTCGGATAGGGGGCCGATCTGGTTCATGTCGGTTATCCAACGGCCGTATACGGGCCTGCCTGAGATCTGCCCAGGAGCCTGTCTGAGCCGCCTTGGATTGCGCTGTGTGACAAGCCGGTCTTGAGGATCCTGGCATTCTGGATACCCGAGGTCCAACTGATGGCCGAGGCCGAATGCCCAGAGCCATTGTTGGAGGCTGGTTGGGTCGAGCATGGCCGCCAGCCTCGAGAAGTATATGTTACAGCTACCCCTCAGTGCATTCCTGGCATTGTTTGGCCAAAGGCTGTCGTGACCTCGGCCTTCCTGTCTGAATATCCAACAGTTTGGCCAGCCCTCTGGGGCCGGCTGCGATGGGCAGTTGATGACCTTGTCTGGATCGATGATATTCAGCGTCATTGCTGCGGCCAATACGATCGGCTTGACCACCGAGCCGGCTGGATAGTGCTTGTTCATGGCCCTGTTCAATAGAGGTTGATTTGGGTCGAGGCTGAGCTGGAGATACCTCGTCCTGGCCTCGTTGAGGTCATATGTTGGCATGGATGCCATTGCCAGTATCTGGCAGGTCTTTACATCCAGTACCACTGCTGCCATGCCTGGCCCGCAGTTACCTGGCAGGGGGATATCCCTCATCAGCGTCTCTGTTGCCACCTGGAGATCTATATCAATGGTGAGCTGGACGTCCGTACCCAACCTGTTCGGGACCTGTCTGGCCAGCGTCCCATCTACGTCGTAGACCTCCCTTCCTCGTCTTCCCCTCAGCAGGGCCTCGCACATATACTCAACCCCATCCTCACGACCACAGACCTCACCGTCTAGATACTGCCTCATAGGGTCATCTGCGAATAGGTTTACATCCTCCGGCTGTGTCGCTGGCCCGACCCAGCCTATGATCTGGCATGCTGCAGACCTGTATGGATATACACGCACGGGCCTCGGCTCGATCCTGACAGGCTTGATACCTGCGAACTCCAGCTCTGCAGCCACTACGTCGTCGTCAGTCCGCAGTTCTACTATGGCAATGCCCCCTCGCATCTGGGCGATGTCTACCTTGCCTGCAAGTAGTATCCGTCGGTTCGGGTCGGGAATCCTATCCTCTAGGTCCTGCAAGGCCTGGGCCAATGGCACAGAGACGATCCTGTCGGCATAACCCTTGTAAAGCTCGGAATCCTGGCAATGCCTCCTCCATACCTGGAACAACCTTTGATGCCAGAGCTGTTGGTTGAATCGATATACCCGCTGCCAGAGCAACTCGCAGGGATCGCCGAATCTGGCACACTTCTCGATGACCTGACCTAGTGTGAGCTTGCCGACGGCCACCTCCTGCTCGAGCTGTTGCAAGGCCCTTTCTGGGTTCGCCCTTGCCATCGCTGCCAACCTCTTGGCCAATAGAACATTAGGATCTGCATATTGCGTCAGTTCATACCCAACCTGTAGGCTGAATGCAGCCTGGTCCTGTGCCAGAATCCTGCCCTTGCGATCCAGGATCCTACCCCTTATGGTGCCAAGTGCAAATGAGCGGCCTTGCTGCTCCTTGAGCCTATTGATCCGCTGTTGTATGGACCGCCTGTCTCCTAGTTGAAGGTAGGCAAGCCGTGCCAAAACGACCAATAAGAGTATGAGGCTAGCTGTGCCAAAGATCCTTGTCCTGCGGGTATCCATGGGCTATCTCAGCCCCATACGGTACTTCTTGTCGTGCAATCTCATAAGCCATTCTACCGGTACGATCACCAGTGGCCCAATGATAGCAGAGTAAAGCGGGCCAAGAACTAGATGTGTTGTCATAGGTACAGGTACGGGTACACCCTTTATCGACGAAAGGGCCCTTCCTAGTAAGGCGGTGGCGACCCCAGTGATGAATATGACGATGGCCTTCTGATAAGGCCTTTGTATCGTGACGTACCGCCTGATATAAGCGACCGAGGTGCCTATCAGGCCGAATGCAATGGTCAGGGGTCCCAAGGTCCAGCCGATCAGATCCGCGCACAGGCCTATGGCGAAGGATGTGATTACTGCATCTGGTGTGGTCGCATATGCGCCGAAATACGCCATAAGGATAAGCAACAGGTCTGGTTGGACATGCGTCTTGCCGATAGCCAGACCAGCCAGCAATGAGACCTGCAAGATCATGCTGGCCAGGATCAGGATCGCGAACCTCGCCCAATACATCCCAAGAACCGCTACAGGCCCTGCTATTCTGAGAGCACAACCCAGACGTTCTGGATCCGGCTTATCTCGAAGTCCTGCTGGACCTTTATCATCCACATCAGCGGATCCCTCTGATCCTGTTGGCTGGCCACGACTGTCCCTACAGGAAGGTCTGTCACTGCTCCGTCCTGCATGAAGGCCGTCTCACCGACCTTTGTGGCACATGGCGCCTTGACACGTATCACCATTCCATCCCTGCCATTGCCTCGCAGGAGACCGCTGACATTGGACGGCCGGACCGTAGTACGGATGGCGATATTGGCACTGGTCAGCAGATCTACCTTGGCGGTATGGCTAGAGGTGGAGGTGATCTTCCCTATGACGGCATTTCCTGCAAGGACCAATTGGCCTTCCTTGATGCCATCGTCCCTGCCTACATCTATGATCAATTGGGTTGGGTTCAGGGCGGTAATCAGCCTTGCCGAGATGGTCTTGGTACGTTGAAATGGCCTGATCTGCCTTATCTTTGCCAGTTCGTCTAGCTTCCTGTATCCCTGATCCAATGCCGCCTCTAAGGACCTGGTACGATTAAGTAGTTCTCTATAGCGTTCCGCCAGTAATTGATGTTCCTTGGCAGGCACATATCCGCCTAGTTCTATGCTCGTCCTGGCAGCAAGCCCGATCCATCTTCCTGACCTGATCGGGAGCCTGAATACCTGCAAGACTGCCATTTGGCACCTGGTTGCCACCTGATGGGGGACCAGCATGAGTATGGCCCCGAACAACAGGAACCAACCCAAAAACGTTCGTGTCTGTCTAGGCCTTCTCTTATAAGGCATCCACACCGCCAAGACCGAAGGCCCTTGTGCGAGGCCTTATACATCTAGCACTATTGCCAGGACCTTTCGTTGTACTCGAGTGTATCCTTCCAGGCCTCGAGGTTCTCCAGATAGACAGCAGTGCCCCTTGCAACACAGCTCAATGGGTCCTCCACCTTGTGCACAGTAAGCCCTGTGGCATTAGCCAGTACGCGGTCCATACCGCGCAGCAAGGACCCACCGCCACAGATGTGTATCCCGTTGTCTATGAGGTCTGCAGCCAGCTCAGGCTCTGCACGTTCGAGCGTGCCGATGACCGCATCGATGATGGCAGCTATAGGTTCTCTCAAGGCCTCGCGGATCTCCTCGCTGGTGACCACGATCTTCCTGGGTAGCCCTGATATGGTGTCGCGGCCTGCAACCTCCATGGTCAGCTCCTGTTCCAATGGCGCGGCAGAGCCGATCTGGATCTTGATCTTCTCCGCCCTTGGTTCACCGACCAGCAGGTTGTATGTCCTCTTGAGATGGTTGACTATGGCCTCGTCCATGTCGTCGCCGCCTACCCTGATCGACTCACAAGTGGCTATATCAGCGAGGCTGATGATGGCGATCTCTGTAGTGCCGCCGCCGATGTCGACGATCATCGAGGCTGTGGGCTCGGTGATAGGCAGCCCCGCGCCGATCCCAGCAGCCATAGGTTCATCCACTAGATACACCTTCCTTGCACCTGCCCGCTCGGCACTATCGATCACGGCCCGCCTCTCCACGGCGGTAATGCCACTCGGTACGGCTATCACTACGCGGGGTCTGACCAGCCCTCCTCTGCCATGCACCTTGCGAATGAAATAGCTCAGCATGGCCTCAGTGACCTCAAAGTCACTGATGACGCCATCCTTCAGAGGCCTTATTGCGGTTATAGAGCCAGGGGTCTTGCCGAGCATCTCCCTAGCCACAAGGCCGACCGCCTCCCCGTTGTTCAGGACGATGTTTGTCCCCTTGCGTACCGCCACCACCGAGGGCTCGTTTAGCACGATCCCCTTGTCCCGGACACATACAAGGGTGTTGCATGTGCCCAGATCTATGCCCATATCCATACTGAACCAGCCCAGGATGGTGTCTAGTATCACCGTCCGACTCCTTTCGTCCAGGATGCGGCCTGGGTAGGATTATAGGCCAATAGTACCGGTCGTCAACGGCTTTAGGTGGGTTTTGCCTACCTGGTTATAGGGAGCAATGTCCCGTACTGTGTCCAACACTGATAGGCAACGTAACAGATGGATATCGCCAAGAACCCTAGGCTGATACCCAATATGGCAGTATAGACGTTGTTTGGCACCCTGTGCCTCGCTGGGGTTGCTTGCGTGTCTGTAGCCATAGCTAGATGCCCAATGTCACCACATCGCCGACCTGGGGTGGTTGCTGTGCCATCTCCAATATCCCTACGGATCGATCCGGCTCTACGGCCAGGACCTGAACGTTGCAGATGAACCTGTCACCCCTGGCCACGATCAACTTCATCTGCTCCCTCACGCCAGCAGCAGAACCGACCGACACCTCGACCAGTTGGTTGCTCAGGTCTACACGCGTGACAACGCCCTTGATGTTGAGGTCCCTTGCAGCAGGTTGGACCTCTTGGCTGGTGGTAGGCCGGGCTATCACTGGAGGTGCGACTGTCTTGCCATATTGGCGGATGGTCTGGTCTAGCTTGTCCTGGAGCGAGGCCTTCTCCTGGGAAAGGGCCTTTATCTGCTTGGTCTGGATATCTATGACGGCGAGCTTCTCTGTCAGCGTGTCATTGACCTGGGCCAATTGGGACCGCGTCCGTTCTAGCTCGGCCCTCATCTGCTCCAGGTCCTGTTGTGCCTTCTTGGCCAACTCTGCCTGTTGGGCAGCCAGATTATTGGCCAGCTCCATCTGGGCGGTCAGGCTGGTGACCTTGTCGGTCAACTGGGCGTTTTGCCGCTGCGAGGCGGTCAACTGGTTCTCCAATGCACTGATCTGGGTAGTAAGCCTGGTGATCTCCCGATTCAGGTTGTTGACCTCCTGTTCCTTCTGGGCCTTGTATTGCTCGAACTCCTCGAGCGTAGCCCTCTGCCTTTGATCTGCGGTTGTGGCCCTGGTCTGTTGCTGTTGGTACAACTGCCTATAGTTGTCGGCAGTGGCTACATAACTAACCACCAATACGCATAGGGCCATGACCCCAAAGACCTGTAATACGATCAAGACCTTGGTGAGTGTACTCAAGATGGCTCCTTTCGTCACATAATAAGAGGTTGTCTTTCCAACCCTCTTGTATACCCTCCGTCAGTCAGTGACGGGTAACCAGGCAGCCAAACCCCATTACCTGCTGCCTATGTTAAATACTATAAGCCTTATTGCCTGCCAGGTCAAGCCATTTTTCCAGATCAGACCAAAGGATCGCTGTCACCGCGTCAGTTGTAGTACTGCCTTTGCGGCCGATAACTGGACAAGCCTTGACGGATCCTCCAGCAGTCTCGGTAGGTACCTGGCCAGTTCCATGGAACCGATCTGACCTATGGCGGATCCACACAGGACCTTTGCCACCTCGCCTTGTGTCCTGCCCTGGCCGATGTCTATTGCCGCGGTGGTTATCAGGCCCTTGTCCATTGCATCCTTGACCACCTTCAAGCCAGATCGATCCCCAAGCCTGCCCAACTCCGCTGCTGCAGCAAGCCTGACCTCCAGGACCTCGTCATCGAGCGTGGTCATTATTGCCTCCTTTGCCTGGTTGGTGCCCAGTGCGCCCATGGCCCTTATCCCTGCAATGCGGTCGTCGGCGTACGCGCTTATCAGCCTGGTCCATATCCGGTTGTAGATCCGCGTATCGCCCAGCATCGCTATGGACTCCATTGCCTGCATCACCACCCGCTGATCCGAGGCTGGGTCCTGGATCGCCCAGTAGAGTGCCTCCAGTGACTGCTTGTCTGCGATCCTTCCCAGGATCATCGCTGCATTGGCACGTACGGTCTGGTCCTTAGAGACGATCATCCTCTTGGGGTATTCTGCATATGGACTGGCCCCGAGCCGCACGAGTGCATAGGCCGCTGCAAGGCGTACGTTCGTGTCCTCCTGGATCTGGTCGAAGACCTCCTGCACCTGGGCCCTTGCCTGCGTATATTGCATCTGGCCTATACCCATGAGGGCAGCAAACCTGACAGGGACTTGGCCGTCCCTTAGCAAGGATAGCAGGGCTGGCGCAAGTTGCATCTGTCCAGTACTGGCAATGACCTCTGCGGCCGCTGCACGGACCTGGGGGTCTGGGTCCGCAATGGCAGAGGCCACCACCGCTTGGGCGATCTGTCGCAGCCTTGCCAGGTCAGGATTGGCCGGGATCTGGGCTCCTCCGCACCCGGCACAGGCCAGTATTGCTACACAATAAAACACTCCACTTGTTCTAGCTGGCCACATCCTATGATCCTTTCCCAGAGATCTTAGCTAGGAATCTTGACAGGACTATAATGGCTATCAATGCCACCGCACAGAGGTTGTCGAGCCATTGGCCGAATCTGCTAAAAGGCGTTATGCGGCCATCCGCAGCCATCCTATCCACCACAACGCCCGCTACACCGGTCCTGCTGAGGGCCCTCGATGGCATGGATGGGCTGCAGTAGATACCCCCATCTAGGATCCTGCCACAAGGATCGATCAGGCAACTTATGCCCGTGTTGACCGCCCTGGCCACACACACGCGGTTCTCTACGGCCCTGAAGACACAGGCAGCAAGGTGTTGGGCAAGCTCGGTACTGCTGCGTACGCGTTCTTGGTCTGGCAAGAACCTTACGAACCAACCATCGTTGCTGATGTTTACGATCCCATCGACCCTCTTGTGTTCGTCACTGTCCAGTACGGCCCTCCTGGCCAGTGCAGGGATCGTGTCCTCATAGCAGATCAAAACGGCCAGCCTGAAGTTGCCGCTAGCGCCCTTGGCGGGATTTATGGCAAATATGGTATGCTCCTTGCCAGGTTCAAGGCTGTAGTCGTAGTTGTATGGCGTCAATTGCATCAAGAGCCGATAGAGCCAGTGGAAGCTATGCTTGAATGGTAGGTATTCCCCAAACAGGACCAGGTGTATCTTGTCGTACCTGGCCGGATCAGCCGTTCCATCGGGTCGATAGAGGAATGCAGAGTTGAAGCGGTCCAGGACCCATTGACCATCGGGTTGCTGGCTGACCCTGCCACCATATGCCCCGACCATGATATGGCATTTGTAATCCCTTGCCTGCCTCCTGAGTGCGAGGTCGTAACGCCGGCCAAGTTCAGCGGATTCCTCATCCAACATGGGCCACAGGTAGCTATCGAGTATGGCCTGCACGCTGGTCTCTGGCCAGATCAATAGATCCGAGTCCTCCGCAACACTGCTGCCCATATCCAGCAGCTCCGAAAAGATCTGGTCCGAGGCCTTGAAGGTCCTCTTTACCGACTGCGGGACATTGGATTGCAGGCAGGCTACGATCGGACCAGGCCGCGATGACCTGGTTGCCTGGCCGAGCCGCCACCTGCCATACCCGAAGGCCAGGGCCAATAGCAAGAGTACTGCTGCTGCCTGTATCGTCACCGATCTGGCCTTGGATCTACGCCAGGTGATCACCTCTATCAGCAGACCATTGACCAGGGCTAGGAGGAACGAGACACCTCCGGCACCGAATATGTCGGCAATCTGTATGATCGTGGGATTGAGAAACTGGCTGTGGCCCAACAGCCTCCAGTAGAAGCCCCCCAGTGGGAAGCCCTGCAGCCTTTCGGCGCCAGTGACAATGATGGCAAGACAGGCTGACGCAGGCAATTGGCGACTGGCACAGTACCTGAGGGCGATCGCCATGATGGGCCAGAGGATCGCCATGTATAGGCACAAGGCAATCCAACCTGCGATGGTGATCGGCGCGATCCAGTAGAGATTCACCATCCAGTACACAGCAGCGACCAGATATGCCATCCATGCCAGGCGTTTGGTTCCCACCGCAGACCTACAGGCCAGCCCGAACGGCACGTACGCCAGCACCGCCAAGATGGACCAACACAGCGGCGGCTGTATCAAGCTCAGCAACAGGCCGCTCGCTGCCAGGCCACAGATGACCGGTGCGGTCTGCTGGAGCCCCTTTCTCACCTCAAGCCCTCTAATGCATCAAGGACCTCTTGGACCGTGTAGTCCCTGACCCTGCCCATCCTGACACCCAACTGCCTTGCCACACACCTGGCTAGGCGATCGTCCGTCCTCAATTGGCGTACCGTGACTGCCATGTCTGCGATCAGCCGTCCCAGCTCCATGGTCTCGCGTGCGTCCAGGGGTCCTGAACCCTTGGTTTGTCTATCCAGCCTTGCAAGACGGATCCGGGCACGATGTGCATACTGGGGGCATATCTCTATGCCGACGAACCGCCTACCCAAGAGTCTTGCCGCAACCGCTGTGGTCCCAGAGCCCAGGAATGGATCCAGTACGCAGTCGCCTGGATTGCTGCTGGTGGCGATGATCCTCTCGAGCAGCCGCTGGGGCATCTGGCAAGGATGCCACCGTTGTCGGGCCTTGAAGGTGCCGCAAACCCTTGGAAAGCCATCCCACACATCATCTGGGATCCTTCCGAGTGGGTTTGCCCTCTTGTCTGCATAGATCAATTGCCGATCCGATGGTACCCTTATGGCCAGGTCGTTGAAGACAAAGTGCCTCGGATCGTTCACGAAGTAGAGGATGTGCGTATGTGCCCTGGCGAACTTGCGGGTCAGTTGTTGGCCAAAGCTGTAGTGCCAGATGATCCAGTTGCGCATCACCAACCCTAACTGATCTGCAATGAGCTTGACGTTCGCCGCATATTCATCGCCTATGGCGATGTAGAAGGAACCGTGGGGCCTCAACACGCGTTTGCATGCGGCCATCCATTCTTTGGTCCAGGCTACATAGTGGTCGCTCTTGAGCCGATCCTTGTAGGAGTGGTACCTATAACCAATATTGAACGGAGGGTCGGCAAAGATCAGGTCCGCAAATGGGCTATCTATCCCAGCTAGCACCTGCACGCAATCCCCGCATATGACCTGATTGATCAGCTCCATCCTGCAGGCCAGTCACGGCCCTTGCCAACGATGCAAGGCCGCCAGCAAGGTGTCAGACCACTATCTTGGTAACGGTCAGCTGGAGATATCTCTGGCGGTGCCCTATCCTCCGCTTCGAGTTCTTCCTCCTGCGGAAGTAGGTAGGATACAGCTTCGGCCCCTTTACTACGGCATCAGCAGCGGTGGTCTGGAACGAGGCAATGACCCTTGCCCCATCCAGGTAGGGTCTGCCGATCCTCACATCCTTCCCATCGCTGACCAGCAGTACCTTGTCTATCTGAAGGTCCTTGGCCTGGGGATCTACCTTGGCCAGTTCGATAAGGATCTGTTGGCCTTCTGAGACCTTATACTGTTTTCCGCCTTGCTCTATGACTGCATACATATCCTGCACCGTGGTCAATGATCAAGGCCGGTAGTTTAACCTCAGGATCGCTGGATGTAAAGAGATTGTTGATCTTTTGATGGCATGTTGAACGATATTGCTCAATGTGGATGGATCGAAGGAGGTTGCTATGGAAGTTGCAGTCGTCCAGGACCGATTGATGGGGTTGGATGAGCTGGACACAGCGTACCAGGACAGGGGCCTTTACTTTGGCGACGGTGTCTACGAGGTACTGCGTAGCTATGGCGGAAGGCTATTTGCCCTCCAGGAGCACATGGACAGGTTTGCCAGGAGTGTCAGTGCCATTGGGATCGAGGGGGTGGACATAGGCTGGGTCCAATCTCAGGTCATCAGGGCATTCAACGCGTCAGGTCTCGAGGACGCCAGGATCTATTTCCATGTCACCAGGGGTTGGGGCCCCCGTGAGCTCTACGGCCCGAGGATCCAAGGCCCTACATTCCTACTGACAGTCACTGCGATCGAGGATGCAAGGGCCCAAAAGGAGCAAGGCATAAAGGTCTCTACCTACCCTGACCTGCGGTGGAGGCGCTGCGACATAAAATCCCTCAACCTCCTGCCGAACGTCATGGCCAGGAGGGATGCGATGGCAAAGGGCTGCCAGGAGGCGATCCTGGTGGACAACCTTGGGATGATCACGGAGGGTGCTGCCTCTGCCTTCTTTGGGGTCTTCCAGTCCAAGACAGGCCAGTACTTCCTCCAGACCGCCCCTCTGACCGCAAACATCCTGCCGTCTGTCACCAGGGCTTACGTCATGAGGGCCGCCCAGGAGCTTGGCATCCAGGTCGTAGAGAGGCAATTCAGCCCGGAGCAGGCCAAGTCGGCCAAGGAGCTGATCATGGCGGTCACCACAAAGGACGTGGTGCCCATAGTCCAGTTCGACGGCTGCAGGGTCGGCGATGGCAGCCCAGGTCATATCACGCTGCGGCTGGCCGAACAGTTCAGGCGATTCACGCACCAGGCCTGTTAGAGGAGGTTATTATAGTAGTCAGGCTTGCCATCGTCTTCATCGTATGGCTGGCCATCCTGCTGCTGGTCCGACCTGATGCAGATACGCTCTATGTGTTCTGCCCTCCGGGATGACACGTCTACGGTGACCAGGATCGCGTTCATCCTGACGTCATCGGTGGCGATCTCGAACGGCACGGGCATCTGGGTGCGGAAGGACTTGATGACGCTGGTGGTCTTCCTGCCCAGGACCGAATCGTGCGCACCGGTCATACCTATGTCGGTGATATATGCAGTACCCTTCGACAGTATCCTTTCGTCTGCGGTAGGGACGTGTGTATGTGTGCCGAAGCAGCAGCTTACCTTGCCATCCAGGTAATAACCCATGGCCACCTTCTCGCTGGTGGCCTCGGCATGGAACTCTACAACGATCACATCTGCCAGTCCCCTGAGCCTTGACAAGAGCCTATCTACTGCTGCATATGGGCAATCTGCTGGTTTCATGTACAGCCTGCCGATGAGGACGATCACGGCGACGGTAGGTCCGGCTGCTGTCTTGAATAGGGCATAACCACGACCGATGGTATGCTCAGAGAGATTGGCGGGTATGATTATGTTTTCTGCGGTCTGGAGCAGATCCAATATTGCCCTTTTCCTGAAGGCGTGGTCGCCGAGTGTGACAAGGTTTACCCCATGGCCTATGAGCTTGTTGTAGATCTGAGGGGTGAGGCCCGAGCCCCCAGCCGCGTTCTCTGCGTTGGCCACCACGCAGTCTATAGACCTCTGTTGTATGATCCCCTTCAGCTTCTCCGCCAGGATCCGCCGGCCTGGCCTGCCTACTATGTCACCGATGCACAATAAGGTCAGCTTCACTGGTGGCCCTTGGGTGTCTTGCCATTACTTGGCATACTCTATGCACCGGACCTCCCTCAATAACGTCACCTGGATCTCGCCAGGATATGTCATCTCTGCCTCAATCTTGTTGGCAATCTCCCTGGCGATCCTGATGGCAGCCTCATCGCTGACCTCTGCAGCATTCACGATCACGCGTACCTCCCTGCCTGCCTGGATGGCATACGCGCTCTCGACACCCTTGAAGCTAGTGGCGATCTGCTCGAGCTGTTCGAGCCTCTTTATGTAACGCTCCAATGTCTCCCTTCTTGCCCCCGGTCTGGATGCGCTGATGGCGTCTGCTGCTGCCACTAGGGGTGTATATGGGTTATCTGGAGGTACATCGCCGTGGTGGCCTGCAACCGCGTTCAGTACGATCGGTGACTCGTTGAACCTCTTGAGGTAGTTGGCCCCTATGGCTGGGTGACTGCCCTCCACGTCATGGTCCAATGCCTTGCCTATATCGTGCAACAGACCTGCCCGCCTGGCTATGGTCCCGTCCAGCCCAAGCTCGTCCGCCATTGCCTGGCTGAGGAAGGCCACCTCGATGCTGTGCCGCAATACGTTCTGCCCATAGCTAGTCCTGTAATACAGGCTGCCAAGCATGCTAAGGACCTTGTTGTTCAGGCCCCTGACATTGGCCTCGACCGCGGCGTCCTTGCCCAATTGGAGGATCTTGTTGTGGACCTCCTCTCGCGTCTGGTTGACTAGCTCTTCTATCCTAGAAGGATGGATCCTGCCATCCTGCACGAGCCTTTCCATAGAGAGCCTGGCGATCTCCCTGCGGACAGGGTTGAATGCACTGACAACGATCACACCAGGGGTATCATCCACGATCACATCTACCCCAGTGGCCTTCTCGAAGGCCCTGATATTGCGGCCCTCACGGCCTATGACGCGGCCCTTCATGTCGTCGTTCGGTATCTCCACCGTCGAGACGGTAACATCATAGGTCTGTTCCGCTGCATACCTCTGGATGGCGGTGGTGATGATCTCCCTGCTCTTTTCCTCGGCAGTCTCCTGGGCCTGTTCCAGCTTGCGTCTTATAAGCTCGGCCATCTCCCGTTCGCACTCATCCTCCAGCCTCTGCAGCAAGAGCTTCTTGGCCTCCTCCTCGCTCATGCCGGTCAACTTCAGCAACTGATTCTTCTGCTGGGCTATGAGGGCACTGAGTTGCTGATCCTTCTGTTCGAGGGCATGCTGCCTACGTTCGAGCTCCTTCTCCAGCTCCCGCAGCCCTGCCTCCTTCCTCTGGAGGTCCTCCGCCTGCCTTTCCAGCACGTCCTCACGCTTTGCCAGCCGCAGCTCGGTCTCGCGGAGTTCGGCGCGGATCTGATTGGCCTCCTGGGTGAATTCCTCCTTCTTCCTTATGGCCTCAGCAGCGGCCTCCAACTGGGCGGCCTTTATGATGTTCTCCGCCTCCCTCTTTGCACCCTCTATCTGGCGCTGGATATCCTCTGCCAAGGTCTTGGCACGGGTCTTGGAGATGACCCAAACCAACACCAACGCCCCAAAGGCACCTAGTACGAACCCGATGATCGTAAGCAGCGGGTCCCACCACCACGCTGCTGCCAAGAGGATTGATCTCATGTCCTGACCTTTCCGTTACACTAATCCCTAGACCGACTAGGATAGACCGGCCTGGGTAACAGCAGGTAGGACCCTTAAGACCGAGGTAGTGTTCAGCAGGCTGACGGCATCCAAGCCCGGCTGCCAGACAAGCTCACGCAGTATCCAGTCCCCTGAAACCTGTCTCTATACAGCCGCCTGCCTTCATTGATTCGGTCATCTAGTAGTTTCTGTACCACTTATCCTCAGCCGCCAATCGCCCGGCATGGCCGGGCGTGTGTGTATCGTTAAGGCGTATCTGATAACTTATACTACTACCCGGTTATGGGTCTAACCATCTCTGGTGGCCGCAACGGCCTTTTCTACGCGCTGTTCGGCCTGCCCATCCAAGAAAGATACATTTACATTATTCTAATCGGCATCCTAGTATCTATACGATGATTGGTCAAGAGCAAAAACCTCAGCGCCTACCATGCAGGCCAATGCTGACGATGTTGACGGCCCAGTCGGTATCTGGGATTATACGACTATAGGCCACCAAGCCTTGAGCCTTATTGGGTATGTGCTGATATCGGTCCGAGGGCTAGATTGGTGCATGCAAGTACACCCAGCATCAGCATAGAGGACGCCAAGTTGTTGGCCAGGTGTAGACAAGGTGACCTGGCAGCGATGGAGGCGTTGGTGGTCAGGTATCAGGATCGCATATACAACACGATCCTGCGGATATGCGGCGATCCAGATGATGCCGCGGAACTAACCCAAGAGACGTTTGTCAAAATCCTTGAGGCACTGGATCGTTTCCGGGGTAACAGCAGTTTTTACACCTGGGCATTCAGGATAGCCGTGAATCTGACCCTCAACCACTGTCAACGGCGAGGCAGGATAGGGTGGCGGTCCTTGGATGTGGAAGATGACCGAGGCAGCTCTGAGGCTGGCAGCAGGCTGAAGGATGTGCTGTCGGATCAGGGCAGTGTCGACCCTGCCATCATTGCACAGGATAGTGAGTTGCAAGGGTTGGTCAGGAAGGCATTGATGGAACTGGATGAACCACATAGGACCATGATCGTGCTGCGAGACATCGAGGGTATGAGCTATACCCAGATAGCAGATGTGCTGGGCATAGAGCTAGGTACGGTCAGGAGCAGGCTTAGTAGGGCCCGTGAGGGCCTTCGCAAGGTCTTGGAGTCCATGTTATGAGCGAGCGAATAGATCCGCACCTACTGGAATTGATCAACGGATATGCCGATGGCGAGCTCAGCCTAGCTGAGCAGGCCGAACTTGATAGGCGGATAGGAAAGGACCCCGAGCTGGCAAGGGCACTGAGGCAGGTGCAGGGCTTACGGAGGTTGGTCTCCAGCCTTGGCCACCAACAGGCCCCACCAGACATTTGGGATAGGGTCAGGGACAGGATAGAGTTGGATAGCCTGCTCGGAGGTACGACCCATGCGGCGGCACAGGGGCCGTCCTTGAGGTACCGGTTCGCTCGTTACGTGGCGGTGGCGGCTGCGGTGGCATTGGTAGGTTTGCTAGGCCTTATAGCATATTCTGTCCTTTCTCCTAGCCGGCCGATGGTGGTTACTGACGGCCGCAACTGGGTATCGCCAGGACCCACAGGGCTTGCTGGTAGGCTGGAGGTCCAGGTCCGCAACCTGGACGAGATGGTCATGTACATGGATAGGACCCTTCATGACCTCGGCCTGGAGGTCGATGCAGAACAATACCCGACACGGAGGGTCTATAGGCTCGTCTGCCAGGGCGATGACATACAAGGGCTGATCGCCAGGCTAGACGAGGTATGGCATAGATTCGAGTCTGCATCGTTATATCTGGACGCAGGCATCGTTGGCCAGCCTGTTCGTGTAAGCGCGGTCAGGCCTACCCAGTTGGGTCAGATCCTCTGCCAATCCGATCCTACCAAGAGGGTCGAGTTAGCCAGACAGATCGCTGTGGCCAACACCATAGATCAAGGCCTGCCTGGCCGCAGGATACTTGCAGCTGCCATCGGGGTTGGCCGGGACGAGCCGCCGTCCGTGCCTAGGCCGGTTCTGACCGCAGGCAAGTCCGAACAGGTTGGCCGCGTAAGGCCGTCCCCCTCTAGCGACGGGGTCCATCTGACCATTGTACTGACCAGCTCCCACTGAGGTCAGTATGACCAGGATCGATAGACCCTGCCTCGTAGTGATAGACGTCCAGGAAAGGCTGATGGCGGTCATGGAGGGTAAGGATCGCCTACTCCACAAGATCCCGATCCTCTTGCAGGCGGCCAGGATATTGCAGGTCCCTATAGTCTGGCTTCAGCAGCGGCCCCAGGCCCTAGGACCTACCGTACCGCAGATCGAGGCCCACCTGCAGGGCATAGGGCCTATAGACAAGATGTGCTTCAGTGCATGGGCATGCCCTCAGTTCAGGCTCAGACTTCAGGAGCTGGCAGTAAGGTCGGCCATCATATGCGGTATAGAGGCCCATGTATGCGTCTATCAGACGGTCGCAGACCTGCTCAGGCATGGCGTAGAGGTGCATGTGGTGGTGGATGCCATCTCATCCAGGTCTGAGCAAGACCGCCAGACTGCCATCTGGAGGATGGCCACAGAAGGGGTAAGGCTTACTACCACGGAGATGGTGCTTCTTGAGCTTCTAGAGACTGCGGACCATCCAGCATTCAAGGAGGTATCCAGGCTCATAAAATAGCAACCTGTTGCCTTACCTGCCAGAAGGCTGTAGACTGATGGTGGTGGGTATGGAACGGCTAGGTGGTCCAGATGGCGAGGATAGAAAGCAGCCAGCCGCTCGGGCTGCAGAGATCCTCCGCAGGTATGGAAGGGAGATCAGGGCCATGATCAGGTTCGTGGGCTGTGACCCTTCCGAGCAGGAGGATGCCTTCCAGCAGCTATTCCTGACATTGCTGCTGAGCCCGCCCCCTCAAGATGTAAAGGATATCAGGGCGTATCTATATCGCGCGATCCTCAATGACCAGATCAGCAGGCGGACCAGCAATAGCCTCCAGAGGCGTCACCTCCATCTTTATGCGGCCCACCTGCAATACACAGTGGAGGACGGAGATCCTGCTGAAAGGTTGGAGCAGTTGGAGCTTGCGGAGAAGGTATGCGGGTTGATCCACAGGCTACCGACCAGGCAGGCTCAGGCCATCTCCTTTGCATTCTGGTCTGGCCTGGACAGGCGGCAGGCCTGCAAGGAGATGGGGATAAGGCGGCAGTCATTTGCAAAATACCTTTGGAGGGGGTTGCGAGTACTAAGGCAAGGCCTTAGGGAAAGGATGGGAGAGTATGAGGGAAGAGATTAGGCCCATAACATGCCTTCAGGCCAGGCAGTACTACTACGATTACACACTGCCCAAGGCTAGGTCCGCGATACCAAGGCCGATCCTGGAGCATATAGGCAGCTGCAATGCCTGTCAGGCACAGATAGCCAGGCTAAAGCGGATGCTGGCAGACCAGCAGCTAGAGGGGGCCTGTGCCCATGACCAGATTGCAGATGTGCTCAGGCAGCATTTTGCCTACGCCGAAGGACCTGTGGACTGCACTGTGGCCAGGCAGTTCCTGGCCCAATTGGCTGATCCAGGGCTGTCGCTGCGGATCCCTACACCGATCACGTTGCATCTGGACCAGTGTAGGCCCTGTAGCGACGACCTTGAGCAGATCCGTTGCTGGTCATTGAGGCCCGATCAGTTACACAGGCTCAGCCAACTGCTTTCTGGGCAGACCGGATCGGAGGTCCATTGTGATCGGGTGGGAGACTATATTCAGGAGGCCTGCAGGTTTCAGTTGGATAGACTCGACCCAGCGATCCTGGCCCATATCTGCGGGTGCAAGGAATGCAGGGATCGTATCTATCTGGCTAGGGCGGTATTGTTGGAACACATCGAGGCACACGTGCCTCTTGCCGCGGGCACGCCAGATTGCCAGACCATCAGCGATGCAGACCTTTTCGACCTTGTCATGCCTTTGGGCCTGGATCTTGGCCGCCAGTCATACGCTAGGTTTCTACTGCCGATCTGCGGGCACATAGCAAGTTGCCCTGAGTGTATGGCAAGGGCCCAACGGATGCACAGGCAGCTCTACGGGATTGTATCTAGGGGCAATTCAGAGGTAGTTACCTATTACTCGCTAGGTTCTAAGGAAGACAAGACGGTCCACATGCCGTCCTCGGGCAGGCGGCTGATCCTAAGGGCGGCAGTGGCAGCGGCGATCATTGCCGGTGCGATCGGACTATGGGCATTGGTCCCGAGGGCATCGGCAGACCCTGTAGGTAATCTGCTCAGGGCCCTTGGTAAGGTCCGACGACTCCATATAGAGGTGCGGGCAGGGGAGGGGCCCAGCCAGGAGTTCTGGCTGGACAGGGATGCAGGTATATGCCTTGTCAAAGGGCCGTCTGGGACAACCCTCTGGGATGCAAGGGCAGGGGCAAAGAAGGTGGTGGCCCCGGAAGGGGGCCCGGTCCAGGTCCAGGCCATTGGTCAGCCAGAGAGGGCATGGGTGGCAGCCGGGCTTGGGTCTGGGTTTGGCCTGGTCCCATTTACGGACAGCGACTCAGTCCCTGCAAGCGCTAGGTTTATCCGGGCAGGTGGATTCGAGCAAGTAGGCCTAGATGTGTATGAATTGGTCTGGCCCGGCCCATATGGCAATGGAAGGCGGAGGTGGTTGGTAACGGTAGATCCTGCCAGCCATCTACCCAGGATGGCCCAGTACTATAACGATAGCGGCGATGGTCAATGGCAGCTCGACACGACCATTACGGTCTACTATCCGACTGCGGAGCAGTTCGAGCGCGTTATTGGCCAGTTGATCCCCGCAAGGTAACTTAATGGACCAATTGGGTCTGGTATAGGGCCCTGTACAAGGGGCAACAATCCACCAGGTACTGGTGGTCACCCTGGTCCACGATCCGCCCATCGTGCATGACTACGATCCTATCCGCTGCCATGACCGTGCTGAACCTGTGTGCAATGATAATGGTCGTCCTCCGACCCATCATTCCCTGTATGGCCTGATGTATCTTGGTCTCGCTATCTGCATCTATCTGGCTTGTGGCCTCGTCAAGGATCAATATAGGTGGGTCCTTCAATATGGCACGGGCTATGGCGATCCTTTGCAGTTGACCACCGCTCAGACCGCAGCCACCCTCACCTATGACGGTCTGATACCCTGCCGGCAGTTGGCTTATGAACTCATCTGCGAATGCCTGCCTAGCTGCATCGATGATCTGCTGGTCTGTGGCATCGGGCCTGCCGTATCCTATGTTGTTTGCTATGGTATCGTGGAAGGTGATGACTTGCTGTGTGACAAGGCCTATCTGGTCCCGCAGGCTTGCAAGGGTCATGTCCCGCAGGTCTATACCATCGATAAGGACCTGGCCGCTGTCGGGATCGTAGAACCTTGGTATCAATTGGATCAATGTCGTCTTGCCAGAGCCATTTCCGCCAACGATCGCGACGGTCTGGCCTGGTTCTATCGACAGGTTGATCCCAGCTATCGCAGGCCTTGTCGCGCCCGGATAGGTGAAATAGACATCCCTGAACTCTATCTTGCCAGAGAGCTTCCGTACGGCTATGGCACCAGGTCTTTCCATCTCTCTTGCCTGCTCGAACAAGGACATCAACCTTTGTGCAGGTGCAACGGATCGCTGCAACCTTGGCCACAGGTCGCTGCTCTTGCGGGCGGCATCTGCTGCTGCCCCAAGCAGGACCAAGAGTGCGAGGAACTCGGAACTACCTACCCTCTGGATCCAGCGGACCCCCACAGCGATGGCCAGACATGCGGCTGCCATGCCTATTACCTCCATCACGGGGCTGGCCGCAGCCTCTATCCTGGCCATCCTCAGTTGTTCTTTGAGGTGTTTATTGGTGATGACGGCAAACTTGGCCTGCTCATGATCCTGGCGGTTGTACACCTTCACGACCCTCAGGCCGGTAAGGGTCTGGTTGAGCTGGGAGAGCATCTCAGAGGCTGCCTGAAGGGATCGGTGGCTGGCCTTCCTGATCCGCTTGCCGAACCTGACTATCAATAGCAGGACCACTGGTCCGCCACAGAGGAATAGCAATGTCAGCTGCCAATCCAGCATCATGGCCGTGGCTACAAAGAAGATCGTATTGAGTGGTTCCCGCAGTGCCGGGCCAAACAGGACACTCAGGCAAAAGGCGATCTCGTTTGCGTCGCGGACCACGCGGCTGACATAATCACTGGGCCTTTGCTGGTCGAAGTTGCCCACTGGCATGTGGGTCATATGCCTGAATACATCCTGCTTGATCCGCATCGCGGCAGTATGGACGATCTTGGCCCCCATATAGTTCTGGTAGAACTTCGTTGCGCAGCGTATCAAGGTCAGGATGAGGATCCCAATCAGGATGATCAGGACCGCCTTTAGCATATTGGATTGGCCTGCAGGGACATATCTGGCAAGTCCCCTTGCCTTGTGCAATACCGTCAGGTAAGCCCTTCTTTGGAGTGCAGACCAAGATCGATCCGTCTGGAACATGTCGAGGTCAGAGAGCACGACCTGCCTGATATCGTTGGGTTCTTGCGGACTAGAGACCAATATCGCGGCCTTTGCCCTGGGATTGGAGGCCAGGGCTGCCAGCAGGCCTCCAGCCCCTTCGAGCCCATCCTGACCTGCTATACCCAAAACCTGGTCCATTGGGTGCAATGTCTGGGTCTGTCGATCTATCGCCCCTACCACGAGGGCATGTGGTCTAACTAGTCCTGAGGCGATCTCAGCAGGCATGGGCAGGCGGAGCTCCACCCCATACCTGGCCTGGCATATCTTTCGGTCTAGCCACGCATGTAGGCCCTCGCCTTCTACCATGACCTTCAGCAGTGGTACAAGTGTCAGGAAGTTCAAGGATAGTAGCGCAGAGGTCACAAGCGCGCTTGCTACAGTAGTCAACACCCTAGGCCACTGCGGCACCGCATATAAAATGAGGAACCTCCATATATGTCTCATCGGAGCTTCTGGCCCTTCTTGTACCTTCTGTTTGATACCTGCTGCAGGCTAGCAGAGCCGTGATCACAGGTCAAGTCCAAAGGCTTGACCATCCTCCGTCGGTCGATTAGGGTAGGGTACGTTCTAGGCAGACATGAAGATCGAGACTATCACCATAGGCTCATTTGCCACCAATTGCTACCTGCTGTGGCCTGATGAGGCGGCAGGTGCAGAGGTCGTGGTCATCGATACCGGTCTTGACCAAGATGGACTGTCGCAGGTGCTTGCCCGCAGGCAGATAAGACCGGTTGCCGTGTTCTTGACTCATGGTCATATAGACCATATCGGAGGGGTACAAGGGTTGAGGATTAGCTGGCCTGATGTGCCTGTGTATATCCATGGCCTCGATGCCCCGATGCTCCAGGACGCACAGGCAAATCTAGGCTATCTTGCAGGTCTAGAAGGGATCCAGGTGAGGGCCGACCGGTATCTGGAGGATGGGCAGGTGATATATGCAGGAAGGATCTCCCTCGAGGTCCTGCATACGCCAGGCCATACACCTGGCAGTGTCAGCCTTTATTCACGGGCAGCGGGTGTAGTCTTCACTGGTGATGCCCTTTTTGCAGGCTCGATTGGCAGGACAGACCTACCTGGCGGCAACTACAAGCAGTTGATCGGCTCTATCAAGAAAAGGCTCTTGGTCCTGCCAGGCAAGACGCAGGTGTACCCTGGCCATGGGCCCATAAGCACCATACAGACAGAGGCGCGAAAGAACCCATTCCTTGCGGGCAATGCATATTAGCCAACTGGCTCGAGGACCCTAGGTCCTGAATCCGGCACAGGCGAGGCCAATGGTGCCATCTTGCAGCGGCCACGGAGGTTATCCAGGACGTTCATGAAGTTTATGTACGCGTCGTACGGCGAGTCATAAGGGTTGAAGTACTTGTGCACGTCCCCATCGGCGAACCATTTGGTGCACATGTAATAGAAGTGGTCCGAGGTCTGCAGCCTCCTCCAGTCGGCCAGCAATTGCTCGTCGCCTGTGGCCTTTATGGCCTTTTCCAGGCGATAGAGCTCGTGGATGGCACTGGACTGCATGGCATTGCCCAGCCATGCCGATAGATCCCTCTCGGTATCGGCCCAACTGATGAGGTGGGGTACGTCGATCTCGTCCATCACTGGGTAGCGGGCTATGACCTCGCTTGGGGTCAGGAAGTTGTTATCCGGGTGTTTGAGGATCTCTGCAGGTAGGTGCCTGAGGAATTCGAAGATACCGGTGTCGGCCCACTGGTGCTCGCCAAATGTCTCATAGTCCATGAACAGATTGACCACGTGGCCACAGCCATTGACCTGTGTTATCCATCGAGCGAACTTCTCAGCAGTCAAGGGCCACTCGCTCCAGTGCCTGTTTGAGAACCTAAATGCTATGTCGTCGCTAAGGGCATAGTTCTTCATCAATAGCCTCAGGTGCTTGCAGGCCTTGGGCCTATAGACAAAGTTGGGGCTCCTGAAACCAAGCACGTGGTCTGCCCCCTCGCACAGGATCCCGTCGAACCTGTCGAGGGCCTCTATGGTGTGGGAAAGGTCATTGTTGTAGATAAGCTCGGTGTTTCGGAAGACCCGCGGTGTCTGGCCAAAGTAATAGCGTATGGTCTGAACGTGCTTATCGATCTGTTCCAGGAACTCCTGCTTGGAGTACAGAAAGCTCAGGCTGTGGTAGTATGTCTCGGCCAAGAACTCCACATGACCTGTCTGTGCCAATGCGTCAAAGGTGCTTATTACCTCTGGGCAGTACCTCTCCAGCTGCTCCAGTAGCACACCAGTGAGACTAAATGCCACCTTGAATCGGCCATCAAAGGTCCTGATCAGCTCAAGCAAGAGCCTATTGGTCGGCAGGTAGCACTTGTTGGCCACCTTCCTGCATATGGCCGCATTCTTGTACTGGTCGAAGTAGTTGTGGTCCTTGTCGAAGACCGTGTAGTGTCTAAGCCTCAGAGGTTGATGGACCTGAAAATAGAAACAGACCGATGGCATTTATCACTACTCCAAGTATTTAGTCACCCAACTGGCCCTCTAGACAGGGACCAGCATTTGTTCATATATCCTTAGACACCTGCGGGCACTATCCTGCCAGCGGAGTTTCTTGACCTCAAAGTTGCCATAATCCCTCAAGGTCATGCGCAAGGCAGGATACCGCAGGACTGCAACGATCTTGTTCGCTATCTCATTGACGTCCCAGAAGTCGACCTTCAATGCATGGTTGAGGACCTCTGCTACGCCGCTTTGCTTACTTATGATGACAGGCACGTCGTTCTCTAGTGCCTCCAATGGGGCGATCCCGAATGGCTCCGATACCGATGGCATGACGTATACATCGGCCATGCGGTATATCTGCCTTACCTCCTCTCCCCTCAAAAAGCCAGTGAACAAGACCTTATGTCCTATCCCGAGCTCAGCCGCCATGGATACTGCCCTATGCAACATATCGCCAGAGCCAGCCATAACGAACTTGACCCCGTTCATGACCTCTAGGACCTTCTTTGCGGCCATGAGGAAATACTCAGGGCCCTTTTGCATCGTTATGCGGCCCAGGAACAGGACGATCTTCTCATCCCTCTTTATCCCAGTCCCACTGAGCGGCCACCCACCATTGCCTTCCACGGCATTGTAGACGACCTCCACCTTGCTGGCAGGGATGCCATAGCGGCTGATGATGATGTTCCTGGTGTAGTAACTGACGGTGATGACCTTGTCCGCCCTTTCCATCCCCGCCCGCTCGATGTCATAGATCCTCTGATTGACGTGCTCGCCACTGCGGTCGAACTCCGTCGAGTGGACATGCACGATCAGGGGCTTACCGGTGACGGCTGCAGCAGCAATGCCTGCTGGAAATGTCATCCAGTCGTGAGCGTGGATCAGATCGAATTCTTCTTCCGATGCCAGCTCTGCCACGAGCGCAGCATATCGCTGTACCTGCGTAAACATGTCGCCAGCATAGTGCATGGCCTCAGGGGCTACCTCAGGGGTACCTACCGCAGCACGGACGTGCTCGAGCCCTTTTTGTTGTAGTATCTGCTGGAGCCGCATAGACCTGGCGTCTGGCCTTGCATATGGCTGGAGGTGGGCAGGTATGGCGTAGAACCTCACGTGCCTGAATGCGGTCTGGGGGTACCTGTAGCTGGTGCCAGACTCTGGTGTCAGGAGTTTTACATGGGTAGCGTAACGGCTTCCTACAGCCCTAGGTAGGACGAATGTTACCTGGATTCCCAATTGGTCCATGGCCTTTGTCAGACCATAGCAGGCCGTGCCTAGTCCCCCGCTGATAAATGGGGGAAACTCCCAACCTAGCATAAAGACCCGCAAGGGTTCCCCAGTTCGACCCGTTCTCATGGCTACTCACCTGACCAAGACATTTCTTACCATGTACGCCCCAGGGCCATGCCCCCCTGCCCCAGACCTACCTTAATCCTTTCGGCGGTTTGACTTGCCGATAGCGCTCCATCGGCCAGACCTGTTATGGCCTTAATCAGGCCCGAGCAAACCGACCTTTCTTACATAAGTTATCGGGCTAATTTCCCGTTTAGGTTCAATAATTCTTTGCAATAGGCAACCTTCCCATGACTTGGTCCGAGTCCAGAGTATGCTGGCGGTTCTACCGGTCCGCATCTGGCGGGCGGGGTTGTCTGGAAAGGCTGGTATCTATATGTCTTGCGGTCTGACCGTAGCCCGCTTATTAGCCTTAGCCCTGGCTATTGCGCAGTCAAGTATCTGGTATAGCCTATCGTTGAGTGCGTCCAGACAGTCCGAGGCTGTCATCATCTTCTTGTCCCTGATGTAGGTCTTTACCTTGCTGGCCACAACCAAAGACTCGCGCTTCTTTTGCTTTGCCATTGTGCGATCCTCCATGACTAGACAATCCTTTTCTTGGCCTCGGGTTCTACGTTCAGACCCGATAAGTTCAGCAGATCTAGATAACACCACAATCCAGATTTGCAACAAAAAAACCACTGGCCTAACTAAATTTCTTTGAAGATAGCGTCGATAGGGACAACAAGCAATATGATCTATAGGCTGGATTGGATGGAGATGACACCATGGAACGACACCGAAGGCATAGATCAAGGCAATCCGGGACAGGCGCTCAGGAGAAGGAGTTCGTGATAGTGACGCTTGCCGAGGAGTGGGAGCAGGCAAGCCAGATGCGGCAGTTGCTCAGCAGTCACCAGGTGCCTGTTAGGATAAAGGAGCATCAAGGCTTTGGTGATGAGCCATGCTGGGCGGTGATGGTACCTGAGGAGTATCTCGATGAGGCCCATGTCATCATCGAGTCAGAGACATCGTATGATGACCTCTATGATCTCGATGGCGACGAGGACCAGGCGGACGGATTCGAGGATATCTTCGAGGACCAATAGATCTGGTCGGGATCTCGACCTTCTTGGCATCTTGCAGGGCAGGCTATATGGACCAGCCGTTTGTAGAGAGAAGATCCGGCAAGGACAGGCGGCAGAACGTCGTGGATAGGCGTTCGGGCCTGGATAGACGCAGGGGGCCTGGCAGGAGGTTGACAGAAGAGAGGAGGTCCGCTGAGGAGGGGCGGATGACCGACGAGCAATTCGAGTTCCTCATGGCCATAGAGGAATACAAGCGGGTCAATGCCAGGCCCTTCCCTACCTGGACGGAGGTCTTGGAGGTCATTAAGGCATTGGGCTACAGAAAGGTAGCCTGCCCACAGCCATTCCACCAGGATCCTTCAGCACGATCACCGCATCCCCAAGACATCACCCAAGGCCAAGGGCCAGGGCCCTAGGTTATCAACTGATGGCCCGGTCAATCGCAGTTCTTGCCACTGAGGCCTAGCAAAGGCACCGAGATTGTGGTATCAAGGACCGGCCATCTTGGTCTTGCGGTCCGATGGGGCAGGTAGATCTAGCCATAGTCGATCAGATGGTCTGTCGAATAGGGGCAGACCAGCACAAGCTACTGGAACTCTTGCATGCCGTCCAGGAGCATTTTGGCTACCTGCCCACAGAAGCCCTAGAGAGGCTCTGTCAACTGACCCGGATCAGCCCTGCAGAGATCTGGGGGGTTGCCAGCTTCTACGATAGGTTTCGGCGTGTGCCTGCAGGCAGACACACTGTACACGTCTGTGTGGGCACCGCCTGCCATGTCAAGGGTGGGGAGCTCGTTTACGAGGCATTCAGGCGGTACCTGGGCATACCAGAAGGCCGTGATACTGACCAAAAAATGCAGTTTACGGTGATGAAGGTGGCCTGCCTGGGCTGCTGCACACTTGCACCTGCAGTGCAGATCGACGGGATCACTTATGGTCACCTGACAAGTGAATCGGTCGGCCAGGTCATCGAGGACTTCCTGCAGCGCAAGGCCGCTGGCCGGGCGGAGCCAGCAAAGGGGCAGCGGACCGCCGGCGAGGCCAAGGCAGAGATAAGGATAGGGCTCGGTTCTTGTTGTCAGGCCCGCGGTAGCGCCAGGTTGAAACAGGCCCTAGAGCAGGTCTTGGGTAGGTACGGTCTAGATGTACCGATCAAGATGGTTGGCTGTGTCGGCATGTGCCACCAGACACCGCTGCTGGAACTGATCGTGGCCGGCAAGTCCTTTCTCTATGCCAGGGTGCAGCCACAGGATGTGGAAGAGATCGTATCCAGGCACCTACGATTGCCAGGCAGGCGCGCCAGGCTGCTTGCCAGTATAGCTGGAAGGCTTGAGAGGATGGTCGCAGGTCCGCCAAATGGCCATGGTAGGGCGGACTTGTTGGACCGAGAAGACAGGCTCGTCAAGGACTTCCTGGCAAACCAGATCCGTATCACAACTGAATGCAGCGGCCAGATCGATCCGTTGGATATAGACGAGTATGTCAATGCTGGTGGATTTGCGGGTCTGCAAAGGTGCCTCCAGGCCCTCAGTCCTGAGGATGTCATAGAACAGATACGCATCAGCGGCCTTCGCGGTAGGGGAGGGGCAGGTTTCCCTACGCACGCAAAGTGGTCAGCAGTAAGGTCACAACCAGGCACGCCCAAGTACGTCATATGCAACGGGGATGAGGGCGACCCTGGTGCATTCATGGACCGGATGCTTATGGAGTCCTATCCATTCAGGATCATCGAGGGGCTTGCCATAGCGGCTTGGTGCGTTGGGGCCGACGAGGGGTTCTTCTATATCAGGGCCGAGTATCCGCTGGCACTGCAAAGGATCCAGCGGGCAATCGATATCTGTACCCAGAGGGGCTACCTGGGAGACTCGATAATGGGTACGGGCTTCCGGTTGCGCCTGAGGATCATACCTGGGGCAGGGGCATTCGTTTGTGGCGAGGAGACCGCCATGATTGCCAGCATAGAGGGCAGGCGTGGTCATCCGAGATTCAGACCGCCTTATCCGGCACAGCATGGCCTGTGGGGAAGGCCCACCTTGATCAACAACGTCGAGACCCTAGCCACCGTGCCCTGGATAGTCAGGAACGGAGGCCAGGCGTATGCAGCCATCGGTACCCAATCCAGCAAGGGCACCAAGGTCTTTGCATTGGCAGGCAAGGTGGCCCGAGGTGGGTTGATCGAGGTGCCGATGGGTATAAGGATCAGGCAGATCGTAGAGCAGATCGGTGGCGGCTGCGCTGAGGGTCGCAGATTCAAGGCCGTGCAGGTAGGGGGGCCTTCTGGAGGTTGTATACCGGAGCAGATGGACTGGCTGCCTGTCGACTACGAGACTCTCACCCAGGCAGGGGCGATGATGGGATCTGGCGGTTTTGTGGTCTTGGATGAGGGTGACTGCATGGTAGATATGGCCAGGTACTTCCTCCAGTTTACCCAGAACCAGTCCTGCGGAAAGTGCACCTTCTGCAGGATAGGCACCAGGAGGATGTTGGAGATACTAGATGCCATATGTCAGGGCCAGGGCAAGGAGCAGGACCTGCAGCAGTTGCAGTCACTGGCAGAGATGGTCCAAAAGGCAAGCCTTTGCGGGCTGGGCAAGACCGCCCCCAAGCCTGTACTGACATCCTTGCGTTATTTCAGGTCTGAGTACCTGGCCCACCTGGAAGGCCGTTGCCCAGCAGGAAGATGCAGGGCGCTGATCAGGTATGTCATTACCGAAAGATGCATAGGCTGCACGCTCTGTGCCCAGCATTGTCCTTCTGGGGCGATTGCATGGACCCCTTATCAGGTCCACCAGATAGACCAGACCAAATGCATCCGCTGTGGCACATGCAAGGCGGTCTGTCCTTCGGATGCAGTGAGGATCCAATAGATGCCGAGGCTGACCATAGATGCCAAGACCGTCGAGGTTGCGACCGGGACCACCATACTGCAGGCAGCAAGGTCCATCGGCATCGAGATACCCACCCTTTGTTTCGCGGATGGGCTGGAGCCAGCTACATCCTGTATGCTGTGTGTGGTCAAGATCGCAGGGGAAAAGGGGCTCGTGCCTGCCTGTGCGGCCCAGGTTGTCGATGGTATGGATGTGATCACTGATGACCAGGAATTGCGTCAGGCCCGTCAGGTTGCCCTGGAGCTGCTGCTGAGCGATCACATCGGCGACTGTATGGCACCGTGTCAATTGGCATGCCCTGCGCACATGGAGATACCTGCCATGATAAGGGCCATAGCAAACGGGGACCTGGATGAGGCGATCAGGATCGTGAGGTCCGCCATTGCCATGCCTGCGGTCGTAGGCAGGATCTGCCAGGCCCCATGCCAGAAGGCATGCCGCAGGGGCAAGGTCGATGCACCTTTGGCCATCCGCCTGTTGGAGCGGCTGGTCGCAGACCTGGACCTGCAGCGCGGCGATCGATACACCCCGAAGGTCTCCGTTTGCCCAAGGCCCAACCAGGTGGCCGTGGTAGGTGCAGGCCCTGCAGGGCTGGCTGCTGCATATTACCTGGCCCAGGCCGGGATAAAGGTGACGATCTTCGATCAGCAACCCTTGCCCGGCGGAGGGCTCAGATATGGCCTAGCCGGTCAGGCCCTACCTGAGCAGGTCCTGGATGCGGAGATCGCATCGATCCTGAAGCTCGGCCCTGTATTCAAGATGGGCCTGCAGTTGGGCCGCGATCTATCACTAGAGCAGTTGCGGTCCAGCTTCGATGCGGTCCTATTGGCCATAGGGGCATCTGCCAAGGATCAGGCAGCAGGATTGGGCCTGTCAGCAGGCAAGGATGGACTCGTCGCCGACAAGCAGACGTCGCAGACCGAGCTGGCAGGTGTGTTCGTTGCAGGCGATGCATTGAGGCCCAGGAGGATGGCCATCCGCAGTCTGGCAGAAGGTAGGTACGCAGCGGCCTGCATCCAGCAGTACCTCGAGGGCAAGCCGATAGAGGGCATCAGACTGCCATTCAACTGCCATATGGGTCAGATCGATCCTGATGTCCTCACCCAGATGATGGCGCTTGCAAGCAAGGCTGCCCAGGTAAGGCCCTCGGATGGACAGGCAGGCCTTTCTTGGGATCAAGGCCAGCAAGAGGCAGCTAGGTGCCTCCACTGCGACTGCAGGAAGGCCCAAACCTGTCGGCTGAGGCATTATGCAGAACTGTACAAGGCAGATCAGCTCGGGTTCAAGGGGTCCAAGCGTGCCTTTGCCTTGATCCTCGAGCATCCAGAGCTGGTATATGAGCCTGGCAAGTGCATAAACTGTGGCATATGCGTAAGGATCACAAGGGCCTGCGGCGAGAGGTATGGCCTGACGTTCGTAGGTAGGGGATTCGATATGAAGGTGGCAGTACCATTTGGAAGGCCTTTGGGGCAGGGTCTGGAGGCCTGTGTGGGCCGTTGCGTGGAGGCCTGTCCCACAGGGGCCCTGGCCTGGAGGAAGGGGTAGGATGGCTTTTCTTGAACAGTAGCTTGTATTTTCTTGACCTGACTGGCAAAATAAAACAAGGTGCCAGGCGGTATGGCGGATTGGCTAATATGGTGATAGATCGGGGTGCTCAAACAGATAGTTTTCGGAACCGTGTGGGTGGAAAAGAAGGTCTTTCGGAGGGTCTGGATATGATCATGTGCAGATTGGTCGCCTGGGTGTTGGTAATCCTGGTTGTGATGCCTGGTCTAGTCTTTGGTCAGTTGGCGGTTTGGGATGCAGGTGGAAAATCCCCGCGTTGGGACATACCTGAGAACTGGGATACGGATAAGGTGCCGACGATCAATGACGCGGTTGCCATAGACCTACCTGACGTCAACTGTGTGATAGATGAGGGTGTTGATGCCAAGTGTATGGCCTTGGATGTGGCCAACCTGACCAAGCAGGTACGGTGTGGCCTGGAGATCAGGGGTGGCTCCTTGACAAGTGCAGGCTACATCCGAGTGGCCAACCCGGTTGACACCAATGGCATAATGACGATCACTGGCGGCACGGTAAACACCAGCAACAAGGGAAGGCTGCAGATAGGGATGAATAACCGTTCCTATGGCGTTGTGATCATAAGGGGTGGCGAGGTGACTGCCTCTGACAAGGTAGAGATAGGCAAGAATACCGGTGCAACGGGCTATCTTTACATCGAAGGCGGTACACTTAACGTAGCAGGTTATGGTTCTGACGACTTTGAGTTGGCCACCTATGGTACGGGCTATGTGTACATGACTGGTGGCGAGCTACGTGTGACCGACCAGATCAAGCTGGCCCAGGGTAGCGCATCCAATAGCAATGGCAAGGCGTACTTCTACCTGTACGGTGGCACGGTTACTGCAAGCAACCTGAGGTCACCTGCAGATACATATGGCAAGCCGTATATGGACATTACCGATGGGCGTTTGATACTTGCAGGAGATGACACAGCCACGGTCAATGATTACGTCGGCAGGGGCTGGCTGGTCGGCTATGGAGGCATCGGAAAGGTCGTTGCCACCTATGATCCGAACCTAGACCAGACGATAGTCACTGCCACCAGGCCTGCTGCAGAATATGCATGGGCCCCGACACCTGCAAACCTGTCCGAGGTGGAGATGGGCCAGACAGGCATAAGGCTTAGCTGGAGGCCTGGCAAGTATGCGGCAGCCCATAGGGTCTACTTCGGCCAGGACAAGGATGCAGTCGCCCAAGCCGATGCGTCAGGCACCTGGCCGCAGTACAAGGGTCAGCAGACCCAGACCAGCCTCAATGTAGGCCAGCTAGAGCTTGGCACGACGTATTATTGGCGGGTGGACGAGGTGAACGACAATCCTTGGGCACCTGCAGGCAGCCCGTGGAAGGGGGATGTCTGGCAATTCACGGTCGCGAATTACATCGTCTTGGACGACATGGAATCTTATGGCGATCTAGAACAGCCCGGTCCGCCTCCAGCGCCAGGTAGCAGGATCTGGTATACATGGAGGGATGGCGCCGGCTGGACCATGCCGTCGCCTGTCCAGGGCAATGGTACCGGCTCTGTGGTGGATCCGAATAGGGGGGTCGTACACAGTGGATCGCAGTCGCTCAAGATCTACTACGACAATGACGGCACCAACATGTTCGGCCAAAACACAGCCTTTTATTCCGAGGTGACGGTAGACCTTGCCCACCTTGCCATAGGTCGCGATTGGACAAGGTGGCCTGTCAAGGCCTTGTCCTTGTGGTTCTATGGCAATGCTGCCAACACCTTGGAGCAGTCAGATGGGCTCTACATAAAGATCAATGGCGTAAAGGTGGCGTACGATGGCCCTGCAGTCCACCTTCAGGAGGCAAAGTGGCACGAGTGGAACATAGACCTGACGAGGTTAGGCGTGGACCTACGTTCGGTCTTAAGCCTTGCCATAGGCATCGGCAACCCCGCTAGCCCTACCTCAGGTGGCTCTGGGATCATTTATGTGGACGACATAAGGCTATACCTGCCCAGGTGCATGCCGCAGATAGTCAAGCCCGTCGGGGATCTGGATTCAGATTGCGATGTAGATATGGAGGACCTGGCCTTGTTGGCGCAGGGTTGGCTACAGAGGGATTACATAGACCGTGGCAGCGACGGGATACTCAGGAACTTCGCCAGCCAGACCACACAGTGGATCCAAGACCCAGATCGAGGCCGTGGCCTGCAATTGGACGGTGTTGATGACTGGGTGGACCTGGATGATGCGATGTTTGGCAACTTCCATGACCGGACGATCGCCGTCTGGGTCAGGATAAGCGAGTTCCCAGAGACCTATCCCTATGTCTTCTCCTTCCAGAATGCTGCATCCGCACCATATAGGATCTACATACGCACAAGGGGCACAGACTCGGTGAGGGTCCATTTTGTGGAGGACTATAGCCCGGACCTGAAGGTCGGCAAGGATGTCTGGAGGCACATCGCCTTCGTGTTACGGGATACACCCGATGGGCTCTGCACCGGCGAGCTCTATGGCGATGGGCTGTTGATAGGCAAGCTGGCCGGCAGGCCAAGGCACCTAGGTGCTGCAAGGTCTGTCAGCATCGGCTGTTTCGGGGATGGCTCCAGTGGCTTCATAAAGGCCACGTATGACGACTTCAGGATCTACGCCAGGGCATTATCCCCAGATGAGGTAGCCGCCCTGGCCCAGGGTGCCGGCCCTGTGGATCGGATGATGGTGCATTACAGGTTTGATGAGACATCAGGTTTGGTTGCAGCCAACTCTAGTAGCTATAAGTTCGCAAGGCCGTTGCTAGTAGCTGGTGAGCTGTACACGGCAGAGCCTGAGGGTTCTCGTGTGGTCAATCTCTTGGACTTTGCGCTGTTGGCCAAAAGCTGGGGCGCTTATCAATTGTGGCCGTAGGGGGTAAGATTATGCGATATAGAACCAAGGCATTCACATTGATCGAGTTGCTGGTGGTGATCGCGATAATCGCGGTCTTGTTGGGCATACTGCTGCCCAGCTTGTCTAGGGTTAGGGAATCAGCCAAGCGGACCAAGTGTGCTGCACAGGTAAGACAGGTTGGCACTGCCTTGCACGCGTATGCAGCAGATTGGTCTGGTCAGTTGCCCTACTATGGCGACATTGCCCACTCCTATGCCCTTTACCGTAGCGATATGGTGGACGCAGGTGGCAAGCCTATCCCGATGAAGGTCGCTGCACTTTATGCCTGTAGGTATATCTCCGATCCAAGGGTGTTTTATTGCCCATCGAACATAGACCTCTTGTACAAGTTCGAGTCGTACAACAACCCACCCCCATGGGGTAGTCTGCCTCAGAACTACAACTCGGGGCTTGTCGATGGCACCACCCATAATCAATGGGTGAGGATGGGCTACACTTATCTTCCGCTTCCGAAGAACTACAGATTGAATACCAGGGGAGAGCCCACAGAGACTGCAAAGCGATTGGACTTGGTGGATTTGAGCCTGCCGCTGATGACAGATGTGGTGCGGCACCTTGAGCATATCAGCCATAAGCGCAACCGGACATATGCTGTCAACGCCTTGTACAAGGATGGCCATGTGGGTCTTTGCAACGACGAGGCAGTCTTCACCGATCCGGTCTGGAAGAGGGTTGAGTACAATGTGATCACTGAACCGGCCTTGTATGTTGCTGTCTTTAGGCTGATAGCTGGCCAGCCGTTGGTAGATGCGCAGTAAGGCCAATTGGGTTAGGTTTGTCTCCTGTCGAAACGGTTGAGCTGCCTTTGGAAAGGGATCGGGATGCTTCGTGTTATTCGGGCCATGGTAGGTCTGTTTTGTGTGATATCTAGCGTCGATGCTGCAGATTGGCCCAATTGGCGTGGGCCTTCGCACAATGGCATATCAAGCGAAAGCGGTTGGAGGTGGCAGTGGTCTGATTCACCAAGGATCCTCTGGAGCGGCCAACTAGGCAAGGGCTTTGCCTCCATGGCGGTCTGCGATGGCAAGGTGTACGCCATGGGCAATACCGGCGGTCAGGACGTGATCTATTGCCTGGACGCGCTGACCGGCAAGGAGGTTTGGCTGTACTCATATCCCTGTGAGCTCTATGATCAGCTGCACGAGGGGGGGCCCTGTGCAACCCCTACGGTGGATGGCCAGCGGGTATACACCCTAAGCAAGGCAGGGGATGCCCTCTGTCTAGATGCTGCCGCAGGCAAGCTGATCTGGCGCAAGAACCTGGTGAGCGAGTTTGGTATAAAGCTGCCCCAATGGCACCTGGCTGGCTCGCCATTCATCTATGGGGAGCTGGTCATATACAACGCAGGTACCTGGGGTCTTGCACTTGACAAGTCCGATGGCTCCTCGGTCTGGCAGTCAGGCAAGGAGGTATGTGGCTATGCCACTGCGGTTGTGGGCATGGTAGGAGGAAGGGAGACATTGGTCTTGGTGGGTTCTTCCGAGGTCTTTGGTGTGGAGCCCAGGACAGGGAGGCTCCTGTGGCGATATCCCTGGAAGACGGACTGGGACATCAACGCAGCGGATCCGATCGTTGCCAACGGCATGGTGTTCGTCTCGTCCGGCTACAACAAGGGTTGCGCATTGTTGAAGGTCGAAGGTGATCGCGTTGAGCCGGTCTGGTCCAACAGGGCCATGAGGAATCACATCAACAGCTCCGTGCTGTGGGATGGCTATATATACGGCTTTGATGGCCAGGTTGGGGGTGGTGGTATGCTCGCATGTGTGGAATTCTCCACAGGCAAGTCCATGTGGACTGCCAGCGGCATGGGCGCTGGTTCACTGTTACTGGCAGATGGCAAGCTCATCATACTCTCTGAACAGGGCAAGCTCGTCATTGCAGAGGCAAGCCCAAAGGGATTCAAGGAACTGGCCTCTGCCCAGATCCTAGACGGCAAGTGCTGGACCTGCCCGGTCCTGGCCAACGGACTGCTCTATGCCAGGAATGCACAAGGTAGGATCGTGTGCGTGGACCTACGGCAGTAGGTCGATGGTCGCGGCCTGGCTCGCCCTGACGGCCTTGGCTTTGCAGGCAATCGGTGGAGATAATCCGATCTTCGGCGGTCCCAATGGCGATATCGCGGCAGGCATTGCTGAGCATTGCCCACATCCAAGGATCGCCAAAGGCCGTTTATTTGTTGGTCAGGACGATTGGCAACTGGTATACATGATTGCAGTTAGATTGTGATGAATAGTCTTTTCAGGAGGGTCTATCGTGCACAGGTCCAGGATCTTCGGTGCAGTGTTTGTGTTGTTGGTTATCCAATCCCTCTGCATCAGCCTACAGGTGCCTGTTTCTAACGCATCCTTCGAGGACCCTCCGATAGACCCAAATGGGTTCGGGGTCATACCGTATCTGGGCGGCTGGACAGAATTGGACTGTGACGCCGTAGGCAGCACCAACACAGGGGCATTCTTGAATACACCTGAGGGCAGCCCAGACAGGCTTGTAAACGCGGATGGACTTCAGTTGGCCTTTCTCGGCAGCCAACAGGGCAACGGCCTATTGCAGGTATTGGAGGCCGGATTCCAGTCGGGCTGTGTATATAGGTTGACGGTGGGTCTGGGTATCTCCTGGCGTTTTCCTCCTGCCAGCGAGGATAGATTGTCTATAGGATTCTATTATCAAGATGGGGCGGACCTGCACCTGATTGCCAGCCGGGCTATAGGCCCACAGGGGTTAAGTTCCCATACGCTAGTCTATTTCGACCTGTATCTGGCGGCATCAGGTGGCGATCCTGCCATAGGCAAGAGGATGGCGATAGGGATCGTGTCCGAAGGCCAGCCAGGTGGGTTTTGGGTCATAGATGACGTCAGGGTCGAACGGTGGTTTGCTGTGGGATTGCCTATCCAGAATCCGTCATTCGAGTTGCCCGTGGTCGACCCGGCCGTCTCATCTAGGCTAGCCTATGTAGATGCCTGGAACTACCTAGACCCTCTAGACCCTGACGTAGGCGTGATGGTTCTAGATCACCTTCCCGATCCCAGCGATAGGCAGGTTTGTTACCTGGCAGACAGGCCTGGTAATGGGCTTTGGCAGGCCATGGATGCCACGTTCTTCCCAGGTTGCAGCTACCTGCTTGGCGGATTGGTAGGTGTATGGGGTCAGCATGGGCCGTCCCAGATGGACATGGCCATGGAGCTAGGCCTTTGCGCCGATCAAGGGCAAGGCAGATTGGATGTTGGATCCATACGTGTGCATGCGAAGGGGTTGGTGCCAGATACCCTGACCGAGTGTGTATCGCTGCTAGCTACGGTTACTGAGGATACAGCGTGGGCTGGCCATGGCATAGGCATCACCATCAGGGCCCTTGGCAATGGAGGTGGCTATTGGCTGGTGGACCAGTTGAGACTATTGGAGCTGATGCCGCAGTGTGTACCAGTGGCCAATGGTTCTTTTGAGGAACCTGCAATAGACCCATGCGGTTTTGGTGTGGTCCCTTATGTTGGCAACTGGACCGAGCTGGATTGCGACCCTATAGGCAGCACCAACACAGGTGCATTCCTGAATACACTTGAGGGCAGCCCAGATAGGCTTGCAAACGCCGACGGACTCCAGTTGGCCTTCCTTGGCAGCCAACAGGGCAATGGCCTCGAGCAGGTCCTGCATGCCAGATATGAGCTGGGGTGCGTGTATAGGTTGAGGGTTGGTGTGGGGATCTCGTGGCGGTTTCCTCCATCGCAGCAAGACCGCCTGGACCTGGCCCTCTTCTATCAGGATGGGACCGGCAGGCATGATATAGCCGTCCGATCGATAGGCCCTGCTGGTCTTACATCGACGCGATTACAAGAGGCGGTTTTGTACCTACCTGCGGTCAAGCAGTCCGATCCGTGGTTAGACAAACCTATAGGCATAGCCATACGGGCAAATGGCCAGGCAGGTGGTTTTTGGGTATTGGACGACGTTCAACTGGGTCTATCTCAGGTTACTGATAGGTGAGTGGATTGTCTGGCGATGCCTATCGATCCGACAGCAAAATGGGCATGAGCCTGGTAGAGGTCCTTGTGGTGGTGGCGGTGGTTTCGGTACTCATGGCCATAATGCTTCCTGCAGCCAATGCCACAAGGGATCGGGCCAGGCGTGCAGCATGTAGTGCCAACCTTCGGCAGGTGGGTACGGCCATACACCTGTACGCCCAGGATTTCGATGACAGCATCCCGTTCGGCCCAGAAGGTAGGCCAGTGACGGGCTCCAATTTCTATACCGTCACTGGCAATGTCACCAGCCTACTGTCGCTGGAGGATGGCGCTCCGGTTGGGCTGGGGCTGTTGCTAAAGACCTATCTGGCCCAACAGCCTATGGTCCTTTTTTGCCCAGGTGCCGACCAGCCATCCGAGGCAAAGGGGCAATTGGCCCTCGTTGGCAAGGGTCAGGCCCAGTGCGATTACTACTACCGCCACGCATCGGTCGCACTGCTGACCGGCAAGCCGGACCAGTTCCACATACGCCTCAGTAACCTCGGCAGGAATCGCAACGGCGTCCCCATAAGGTCTCTTGTCACTGATGTCCAGTTCTTGGCACATCCCTCCCTTGCACCGTTCCAGGTCAAGACCAGGACCAGCCACAAGGGGCTTGCGAGCAATTGCCTTTTCGCTGATGGCCATGTCATCACCTGCCAAAACCATGATGGCAGACTGACGGTGGATATCGGGACAAAGCCTTATGACGCCTTGGACAAGATACTGAAGGTATTCGAGGTCCTTGATGAGGAGCACTGAAACCAGGCCTTGGCGGCTGTACGCCGGCTGGGAGGTCTTCTTACACAACCTGCCCTACATCCTGATGATCTGCCTGGGGGCGGCCTTGATCTGGCAGTGGCCAGGCCCGTGGTGGGCAGTAGCGTACCTGGTCTATGGTGCGGTCGGGGCATGCTGGATCATGCTGTTCGTCTGTCCCTATTGCCGCTTCTGGGGCACGAGGGCCTGTCCTTGCGGCTACGGGGTCCTGGCCGAAAGACTCAGGCCAAAGGCTAGCTGTGAGGCATTCGAGCGGCAGTTTCGCAGGCACATACCGGTGATCGTGCCGCTCTGGTTCATCCCGCTGGCTGCTGCTGCGGTACTGCTGTGGGGAGGCCTGGATTGGTCTATGGTCATACTTGCCTGCTGCTTTTGTGCAGATGCGTTCCTGGTCCTGCCGTTGGTATCTGCACATTGTGGCTGTAAGGATTGTCCCCAGAGGCAGTCATGCCCCTGGATGAGCCGACTCGGTGCAGATAAGGCCATGGCAGTTGAAAGCCAAGCCACTGAGGCATTAGAATCAATGCATCGGAGCAGTGGCCGAGTGGTTTAAGGCGGCGGTCTTGAAAACCGCTTCACCCTTCGGGTGACGGGGGTTCGAATCCCTCCTGCTCCGCTTAGCCCCATCCTCGCCATTACCCTTCTTCGCACTATTCGCGCTAGATCCAAGGCCGCCGAGTAACCGCTATCCTTGTCCTCGAGGCGTGAGCCTCAACCGTTGATCTAGTTGCCTGCCATTTTGGCAGACGCTGGTCCTGGTCCGTATAAATCGAGGTTAGAGTAGCGAGAGAACCGCGATCCCGAATATGGCATGGACTTTGCATGTAGATTCAGTGAGATTGGATCAAAGAAAGGAGGTGATGGCAGATGTTGGTAAAACGCAGGAAGGATGAACTGGCGGAGTTGACAAAGAGCGTAAATGACCTCTTCGAAGGGTTCTTCAAGAGGTGGGATTGGCCCCTAGTTGGTCAGAGGGCATGGCCCGTGGTAGATGTGCTCGATGAGGACGATGCGGTAGTGGTCAGGGCGGAGGTCCCTGGCTGCAAGCCTGAGGACATCGACATCTCCATTAGGGGTGATGTCCTGACTATTACCGGCGAGAAGAAGCAGACCAAGGAGGTCCAAGAAAAGGGCTACTACCACGCGGAGAGTGCCTATGGCAGCTTCAGGCGAGACATCTATCTGCCGACGGAGGTAGAGGCCGACAAGGTCGATGCCACGTGCAAGGATGGTGTCTTGACCATAAGGCTGCCGAAGGCACAGGAGGCCAGGGCTGTAAAGATCAAGGTAAAGGGCTAATACCCACCTTGACGATCGTGGCTGCAACTGTCCGCCAAGGCGGCCGGCCTGGTGCCGGTCGCTTTTTTATGGCAGGCAGTCCACACCCCTGATCCCATCTACAGTCAGGCATGGATTAGGATTGCCATCCCTCGCTGGCGCGATCTGGTTTGCATCCACAAAACGGACGTGGCCGTCTGCAAACATGAAGTTCCTGGATCCTGCCCACCACCACCAGCCCTTCGTGTCCTCTAGCCTGGTGTGGTTTGCAAACCACTCCCCGCAGAGGATCTTTGCAGCAGGCCTCCGGACCTGGCCTGTCCGCTGGGGAACCGTTGGTCTTACCCTATTACGGTCATAGGTATCTGCAGGGCTATCCATCTGGTTTACCTGTTGCGGGCTATGGTAAAAACACATGGCGTACGCATAGCTTGTGGATTCATACTTGTTCTTGTCTGTGGGATCCTGCGGGCACCAGAGCACGGACGGATTGTTGGCGTCTATGGTATTGTTCAGATATGGCCTGACCATGTTCCTCCAACCCCTGCCCATCCAAAGCCAGTAGTAGGGATCCATGCTGACCGGATCCTGGGCCGCAGGGAAGGTCTGATCGTTTGCCTGCGTATACATCTCGAAACCTATGTAGACCTGCCTGAGGTTGTGTCCGCAAGAGGTTCGCTTGGCAGCGGATCTGACCTTTGCGAAGGATGGCAGCAGCATGGCAAGCAGTAAGCCGATAACGGAAACAACGACCAAGAGTTCTATCAGTGTAAAACCGCGTTCTTGCCTTGGATGATCCCTGAGTATCGTCCCCCCTGCGACGATGCAGCCATTCTCATCGTACAGGACCAGCTTCTGTCCAGGGCAGGGCGCGAATTGGGGTCGCTCGAATCCTACCAGGATCTGGGTCCCAGAGTACTCCAACAGCCTGCAAGGCTGGGCAGTGCCGTAGGATCGGATCTTGGCCCTATAGGTTGCGCCCTCGGTCAAGGCCGCCGGCTGTAGCATCCGCAGATGGCCTGCCCTTATGAGATCCTTGCTGGCCTGTTGGCGGTCGGCCAAGGTGATGGTATTCGCTTGTGGATCTATATCTGCCACATAGACCGGTTTGCCGGTTGCAATACCCAGGCCCTTGCGTTGTCCGATCGTATAGAGCCCTATGCCATTGTGTGTACCTATCACTTTGCCCTCCGTATCCAAGACCCTTCCTGGTCGGCGTGCATCTGGACCGAGCAGACTGGCATATCCATCCCGATGGACAAAGCACAGGTCCATGCTCTCAGGCCTTCCTGCAACTGCCAAGCCGAGCCTGGCTGCGAGGGCCCTGACATCCTTCTTGGTCCAGCAGCCCAGCGGGAGGATTATACGATCCAGCCTTTCCGGTGCTATGCCATATAGAAAGTAACTCTGGTCCTTGGTGTGGTCCGCTGCCATGCCGATGGTCCAACCACTATGCGAGTGGACCACCCTGGCATAATGGCCGGTCGCCAGGTACCTGACTCCAAACTCCTTTTCTATGAACCTCCATACCAGGCGGAACTTCAGGAACGTATTACAGGCCGCACATGGATTTGGTGTCAGACCTAGGCTATAAGACCTGCGGAACGGTTCGATGATGGTGGAATAAAACAAGTCCGTGACATCGAGAAAGTAGTGACAAATCCCCAATTGATGGCAGACGAATGCCGCCTCCGCCCCACAGCAGGTCCTTGACTGGCCTGCTGCCATGGGGATCTTCATGGTTATCCCGAGCACATCCCAACCAGACTCCTTCAGCAGGTGGGCGGTAATGCTGCTATCAACACCGCCGCTCATGAGCACTGCTACCTGCCTATCAGGGCCGTTCCTTGGCCTCCATGGTTGCAGGCTCGGGCCAAGCGATCGGATCCTGTCCAAGACCATATTCAGACTATTGATACAACACGGTACTAATATACCGCTCCGCCGTATCTGGTAATATCACCACGATCAACCTACCCTCGCTGGCAGGTTCCTTGGCGATCCTGACCGCCGCCCAGACGGCCGCACCAGATGAGATCCCTGCAAGTATGCCTTCCTGACGGGCCAGGCGTCTTGCCATGTCGAAGGCATCTTCATCCGATACCTGTATCAGACGGTCTATGACGGACCGATCCAGCACCTGCGGTACAAAGCCTGCCCCGATCCCTTGTATCTTGTGTGGGCCAGGTTTGCCTCCGGACAGTACCGGCGATCCGGCAGGTTCGACGGCGATGATCTGCACGGAAGGCTTGCGTTTCTTGAGGACCTGGCCGACACCTGTGATGGTTCCACCCGTCCCGACACCTGCCACCACCATATCCACCCTGCCATCGGTATCGTGCCAGATCTCCTCAGCGGTGGTCTGTCTATGTATCTTGGGGTTTGCAGGATTTCGGAATTGTTGAGGCATGAATGCACCTGGTATCTCCTCCAAGATCTGCTGTGCCCTCGCCACCGCCCCTGACATGCCCTGTTCTGCAGGGGTCAGTACCAGCTCTGCACCCAATAACCTCAGGAGTTTACGCCTCTCGACGGTCATGGACTCAGGCATGGTCAATATGAGTCTATAGCCCTTAGCTGCTGCGACCCAGGCCAGGGCTATGCCTGTATTGCCGCTTGTAGGTTCTACTATGGTCTGACCGGGCCGCAAGAGCCCTTGTTCCTCTGCGGCCTGGATCATGGCCACACCGATCCTGTCCTTTACGCTACTGGCAGGATTGAAGGATTCCAGTTTTGCCACCAGCTCTGCCTTGGTATCTGTCGCTATCCTGTTGAGCCTTACCAGTGGTGTCTTGCCTACCAGTTCAGTCATATCATTAGCTATGCGCATCCTCGAATCCTCCTTGTCTGCCACGGATTACCTCTAGGTAGACGCCATTGTCTGTGCCCTTGATGGAGACGATCTGGTGTCCTTGCTCTGCAAGACTTGCCGGTACGTTCTCGCTTGGTTCGCCTTCATCCAGAATGATACTCAGACGACAGCCTACAGGCACCTGCTCCAAGGCGAGTTTTGCCTTTACGAAGTTGAGTGGGCACGCCACACCCCTCAGGTCCACCACCTCTGCTGGTACCTTTCTTGGCCCGGCATGTTCATCTGCGATCGGCTCCAATCTAAAGTGCAGATTGCTGTCGAGCGAGCAAAACAGTGCCTCAACCCTTTCCAGCAATGCCTGTACCTGGTCAAATGCGTCTAGGCCTTTGATCCTGCCACCGAATAGCCCTTCGCACAGGTCCGCATTGGACCTTTCTACCCAGCCATGACCTACCAGCTGTTCCTTGAACGCCGCCAGGATCTGATCGTCTGCATTGGCCTCTATGCCAAAGATGACCAGCAGCGCCCTGGCTGCAAGCCTGGCAGCATCGACCACAAGAGGGTCTCGACCGGTACTATTGGCCGCTGCAAGTGCGTGCCTAGCCTTTTCTATGTCTGTCCGAATCAGCTCGAACACACCTGCACCACATTCACCTGGCCCTCTACCTGCCAGACTGAACGGTGTCGAGGTACCGATATCGCAGTACCATCCTTGCGGTATCTGGACCTGTGAATCTATCGCGAAGCCCGCTACGGTCCGTTCGAGATCCTGCAGACCTTTGGCGAGGACCAGGGCGATCATATCCGGCACGGTGGCAGCAGGTATGGTTGCCAGCCTGATGCCGAGCCTTGCATCCCCTTCCCTACACAGGCCGCCTGCATATACATCGTAGCACGGCACCAGCCCGGCTTCTGTCCTGAAGGCCCTTCCTGCAAGACCGATATCGGCGATAAGGTGCTGGCCGCAGCTATTGGGACAGCCGCTTATGCGGATGGTCTTGCCCCTTACCTGGGCAGGTACCTGGATACCTGCGATCCGCTGACGGATGGCGTTGGCCAGGTTCCTGGAAAGACACAGGCCCAGTTTGCACGTGGCCGCGCCAGCACATGCCACTACGGCCGGAAGGCCCCGGTCGCATGGCCAGAAGGTCAGGTTCTGAAGTTCGCCTGTGACTGCACCGATACTTGTCCTTGGGACAGAGACCAGCAGCAGGTCTTGGTCCTGTGTAGCCCTCAGTGCAGATTGGCTGAAGTTTTGTGCAACACGTGCTATCCGGGCAAGGTCCTTACCAGATATGTCGCCGTTCGGTATATGCAACCTGATCGTGTAGTAACCGTTTGTCTTTTCTGGCATCAGGTCCAGCGGAGTTACTGGGGATCCGTTTGTGTGTCCTGGTTGGAGTTGCACGGATATCCTCTTGGTCAATGCCGAGATGCTCGGCAGGGTGCCAGGCAGACCCTCCTGTTGTAATCTTTGTATCTGGAGCCTGTACTCGGCGCAGAGCCGCTCCGGTCCTAGCCTTGCCAGTACATACCTGAATCTGGCCCTGTGCCTATTGGCCCTATCGCCATGCAGATCGAAAACGGTCTTGATGGCCGAGGCGGCGAGGAATATCCGTCCTTCCTCGATAAATGGTTCCAGTTGTATGGCAAGGGACGGGTTGGGGCCTAGCCCTCCTGCCGCAAAGACGGCAAAGCCATTTCTACCCGCATCCCTGTGCGCAAAGAAGCCCAGGTCAGCCACTGATGCAAGACCACAGTCCCTACTGCAGCCTGAGAAGGCGATCTTGAATTTTCTGGGCAGGTTGAAGGAGCTGCGGAACTGGATCAGGTACTCGGTCAATGCCAGGGCGTGGGGCCTGACATCAAAGACCTCATCTGGGCATACCCCAGACCTTGGGCATGCGGTGCAGTTGCGTACTGTGTTGCCGCCCCCACCCCTAGTTAACAAACCTGCCTCCAGTAGACCGTCTATGATCGCTGGGGTATCCTCGATCCTGACGTCGTGGATCTGTATGTCCTGTCTAGTGGTCAGGTGGACCAAACCATTGCCGTACTGGTCGGCCAGGGTGGCTATGGTCTGAAGCTGTTGGGCCAGGATGATCCCAGCAGGCACGCGTATTCTGACCATGTATGTACCTGGGTTTCTCTGTTCGTATATGCCCATTGGTACGCGTCTTGCCTTGAAGGACTCTCCGGAGATCCGACCTGAGAGGAATTGTGCGACGGATTCCTTGTATGAAGCTATGTCCTCGAGGATGGTCGGTGGTATCTGTATCAATGATCGGGTCCTACTCATCTTCGACCTCCAAGCCTTCTTCAATGACCTGGCCATCTTGGATCCTGAAGGCCCTGATGGTCGGCTGTGGTCCTTCTGCAAATGAGATGATCACATATGCCACACCCGGCGTCAGTGCCAGGCGTATGTCCTCCTCCGATGGCCAGGCCGGGCTGGTTGGATGGCTGTGATATATTGCCAGCAGTTGGAGCCCTGCTCGCCTGATGGCCTTGATGGCAGCGAACTGTTCCTTTGGGTCCATCATAAAGTGTTGTCCGGATTGGTCTACATTCGTCATGGCAATGGCCTCGGCCACACGTTGCCCCAATCCTGCAAGGAGGCCGCATGCCTCGAAAGGCATTTCAGCCTTGGACTGTACGAATATCGCATCCAATACTGACCTAGGGATCTCCAACATCTGTCGGTACCTTCAAGTCGCACAAGGGGCCGTCGAGATCTATGGGTTCTTTGATAGTGGCATTTGGCCCACAGACAGGGCAATCATCCGCCCTTCGGACAGGTATCCTCCGGAATGTGCAGGTCATGGCATCGAAGACCAATATCGCATCGGTCAATAACTGGCCTATGCCTAGCAGGTACTTGATGGCCTCTGTCGCCTGCAGGCATCCTATCACACCTGCCACCGTCCCGAGTACGCCCGCCTGAGAGCACGATGGGACGGCATTGGTAGGCGGGGGTTGGTGGAAGACACACCTATAGCATGCACTTGTGCCAGGCAGGATGGTCGTCAACTGGCCCTCGAACCTGAGGATGCCAGCGTGCGAAAATGGCCTTTTTGCCAGGCAACAGGCGTCATTGATGAGAAACTTGGCAGCGAAGTTATCTGTTCCATCTATCACGAAGTCGTAATCGGATACGATATCCATTATGTTCGCTGCAGTTACCCTTTGGCTGTAGGTCCTGACCTCTACATCGGGGTTGATGGCCCTCATCTTTGCAGCAGCAGACTCTACCTTTTCTACCCCTATGTCGCAGGTGTGGTGGATGATCTGCCTTTGAAGGTTGGTCACATCCACCCTGTCGCCATCCACAATCCCGATGGTCCCGATACCTGCTGCAGCGAGGTACAGGGCCACTGGGGAGCCGAGCCCTCCTGCACCTATGACCAGGACCCTGGCGGCGAGCAGCCTCTGTTGACCCTTGCCGCCTACTTGCTGCAATATGATCTGTCGGCTATACCTTTCCACTTGTCGATCTGTTAGGTCCACCTTCCACCCCCCATAAAATAGATGAACTCGACATTGTCGCCTTCTGTGACGAGGGTACTTTCAAACTGTCCTGGCCTGAGTATCTGGCCGTTTAGCTCCACAGAGACCATCTGCGGCATCTTGACTTCTTGAAGTGTAAGTAGCCTTGAAACCGTAACTGGACCTTCAATATCTGTTTGTCTGCCATTTACGAATATCTTCATGCCTAACCTCCCAAGACTTCCAGTGCCTGGCAAACATCTGCCTTGATATCATCGAAGTCCTCCAGACCTACCGAGATCCTTACCATATCCTCAGTGATCCCCATTCGCTTGCGGTCCTGAGGCGATAGCTGCCAGAAGATCGTGGATGCAGGATGGATGACAAGGGTCTTGGAATCGCCGATATTCGGTGCCTGCCTCAATAGCTCGAGCCGATCTATGAACTCGAATGCCTTTTCGCGGTCGCCGAGGAATATCGTCATTATTGCCCCAGCCTTTCCGTCAAGAAGCCTCCTGGCCCTTTCGTAGAACGGGTCGCTGGGCAGGCCAGGATACCTTATGGACTTGACGGCCTTGTGTCCACGTAGATAGTTCGCTAGGCGGGATGCGTTCTCCAAGTGCCTTGCCATGCGGATAGAGAGGGTCTGCAGACCCTGGTTTATCAAGAAACAGTTCCAAGGGGCAGGGCATCCGCCGAGGTTCCTGCACACGATGTTCCGAAGGTACGCCATGAAGGCCAATGGCCCTGCCTTGCCCGCTGTAGTTCTTATCTGCTCAAATGGGGACCTTGACCAGTCGTACAGACCGGTGTCTATTACGGCCCCTCCTATGGCAGTGCCGAAGCCGCAGATGAATTTGGAGGTCGAATACACCACTATATCCACCCCTAGTTGCTTGGGACGAAGCAAGGCAGCGGTCAAGACGGTATTATCCAAGACAAGTGGTATGCCAGCATCCCTTGTGAGCTTGCTTATGGCAGGGATGTCTGGGATGTCTAGCTTCGGATTGCCTATCGTCTCGAGCAAGACCATCCTGGTCTGTGGCCTCATGGCAGACGCCACAGCATCTGTGTCTGCTGCATCAACCAGTGTTGTCTGGATACCGAATCTGGAAAGGGTATCCAAGAACAGCGAGATCGTCCCTGCGAATATCCCATCTGCAAGGACCACATGGTCACCAGATTGTAGTAGGGCACAGGCAACGGCCGTGATCGCGGCCATGCCACTGGACGTAACCACACAGCCAATACCTTCGTCTAGGCTGCAGAGGTTCATTTCGAGCGTGGTACAGGTCGGGTTTGCGATGCGCGAGTAATTGTAACCGCCTGCTCTGCCTTGGAATATATCTGCTAATTGCTGGGCCTTCATCTGCGAGAAGGCAGTGGTCTGATAGACAGGCGTGACGGTCTCGCCCCACAAGAGTTGATCCGGTGTAGATGCGTGAGCCTGTCTTGTAAGCATCTTTCGTCTCATCCTAGATGTAATACTCCAGTAGGTACCTGTTCTCTGACAGAAACCTTGTTATCCTCGAGGTTGCCTCTGCCAGGTCTTCCATCTGGCCTAAGTGTAGGTCTGCTTGGAGGGACCTGTCACCTAGACTGCCCGATCCTATGACAAGGCACTCGTACGGACTGGCCAAGGTCCTCAGCATCCGCAGCTCATGTTCATCCAGTTCCTTGATGCTCGTGATTACAATCAGACCGGCATCTGCAAGAAGGTGGCAGATCTCGCCAAGCCGCCTGAGTAGTTCATCCCTCTGGTCATTTGGGTCCAGGTCTGAATCCAGCCCCAATAGATTATTCGCCAGCCCTAGATAGTATACCAGTCGGCCCTGTTCGAAGAGCTGCCTTTCCAGTTCCCTTGCCATGCGATCCGTATCCTTTTCCTGGGGTCCTGTGATAATCACTACCGCAGACCGCTGGTGATACCTTGTGGCCCGTGCGGGTGCAGTGAGGGTGCTGGTCTGCCACCGTTGCTGTCTTCGCTGGACCTGTTGTTGTGTGCGGTCTGGCAGCCCAATTACCGCTTCACGTACGATGCCTCCGCCTGAGATCTCATAATTGTCCACGATCACAAATCGGCCGGTTTGGGCGATTCGGTCTATGGTGTCAAAGGCGATCGGTTTGAGCGTCTCGAGTACGCACTCGGCGACTTGGTGTCTTTCGACCTGTGTGGCGGCCCTTGATGTGCTCAGGTCGGATGCATCCATGACATAGCTTATCTGTCTGAGCCAAGCTGGCACGCTGGCAGTGGCGAGCTTGAGCTTGTATCGCTTATCTAGGATCATCGGCCGCCTGCCCATCCAGAATATGTGGGCAAGGAGGTGGTGGCCGCAATTTGGCTGGGGCTCTGCCGGCTTGCAGATGACCTGACCAGGTTCTATGTAGATCTGCTCGGTCAAGGTAAGGCCTATCGACTGGCCCGCGATGGCCTGGGCGTCTGGCCAGCGAGGATAGCCCTCGATGGTGGCGATCCTCGACCTCTTGCCAGAAGGCCACAATACGATCTCGTCGCCTACGGCAAGCCTGCCTGTCTCTATCCTTCCTGCAACGATCCTGCGGTCGTCGCCTGACTGGGTGAACCTGTATATGTCTTGGACTGGGAGCCTCAACGGTTTTTCGGCTGCCGTAGGTTCCTTGCCGAAGTCATCGAGCTGCTCCAGGACCGTAGGCCCGCCGTACCAATCCATCCTTTCGGATCTTGTTACTATGTTTTCGCCATGTCTTGCACTTATCGGTATGAAGTTGAATGGTCTGATCCCGACCTTGGCCAGGAATGCAGAATACTGCTGGCATATCTGCATAAAGACCTCTCTTGAGTAGCCGACCAGATCCATCTTGTTGACCAATATGGCGGTCTGGTCGATCCCGAGCACGGACAGCAGATAGCCGTGTCTGGTGGTGTTCTCGCGTATGCCCTCGTTGGCGTCTATGACCAACAACGCTGCCTCTGCCCTCGCGGCGCCACAGACCATGTTCTTGAGAAACTCCACATGGCCTGGCGCGTCGATCAGCACGTAATCCCGCCTTTTCGATCTGAAGAAACACCTTGCAGAGTCTATGGTGATGCCCTGGCTCTGCTCATCATGTAGGCCATCCAAGAGGAATGCGTATTCAAATGGCCTAGCATTCCGTTGGCAGTATTGCCTCACTTGTTCGAGCTTACCGGCAGGGAGGCTGTCAGTATCTACCAAGAGCCTTCCTAAGACCGTGCTCTTGCCGTGGTCGACGTGTCCTATGACCACTATCGCCATCCTCTCAGATGTATCGACCTTGACCGACATTACATGTATCCTCCCCTGCGGAGTGTCTCCAGACCTGCCCCATCCTCCTTGTCCTGCTGACGGCCAGATCGTTCCGCGACCTTGGCGAACTGACCGTGTTCTAGTTCCTCGACGATCTGTCTGGTATTCTTGGCTGTAGAATGGACCGGGCTTGTGCATGGCCAGCAGCCAAGGGATCTGTATCTGGTACCGTTGCCTTGATCGAAGTATAGGTCTACGACCTCTATCCCTTCCCTGTCTATGTACTGCCATATCTGCAGCTCTGTCCAATCCAGCAAGGGATGGATGCGGACGTGAGATCCAGGTGCAAAGTCTGTGTTGAACTGATCCCAAAGTTCAGGTGGCTGGTCCGCTATGTCCCACAGCCCATGCTGGTTTCTGCACGAAAAGTACCTCTCCTTGCTGCGGCTTACCTCCTCGTCTGCACGGGCCCCTACGATGACCCCAGTAAAAGGCCTTCCCCCATCCTGGCGGACGTACTGGCCAGTAGCATGGTCCAGCACCCACCTGGGCCATTCGCCGCTGAGTGTCTTGGTCAGGGCCTCTGTCTTGAGGGCCTGGCAGCATTCCAACCTGGATAGGGCACCGTCAGGGAATGTCTGCTTGGCCTGGATAGCGGCAAGGTTCTTGCCTATGATCAGATTGAGGTGCAGTTCCCTGGCGAGCCTGTCTCGAAACACTATCATCTGAGGTATCTTGAAGCCTGTATCTATATGGAGCAGGGGAAATGGTACGTGGCCAAAGAATGCCTTCCTCGTCAACCACAGTAAGACCGTACTATCCTTGCCCATAGACCAAAGCATGACCAGGTCCTTGAAAGACCTGTATGCCTCGCGGAGTATGTATATGCTCTGGGATTCCAATGCGTCCAAGGTATCCATGGTCTATCTCTCCTTTTTTTCAGCGATTTTTTCAGCGATATGCAGACCGCACTCCTTTTGCTCAGGGGGTTCCCACCACCACCTACCTGCCCTGATGTCTTCACCTGGCTGTATAGGCCTGGTGCATGGTGCACAACCTATGCTGGCGTAGCCATGGTCATGGAGCTGGTTGTATGGTACACGGTGTTCCTGGATGTACTGCCAGACCTGTCTAATAGTCCAATCCGCCAATGGGCAGATCTTTATGAGGTCGTGCTCTGCATCCCAGCTTATCGGTCTTATGTTGAGCCTGGTAACGGACTGGCCTGTCCTGAGGCCGCAGATCCAAGCCTTCAGTCCCTTTAGTGCCCGTCTGAGTGGCTCGACCTTCCTGATGTAGCAGCACCGCCGCCGCAACTGTACGGATTCGTAGAAAAGGTTCGGTCCGTAGGCATTGACCATCCGCTCTACTGCAGCGGCTTGCGGCAGGAAGAACCTGATCTTTATGCCATAGTGCCTGCACGTGCGGTCGATCAGATCGTACGTCTGCTGGGGTAGGCGGCCTGTGTCTATGGTGAAGATCCTTGGATTGGCCTGGACAGAGCAGAGCATATCCGTCAGGACCTGATCCTCAGGGCTCAGGCTGGTGGCCATGGCAATGTCCTCGCCTAGGGTCTGATAGACCAGGGCCAGAAGGCCCTGTGCCGACAATCCGGCGGCCCTCTCAGCAAGTATGCGTGCCATATCCTTCAGGGCCTGCCTGTTAGATCTCATACTCAGGTCCCTCCTTTCTGCCCAAAGGCACCCTGTCCCAGAGCCTCTCATGGGCATAAAACGCACAGATCTTTATCACTGTGTCCGCAATCCCTATCTGGGCGGCCAATCGGATCTTGCCTGTCAAGACCCATGCTATGGCAATGGTCACTGCCGAGCCGACCATCCTATAACTAACGGCCTTCATGATGCTGCGTAGGTGCGTATCCATGACCGAGCGCCTGTAATAGTCTGTGCTTGCATTAGTTGTGACATCGAAACGACCATATCGTGAGATATCCTAGTAATATGATAGACTTAATAGCCCAATTGTACAAGGCCATCTCGGCATGTCAATAGGATTCCTCCGGCTTGTAGAAAAAAGCAGCCGCATGGCCCAGGCAGGCCGTGCGGCTGCTTTGGGAAAGTGTAAGTTCTTATAGGCCAGTCTTTATCAACCTGATCTGGTCGATGTAGACCTTCCCGCGGCCGCCAGGGGCAGGGCTATTGCGGTTGCCTATACCTATGGTGAGGCCCCTGATGGCCTTGAGATCAAGGCCGGCGGAGCTGAATTGGCTCAATGGGATATCCCACACCTCCCAATTGCCTGTGGCGATCACTCCAGGATCGGGATGGCTGACCATCTTGCTCCTGCCAGAGCTATCCTCTGCGATCAGGTATAGGGTCTCAGGGGTATTGCCTGGTATCTGGGCAACGCCCACCTCCGCGACCTGCCATGGGCCTGCCACAGATCCAGTAAACGAGACGTCAGAGAATCTGGCCACGCAGGCCTGGCTGGTATTATGGCTGGTCACTACAAGCCCGATATAGACCTGGCTGGACATCGTGATATTGACCCTCGACTGGGCTGGGTCTGGACCTACGTCCGTCCAGTCGGCACCATTGGCTGAACACTGTGCGATGATCGTGTTTCCGTTCCTTGTCAGCCTGACCCAGTAGGGGGCCGTGACCCCAGCCTGGACGGTGCTGGTGCTCTCGGCCAAAGTGATCGTCCTGGTAATGAATTCGAGCCCTGCACCTGGTGTGACATTGACCATCGCATGTACAGATTCTGCTGCCAGGACCTCCCTGATCATGACACCAGCCTTTGCGTTGCTGTGGGTATCGGTGATGGACTCTATCCTTGCCGTGATCGAGCCGTTGCCAGTGAGGATCATGTATGCGAATCGGCACTGATCAGAGACCCCCCAGATATCAGCACCGATACCATTCATGATAAATCTGCCAGGTGAAGTCTCCATGAAGCCTGCAGACTCGCCTCTTATTGCCAGCGAGAGGGTATCCACGCCGCCTGCGGTCCAATCCTGTGGCGTGGGCCACTGCCTTGTGGTCTCTGAGTAGTAGGGGCTGGTGCCATTCTCGAATCCAACGGGCATCGACTGCTGGCCAGCGTAGACGACCTGCCTTTCTGCGAACGGCTGCACAAAGTTCCCTACGGTCGACCCTGTGCCATTACCTGCGGACGGGGCAATACCGCAGTCGGTGGAGCCTGAATGGCCGAACCCGTCTAGCCAGTAGAAGAATATCCGATTGCATAGGTCGTCATATGACTCGAAGTCATCGATGATCAAGTAGTCTGCCACGCGGAAGGACCATATGCTACCCTTGACCACCATCCCGTCTGCCTGTACCTGGTCTACCCGCCAGTAGTAGGTTGCGCCCCACTGCAGTGCATCTTGAGGGGTATAGGATGCCTGTCCGAGCCTTCCCCTGTAGATCCCCTGTGTCTGTGGATCTGCGGCCTTGACTGCATCAAGATTTGTTCCGAGGTAAAGGTCGTGTTTAGTGGCACCTTCGCCTGGCGTCCAGGTCAGGACCAAGGCCTGGCGTATATCTATTGAAGCGCCATTCGCTGGGGTCGGCCTCCAGGCCAGTTTGGGGTTTGCCCTCATGGCCTCGATGACCTGATCCTGTGTCAGGACACGGTCATAGGCCCTCACCTCGTCTATGGTACCCCTGAAGTACCTACCATCCAGTGCATTGCCACCTATGACGACCTTCGGATTTGCCCCGATATTCCGGTCGCCAGTGTGCACACCCGTATTGTCCAGACCACCATTGACGTATATCTCGACCTGTCTAGTATCCTCGGAGCGGGTAACCGCTATGTGCACCCAATCTCCTGTCACCACCTCCTGGTTCGAGATGGTATTTGGATTACCACCTGGGCCTGTCTCGAATGCCAATCTCTTGCCCACGATCGCCATATTGAAGTGGTCACCGCCGCCGGCGTGGTCTGACCACAATAGACCGCTACCTTGCCGTGCCGTGGCACCTGCAGGCCCTGGTGTGTCGGTCTTGATCCAGGCCATCAGTGTCAGGTTGGTGGATATGGCTTGAGGCACCTCTATGGCGTCATCTATCCCATCGAACTGCACAGCGCCCTTGTTGTAGCCCTCGACCAACGAAGGCCCACCTAGCACATGGCCGTGTCTTGCCCTGCCCGACCAATCTATGGCAACGCCTGCCTCTATACTATCCAGGTTCCAGTAGCCGACGAGGTTTGGATCTGTCGGCTGTATCAGAGGCGTTGTGGTAAAGCTCCAGACCTGTCCAGGATATCTCGCAGTCCCATCGAATTCATCGACACGCCAATAGTACTTAGTGTCATATTGCAGGGGCCCTGGGGAGAAGGTATTGGCGGTCTGGCCAGCGCTGGCAAGGCTCAAGGCCACTGGGTCTGTGCCGAAATAGACATCATGGCTTATGGCGCCGGTGCCGGGCCTCCATGAGAGGGTAACGTTGGTATCTACCAGTATCTGTCCGTTCGCAGGGCTTGGATCAGAGGCAGGCTTTGCAGAGATGGTAAAGCTCCAGACTGCTCCAGGCCAGATCGTCTTGCCATCTGCCTCCACCTCGTCCACCCGCCAATAATATGTTGTGCCTAGTTTCCATGGGTAATTGGCAAATGAGTTCGACGTCAATAGGCCAAGGTCTGCACTTGGGACACCATCCCTGACATCCTCCATCACCTCGCTGAGATAGAGCCTATGCCTTGTAGCGGTCTGGCCCGCGGTCCAGGTCAGCACCACGTTGCTGGTATCCAATGTGGCCTTATCTGGTGGGTTTGGATTTGTGGCATACTTGCCCCATTGCGGCCCGAACCACAGGACGTTCCTCACTTCGGATTGGTCTAGTGCATGGTTCCATACCGCCACCTCGTCCAATTTGCCGATAAACCGCCTCCATTGGATACGGTTTCGCGGGCCACCGATCCTGACGGTCAGGATCGGATCGCTAACGCTGCTGGTATTGCGTGCAGCAAGGCGGCCGTCGATGAATATGCATATCTGGCCCGCGCTTGCGCTATAGGTAACTGCTACATGATGCCACTGATTGTCGTTGACCTTTGCATCCTTTGTGCCAAACCAGATACTACCGCTGCTGACAAACAGGTCTGCAGCCCCATCTGGTTCGATACTATGGTCGATATTGGCCCCCAGCAACACGAATATGATCCCCCAGGCTTGGAATGTCTTTGGCATCTTCATCCAGAAGGCATATGAGGCCTCCTGTACGTCGAGGGGCGTTACGAGGGGCGCGTCCACCATGGTAAAAGGACCTGTTGCAGTCACAAACTCCAGGCATCCGCCCTTGTACCCATCCGTGCTCCATGCCACTGCAGCAGGATTTGCTGGGGAGATCGTGCCGTCGTCATAGGGTGGGATCTGGTCCAGTACGGACGTACCTGTGCCCTCGTCCAGTTTCCAATACCCGATCAGTTCGGCATTGAGCGAGCTAGTCACGAAACAGACCGTTGCGATTGCCAGTGGGGCTAATCTTACAGACATGATCGATCCTCCTTCTGCTGACTTCTATACCCGACCCGGCCTATAGCAGCCTAGATAGTACATTAGCATGGCCACGACCAGGGCCCTATGCATTTTCGCGCAAAAAACCCATCAATTCGCGCAGCGACCCCGCAGGTGCTTCTATTCAGATCGCATAAACAAAAAGGGCCGGCTGGGCCGGCCCGGGATTGAGATAGGTGCCGAGGCTATCTGCCACCTGAGGACCTCTTTGGGGTCTCCCACTGGAGGTACGGGTAGTCGCCCCAGACGGCCCAGGTGTCTGTCATGTCCCACCCTGCAGCAGCGAAGGTAAGGTATCGCTTCATCTGCTTTGTGCTCAGCCCCTGGCCGAACTCGGGGCCAGACCCACCGGTACTGTTTTCCAGGCCAGATAGCTGGGCGTCCCAGAAGCAGGCTATTACCAGCGGCATGGTTGACCATGTGGATGGTACTGGGCTTCGGCTGGTCTCGACCTTACCAAACAGCCCTCCTATGCTGGCAAGACCATCCTCGCTGGTGGCAGGGGCCATCTGGCACGCCGCATAGCAGTTCAAGAGGGTAATAGGTCCTGTCTGACCGATTAGCCCGCCTGCAACGTTGCCCACGATAGACCCTTTGGCATAGCTATCCATGATCAGGGCAGCCGTGGGGACCACCCCCCAGCCTGCCTGCCCAACAAGCCCGCCTACTTGCTGATGACCAATGACCTTGCAGTGACTTGTACTGGAGACTATGAGACCGGGACTGGGATCAAGCCCCCTCAGCCAGCCTACGAGTCCGGCGACCTGGGTTTGGCCTGTGACCAGCCCTTCTACTAGGCACCGCTGGATGCTGCCGCTACAGGAGCCAGTCAGTCCTCCGACCCGCTCGGTCCCAACGACGGTTGCATCGATTATGGTATCGCTGAGATGACCATCGTGGATGACACTGCCGATGGCACCACCAACCTCATTCTTTCCTGTAACGGTGGCCTTGACAGAACATCCTGTAACCTGACCTGCCCAAAGGATCCCACACAGGCCTCCTACCTGCTCATCGCCGGTGACCCTGACATCTGCGTCGCATTCGACGATCAGGCCGTCGGACTGGCTGCCTACCAGACCTCCTATGTCGTTAGGACCGCTGACCTGGCCATTTACGGTGCATCTGAGGATTAGACCACCACTAGTATGGCCGGCAATGGTCCCTGCCGGTGATCCGCTGATCTTGGCGTTGCTCAAGTGAAGGTCCATTACTACCGCGTTTGGACCCAAGAGCCCGAAAAGACCTGCATTTAGTCCTGGGCTTACAGACATACACAGGTTCTTTATGACGTGACCTTGGCCGTCCAGTACGCCATGAAAACCTTGACCCCTTGCGGCATTTGGGTTCGGATCCTGATCCTGCGCTATAAGGGCATTCTCGAATACACGGCCTCTTGGCAGGCTCGGATCCAGGTCTATATCTGCCACCAGGACAAAGTGCTTGGCCAGTAGGTTAGGGTCTTGCCCGATGGCGATCAGATCTACGGCTGTGGCGATCTGGTAGGGGTCATCTGGGGTACCTGAGCCGCGGAAGGGCAGGTCCTTGGCCTGCATGGGTAGTATCAGGAAAAACAGCGGCAAGGCGACGATCCATCCGTACTTTCTGTTGGTCTTCATGGTAGCTACCTCCCAAAAAGGATTGCAACGATCGTGTGTACACGGCAAACGGCCTGACAGGTATCTCTCAAGCGGCGTCAATGACATACTTGGCCCTCTTTTGTGCCTCTAAGCTATTAGTGCTACAGCTGGCGGATATGTAACGGTCCGAAAATAGCCTTCTGCGACCTTCCTATTCGCTGGCCATATACGCCGGATGATCCTTCTAATCAAGGGGGTCGATGTGGTAGGATATACATATGCCCTGGAGGACCTCTTGGGGTTCTATGGAGGTGTTATGGCCGTAGCAGTGTTAATCCTGATAGGATGGATATCCTCGGTAGTCGTGGGAGATAGTCCAGTTGTAATCAACGAGATCCATTACGACCCTGTCCCGAAGACGGAACACGTAGAGTTCATAGAGCTGTTCAATGGTTCCGACCACGAGGTGGACCTGTCAGGCTGGTCCATCGTAGAAGGGGTGTATTATCAGTTCCCACAGGGTCTTAGGTTGGCTCCAGGGGGGTATCTCGTGGTTGCAGGGGAGCCAGAGGCGGTCAAGGCAAGGTTCGGGATCAACGCCCTTGGGCCGTGGGCAGGAAGGCTATCAAATGAGGGTGACACGGTAATACTCCTGGACCAGGCCAAGCGGGTGGTCGACAGGGTTTCCTATAAGCTCGGTTTTCCATGGCCGACGGTTGGGGATCCACCTGGCTATTCCATAGAGCTGATCAATCCCCGGCTGGATAACGCCCTTGGCGGGAACTGGCGGGCCTCCATGGCAGGGGCTGGCACCGCGAGGCAGCCGGTGCAGGTCTTCGACCTGACCAATACCTGGAGGTACAACCAGGAGGGTGTCGACCTGGGCCAGGCATGGCGGCAGGTCGATTATGATGACGGTAGCTGGCCATCAGGGGCAGGTTTGCTGTGCGTGGAGGATGCTGCCAGCGTAGAGCCAAAGAATACGAGGCTGACCATAGGCAGGATCACGTACTACTTCAGGACCAGTTTCGAGTTCACTGGGGACCCTGTCAGGACGGCCTTGCAGTTCAGTCTCATGGTGGACGATGGGGCAGTGCTCTATCTCAATGGCCAGGAGTTCTACAGGATCAGGATGCCCGATGGACCGGTCAGTTATAACACACTTGCCTCTGCCAGTGTGGGGGATGCCAGCCTTGCAGGGCCTTTGACGGTCTCGGCACCCGGGCTAGTAAAGGGACGGAATGTCTTGGCAGTGGAGGTGCATCAGAGCAGTGCCAATAGCTCGGATATCGTCTTTGGCATGACCCTTACCTTGGTGGACGCTGCAGTAGCCTTGGGCAATGGGCCAACACCTGGCAGAGCAAACTGTGTGCTTGCTGGAGATGCTCCACCTTGCATATGGGATGCTGCACATGACCCTCTCCAGCCTATTACCGGCCAGGAGGTGGTCATAACCGCCACCGTCCGCGACCCGAATGGCGTGGGTCTTGTCGAGCTTCTATATCAGGTCGTCGAACCAGGCAATTACCTCAGCAAGGCAGATCCTGAGTTCGAGGATCCCAAGAGATGGAATAGACTTTTCATGAGTGACGACGGCCTGGGCTCGGACAGGCTAAAGGCAGATGGTGTCTATACGGTGGCGATACCTAGTGCGGTCCAGATCCACCGCAGGCTGATCAGGTATAGGATCCGTGCCGCCGATGGGAATGGGAACTCTATAACAGTCCCTTATCAGGATGACCCCCAGCCAAACTTTGCTTATTTTGTCTATGACGGCGTGCCGCCATGGATAGGGGCGATCCAGCCAGGTAGCTCCGACAGAAACAGGAGTGCGCTGGTCTTGTACGACTTCGAGACCATGCCTGCCCTGCCCGTCTATCACCTTATCACCACCAGGAAGGCCCATGAGGAGTCGCAGTACATACCCAACTCCACTGCAGGTCAGTATTGGGGTCAGGACTACCCGTGGTACGGGACACTGGTCTACGATGGGGTTGTGTACGATCATATCAGATTCAGGGCCAGGGGTGGTGTTTGGCGGTATTCCATGGGCAAGAATATGTGGAAGTTCGACTTCAACAGGGGCCACGACTTCGAGGCCAGGGATGAATATGGTAGGCCCCTGAAGGCCACATGGAAGAAGCTGAACCTGGGTGCGAACATCCAACAAGGGGATTATGGCCATAGGGGAGAGCAGGGGCTATTCGAATATGTCGGTTTCAGGCTTTACAACCTTGCTGGTTGCCCCGCATCCATCACATTCCCTGTGCATTTTCGGATCATAGAGAATCCCTCCGAGACCAACGATACGCCGAGCAACCAGTATGATGACGATTTCCAGGGGCTGTATCTTGCCGTCGAGCAGCTAGACGGTCGGTTCCTGGATCAGCATGGCCTGCCCGATGGTAATCTGTACAAGATGGAGGGCGGCACAGGGGAGCTGAACAATCAAGGTCGCGATGACCCGTCCAACAAGAGCGATTTGAATGCATTCATGAGTGGCTATAGCTCCAATTCCACAGAGCAATGGTGGAGGAACAATTTTGACCTGGAAGGCTATTATTCCTTCAGGGCAATCACAGAGGCGATCCACAATGGCGATATTGGATACGGAAAGAATTATTTCTATTATCGCAATCCGACAACCGGCAAGTGGTCCATATTTCCATGGGATTTGGACCTGACCTGGGCAGAGACGATGTACGGAAATGGCAATGAGCCATTTAAGGCACGGGTCTTGTATTCCAACAAGAACTATACAGGCCCCAGGCAGCCATATTACACTGAATACCAGGCGAGGTTGCGCGAGATCATGGACCTGTTATTCAATAGCGAGCAGGTTGATCAGCTGATAGAGGAGTATTGTGCATTGGTGGATAGGCCCAACCCAGGTGCCTCGATGGTGGATGCTGACAGGGCGATGTGGGACTACAACCCCATCTTGGCCTCATCCTATGTCAATCCAAGCAAGGCTGGCCAAGGCAGGTTCTACCAGGCTGCAGCAACCAAGGACTTCAGGGGTATGGCCCAGAAGATGAAGGACTACGTAAAGTACGTGTATGACAACCGCAGGAATTGGTGGAACGACCCACCCAACGGTCCGAGCCTGACCGAGGTCGAACTCGACCTTGCAATCCCTGATACACCGGTGGTCAGTTATGTCGGGCCGAGTGGCTATCCCATAGACCACCTCGTCTTCAAGACCAGTCCATACAGTGGCTACATAGGTCAATTCGCGGCAATGCAATGGAGGATAGCGGAGGTGACCGATCCTGCTGCGCCGGCATACGACCCTGCCGCACCGAGGCGATACGAGATAGAGACCCTCTGGACCAGCGGAAGGCTTACTACGTTCAATCAGCAGGTTCAGATCCCCGCAGGTGTGGTCGAACCTGGACACGCTTACAGGGTCCGCTGCAGGGTACAAGATAGCACCGGTCGCTGGTCACACTGGTCCGATCCGGTGCAATTCGTTGCTGGTCCTGCACTTGGGGATGGGCCAAGGCTGTGCCTGGCCTTGAGCGAGATCATGTACCATCCTGCTGCCTCGGTCCAGCCAGATGGCTGGGATGAGGACGACTTCGAGTTCCTGGAATTCGTCAACACCGGTCTGCAGCGGTTGGACCTGAGCACGGTCAAGATAACAGGTGCAGTAGAGTTCGACTTTGCCAACGGGTCGATCAAGTACCTCGATCCAGGCCAGTATGTATTGGTGGTTGCAAATCCTTGGGCATTCGAATGTCGCTATGGCAGCGCGGTAGTGCAGAGGGTTGCCGGGAGATACGATGGCAGGCTGAGCAATGGTGGCGAATGCATAGAGGTAAGGGATCTGTACAAGGGCCTTGTGATGGCCTTTGCATACGATGACGACTGGTACAAGCAGGCCGACGGGGTCGGGCATTCCTTGGTCCTGGTAGACCCAGGCTCTACAGACCCTACGAGGCTCGGTCAGAAGGTCAGTTGGCGGACAAGTTACTATTGGGGAGGTTCCCCTGGCAAGGCTGACACGAAATGAGCTGGAGGTACCATGAGGTCTAGACAAAGGGGATTTACACTGATAGAGCTGCTGGTGGTGATCGCAGTCATTGCACTCCTGATGGCCATACTTATGCCGGTCCTGGGCAAGGCCAGAAAACAAGGCTATGACGCAGTCTGCAGGAGCAACCTCAGGCAGATAGGTTTTGGTGCCTACATGTATGCCGATGCCTGGGACCTCTACATGCCGAGGGGTGCTGCTGGCAACAAGGCTTGGTACATGCTTTTCATGGGATACCTTTCGCAAAGGCCTGTCGGAAATGATTACAGGACGGTCAAGATATACCGTTGTCCTGCCTATCCAAATAAGGAGCAGACGGTCTGCTATGTCGTGAATGGCTGGGACTTCAGGGATAGGACAGATTCCACGGGTAGGGAGATTACCTCCCATAGCAGGCTCAGTACATGTACCAGGCCTAGCCAGACGTTGTATCTTGTTGACAACGAGGATGGATCTTGGAGGTCCATCATCAGGTCGGCAACGGACGATGGGGTCAACCGCTGCGATGTCTGGAATCCAGGCCACATGCCCAGTTCGGATAGTACCGATATCACGTATGGCCGTAGGGTTGCCAGGGCAAGGCATCGTAATTCCGGCTGCAATGGCCTTTGGCTGGACTGGCATGTAGAGTGGATATTCTGGCGGGATATGACCATAGACATGTGGCGGTGGAATAGGTGAGGACTTGTTCGGTAATCTGGCAGGCCCTGGCCGTATTGCTTTGTGCAGGAGCTGGCATTTGTTCCCAAGGCCAGATCGGGACAAACGAGATCCACTATGGTCCCGATGCAAAGACGGAGCTTGTGGAGTTCGTGGAACTCTACAATCCAGGTACAGGGCCAGTGGACATGACCGACTGGAGGATCTGCAGGGGATAGAGTTCAGATTTCCGCAGGGTGAGATCCCGGCCTCTGGTGGATATGCCATAGTCGCACAGGATCCTGATGCCATTATGGCAGGATGGCCATACCTTTCGGGTCTGGAGTTGGCTAGTGGCCAGCAACTCGTGTGTGGTCCATTTGAGGGAAGGCCTTCGAATGAAGGCGATCGAATCATAGTTTGCCATGCGGACTGCCGTGTGATGGATAACGTCGGGTATCGACTCGGTTTCCCTTGGCCTACCGTGGCGCGACCCTATTCCAAGGGGTAGCCTCGACACTGGCCATTTTGTACAACTTATCCACTCGTCACTCGACAATAGTCTTGGCGGCAATTGGAGGTCCGTAGCCCCGAGGCCGGAATAGCTTGGTTTATACAGACAATCCAACTCCAAATATCGAGAGTGTTTGTCAAAGCCCTTGCATGGGTTGCCGGACAGTACGGAGGCAGGTTGGTCGACGGTTCGGATAGGATAAGGGCCGTAGACCTGCTAACAGGGATCATCGCCGACTTCCAGCCTAGGAACGACTGGTACACCCTCACGAAAGGCCAGGGCCTCTCGTTGGTCCTCTTGGATCAGAGGATAGATCCGTCACTATTGGACCTAGCCAGCAGTTGGCGGCCGAGCGATCGGATAGACGGCTCACCTGGCAGGCCTGACTAGCCTTAATCATGCCCCGTTTACAGGCCTGACCGTATAACCGCCGGACTTTTCGTCGTAATCGAGGCGCAGCAGACCCCTTCGTTCTGCCTCTTGCAAAAGCTCGCTGAAGGACCTGAACCCGTATGCCCTCTCATTGAACCCAGGGTTCCTACGTTTTATGGCCTGCTTGATCATGGAGCCCCATATCTTCTCGTCCTCGTCCCTCTCTTCCGCTAGGGCATCGAGGGTCTCCACCACCTGCCTCAATGCCTTCTCCACGGTAGGGCCCTTCTCTGGGGCCTTTGTGGGCCTTGCCGCCGCTGCAGCTGCCCTCTGCCTGACCTTTGCCGCCTCTGCCCTTACAAGATCGTCATAGTACAGGAACTCGTCGCAGTTGTTCACGAACAGGTCGGAGGTGGAGTCCTTGACACCTACACCGATGACGGTCTTTGCGTTCTCCCGAAGCTTGCTGACGAGGGGGGAAAAGTCTGAATCGCCGCTTATGATCACGAAGGTATCCACGTGCCCCTTCGTGTAGCATAGGTCCAAGGCGTCCACCACCATGCGGATGTCCGCAGAGTTCTTGCCAGATTGCCGTATATGAGGGATCTCTATCAACTCAAAGGCGGCCTCGTGCAGGTCCTTCTTGAACTCCTTGAACCTCTCGAAGTCACAGTAGGCCTTCTTGACCACGATGTGGCCCTTGAGCAGTAGCCTCTCTATGACCTTTTGTATGTCGAACCTAGGGTAATTTGCCTGTTGTGTGCCTACAGCTATGTTCTCGAGGTCTAGGAAGACCGCCATCGTTGCATTCGACTGTTCCTTTTCCATACTGACAGTTTATAATCTCCGGCCTTGCAATGGCAATAGCATTCGCCCATACTTCGATAGCTTGTGACTGGGTAATAGGATAGGGTAGGTTGAGATGGCAGGACCGACACGACTAGTCATCGTAGGTGGTGTGGCAGGTGGGGCATCTGCCGCCGCAAAGGCAAGGCGGATCAGTGAGGACGCCCAGATCATCATGTTTGAAAGGGGAAAGGATGTCTCGTTTGCAAACTGTGGGCTTGCCTACCACATAGCCGGTACGATCAGGTCCAGGGATAGATTGTTGGTACACACACCCGAATCGCTCAAGGATTGGTTTTCCATAGATGTCAGGACAAACAGCCAGGTCACGAGGATCGATCCAAGAGCAAAGACCGTCCAGGTTCTAGACCTCAGTACCGGCAGGCAGTATGAGCAGCCCTATGACGTCTTGATCCTCAGCCCAGGGGCAGGCCCTGTCAGGCCCCCAATACCTGGTATAGGTCACGATCTGGTCTTTACCCTGCGGACATTGGAGGACATGGATGCGATCAAGAAGGTGGTGGACTCAGGCAGGGCCAGGTCTGCCGTGGTAATAGGGGCAGGCTACATAGGATTGGAGATGGCAGAGGCACTAGTGGTCCGTGGGATTCGGGTATCCTTGGTGGAGATGGATCGTCAGGTGATGGCCCCATTGGATCCTGAGATGGCAAGCCCCATCCACGAGCATCTGCGGTCAAAGGGTGTGGACCTACAGCTCCAGACCAAGGTCTCGGCCATCCAACCGGCAGCAGAGGGCCTTGAGGTCAGGCTGGACAACGGTCGACAGATAGGATGCGACCTGGTGATCGTGGCCACAGGTGTCAGGCCAGAGGTGGAGCTTGCGAGGCAGGCTGGCCTGAGGATTGGGCCCAAGGGCGGGATCGTGGTGGACCAGATGCTCAGGACATCAGACCCGTTCATCTTTGCCATAGGCGATGCAATAGAGGTACGCGAGTACATCAGCGGTATATCCACCTGCATACCATTGGCAGGTCCCGCCAACAGGCAGGGCAGGATCGCAGCAATAAACGCCTTTGGAGGCAATGTCAGATACAGGGGCACACAAGGTACCGCCATCTGCAAGGTCTTTGACATGACCGTTGCGGTCACAGGGCTCAACGAAAAGACCTTGGCTGGGATGGATATACCATATCAGAAGGTCTACCTACATCCCTTTAGCCATGCCACGTACTATCCCGGCGCTACGCAGATGGGACTAAAGATCATATTCAGGACTGATAATGGTAAGATTCTTGGCGCACAATGTGTCGGTCATGATGGCGTGGACAAGCGCATAGATGTTCTAGCGGTAGCCATAAGGGCAGGCATGTCGGTCTATGACCTTGAGGAGCTGGAGCTGGCATACGCACCACCCTATGGGTCCGCCAAGGACCCTGTAAACTACGCCGGTTTTGTGGCAGCCAATGTACTCAAAGGCCAAGTCAAGGTCTGCCATAGCCATGAGCTCATCGGGAGCCAAGGGGATAGGTTCTTGTTGGATGTCCGCACCCCAACAGAGTTTGCCAGGGGTACCATACCAGGTGCAGTGAATATACCATTGCAGCAGCTCCGTTCCAGGCTGTCCGAGCTACCGCGGGATAGGCAGATCGTGGTCTTCTGCCAGGTGGGCATGCGCGGGTATCTGGCCTGCAGGATCCTTGCGCAGATGGGGTTTGATTGCTGTAACCTCAGTGGTGGGTACAAGACCTATCTGCACACCGTCTCCGTCATGGGTAAGACCTAGGCCACGGTGTTCCTCAATACACCTACCCCTTCCAGTTCCACCTCGACCACATCGCCTGGAATGATCCTGTACGTATCACCTGGGGTACCTGTGTAGATGATGTCCCCTGGCATCAAGGTCATAAACTGGCTTGCAAAGCTGAGGATCTGGCATGCATTGAACAGCATCTCTGATGTCCGTTGCTGTTGGCAGACCCGCCCGTTTATGCGGGTCGTCAATAGCAGGTCATCAAAGGGCAGCCCAGTGGCTATGGCAGGGCCGAATGGTGCGAATGTATCGCATCCTTTTGCCCTCCACCACTGTAGATCCCTTCTCTGCCAGTCCCTTGCACTGACGTCATTGCCACAGGTGATGCCGAATATATATTGGCCGGCCTTTTCTACAGGTACGCACTTGGCCTGTCTACCTACTACGACCACCATCTCGCCTTCGGCCTCGCACTGTGATGTGCCAGGGGGAATCATGATCGTGCCGCCAGGGGCGAGGATGGCAGATACCGGCATGAGGAACAGCTCTGGGTTGGCAGGTCTAGGTCTATCGGGCATGTGGTTTGCGTAATTGAGACCGACTGCTAGTATCTTTGTAGGCTCGCATGGTGCAAGGATCTCTACATCATCCATGTCTAAAGGCCCTGAGATCGGCTTGGGGTCATCAAAGGGCGTGCCCTCAAGCCTGTAGACCTGTTGCTGTTGGACTAGGCCATAGGATACGCGACCCTCGTGCCTGAATCTTATGTAATGCGATACGCAATCCCTATCCTGGTCGATCCGACCGAATGTATTCATGTATCGACTTCCTTCAATACAGACTCTATAGCCACGGCAACCACATAATCCGGCAGCTTGTTCAGGCCCGGTGCATCGTGGTACGCACTTATGATACTCCTGTCGGGAAAGGCCCCGTGTTGTCTTATCAGTTCCAGTGCCAGTTGCCGCAGCTGCTGGTCGGTCATATCAGGCCTGGCTACCTGGCTAGCTGAGGCATAGAGCTGCCTGAGCTCCTGGCTGGAGTCGAACCAATCCAGCTGCTCGCTGAGCATGTTGGCCTGGGGGCTGTGGACCCAATCGAACGTGTATTGTATGCCGATCGGATTGTATGACTCCATCCTCTCGTCCACAAAGGCCAGACACGCTTCCAGGTAGCCCTGGAGGCGTTCGGCCTCTATCCCGCGGTTGCCGAGTACCTCATCGAGCACCTGGCCTACCCTTCTTGCCAACAGGTCCCGCCTGGCGGCCAGGATCTCATAAAGGGCCTCGTAATACGCATGTATCAACAGCTCCACCTGGTCCATCGGTATCATTATAAGCTCGGCATACAGATTCCAAGCCCTGTCAATCCCTGGTGGCCCGTTTAGAATATACTCCATGTGCTCAACGGTTATCACCGATCAGGTCAGGATCATGGATGTCGGGCTCATGCCCTACAGGCAGGCCTTGGATCTGCAGTTGCAGCTCCATGCCCAAAGGCTCTCTGGCCGGTGTCCTGACACGGTTGTGGTCTGTGAACACCCCTCTGTTGTCACACTCGGGGTCAAGGGACCTGCCAATAGATTGACCGTAGCTCCAGGGTTACTGGCAACAAGGGGTATCGACCTGGTGCAGACGGATCGCGGTGGGGGCGTGACTGCACACAATCCCGGCCAGTTGGTCTTCTATCCCATCATCGACCTCCGCGCCAGGGGCCTGGCGGTCAGCGACTACATAAGGCAGTTGGAGACCATAGGGATAGTACTGCTTGCCAGGCTGGGTCTGAAGGCACAGACCCGCAAGGGGTTGCCTGGCGTCTGGATAGGGGATCGAAAGATCGGCTTTATCGGTGTGCGGATAAGGCACGGCGTGACCTTGCATGGTATGGCCATCAACATAGCCAATGACCTGGGGATATTCGATCTGTTTGTACCTTGCGGCATCGATGGCCTCCAGGTCACATCCGTTCAGCGGGAATTGGGCAGAAACATCCAGATGGGGCAGGCGAGGGATTTGCTCATGCAGGCCATTGAACAGGCCTGGGCTGATGGCAGGCCAGCCAGGAAAAGGCTACCTGAATGGCTCAGAAGGCCGGCCCCAACAGGCAGGCTGTACGAGCGGACAGAGCAGGTATTGGTCGATCTGGGCCTCGAGACGGTCTGCATGCATGCCAACTGTCCAAACAGGGGCCAATGTTGGGCTAGGGGCACGGCGACGATCCTGATCCTTGGTCCTATATGCACACGCAGGTGCAGGTTCTGTTCGGTCGCAACAGGCAGGCCCTCCCAGCCAGACCCAACGGAGCCCATGCGTGTGGCCGAAATGGCAGCCAGGCTCGGCCTGAGATACCTTGTCATCACCAGCGTCGACAGGGATGACCTACCAGACGGTGGGGCCAGCCAGTTCAGGGATTGTGTAGTTGAGGTTCGCAAGAGGATGGGCCCTATAAACGTAGAACTATTGGTCCCTGACTTCAAGGGCTGTCAGGAGCGTGCCCTGGAGGTGCTGAGACCTGCATTGCCCTTTGTCTTTGCCCACAACCTCGAGACGGTCCCAGAGCTATATCCCAAGGTCAGGCCTGGCGCGGACTACAAAAGGTCCCTTGCCTTACTGCGGATGGCCAAGGAGCGATTTGGCGTGCAGACCAAGTCCTCTATCATGCTCGGACTCGGTGAGACGGATAGCCAAGTCGAACGCGTGCTGATGGACCTGCGGGCTGTTGGGTGCGATCGTCTTACGATCGGCCAGTACCTCAGGCCCTCCAAGGAAAGCCTCGAGGTGGTCGAATACGTCAGGCCAGAGGTATTCGAGGCCTGGCGGGTCCGCGGGTTGTCCATGGGGTTTTCCTGGGTCCTTTCAGGACCGTTTGCAAGAAGCTCGTACATGGCGGATTCGGCCTAGTCTGCCGTTTTGACCATACCTAACAGTTGACTATACTTTTCTGGGGTAGTGTACGTCTATGCCAAGCTTATCCAAGGTCCAGACCTTTGCCATCGCACGGCAGGCTGAGAGGGGGGTGGTTCTCGTACTCTCGCTGGTATTTCTGGCGGTGTTCGCGGCCATGGGGTTGGCATTGGGTGCGGCAACGGGCCTGAGCCTCCAGACCGCAGTCAATTACAAGGCCTCAAATAGGGCCAGAACTGCCGCAGAATCAGGGCTCGAGGTAGTCAGGTATTGGCTCAGCGAGGTTAGTTTACCCGAGTCTACGGGAGAGGAACAATACCTACAGGCCTTGGCAGAGGCGATGGATTCAGTCCTGGAGAGGCAGGGCATCTCCATTGTATGTCCTTTCATGGAAACAGATCAGATTAGGATACCAAGGGTCCCTATCGATGCCGAACGGTATTTCGATGCGGTGTTGAACGTCTGCAGGCCAGATGCCGTGCAGGTCAAGGTCAGAGGTTTTTATGCAGGCCTTACGAAGACCGTCAGTGTCCAGTATGAACTGCAGCCCCAAACCAGCGGCGTATTCAACTATGGGCTTGCCACAAAGGGCCCATTGAGTATGAACGGGAATGTAAGCCTAGTTGGGGTGCACGCTGCAAACGAGTCGGATGTATATATAGAAAGCCCGAATGACATAACTGCCCTGCGCATGAATGGGTCTGGTTGCATCGCAGGAGATGTGAGTATTGCAAGGCAGGATGCTGTAGCGGACATTAGCGGAAGCGGCAGCGTTGGCGGCCAGACAGGCCTAGGGGTCCATGATCACATCCGCATCGGCGTACCGTCTTGCCAGTTTCCTGAACCTGACGTAGGTTCGTTCGAAGGCTTCGCTACCTCGGTCATATCCGACAGCAAGGATCTCAAGGAGGTTGACACCCTTGTCAACGTCCGCATAGCTCCAAGGGTCAACCCACGATTCAACAATGATATGAACCTGCTCGGGGTGATACTCATCGAGCCGCCCAATAAGGTGACATTCAACGGACATGTTACGATCACAGGGGTGATAGTAGGTAGCGGCGATCTTGACCATTACTCTGATGAAAACGAGATCTACTTTGCCGGGAATGTCACCTGCCGTCCTGTCAGTGAGCTGCCCGATTCGTTCGGAGCACTTCGTAGTCTGACCGGTACGCTGATCCTCGCGCCTGGTTTCAAGGTCAGTTTTACTGGTTCATTTGAGACCGAATCTGGGACGATCGCCGCAAGTGCCCTGAGCTTCTCTGGCGATGCGGGTGGCGTCGTCAAGGGATCGGTTATCAATTATGGCAACACCAAGCTGTCGATCGGTGGCAATACCAACCTGCGGTTTGATCGTCAAGATGCAGGATCATCGCCAGCAGGCTTTAGAAAGACCATTCGCTTGACATGCAACCAAAGTACATACACCGAGCCTGCGGAATAGGTGTTTTGAGACCCCTACGATAATTGTTATACTCAAGATGGCGGCGAAGTATGTCCAAGGGCAAGCCAACCTCTTGGTAGGGATACGATGCCTTTGGGGTCCGATCCATCCAGTCCGGTAAGACCGGCCTTTGTACTGGTCCTCTCGCTGATCTTCCTGGCCATATTTGCAGCCCTGGCGGTCTGCGTTGGTGTGACGGCGAACGGCAACCTTCAGATGGCCAGCAATCAGGCCAGTAGGAATTCGGCCCTGGCCGCTGCTCAGTCTGGGCTGCAGTGCGCAAGGTATCTGGTTGCTACTGTAGGGCTGCCCAACACTGCGGTCAACCAGATACGCCCAGAGGACTCAGAACAGGTCTGGTCGCTATTGATTGACCATCTATCCGCGGTGGCTATCGATGGGCGACAGGTCCAGGTCTGGGGTATAACCGGCGGACAGGTGCTCAGGATAGCTGATGTACCCTTAGACGATGCCACCTTTTCCCTTGCCTTCTACAGGTATTATGCCGAGCCGAATGCCATATTCGTTCGGTCCACAGGCAGGTGTGGAGATGTATACAGGACCATTGGCATGAGGATGGATATCAAGAAGAAAGGGCCTGTATTGAGATACGGTGTTGCATCCAGGGGCAGGATGTGGCTGACAGGTGATACCACGGTCTATGGTCCTATATATAGCTCGTGGGACGTGGAATCCATAAGCCCATTCAATATGACCAGCGATAGCAGGGTATTTGGCTCGATAAACACCGTCCTGACATTGGATCAGGTCAAGGCACAGTCCTGGCAACTGGAGACGCTCGATGAGCATGATCGACCGATAGATGTCAACGGTGCACCGCTAGGGACCAACTACCAAGACCGCTATTATGGGCCAGACGATGAGATCCAGGGCTACCATGAGGGTATCAACTATGGCCAGCCGGATTATGAGAACATCCCCGAGCTCGATATCGCCAATTATGACACGTCCTTGTACAGGGAGATGGCCCACTACGACCAGTCCGCCCAAGTAAGTGGTGACCTGATCTGCAACGGTAAGATACCTGCCTCCAGTGTCACTATAACCGAGTATTTTCCCCACGCCGCAGGCAGTTACACCCAGCCACGCGACAGCGGTAGCCTGAAGCTGAAGCGGTACCTCTACGAGAACAAGACGTTTCGTGACGTATTCTTGCCTAGCATAAAGACCTCTACAACGGACCGTAGGGCAGCCCTGTTTCGCAATTGTACCTTCGAGGGGATACTGTACATAGATTGTGCCCAGACTGCCAGCTCGACGGTCTCTAATACCCCATACAACAACGTCCGGTTCGAGAACTGCACATTCAAGGGCGTTATTGTGACCAATACCCCGAGAACACTTTGGTCCAACTGGTGGAAGCAGAACTGCCTGTACTTTACCGGGGCTGCCACATTCAACAACCAATCCGCGATCAAGGAGGCCACGATCCTTGCCCCGCATTTCAATGTCAACCTCGGCAATACCAACCCACAACAGAGCGACAACAACGTACTGACTGGGGTTATCGTCGGTGGCATAGTGGATGTCAGGGGCAATGCCCAGATATATGGGACGATCGTATCTATGGCTGATACGACCTGCTACACCAGTGGGTATGTGACCAACATAGGTGCGACACTATCGGATGGTGGTTCAGAGACCACCGAACTGGGCGATGTCGGGACCATAGTCATAAGGCCCGACCCATCGCAGATGTTACCGAGCGGTATTACCACGCCGATCGTCATAGAACCGGATCAGTCGAGCTATCAGGAGATAGATGGTCAGTAGCAACGCCGTTATAACGAAAGGGGGATTTGCCATGAAAAAGCTGATAGTCAGGTGTCTTGCCTTGGCCTTGATGGTAGTTGCCGTCTTTGTGATAAGACCTCTAGCAGTCAGGGCAGCAGCCCTTGCACAGTGGGCAGATGCCGGCAAAGGCCTGGTGTATATGGCCGCCGAAGGCGATCCAGATCCAAACGAGCCTGATGATGGGTCGGAGTAGGACCTGACCATTGCAAGATACAGGGTACCTGTGGTATGGTCTATGGCAGCAGGCACAAGCCGTGCAGGCCAATGACAGGATTTGAAGGTGGATATGATAGAGGATCAGGACCAGACCACAGAGTATCTGGTCAACGAACAGGCAGGACAAAGGACCATACCTAGGACCCTGCCCATACTGCCACTGAGGAATGTCGTGGTGTTCCCAGGTACGCTAGTACCGCTGGCTGTGGGCAGGCAGGGCAGTAGGCAGCTGATCTTGGAGTCGAGGCCCAATCAGACGATCATCGGTCTGTTCGCACAGAAGGACCCAGAAAAGGACGATGTGGGCTTTGACGATATCTACGGCTTCGGCACTGCAGCATTGGTGCTGAAGGTCATAAGGATGCCCCAGGGCCCGTTGCATGTATTCGTGCAGGCCTTGGAGCGGATCAGGATCGTAGAACCCCTTGCTACCACCCCTTATCTTCGGGCAAGCATCGAGCCGGTTGAGGTCAGGTTCCGGCGTACAAAGAAGCTCGAGGCCCTGATGCTAGGGATCCGCCGTACCGCCAATAGGGTCTTCGAGCTGTCCCCGAATATACGGGAAGAGGCCTCGGTGATCATGGAGAACATCGACGACCCTTCCGCCCTGGCAGACTTCGTAGCGACGAACCTGAACCTCAGTGTGGCAGAAAAGCAGGCCTTGCTCGAAGAGGCGGACGCAGGCAGGCGGCTGGAGATGGTATCAGTTGCACTCGCAAGACAGCTTGAGGTCCTCGAGCTCAGCCAGCGTATCCAGGGCAAGGTCAGGCAGTCCATAGACAAGAGCCAGAGGGAGTTCTATCTACAGGAACAGCTGAAGGCCATCCAGACAGAGTTGGGCCACGCAGACGCCCAGACCGAGGAGATCAGGCAGATCTCAGAGGCCATCGCAAAGGCCAAGATGCCTGCGCAGGTGGAGGCAGAGGCCAGACGGGAATTGGATAGGCTCTCAAAGACCCCACCTGCCTCTCCGGAATATGGCGTGATAAGGACATATCTGGACTGGGTCTGTCAACTGCCTTGGTCTGTGCTGATAGAGCAGCCTATAGATATTCGCAAGGCAGCAAGGATACTCGATCAAGACCATTATGACCTTGAAAAGGTCAAGAAGCGTATCCTCGAATTCCTCGCGGTCCGCAAGCTCAATCCAAGGGGCAAGAGCCCGATCTTGTGTTTTGTCGGTCCCCCAGGTGTGGGCAAGACATCATTGGGCCGGTCCATAGCCAGGGCCATGGGCAGGCGATTCGTGCGGATATCCCTCGGCGGGATCCGCGATGAGGCGGACATCAGGGGCCACCGCAGGACTTACATAGGTGCACTGCCTGGCAGGATAATCCAGGAGCTTCGCAAGTGCGGCAGTCGCAACCCAGTCTTCATGCTGGACGAGTTGGACAAGATCGGGATAGACTTTCGCGGTGATCCTGCCAGTGCACTACTAGAGGTCCTAGACCCGGAACAGAACAACTCATTCGTTGATCATTATCTCGACCAGCCTTTTAACCTCTCCGATGTCCTGTTTATCGGCACTGCCAATTATACAGAGCCCATACCGCCTGCCTTGCTCGACCGTATGGAGATAATCGAGCTACCTGGATATACGGCCATGGAGAAGCTGCGGATCGCACGCAGGTACCTCATCCCGAGGCAGTTGACAGAGAATGGTCTTAAGCCCAGCAGCCTTACGATCAAGGACCAGGCCATCAACACCATCATCCAGGATTACACCAGGGAGCCTGGTGTGCGCAACCTCGAGCGAAACATAGCAGCCATCTGCAGGCATGTGGCAACAAAGGTGGCCAGGGATGGCAAGTACAAGGCCGTCATAGACAGCAAGGACCTGGCGAAGATCCTCGGCCCGGCGAGGTTTCAGTCAGAGCTCGCATTGCGTGCAGGTGTACCTGGGGTAGCGACAGGCCTCGCATACACGCCTTCCGGTGGCGAGCTTCTGTTCATTGAATCGACCTGTATGCCTGGCAAGGGCAAGCTGCAACTGACGGGCCAGATCGGGGATGTGATGAGAGAGAGTGCAGAAGCCGCATTCTCGATCGTGAGGGCCAATGCAGATCGGTACGGCATAGATCCATCTAGGTTTAGCAAGACCGACTTCCATATACATGTGCCTGCAGGTGCCATACCTAAGGATGGGCCAAGTGCTGGTGTGGCGATCCTGACATCCCTGGTCTCGTTACTCACAGGCAGACCCGTGCGACCTGAGGTGGCGATGACCGGCGAGATTACGCTCAGGGGACTGGTCTTGCCGGTAGGGGGGCTAAAGGAGAAGATCCTGGCAGCAAAGCAGGCAGGGATAGAGACCGTCATACTGCCGGATCGGAACAGGAAGGACATGACAGAGGTCCCTCGCGAGGCACGCAAGGGCCTGAGTTTCGTCTTTGTCAAGACCGTAGATCAGGTGCTCAAGGCAGCAATGGGTTCCTGAAGGCCTATTGCCTTGTCTCTTGCTGGCCCTGTTCGGTCTTTGCGTCGGGGTTCTCCCTTATGATCTTTGCCCCGAGGGCGTTCAGCCTCTGTTCTATCCGCTCATAACCGCGATCTATGTGATAGACGCGGTTGACGATGGTGACCCCCTTGGCTGCCAGACCTGCAAGGACCAGTGCAGCAGATGCCCTCAGGTCTGAGGCCATCACAGGTGCAGCTATCAACTGCCTTACGCCTGCCACCAGAACGGCAGGCCCTTCCTTCCGCAGGTTTGCTGCCATGCGATTGAGCTCTGCCACATGCATGAAACGATCAGGGAATACCTTTTCCACCACAACACTGTTGCCCCTTGCCAGGGCTAGCAGTGCCATGAACTGGGCCTGGAGGTCCGTAGGAAAGCCAGGATAGGGCAGGGTAGTGATATCCGTCGGTCTTATAGGCCCTGCCATATGCACAGTACAGCCGTTTCCGTCCGGTTCCACCACCGCGCCTGCAGAGCGGAGCTTCTCTACCACTGCCATCAGGTGTCCTAGCCTGCAGTTGGTCACCTTCACTTGACCATGCGTGATGGCCGAGGCGATCATGAATGTCCCTGCCTCTATCCTGTCAGGGATGACGGTATGCCTGAATGGCCTGAGCTCGCTGACACCATCTATGACCAACCGCGGAGAGCCTATGCCATTGATCCTGGCCCCCATCCTCCGCAGGCACCTGGCCAGGTCTGCCACCTCTGGTTCGCACGCTGCAGACTCTATGACGGTCCTGCCCCTTGCCAATGTTGCAGCCATCATGACATTGGCAGTGCCGAGTACCGTCGAGCCAAAAGGGCCTCCGAGAAAGACCTCTGCACCCACCAATCCCTTGGGGGCATCCGCGACGATATAGCCACCCTTCAACTCTATCCTCGCCCCCAGTGCCTGTAGACCGCGGAGGTGTATGTCCACAGGCCTATCGCCTATCGCGCAGCCGCCAGGCATGGAGACCTCCACATGGCCACACCTTGCCAACAATGGGCCGAGGATGCATATGCTTGCCCTCATCCTTCGTACGATCTCGTAGTCTCCGAATGGCCTTTCTATCCTTGTGGCATCGATGATCAGGCGGTCCTTTTGGGGTCTGTTGACCTTGCAGCCCAGCTCCGTTAGGAGCCTGCAGAATAGGCTTACATCCGCCAGGTCCGGCACGTGCCTGATCTCTGATGTCCCCTCTGCAAGTAGTGCCGCTGCCATGATCGGCAAGGTAGCGTTCTTTGCGCCATTCACCGCTACCTCGCCGCTGAGCCTAACCGGTCCTTGGATGCGGAAGATATCCATACCACTGTTCCTTGAAATCGCATGACTGGCCCGGGATACTAGGGCCCTAGCAGGATCCTAACGTAGGTTTGGTCCTTATGCAAGGCGATCGATAAAGTGGCAGCGGTCTTGAATGAGTTCGTACATTGGGCCAGGGACGCTTGTGTGCTAGACCTGATCGGCCTGCCAGGTGTCATGATACTGGCAGCCTGGCTGCTTCGGACAGGGCTAGGTAGGAGGGCACTCGATGGGACGCCGGTCAGGAGGAATTGCCTAACATTCGAGCCTCTACTTGCCCTGGTCCTCTGGTTGGCACCTTCGATGCTCTTCAATCAGGCCCTCGATAGTTACCTCTCGAGGTTGTCCGCCTGGAGGGCAGAGTTGATGGTGAATATCCTCGGGGCCGTCGCCGCCTTACCTGTGGTCATCTTGGTGTTGATCATAGGCCAGATCCGCTTTGCCAGGGGGTTGAAAGGGATGGGGCTGCGATCATGTGGGATAATCAAGGATGCATACGGGGCCTTCATCAACTTTCTGGCGACGCTGTCGATCTTCCTTGTGACGATACAATTGACCATGTGGGTGGGCCGATGGATCGGTGGCAGTGACTACCAGATAGAACGGCACAAGGAGCTGAGGCTGTTGGTCGAGTACCCCCATTGGTCATTGCGGATATCGATCATCTTGATGGCGGTCTTTGTGGCACCCTTGGTAGAGGAGATGCTATTTCGTGGTCTGGTCCAGAGCACCATAAGGGCACATCTTGGCAGGCCGTGGCCTGCCATATTCCTTGCTAGCCTCATGTTCGCTAGCGTCCACCAGAACCTGGACCACTGGCCTGCCTTGTTCGTCCTGGGTGTTGGGATAGGTTATGCCTATGAACGCAGCGGCTCACTGTGGCGGGCCATATTCGTGCATGCCATGTTCAATGGCCTGACGATCATCTCGCAGATGGTGGAGGTCGCCTAAGGCCTTGGCCCTTGACGGGGTGAGGTGTTTTCCTATGATACCTGAGATCGCCGGGCACCGTGTCTGGCGAGGGGCTTTGTTGACTTCAGGATATGGACATGCTACCAGCCATCAGATCGATCAACCCGAATTGTGATAACCAGACGATCCTTTTCACCAGCGAATCCGTCACGATGGGCCACCCTGACAAGGTTGCAGATTGCATATCCGACGCGATCCTGGATGCGATGCTTGCCCAGGACCCTGCCAGCCGCGTGGCCTGTGAGACCATGGTCAAGGATAGCCTGGTGGTGGTGGCAGGGGAGGTCACAAGCAAGGCAGTAGTGGACATCCCTACTGTGGTCAGGGATGCGATAAGGCGGATAGGTTATACTGACCCTAGCCTGGGCTTTGATGCAGAGAACTGCTCTGTGGTGGTGGCCTTGGGCAGGCAAAGCCCCGACATAGACCAGGGTGTCACCGAAGGAAAGGGCCTGCACAAAGAGCAGGGGGCTGGGGACCAGGGCATGATGTTTGGCTTTGCATGCAGGGAGACCCCGGAACTGATGCCCATACCCATTCAGTTGGCCCACAACCTCAGCCGCAGGCTCGAACGCATGAGACAGACAGGCAGGATCGCCTGGTTGCGGCCTGACGGAAAGACACAGGTCACCGTAGAATACCGGGATGGCAGGCCGAGCAGGGTCAGGGCAGTGGTTGTCTCTACGCAACACAGCCCATTTGTACCGTATAGGACCATACGCAAGGAGGTGATAGAGAAGATCATATTGCCTGTGGTGCCCAAGCGGATGCTGGACAAGGAGACGGTGTTCCATGTCAATCCTACCGGAAGGTTTGTCATAGGTGGACCGAAGGGTGATTGTGGCCTGACCGGCCGCAAGATCATCGTGGACACATATGGCGGCAGGGGCCGCCACGGCGGCGGTGCGTTCAGTGGGAAGGACCCGACCAAGGTGGACAGGACTGCTGCGTACATGGCCAGGTACATAGCAAAGAACATCGTGGCAGCAGGTCTGGCAGATATCTGCGAGGTGCAATTGGCCTATGCGATAGGTGTTGCTGAGCCGGTCTCCGTCTTGGTGGATACACAGGGCACGGCCAAGGTCAGTGAGACCAAGCTAGGCCAGATCGTCAGGGACCTGTTCCCGCTGACGCCAAAGGGGATGATATCCCATCTGAGGCTTGCAAGGCCCATATACTCCTACACATGCCACGGTGGACACTTCGGCAGGAAGGGCGATGACATATTTACATGGGAGAGGACGGACATGGTCCAAAGGCTCAGGAATGCTGCTGGTCTAAGGTCGGCCTAGATACCTGGGCACCTGCCTTATGGATGCAAGCACAGGCACAGGGCAGGACCTGAGCCTCGAAGGATCCTGGTGGCCTTGTCCGATCAGGATACAGTCTGTCTTGAGACTAGATGCCACCTCGTAGTCATGTGTCGTATCGCCAATCAAAAGGACCTCTGACGGGTCGATATCCAATTGCCTAAACATCTCTTGGCCCTGCTGCAGCTTGCCGCCTGCCAGATGGTCTGTGTTACCAACGATCTTGGCAAAGAAACCAGCGAGGCGGAGTCTTTCTACAGCCTCCTCTAGCAAGGCCTGTTGATAGGCAGACAGTATGTGCTGACAGAAACCATTGTCCTGACACCATTGCAGGACCTCCACCGTACCTGGATGAGGCTGGCACAATGATTGGCGTTGCCTGTAGAGTTCGATGTATTCGTCGGCAATCTGCTGATAGGATTGCCTGGAAAAGTCGAATCCCAATCGCTCGTAGAATTGCCTTACAGGGAAGCAGAATCCCTTCCTGTAGAGACTTATGTCTATCTTGGGCAGGCCATATCGCTCCAAGACGTTATTGAGTACGTCCACGCAGATCGCAACATCGTCGATCAATGTCCCGTTCCAATCCCAGATGAGGTGTCGGTACCGGCCTATCGGCATGTGGCTCCAAGCAGACGGTGGTTCACGCCTGGCCTTTTATCATGGCCTTGAGCTGCCTGGTAAGTGCTTCATCGGGTCTGCCGATGGCCATGGGCCTTGTCTTTGGCAGTATCCATCCGACCTTTGCGCGAAGATCGGGCCAGGCCTCGAGCAGCTCGAGTATAGGCCCTATAACGAATGGCCTGACCAGATCTGGGTGTGGGAGCGTAAGGCCTGCCTGGCAGCATACCACCTGGTCGTACAGTACCAGGTCCAGATCTATGGTCCTCGGGGCATCCTTCTGACAGGACCTTTGCCTACCCAAGGCCAGCTCGATAGCCAGCAGTTCCTCCTTTAGCTGGGCCGGGGCCATGTGAGTCCTCACCAGCCACGCGCCATTCATGAATGCTGGCTGGTGAGGGCCTATGGGTTCGGTCTGGTAGAACGCGGAGGTGGCAAGGACCTGCTGCCTTTCCATAAGCATCGAAAGGGCCTTGGGTATATGCATTTCGGGGGCTATATTTGAGCCGACCTCTATGACCGCCAGTGCCGGCCTTGAGCGCGTGATCTCGACCGCTACGGACTTGGCCAGCCTCAATGCCCCAGGCTTTTCCACACAGACCTTGACCTTCTCGACCACGGGTATGGCCAGACACATGTCTACGATCCTGCCTGCCATGGCCTCGATCAGCCTGAACTGGGATCGTGAGGCCATGGTCTCGATCTGGTCCCTCAGCGTCCTGTAGTCGATCGTATCTTCGAGACGATCCGACACGGCTGCCCGCCTTAGGTCTAGCCAGATGGCTACATCCACGATGACATCCTGTTCGGCCCTGCGCTCCTGTTCGCTGACACCGACCTTGCAGCGGAGACTGAGGCCCTTTATTACGATCAGGTCTTCGGACCTACACATAAAGCTGATGCCTCATATGAAAACCTCCGTCTACGTAGATGACCTGACCGGTGATGAATCTGCTGTTTAACAGGAATAGCAGTGCATCTACGACGTCCTGAGGGTCTCCATATCGGTTCATGGGGTTCGTATCCGCCAGCTTGGCCAGGTATTCTGGACCATGACCATCCGGAGGAAGTATCAGGCCTGGGGCGATGGCGTTGACCGCGATCCTCGGTGCAAGTTCAAGGGCGAGTATCCGTGTTACGGCAAGCAGTGTACGTTTGGCCAGATGATAAGAGATGTGCCGCCGGTCGTAGTCGGTGATCCTTGTGTCCAAAATGTTTATTATGTGGCCAGCCCGTTCCTGGCGGGCCAGGGCTTTGGCGAGGATGATAGGCGCCATCACATGTACATCCATGCAGGTCTGTAGTTGCTTTGCTGTCATATCCCAGATCGTGTCCTGGGGCCAGTAGGAGGCATTGTTGATCAGGATGTCTATGGCTCCAGCCGTCTCGATAGCCTTGCTTGCAAGGCCATCAGCCTGCACGGGGTCGCTTAGGTCTGCCTGGATCGGCCAGACCTTGACGCCCATCTGTTGTACCTGCCCTGCAAGTTCGGTGGCCTGTGTGGCAGAATGGCAGTAGTGGATGATCAGGTTCACCCCCTCTCTTGCCAGGCCCAGCGCGATCTGGCGGCCTAGTCTCCTGGCCCCTCCCGTGACGATTGCGGTCTTGCCTGCAAGTGTTCGAGCAGATGACTTATTTGTCCATGTTTGTGTCACCTGGGACAGATCCTCAATCCATGTGAAAGACCTCGATCAGTGGTGTGGCCACCGGAGATTTGTCGGGGTTGGTCTCCATGAGTTCTGCCATGTATGCCCACCACCGCTTGACCACCGGATGGGCCCCAAGGTCCTGCGAACAGGCCTGGCCTGCCTGTCTTTGAACTGCAAAGAGGGTGTTTGTCCGTTCATCCAGGAATATGCTATAGTCGCTAATGCCTGCCTTCTTGAGCAGGTCCTTTAGCTCAGGCCATATCTGCTCGTGCCTGCGCTTGTACTCTTCCTGACAGCCAGGCCTCAACCTCATGGTGAAGGCAACACGCTTCATGACTTTCTCCATGACCAAACCTTGCCTAGATCCTCATGCATGGTATGCCCTTTGGGCTGGTCTGTCAACGCACGGCCTTGTCTTGCGGCTGATGATGGGCTAGAATCAACCCGTTGAGGTCCTGTGCCTTGGCTTGGAAAGGGGATCCATATGGGCAAACGTGAGTATACGGATTATCAGCGTTCTGTAATCAGTGGCTACTACGAGCACAAGGATACGATCATGCTCGAGAGGCTCCAAGACCTGGTTGGTCAGCTATACCTTGCCCAGACACCACAAAAGAAGGACCAGTTGTGGCAAAGGGTACAAAAGGCCATGGCAAACCTCGGTGTACCCAAGGGTATTGCCGATCATATAATGACCCAAAAGGATCCACAGATCCTGGCCAAGAATATCCAGGATTGGCTCAAGGCTCGCAAACCATAAAGGACGCGGTATGGAATACAGACCCGACGCCAAGGTTTACGCCCCTGAGAAGGCAGGTCCGATGAGTATTGCCGATATGTTGGCCTACTTTGAAGAGATGGGGGCCATGCGGGTCTCTGACCTTCATATAAAGGTGGGTGTTCCTCCTACGTATAGGATTGATGGCAACCTGGTCAAACTCAAGGGCCCTCCTGTTACAGAGGACATAGCGGAGCAGTTGATCTATCCTCTTCTGAGCCCACAGAACGTCGAGAAGCTCAAGGACCATTACAGCATCGATTGCTCCTACAGGTTCGGTTCCCTGCAGTTTAGGATAAACGTCTTCAGGGATAACGACGGGATTGCTGCCGCCATCCGCGCACTTTCCATGGACATACCACCGGTGGAGCAGATCGGCTTTCCGAACGATGTCTGGCAAGACATCATAAGCCGCAGACATGGCCTGGTACTGTTAACCGGCATTACTGGGGCCGGTAAGTCTACGACCATCGCCTCCTTGATCAGCAGGATCAGCCAGGTGAGGGCCTGCAGGATCATCACGTTGGAGGATCCGATCGAGTACATCCTGCCTCAGAGATACTCGATCGTCTCTCAGCGTGAGATAGGCAAGGATGTAGGATCGTTCCGGGAGGGCCTCAGGGAGATGATGCGAGAGGACCCAGACATCATCTTTGTCGGAGAGATGCGGGATCCAGAGACCATCTATATGACACTCATGGCAGCAGAGACAGGGCATCTTGTCTTTTCAACACTGCATACACGCGATACCACTGGCACGATCACAAGGATCCTGGATTATTTTCCTGAGGGTCAGCAGGCAGAGATACGCAATCAGCTCTCGCTTGGTCTTGCATATGTGATCTCCCAGAAGCTACTGCCTAGAAAGGATGGCAAGGGCAGGATCGTTGCCATGGAGATACTGAACAACAATTACGCGGTGGCAAACCTGATCAGGACTGGCAAGATAGAGCAGATATATACCCAGCTTCAGACCAAGACCCAGGATGCCCCTGACCAAAAGATGATAACACTCGAAGGCCACCTCGCCAGGCTCGTCAAGGAGGGCAAGGTGGACATCTTGGAGGCCAAGAAATGGGCCAACAACCTGAAGGCCTTCATGGATTGCATGCAGAGGGATTGATGGATGACCATAGAGTTCTACTGTCCCAGGTGCGGGGCGATCATCGCATTCGGCGATCAGCATGCAGGCAAGAGGGCCAGGTGCCTGACATGTAAGCAACGTTTTATCATACCTAAGCAAAGCTGGCAGAGGCCGCAGACGGCCCCAGAACCGAAGGCCGAAGGCAGCCCGATCCCTGGCTTCTACAGGGCCGCCCTCGTAGACACCTGGCCTTTGCTATTCCGTCTAGAGAATCTACCTGGGTTGCTCATGGCAGAGTTGGCGGTAGCGGCAATGTTCTTCTGGGGCCATCTCGATTACACTACGGAGATCGGTGCATTTGTGATGTGGCTTCCTGTGGGCTTGGTGCTGCGACTGATATGTTGGGGCCTGTTATTCTGGTATTATCTGGAGGTCATAAGCGCGGCCACCTTCGAGGGTACGCTCCTTGCCGAGGTCTACCTGGGTGAGGATATGTGGGAGAGGGCCTTTAGTGTGCTCAAAGGCCTGTGGTCGTTCACGTTTGGCCTATTCCTTGCCCAGTTACCATATACCATCTGGCTTGGACTGACCCAGGCCCTCAGCGCTGATCCAGGGCCGATCGGCAGGGTCTTGAACATATGGGGCCTGTTGGTCTTTCCGATGGTCATATTGAACTTCGGGATAAACAGGGATGTACTGCTCCTGGCCAGGATCGACCTGATGCTCAGGCCCATACTCAAGGCCTTCATACCTTATCTGCTTGGTGCAGGGATGCTGATCGTTACGTGGCAGCTATATCTATTCACAAAGGCCTATGTACAGTTGGCTGGCAGCGATCGAGCCCTCATCTGGGTCCATCTGGGCGCAAGACTTGTGTTACAGATACTGGCCGTGGTGTCTATGCGGACAATAGGGCTATTCTATAGGCACTATACCTGTTATTTTGCCTGGTAGCCTATGTCCCGAAGCATCCTTGCCAATAGTTCCATGGGCATGCCCACGACATTCGTGAAGCTGCCATCGATCCTTTCTATGAAGGGTTCACAGCCCTCCTCCTGGATGCCATATCCGCCTGCCTTGCCTTCCCACTGGCGGCTGGCTAGATACGCAGACAACAGACCTCGATGCAGGGGTCTCGGGTAGATGGTGGTGATATCTGCATCTACCGACTGGACAGAAGGGTTGCGCCTGACTATGGCAATGGCGGTTATGACCCTATGTGGTTTGGCAAATAGGCGATTGAGCATCCTTTCTGCGTCGGATGCATCCTTTGGCTTGCCAAAGACTAGGCCATCAGACTCTACCACCGTGTCTGCGCCTATGACTAGGTGGCTTGGAAAGGACCTGGCCACGTCATTGGCCTTTGCAAGGGCGAGCGTCCTGGCAAGGTCGACTGCCTGTAGGCCGTCTATGGTCAACGAGGATTCGTCCACAGAAGAAGGGTGGACTATGAACCTATAGCCTGCATCCTCAAGGAGTTGTCGCCTCCTTGCAGATCGCGAGGCCAGGACCAAGGTGTGGCTTTCCAGATGCCAGTTGGAGGCAGTATCTGGATAGCTCTTGTTGGACCGTCTTGGTGTCATCAGCGATATAGTAGCCGAACAGCCATGGCCCAACAATCCGGTTCCATGCCGTGGTCCTCGGGATGTTGCGGTCGGCAGCCACTATCGCTAATGGGCCTGTCAACTGCCAACGGCCAAGGAAGGCATCGTGCAACGATCTTTGCAGCCCATGCTGGTATCTATCCTGAAGAAACATGACCAGGCAGAACCAACGGGCATACAAGGCCTGCACCTGTTCGGATTGGTCGGTGGCGAGCACCTCGCCTGGGCTGGATGCCAGCAGCTCGGATAGATCCATACCGAACCCATTTGACAGGAACCGACCCACAGCTTGCAACCTATAGCTATTTGCCGACGGACAGAAGACAAACCCATCCTGCGTTTGCCTGAATGCCTCGAAGGTCATGGCCATCCCCTCGTCCAACCAGCTCGGCAATCTTAGGGCAAAGTGGCGACTGGTGAATTGGTGCCAGCCCTCATGTGCAAGGGCGGAGAGGGTTTGATCCTTGCCTATGTCGTACGCGATGCAGGTCCCATTGTGGCATACGGCACCATTTGTGATCTTCAGCAAGGTCTGGGCCTGGGTCCCTGCAAAGTCCAGGATGAATGCCTCCCACTGTTGGCGATTGGAAAATAGATAGATGACAGATCTGGTCCTCGGCTCTACAGGGTAGGGCAGCAATTGATTATAGGCCTGGTGCGCTGCCTCCATGAGCCTGGCTGCCTTGTCCAGAAGATCAGGGTCTGCGATGGTAGTGTATATCGTATAGTGGTTGGTCTGGATCCGCAGGCCATGGCCGATCCTATTGTACCAGTGTGTGATGGAATACCTTACGGCCCCTTGGGCCGACTGAAGGGCTAGGCTGACCGAGGCGGCAATGATCATCACCCATGTCCTCATGCCTGCAATATCGTCATGTGTGGGGCCCTTGTTGAGCTCCTGGTTATCTGGCCAATCTCAGGACCGCAAATCCGATGATAAGCAGGGCAACAAAGGCAAATGAAAGGGCATTGAAGTATCGCTCTACAAAGGCCTTGGTGGCCTGACCCTTCCAACTTATCAGCCCTGCAACTAGGAAGAACCTGGCAGACCTTGACAACGCAGAGGCAATTAGAAAACCGATGATGTCGATTTTGGCTATGCCTGCAGATATGGTACAGACCTTGTATGGTAGTGGGGTAAAGCCACATGTGAACACCACCCAGAAGTCGTACCTATTGTAAAGGCCTGCAAAGGTCTTGAAGTTCTCGGTGGTCAGTCCAACCCATGTTAGGTGCGTCATGGCCCACGGTCCTATTGCCTGCCAAAGGAATAGACCTATACAGTAGCCGCACAGCCCACCTACTACCGATGCCACGGAACAGACCGTTGCAAATGCGGCCCACCTATGCGGTGCCCCGAGCGACAATGGTGCCAATAAGACGTCGGGTGGGATAGGGAAGAAGCTGGATTCGGCAAAGCTGATGAGGAACAGTGCTACTGGTCCGTGCCTGGATTCGGCCAGTGACAAGACCCAGTCGTATAGCCTGCGGTGCCAGTGCCACCAAGGGACACTGGGCCTAACATCCTGATCTCTTGGTTCTGGGGCATGCATAGTCTTTGCGTCAGGAAGGCCTTTGCCCAGGATAGGCAGGGATCATTACAATGTCAAGTTCGGCTCGAGACCACCGAGGCTTGTGGAGTAGTACATGCAGATCAAGGATCAGTTTATAGAACTTCCTGACGGTCTTATAGTGCATGCCCCTGCAAAGATCAACCTCTGCCTGTTGGTGGCTGGCCGCAGGTCGGATGGCTATCACCAGCTAAAGACCGTCATGGCAAAGGTCGCGCTCTACGACGAGCTGACCATAAGGCCGGTAAGTGCCAGGGGAATATGGCTCACCTGTACCGGTCCATATTGGGCACCTGCTGGTCAGGAGAACCTTGTATTCAAGGCCGCTAAGACCTTGTTAGAGGCCGTTGGATCAGACCGTGGCTTCCAGATCAGCCTGCGCAAGCAGATACCTGCGGGTTCTGGCCTTGGCTCTGCCAGCAGTGATGCAGCAGCGACGCTGTTGGGTCTGGCCAGGCTCCTCTGTCTAAACGACGGTGTCGATCTGAGGCAGCTTGCCGCAGGGCTGGGTAGCGACGTTGCCTTCTTTTTGGATGGGCCACTTGCCCTTTGTACGGGCAGGGGGGAGGTGGTACAGCCCATCCACAATACTAGCAGGTTCCTGATATTGCTTATACTGCCTGACGTCCATGTCTCGACTGCAAGGGTCTATGCAAACTACGTGCATGACCCGGATCTTTACGCCAGGCTGGACGCCGAGCTTGCACCCTCTGTCGCGGCTGGCAAGGTGGAGCAAATGGCAGGTCCTGGGACCAACATGTTGACAGGGGCCTGTCTGCGTCTGCATCCCGAATTGGCAGTATTGAAAAGCAGGATCGAGCAGTTGGTCGGTCAGGTTTCCATATCTGGAAGTGGTTCAGCCATGTTTAGACTTTACGACCACCGGTCCCTGGATAAGGCCAGACTGGATGCCCAAATGGTAACAAAGGAGGTCGGTTGCACCAGCTTGGTTGTACCGAGCAACCCTTGGTAGATAGGTTACCCGGTTAGGTCCTCAAGGACCCTGTCAATGACGGCGTCCAGGCGGTCCTCAAGGTCATAGGTTCCGTTGTGCAGTTGCCTGCAGACGTTGAAGACCTTGCCCTTGCGTATGCAGCCCTGGCGTGCGATCCGCTCGAGGACCTGACCCAACGGCGTAGTGTGAATGTTCTCGAGGATCACCTCCATGAGCTGATCGTCACTGAGGCTTGGTTGGGCTGCTATGTCCTCTTGCCTACGTGCCTTGCTATCCTGTGATGTTGTCGTATTGGTCGACTTTGGCATTGCGACTTCTCAGTGACTACCTTGCGTCCTGTCCGGCATGTGGCCTACAACATATTGTAGGTCCTATGTCGATACAGGCCCCAAGATCAACATTGATATCGACATGGCGGCCAGTGATTCTTTAGGAAACTTAAGGCCCTAATTACATTGCCGGTGCGTCCTTGTCCTGGGTCAGGCCCACTGATCCGCATTATCAGTATTGAAAAGCGGGTCCTGTGTAGCCTCAGACCGTATAATCCGGGCAAGATTTAGCAGTATACCATATGTTGTTGCCCGGCCGATTGTTCGGTCCGACAGGCCATTATCCGCGGGCCTATAATGGGGCTACTGGCACGGCAACGAAAAGGTTTGACAGTATCGGCTGTATCGTGTAGAAGTGCACGGCGATGAGTGCGCCCGTAGCTCAGCAGGATAGAGCATCGGTTTCCTAAACCGGAGGTCAGAGGTTCGAATCCTCTCGGGCGTAATCACCTTGGCCTCGACCCTCGCCAGATGCCGCTAAGCCCTTTCTGGTCCAGTTTTTGCAAGATCTTGGTCAACTCCTCGGTCATGATCTGGAACTGGGTGGCAGTCTCGAGCAACTCCTCGTAGAGTCGGGCGTCGTTGATCAGCCTGCCTACAGTACCCTGGTCCTGGTTGATCTTTGCCAGTACCTGGCCTATCTGTCCTGCAGCGGCACCGAGTTGGTCTGTAGTCTGGACAAGGGCTGTAACCAGCCTTTCTGCCTGCTGGTCCAGACCTGTGAGGGTCTGTCTGCCTGCAGAGGCCAGGGCCTGATAGTCCTTTATTGCCCGCTGGACCTGTCCGATAGTCTGATCGACCCGGTCCAACAATGCGATCAACCTACCCGAGGCATTGGCCAGATTTGCGCATGTCTGCTTGATATGGTCCTGCACGTTCGGATCGCCTATGATGGCATTTGCACTGGTCGTAAGCCTCGAGATGTCCTCGGCCAAGGACTCTAGTTTCTGTTGCATCTGCTCTGGCAGAAGGTCGCCGCCTGATACTATCGTGCCCTGTACCCGTACACCGTCGCTCAGAAACTGGGCTGGTCCCTCATGCGGGGGCGGAGGTTGGATGTCGATGTAGCTGCTACCCAGGCCCCTGGTAACGAGCCTGACCTTGCTTTCGATCGGGATGCTGGTATACCGATCCTCGATGCTCATGACCACAAGGACCTGATGGAATGGTGGGCCTGCTGGTCCGGCCTGGGTGATCGATCGCATGGGCTCAGGCGGAAAAACGCGGGTCACCCTCCCGATCTGGTAGCCACAGAATCGCACAGGCGTGTCCTTCTCGACGCCTGGGGCCGATGGGAATTGGACATAGACCTCGAAGGACCTGAGCTTGGTGACCACGGTAGGCAGGTCTCCAAACTTGAAGACCATCCAGCCGAATGCCAGAAGGCCTGCCACGACAAAGATCCCGACTATCAGGTTGCGTCGCCTCTGTAATGCCTCGTAGTCACTCACTAGTTGTGCCTTTCTGATCGATCCTGCCTTCTATGAACAACTCCCTTATCGCGCGGAGCTGGTAACCGCTGGCGTTCAGCCTCTTTATCAGCCTTATCCGTTCAATGGCCGCATCATCGAAGTAACGCCGGCCTGACGGACTGACCTCGGTGGGCCTTATCAGTCCCACCATCACGTAATACTGCAGTGTTTGCCTGGAGACCCCTGCCCTTGAGGCCGCCTGACCTATGGGTACAAGTCCCTGCCTTTTCATCGGTCGATCCCAGGTCGCTGATTCGTTGACCTTGCAGCGGCCAGCTCGCCGAGCCTTACAAGCGATGTACGCACCTGGTCGAGCGTGAGCTTGGCCAAGCCCTTTTTATTCAGGACCACCAGGTAGTCAAGCCCTGCAGGTATCCTGGTGCGGTCCAGTCTGAATGCCTCCCTGATCAATCTCTTTAGCCTGTTGCGGACCACTGCCTTGCCACAGGCCTTCGCAACCGATATGCCGAGCCTGGGGTAGGAAAAGGGATTCGGGGCCACATATACACTGAGGATACCGTCGGAGAACCTGTTCCTTTGTGCTATGATGCTGCGTATCAACCGCTGGCCACTCAGCCTTGCCCAACGGGGCAGGCGCTGGCCCTGTATGGATCTAGGCTGGATCCTACTAGGGGTCATCCTGAACCGGCTTTACACCAAATAAACCAGGGTTATACTAACAGCTATATTGGCACTATTCTAGCACAAGGAGGTCTATCCGATGAACGGTAACGCCCTAGGTCGAAGCGCGGTGGCAATACTTGGTTTGCTCGTTGGATTTGGGCTGGTCTGGTCGGCCGGATGTAGGAGGAGGACAGAGCCTACGGCAGGACCTAATAATCCTCCAGCCAAGCCGGCCCCAGCAGTCAGCATTGGGCCAGCCAGGCCAGGCCCGACGCTGGATGAGGTCGTAGCAACAAGGAAGACCTGGGACGTGAGGTTTCACAGTTACATAGGTAAGCAGGCCCCTGACTTCAAGGTCACAGACTTGGCAGGTAGGACCTATACCCTCAGCGCCCTCAAGGGCAAGGACGTACTGATCACGATATGGGCGACGTGGTGCCCACCATGTAGGGCCGAGGTGCCTGACCTGATAGAATTGCGCAAGGCCGTTCCAGAGACGGATCTGGCCATACTGGCCATATCATTTGTCGAACGTAACAACACCGAGCAGATGATCAGGGCGTTTTCCGAACAGTACAAGCTGAACTACGTAGTGGCAGCAGTAGATAGTAACTCTATACCTGCGCCCTACAGTGCAGTGGAGGCCATACCTGCGGCATTCTTTGTCGGCAGGGATGGTACCATGAAGCTTGCGACCGTTGGGCCAGTACCTCTGGCGGATATGATGGCTATACTCAAGGCAGGACCGGCCAAGGCTTTGTGATAATGGCTAGACAAGGTGGTCTGGTGTTGTTATGCTATGATTTTAACGTAGATCAGGTATGAGGTGTTAAGATGGCACATAAGAAAGGCCAAGGTTCGACTAGGAACGGTAGGGATAGCAACCCCAAGTACAGGGGAGTGAAGGTCTATGGAGGCCAACAGGCAAGGCCTGGTTCGATCATCGTCAGACAGTGCGGGACGGTGTTTCGCCCTGGCCTGAATGTCGGGATCGGCAGGGATTATACCCTTTATGCACTGCGGGAAGGGGTGGTGTGCTTCAAGGGCAGGACCGTACATGTGGTATAGGTCCTTGCGGGCTAGTAGCCTTGGATCTTAGGGATGGTTCGGCCATCCCTTTTTTATGTTTATAGACGAGGCTGAGATATTCGTTAAGGCAGGTGATGGGGGGGCGGGCTGCGTCAGCTTCAGGCGCGAGAAGTATGTGCCGCGTGGCGGGCCTGATGGGGGCAATGGCGGGCGGGGCGGGCACGTGTACATGCAGGCGGTCGAGGACCTGGATACCCTAGCAGAGTTTTCGGGCAAGCACCACTGGCACGCCCAGGATGGCAGGCCCGGGTCAGGGTCAAACAAGACCGGTGCCGACGGCGAGGACCTGGTCATCAAGGTGCCTGTTGGGACCCTCGTCTACGACCTCGAAAGCGGTATGCTCATAAAGGACCTCTGCCAGGCTGGGATGCGTGTGAGGATCTGTAGGGGTGGCAGGGGGGGCAAGGGCAATAAGGCATTTGCCAGCCCGACGAATCAGGTCCCCAGATATGCGGAGCCTGGCAAGCCAGGTCAACAAAGGCGGATACGCCTGGAGCTGAGACTGCTGGCAGACGTTGGGCTTGTGGGGATGCCCAATGCTGGCAAGAGCACGCTGATATCCCGCTGTTCCGCCGCTAGGCCAAAGATCGCACCATATCCCTTTACCACCTTGGAACCGGTCCTGGGGATCGTCGAGCTGAGCGACTTCAGGAGGTTCGTGATGGCAGACCTACCTGGCCTGATACGCGGTGCCCACCAAGGGGCTGGGCTTGGCCACGAGTTCCTCAGACATATCAGGCGTACTGCAGTGATAGCACACCTCGTCGAGGTCATGCCTGCGGATGGATCGGACCCGGCAGAGAACTATTGGGCCATAAGGCAGGAGCTGCAAGAATACGACCAAGAACTTGCCGCAAAGCCTGAGGTTGTGGTCGCTACCAAGATGGACCTCGACCCGGATGGTACCAGGCTGACGGCCTTGAGGCAGGCCATAGGTAGGCCTGTGGTAGGGATCTCGGCGGTCACCGGCCAGGGGCTAAAGGAGCTTTTGGAACTGCTGTGGATCGAGGTTGGCCGTGTCCGCAGGCCAACGGTCCCGCAAGGGGTAGGACATGGGTCTTAAGCCAGATACCTGGATCAAGCAGATGGCACAGGATTACGGCATGATCAAGCCCTTCGAGCCCAGGCTGGTCACCAGGCTTGACAGGGGTCCTGTCATATCCTATGGCCTGTCGTCCTATGGCTACGACATAAGGGTCTCAAGACACTTTCGGATCTTCACGAACATCAATGGCAGCGTGGTCGATCCTAAGGCCTTTGACCCAAAGGGGCTCGTGGAGATAGAGTCCGATGTCTGTCTGATCCCTCCCAACAGCTTTGCACTCGGCCTGAGTGTCGAGACGTTCAGGATACCTGACAATGTGCTTGCCTTGTGCGTCGGCAAGTCCACGTACGCTCGGTGCGGGATCGTCGTCAATGTCACGCCATTTGAGCCTGGTTGGGAGGGTAGGGCGGTCCTGGAGATCTCAAATACCACACCACTGCCAGCAAAGGTATATGCAGATGAGGGTATCGCCCAGGTCCTGTTCTTCGAGGCAGATGGCCCTTGCCAGATCACGTATGCCGGCAGAGGCGGCAAATACCAAGGCCAACAGCAGATCACGCTTCCACTGGTCTAGAACCAAAACCTGACGGTGCCTGTGGTGGTACCATTGGAGCGGCTGTCACCTGTGTCGTGGCGTATATGCATCTCTGCGAAGCTGCGCCACTCGGTGTGGCCGTCCAGGAAGAGTATGTTGCCGCCTATAGGCTTCCTGCCACGCATATGCCCAGCCCTGTGGAACTCGCCCGAATATGTCAGTATCGTACTGGGTATGTTCATGAAATCATCGGTGCTTCCATCCATAGAATTGCCCAGCGATGGCACGGCGTCCGTACAGAGCTCCGTCTCCACGGCATTCCTCATGGTGACCTTCGTGCAATACGGCTTCTTGTATATGGCCTCCCTTGCGTTCAGAAAGTCAGGCCTATTCGGGCCACGCTTGCCGAGCCATGCATAGCCTATGATCCTGCGGTCACCGCGAGGCGTCCAGAAGTTGGCTACTGGATCCTTGTCCTTTACGGACAGCGTCCCACCTGGGCAATACAGGATCTGCCGCTTTGCCCCGTTCTCGGTCAGCACATCGCAGGTCCTGACCGCCACATCCCAGAGCCAGGCCCCGTCGTTTTGTTGGAATTGTGGCACCAGCCCCCTGTTGTCATTTGCATATATGTGGACGGCAGTGCCAACCTGCCTAAGGTTGTTCATACACTTGGTTCGCCTGGCCCCATCCTTTGCTGCCCGCAGTGCAGGCATGAGGATGCTCATGAGTATGGCGATGATGGCTATGACGACCAAGAGCTCTATGAGGGTAAAACCCCTGGCCAGACCTGTGGACTTGTGCATATCGCTGCCTCCTATAGTGCCAATAGGTCATAGGACCGCTGGTTCAACGCGCATAAATCACTATAACATAGGGTCCTATACCATGTCAACAACCACAGAAGGGACAATCTAGGCAAAGACGATTGTCTATGGCAGATTACCCACCTTGGGCCAGCCGTCCTCCCAGACCATAGTCGAGATCTTCAATTCTGGCCTACCTGTCTGCCCATGGTAGGCATGGAAGACTAGGTAATCGCCGGTCTGGTCACTATAGACCGCCTGGTGCCCAGGTCCTCGCCAGTTAGGGGTTGTGGCCTGTATTACCACGGTTCCTCCCCCTTCTAACATGGGCCTGCCATCCTTGTCGACATAGGGACCTGTGACCTGCTTGGACCTACCTACAGCCACATAATAGGTGCTGTTTACCCCCCTACAGCAGAAGTCGAAGGATGCAAAGAGGTACCACCACTGGCCCTTGCGGATGATGAATGGGGCCTCGATCGCACCCTGTTGCGGTGGTGTCTGGTCAGGGCCGGACCTTGGTCTACTGGCAAGGCTGTACAACGTGGTATCCTCTGCAGAGAATCTGCCTGTCTTGGGATCGATCCGCCTCATCTTGATCCCGCTCCAGAAGCTGCCCCAGCACAGCCAGACCCGGTTGGCGTCCTCTATCACCAGTTGGGGGTCTATGGCATTCCAGTCATCCTTGCTTGCATAGGAGCGGACGACCATGCCCTGATCTACCCACTTGTAGTCCGGACTGTTTGGGTCTAGGGTGACATTGGTGGCCAGGCCTATCGCAGAGTCGTTCCTACCGAAGGTCGATACGGAGTAATACAGGTGGTACCTGCCGTTGAAGTACGAGATATCCGGTGCCCATGCATCGCCTCGATTCCCCTGTATCTCCTGGGTGGCCCATTGCGGCAGTTGCTCAAACACATAACCGCAAAACCGCCAATTGATCATGTCCTTCGAGCAACGTATGGGGATCACACCTGGGCCCCTGCGGTTGCGGCCTGTGCAAAAGAGATAGTACGTGTCTGCCTGCTTGATCATCACTGGATCATGCACAGACAGATCGCCATGCAGCTCCAGCAGCTGTGGGGTCTTGGATAGCTCCTGACCGAGCAAAGCCACTTGGGCGCAGGTCAGGATCAAGGTCGCAATAGAAACCGCTAGCTTGGTCTTCTCTGTCCTTTTCATCTTACTGGGATCCTAAACAGGGTTATGCTCAATGGCTGGATGGCGAGCTGTCCCGATGGGTCCTGGGCAGGCAACTGGTGGATGTCCACCCGCCTTGGCTGGCCAGGCTCGTTGTAGGCCTTGGGGTCATCGGCAGTGATCATCCAGCCTTGTGCAGGCCCGTTAGGACTGAGCTGGCCCAATCTGAGCTGTAGTCTTGTGGGTGCTGTAACAGGGTTGACGACGCCCAATGTCAGTGTCTTCTTGTCCTCTGTCAATGCGGCAGCTATGTCCAGCACCTGGGATTGGTGCTCCACTGCCACAGGTATCCTGCCATAATACTTACGATACAGCATCAGTGGCAGGCCGGTGGAATCGAAGTCGGCGGCAGTCTTTGTGGTCTTGATGCAGCCTATGACATTGACCGTCTGGGCATAGTTGGCCATGTAGATGATATCCGTATTGCGGAAGTATTCGTGTAGGCCTGCAGCGATACCCAGGGCATCCTTCAGGAAATAACGGGTCCCCAGCTCGCCGAATACATGCGGCCCGTACCAGTAATTCCATTCGGTCATGGCGATCCGGATGTCCTTGCCCTTGAGGGATGCAAGTTCGTCGCGCAGTTTGCGATGACCGTCTGCCTTTCGCCTGATGTTGTCGGGGATCTGGCGGATATGCTCGACTATATCGTCTTTATCCCGGCAGTAGAAGTGTTCTGCGATCAGGTCCATGTGGTCTGCGCAACTTGCCAGCATACCCCTGCTCCAGCTGCTGGGGCCGGCATCCCCGAGGTCGCCACTGGCGATGGTCTTGATGGTCGGGTCCACCTGCCTCATCTTCTCCTCTACCCAGTTGTGTTTCAGGACATAGTGTTCCAACTGCATGTACCCCAGTTGCCAACGGCCCCACATCTCGTTTCCAACGCACCACCACTTTACATTGAAAGGTTTGGGGTGCCCATTCTTTGCACGGAGCTTGCCCATGGGTGTGTCGGTCGAGCCGTTGGCATACTCTACCTGGGCAGCAGCGGAGTAGGCATCGCCAAAGCCAGTATTGACCGTGATCAGGGGTTCTGCACCTATCAGCTCGCACAGCCTGACGAATTCATGCATTCCCATGTCGTTTGTCTCTATACCGGTCCAGGCAGGGTTGGTCCTTGTGGGCCGCCTATCCCTGTCGCCTAAGCCGTCCCGCCAGTCATAGCCGCTGACAAAGTTGCCACCAGGCCATCTGTATATTGGGGCATTCAGTTGCCGCAGCAGCTCCAGCGTATCCTTGCGGAAGCCATCCACATTGTCCGCTGGCATCAGCGACACACACCCTATCCTCAGCCACCCGCTACCATTGGCTGTGATAGAGAACTGGCCGTTGTCGGTATCCTTCCCTGCAGTGAATTTGAAGCTCACCTTTGTGTACTTGCTTGGCAGTCTCTTGATGGTATGCGTGGCAATCTGCTGCTGACCAGGCCCCCAAGATAGGCTTATCCTCACAGGGCCAACACCTGGGCTGGCAGCCAGCCAGGCATAACCTGTGTATGCCTTGCCCTTTACCAGCCCGAGCTCTTGCTGGTATATCCCCACCTCGTTCCCATTGACCTGTATCTGAGGTGAGTGCCTGCCAGAGAACGGTTGATCGGTAACCATCTGGACCGTCCCTTCTGGGCCGATCACCTTCCATGGGGAGGCGGCCAGCACCCGTGCCTTTTCTTGCGTGAATCTCCAGATGTCCCCCTTTGCAGGTACGGGGTAGTAGAACTTGCGGTCCTCCAGCATCTCGGCCCAGATGCCACCGTATATGCACCTGCCCAGGTGCTCTATGAACTGGCCATAGATATAGGGGCTTATCGGTTCGCCTGCCTTGCTCGTATCGATGGATACCTCGCATACCTGGGGCGATGCCGTACTTGCGTCTTGCTCCTGGCCCTCGAGGATAGGGGCTAGAGCGATCACCAGACCAGTCAATACGATTCCTGTAGACCACATCCTGACGTGTAGCTGCATGTTCATCTCCTCATGAAATGGCGGTAAAGCGAACTGCTGACATCGACGCATCATGATATAGGGCTGTCATGTATTTGTCTAGACGCCTGGATCTGGAAAACTGTTGCCATGGCAACGATTTGCGCTAAGATAGCGCAGGTGCAGACAAGTGGCCATTTGGTGTGGAGCGACAGATGATAGCTCTAGCAGACCGACATGGAGCTGGGGTTTTCGTGTTGGTGGCTACCTGGACCTGTCTTTTCGGTGGATGTGGCCAAGAGACGGCAGGTTTATTCACCAGGCCTGAGTTAAGGAACTATAGCCGGTTGGCGGTCCTGGGGCTAAGCGCGGAGCAGGAGCAGCTGTTCGTGGCAGCATACACAAGGGGGCTTTCTGGCACGAGCCCTACATTCGTCGAACGGGCCCGCCTGCACGAGATCATAAACGAGCAGGACCTGCTCAAGGGAAGGCTCAATGACAGGACCCGTGCCAGGATCAGGGATATCCTTGGCGTAGAGGCATTGATCATGTGCGAGTACTACGATGCGGTAGAAGGAGGTGTGCTCAAGAAGCTCCGCGTCCGCATCGTGGACAGTTCCACCGGTGCGATCGTAGGTTCTGTCATAACACAAGGCCGCAATGACTTTGCCTATCACTGCCAACAGGCGGTAAAGGCACTAAGACAGGACCTCCAGCAGGCTGGATCCTACCACTCTAGACCTGAAGATCAGGACACTGCCGGGGCTGGTGATAGCAAGGGCAAATAGGCCGTGTGTCTGATCAATGGTTTGTGTGGTTGATAAGGGCCAGAACGGCCTGGATATCCAACTGGACCTTTGGGTCGAAAAGGTTGCTCGACATATAGCGGAGGATACTGTGGCGCAATTGCCTGGTGACCAGGTTGTCTTCGAGATGGCCGGTCAGGTCGATACTGGTCACCAATAATCTCCCGGTTTCAACCTTTGCCTCGAATATCAATGCCAATCTCCTGGCGGTGAACCAATCATCGATTACCTGCACTATAGGCTCCAATTGCCTGGGAAATCCATCGAGGATCATGACTGCAGAGCGGCTGATCACGTACCACCACTGCCAATTAGTATGGTAGTCGGTAGGGAAAAGGGCCAATGCAGGGTGGTTAGGGTCGCAAAGGATGCCCATGGTATGTGGGGCCTGCCTGTTGGTCCAAGCGGTGTTCCAGAATATGGTCGAGAAACCGAGCTCAATCCTGCCGCGGGTCTTGTCAGGAGCGACCCTGCTAGGTGGTATGCAGAGCAGGACCTTCCTTCCTTGCCTCAGGGCGGTGATAGCATCGGAATCTAGGTCTGTTGCGACGATGATCTCGTCCGGTGGATTGATATCTACCTCCTTCGCGTATACCCAGACATCCCAATCGTTGGCTATCGAGGTCCCATCTATGCCGACGATGAGCCTATAACGAGCCGGGGCACGTATCGCGTCCAGTCCTATCTGTATCTTCCCTATCTGGATGCCGTTGCCTATAGGTATACTGCGTTTAGGCAGCCTGCCAGAGGCCACTATGTTTCCGTTGTCGTCCGCCAATTGCCAATAGGTTCCAACGTCCTCGAGCGGTCTAGGTCCAAAGTGGGCCATCTCGATATCTGCCTGCAAGACCTGTCCGGTCGAAAAGACCCGCGCAGGGAGCCTGGCGAGCATGACCGTACTATCGCAGAACCTCCTGAACCCTGACGCGGTTATGTATCCTTTTGATCCCCAAAATGCGTCCAATATCCCAACCGTCGCTGTACCCTGGCCAGTGAAGTCTGTCAGTGCCAATAATTGGAATCCTGCCATGCCAGGGGTCCTCAGGGCCGACTCGATCTCCTCCTTATAACAAAGCACCTGAAGTCTACCTGAGGCCATCAAAAAAATTATGGCCTTATCGGCCATGCCATTGTCGAAGAGCCTATCCCTGAATATCTCGTAGTTCCTGGGCTTGAGATAGCCAGAGTACTTGGGGATCTCGTTAAGATTAGGATACACACACCACTGACCAATCTCGTGGCTGATGACTGGGACGTTATGCGAGGCTATGTATCCCCTGTAGTCCGTACAGGTCTCTGGAGGGTTGGCATTGATACGGCTCCTCAGCCCTGCCCCCCATGCCTGTATCCGTGGGTCAGGCGTGACATGGAATTGGTTGTCTGGGAGTTTCGGCCATCCACTTCCGCTCGTATAGAGCCTGCGGCCATCCTTGGTCTTGTAATGTCGCACCCACTGGGCTAGATATGCATTGGCCTTGGCACCACCCGGTTCATTCCCATAAGCCATCAGGATCAGGCATGGATGATTTCCATAGGCCTCTATTATCCTGTCTGCCTCTTGATAGACCCAACTGTCGACCGGTCTTCCATCGCCTAGGGTAGTGGACTGGTTTGCCCAAGATGAGCATTCGACCATGTAGTAGAATCCAAGTTCGTCAGCAGCGATGAATGCAGCCTCTGGAGGACACCAGGAATGGAACCTGATATGGTTGAGGCCATATGCCTTTGCTGTGGAGATCAATCCCTTCCAAGAGGCCACATCCATAGGGGGATAGCCAGTCTTGGGGAAGACCGCGCAGTCAACCGTGCCACGCAGGAATATCTTGCGCCCATTGAGCAAGAACTGCGTCCCTGTCGTGGAGAGCTCTCTGAGGCCAAAGACCACATCAAGGCTGTGTCTTGCTGGTTGGAGGGTGGCAGTGAGCCTGTATAGACAAGGGTCGAACTCATCCCAAGGCCTTGGGGTAGGTCCTAACGGGATCTCCAACTCGAATGTATCTCCACCTGCAGGGCAATCAAAGCTCAACTCCTTCTTTATCTGGCCTGGAGTGATATCTATGGTCATCTTGCCTGTGGCGGGCCTGCCTGTGAGGTTTCCCAATCTGCCCTTCAACACAATGGCACCCTTGGCCACTATGGGCCAGACCTGTAGCTGGTCGATCCATACCAATGGGGTTGCCCTCAGTTCGAGCCTGCCTATGATCCCATTCCAGTTGCCCTGGGTCTGGTCGGAGATGCTGTGGGAGTTCACGCCTATGTCTACAATCAGACGGTTATCGACCCTAATAGTCAGTAGATATCTGCCCGGGGCAAGGCCGTTGCCAAGCTCATACTCGTGTGGCGTAGCGAGGGCATCGCAGCTCCCGATGTACCTGCCGTCCAGCCAGACCATTGTCTGCCAATGTGCTCGCTCCAGGAACAATATCACCCGCTTGTCGTTCCAATCCTCAGGTATCCGTATCCACCTCTGATACCACGCAGGGCCTGCATAGTAGAGATCGGGCTGAAGCCAGAAAGGGACCTTTACATTCCCAGGCTGGCGGTACCTTTCGTATTCCCTTGAAGTAAAGTATGACCTGTCGACTATATCTCCGATCCACTTGGTCTGAGGTGTAACAGGCTCTCCGACACCCTGTTCGGCCAGACAACCTGGCAATCTGATCTGGCCTGACAAGGTATTCTTAAACCAGCCTTGACCTATCCCGACGTCATTTGGATCCAATTGGAACCGCCACGCTCCTGCAAGGTCGATGGGATTCTCCGCATAGGCCAGCAGGTTGGTCAAGACAAACAATAAAAACCATGGACCCAGTCGTCCCAGTCTCAGATCTGACCTGGACAGGTCCAGTTTGTCGATCTTGCACGACATCGCAGGCATGGCACGATCCATCCTTTCTGTCTGACCTTGGTGTTCTGCGGACCCAGCCTGGCCGGGTCTAGCCAACATGTATCTGTGCATGACCAGTGGTAGTAGCATCATATCGCCGCTTGTATCTCTATCCATTGAAATAACTGGGCATCCGTCACCTGAAAGGCGGAGGTATGGCTAGCCACCATGTCACTTCAGATAGGCATCCAAACCTATCTATTGCGTCGCGGTCCATCATGGAATGACCCCACCGCCAATCGACAGGTCCTTTGAGTACTATTTAGCCATCCCGGGCACGCAGTAAATAATATATGCGCCATCTTTACCTACATAGATTCATTATGTTGCAGCCATTCCAGGATGCAAACCGGGCCAAATAGGCCGGATGGCATAAGGGGGCTGTTGGAGGTGAGGGTGGTGATATTGGTCTGGGTCCTGCGTTGCGATGCAGGTAGGCCTGCATCCCCTATGACCCTGTTGGCCCAGAAGTTCACCACATCGATCTCGATCAGGTTTTCGCCAGGCTTGATCGCATCTGTTATCTCTAGTCTAAATGGCGGGGCCCATACGACGCCGATCTCCTTGCCATTAAACCTTACCAGGGCCAGCTCTCGCACCAGCCCTAGGTCGAGCCAGATGGACCTGCCAATAAGATCTCTGGCTATGTGGATCTGCTTTGTATACGTGGCCTTTCCAGAGTAATATCTAATATTGGGGTCTGGATGCTCGGTCCAACTGGTCAACCGATCGAGTATTACCGGTTCGGGCCTACCCCAATACGGGTCGAATGTGACCTTCCAAGGTCCATCGCTGACGTCCATCCATTGTACGAATCGATAGTTGTTGTCCCTTGTGGTCGGCGAGGAATGAGTATCGTTCGTATCTACTACTACAAAGATGGAACCGTAGGGTGGCAATTCTACTGGCAGTGTGGTTCGGCCCTCAGGCAAGGCCTGGAAGCTTGTGGCAGGCCTGTGTTGTCCTGTGACAGGATCCCAAAGCCAGGGCCTTCCACTCGATCGAAGCGTAAGCCTTGCTGCGGCCGTCGAACCGGAACGGTTGGCGATAAAATATATCTCCTTGCCTAGATAGCGGCGGTGAATGTATTGGAGGTCTGCCTTCGGGTCGTTGGATTCATATGCGAAGTCGGGGGGTATGCCATCTGCCGCGAGGACCTGCCTTGCCGTCCGGTCGCCAAAGATCCTGCCCTTGCCGGTCTGGCCTGACCAGAGCGGAGCTGCTATCGCCCTTACCTGGGCATCGCATCGTGGATAGTCTGTAAGGCCATTTGCTGTCATGGGCTCTGGCCCGACCACGGTTGCGCCTTCCAGGACCAAATCCCTGACCTTCCTTAATACCGGCAGGGATATGGACCTCAGCGGTGCCAATACCAAGAGCCTGTAGCGGTTTCCTTCTGGCAGGGACAGCAGTCCATCCTTTACCTGTACCCTATCGAGCAGTACCTCCTCTGTAATCACGTCGTAGTCGTAGCCCCTGCCGAGCTGAGCTGGGTCGCTGGAACGCAACTGGGCGTAATTGGGCACGTGGTCGCCATAGTAATACAAGACGTCAGCGACGAACGAACCCTGCTGCAGCATCCATTGGCACCGGTTTATGTAATCGAAGAACGGCTTGGACAGATCGGACCATGTGACATTGGGATTCAGATGGGTGCCTGCAAAGTATTGTATGCCAGGTAGACCGAACTGTCTTGGCGAGCAGACCCAAGCATGCCAGAACAATAGATTCAGACCCTCTGTGAGGGCCTGATCGAAGGATGGTTTCAGGTTGTCCCAGAGTGTCTCCTGCCAGTGCGGGCCTATGGTGGTAAACCCCTCTGCTCCAACGAACCTGCGGCCATATGTGTGCGCTGCAGATGCCGGCTGCTTGACAAAGAACCGGACCTGCTCTGTCCTGCGATGGGTAGGGGACCTGGCCCAGAATTCCGACATGGGTATATCGTTGATCCCGAGAGTCCTTTGGGCATCTATGGGTGTAAAGTGCGGGCCACCTGACTCCGGGTGGATCTGCATGCCGCCCCTGGCTGCCCATTGTTTGAATAGGGCATAATGATTGTCTACGGCCAGTTCTCCCAGGGTCTTTCTGAAGTCGAATAGGAACCGATTGCTTATCTCCCTATTATCGATGATGTATCCTGCTATCACAGGCAGGTAGGGGACGGGGTCATACCCGCGCCTATGGCGGAATTCCCCGATCAGTGTCCTTGTCCAATTGAAGACCCCGATCTCCCAGCTATCTGTGTGCAGGTATTTGAGGGTCGTACCAGCATATGGGCCTGCCTGCTGGACCAAGGGTTGAACCACCTGTTGCCAGTACCTTTCAAAGGCATCCCTATCCAATACATCCAGTGCATATCCAGCCCAGCCATCGCTATGCGTAGAGACGCGGCATATATCCGCAAGCGTGTAACCGATCCTCAGGACCTGCCATTGTCCCTCGGGTACATCCCAGGTAAGTGTCCCATCAGGACCAAGGCCTGATGATATGTCCACCACATCGGTTGTGTTTGCATCCTGTTCGCCAGGTATGGAAGGTTCTTCATCGAACAAGACCTGGATGGTAGGCGGGGCGGAGTTGGCCAGGAACCAGCCATCTGGGCCAGGGAAACTAGGCCTTGCGCGAAGGGCCTTGACCTCTATGTTCTTTATGGGCTTGCGGTCCTTCGGCAGGTCCTGGCGGATTGGCCAGGCAAGGACGAAAAGATCGCGGTAGAATCCATCCTTTATTGGCGGTTCAGGCATGACTACCTTGACCTTGGCCGGCCCTTTCAATTGTACCTGCGACCACGTCAGCTTCTTGACCGCATCCTCAGGTCCGACCATGGGGCCGCCTATGTTCCAGCCGCTCATTATGTTCAGACCCATCTCCAGTCCGAGCCTGTTCGCCTCGGCCAGGGCATGTCTGAATAGGTCGCACCACTGAGGGGATGCAAATGTTGGGCCAGGAGGCACCTTCCTGTTTCCCCCCTGTTCTGAACCACCTGCATCCACGATCAAGGCACCCCCAAAGCCCTTCTCCTTCATTACCTCCAGGTCCCTGGTTATTGCCTCCTTGGTGACATTGCCGTTGAGCCACCACCAGAATGCCCGCAGCCTGGACTCGATGGGAGGATCTTGCCAGCCTTCCAGTAATGCGTCGGTCGAGCGGGCCTGGCAGGTGCTGCCCAGGCCTGTAGTAATGACCACGATCCCACAGACGATCGCCTTACTTATAGATCCGGACCAGCTCTGCACCATGCGGTGCGACCTCCATACCGAATCCATCGTCAAATACACCCAGCTCCTTCTGCCTCCAAAGGTCGCGTACATGGTGCGGACCTTCGATCCCGAGGTCGGACCACCTGACCTTCACAAAGCCCTTTGTCTGATCTGCCAGGTTGAATAGCCCGACGGCCTTTGATCCATCCGCCATGGGTTTTGCATAGACCTTTGTATTCGGATCACTCGCGATGCAGATCGCCTGCTTGCCGAGCTCGTCCTGGTTGACCGCAAGGACCTCATCGTTGGTGATGAGGTTCAGTGTAAACTCGTCTAGCCTCTCCAGGTCGCAGCCCAATAGCAATGGCGAGCATACCAGGCACCAGATGGTGAGATGCGTGTATTGTTCGTCCGGTGTAAGCCCTGTAGGTTTAGGGGGCCTTCCTCCCCAGCCACCGACCACACCTATGACCAGCATGTCCGGGTCGTTCCAATGGCCTGGGCTCTGGTATGGCGCCCACTTGTCCAGGCCGAATCCCTTGCTGCTCATGGATCTCCAGTTGTCGCGTATGTCGCCGCTGGTCCGCCACGAATTGGCGATCTTGCAGATCTGGGGGATGTTTGCGAAGGGCATGCTGTTGGAAAGGCTCAGGATGATGTCCCTACCGGATTGACGCAAGGCGTTGTACATCTCCAGTGTCTCTGGCAGTTCATTCGGGTTCCAGTCGTATTTCAGATAGTCTATACCCCAATCTGCCCACTGCCTAGCGTCGTTGTTGGCAAAGGAATACCTACCTATCGCCCAAGGTAGGATCTTGCGGTTTACCTGCTTCGGGCCCGTGGGTTTCTCCCACCTGCCATCTGGGTTCTCAGCACTGCCGCCGCAGTACCCTGCGTATGATGTCACCCATGGGGTAGAGTATATCCCTACCTTCAGGCCCATGGCATGTATCTGGTCGCAGAGGGCCTTCATGTCTGGGAACTTCTGGTTGCCCTGGATGGCATTGTAAGGGCCGCCCCGCTGGCCCTGCCATGCATCGTCGATGTTTATGTATGTCCAGCCATGATCTATCAGGCCTGTGCTGACCATGGCCCTTGCGGCGCGGAGGACCTTGTCTGCATCGACATTTGGTCCCCAGCAGTTCCAGCTATTCCAGCCCATGGCAGGTGTGAGGGCTATCGTCTCGCCAACGACGATCTTGAATCGCCTAGTGCTGGTGCCGATTGCATTGCTGGCCCGCAGTGTCAGGATGTACTGGCCAGGTTGCTTTAGGGTGCCTGTGATCTGCCCTGTGTTTGGGTCCAAGCTGAGGCCTTCTGGCAGTCCATCAGCGGCAAACCGCATGGGCCTGAGACCCGTTGCCGGTATGCGATAAAAGAATGGATGGCCTGGCCTGACGCCGAAGATCGCAGGTCCATTAATCCTGGGTGTATCAGGCGGCCTTGGTGTGCGTATGAGACCCTCCCATGCTGGACCTGCAGCCGTCTCTTTAGGGCCGAGTTCGACCTTTACCACATCGACCAATGGGGTCCTCTTAGATGCGGGCAGGTCGATGATGACCTGGCCATCCTGATACCCGTATCTCAGGTCTATTCCGTCACTGAGCAGTCTCACCAATACGGGCCTTGGCACCCCAGTCAAGGTCAGTCTGAGGTCCTCCGGAGGCAAGAGGTCCTTTTCATAAGCCCCGCCCTCCTTGAACCTAGGCAGGGCGAATAGGTACCTGGCCGAACCACCAGCCGTTGCAGGTACATCGGCCGACTCATTGGCTGGTAGGGGGGTCGTACCCTTCACGGATTCGCCGTTCTGCTGCATCCACTTGGCCAGTATCGCCATGTTCTTGTATATCTCGTCGCAGAACTGGCCGTCTGCCATAGGGCCTACGCCTAGCAGGTAATTGATCCCCAATGAACGGCACCGCACGAATTGGCCTATGACGAATCCAGGTGCCCTGAAGGGGATCTCCTGATGCGACCACGAGCTCGTCCATGTGTTGCAAAACTCTGCCCAACCCTTGACGGGCTTGTCCACTGGGAGGGTTCGCTCATACGTGACAAAGTCACCCTTTCCATGCAGCCTTGGGTTTATGACGATGCCAGGCTGCAGTTGCCTTATCCTTTCTATGCTGATCACATCCCTGGCGTTGGGTATGTTGGGCCTGCCATCGAACCAGATCAGGTCTATCTTGCCATATCTGGTCAACAGCTCCTCTATCTGGCCCCTGACCATTTCTGCATAGGCCTTGTGGTGGGCAGCCTGGGCCTCTGGATCAGGCCTGCTAGTCCTGACCTTCAGGTCTGCATCGAGGGAAGGGAGCTCCGGATTGAGCCTTGCCGCCCCGGAATACAGGAAGTTCATGTACTCCTTATCGAAGTACCAGTCTGGACCCGAGAAGTACAGCCCGACCTTCAGTCCATTCGTGCGGCAGGCATCTACGAATTCCTTGACAAGATCCCTGCCACCCATCCAATTCTTCGTGTTGAAGTTGCCATAGTTGCTAGGCCAGAGTGCAAAACCCTCATGGTGCTTGGCGGTCAGGACTGCGTACACAAAGCCTGCCTCCTTTGCCGCCTTCAGCCACTTGTTGGGGTCGTACTTGGTGGGGTTGAAGTCCCTTGCCATCTGCCAATATTGATTGGGTGTGATCTGTGGTGGCCTGCCATTGAGGTTCCAGTCCGCCTGCCTTACGATCCTTTCCCTCTCGTTTGGGTCTGTGATCCTATGTTTGGCAAGTGGCCTTCCTGGGATCATAGGCCATGAGATGTTCATGGCCTTGACAGAGCTTATCCCCCAGTGGATGAAAAGCCCCAGCCCTGCCTGGCCGAACCACTGGGCATCAGGATGTGCAGTGTGCCCGTCGATCTGGTTAACCTGAACGACGCCAATCTGGGCATGTTCCTCTGCTGTTTCTTGGCCCCTGGCTGAGGGCAGTGTACACACGATCGTGACTGCTGCTAGAAGGGCCTGTGCAATAGGTCTTATCATCGGTCCTCCTCCTCATTGGCGTACCAGTTCGAACGAACCCTTGAGCCTTATATCCTCGGATGAGCTGCCCACCATGACCGTAAAGGTACCTGGCTCCACTACCCATTGGGACGATCTATCCACGAGGGCGAGCTCACATGCATGCACCGTGAAAACGACCTTCTTTGTCTGATTAGGCCTCAGGCTGATCCTTGCAAATCCCCGCAGGACCTTGTCATATGTCACGACACTACTGACATCGTCGCGGACATACAGTTGCACCACCTCGTCGCCCTCCCTGGCCCCTGTGTTTGTCACATCCAGGCTTATGGTTATATCGCCATCGGTCTTCTGCCTGTTTGGGGTTATGACGAGGTTACTGTATGCGAATGTGGTGTAACTGAGCCCGTGCCCGAAGCAATAGAGCGGCCCATTTACCGTGGTGCGTTCGTCTGCCTGAGATGCAGGCTTGTACGGGAAGTTGAGCGGGATCTGGCCTACGGTCTTCGGGAATGTCACTGGCAACTTGCCGCCGGGGTTGATATCGCCGAACAGGGCCTCTGCCACGGCCTGACCGCAATACTCTCCAGGGGCCCATGCCTCCAGTATCGCAGGGATGTGTTTGTGTATCCAGTTTATCGTCAAGGCCCTGCCATTGAGCAGGACCACGACCGTGGGGGTACCTGTGGCATATATGGCCTTGGCCAGGTCTAGCTGATATCCCGGCAGGTCGAGGCTGGTCCTAGACTTGCTCTCACCTACAACGGATCTATCCTCGCCGAGAACGACTATGGCCACCTGGCAAGACCTAGCGGCCTCAGCGGCCTGCCTTATGGCCTGGCTGGTCTGGGGATCAGGTCCTTCGGGTAGGATCTCCGATTCTGGCCAGTTGCGGTCCTTTATATCGCAGCCCCTGACATAGACGATATTGGCGTCTGGCAAGATCGCCTTTATGCCCTGCAAGACCGTGATGATCTTGGCGTTGTAGGGCCCGTACCGGTCTTGGCATATATCATCGTTATCGGCATTCGGCCCTGCAACGAGGATGGACCTGAGGTGCTTTGACAATGGCAGGAGGTTGCCATCGTTCTTGAGCAGGACCAGGGACTTCCTGGCCGCCTCGAGTGCCACCTGTCTGTGCTCCTGGCAGTGCACTACCTGGTCGGCTCGGGCAGGATCGACGTAGGGCCTGTCGAATAGGCCGAGCGTAAACTTCACCCGGAGCACATCGGCGACCCGGCTATCGATAAGCTCCATGGGGATGACACCATCCCGTATCAATTCCCTCAACGGATTGATGAACACATCCGGCGGTGTGAAGGTCGTCCTAACATTCAGGCCTGCCTCAACGGTCTGTCTGACTGCATCCTTGTATGTGGCGGCAACACGGTGTTTGGTGAAAAGGAACTCGACCGCATCGCTGTCAGAGACCACATATCCCCTAAAGCCATATTGACTCCTCAGCCTCTCTGTCAGGAATTGATAGCTTCCAGTGATCGGGATCCCATCATAGTCATTGTAGGAGCTCATGGTGCCCATGGCCTTTGCCTCCATGAAGGCTGCCCGCCAAGGGGCCATGAATATCATCTCGACCTCTCGTGGCGATTCGTGTGGATCGGTCCTCGCTGCACCATCCCTGCCGCCTTTTGGTACACTGTAGATGCAATAGTGCTTGGGCGTCGAGGCCACACCCTCCGCCTGCAGGGCCCTTATCATCGCTACGCCCAGGCGGCTGGTCAGATAGGGATCCTCGCTGTATGCCTCTATGACCCTGCCCCACCTTGGATCCCTGGCAAGGTCCAGGATCGGGGCATATATGTTCGTGTAGCCAAGGACCCTGGCCTCCCTTCCTGTGACGCGGCCTATCTTGGCTATCAGGTTCGGATCCCAGCTTGAGGCCTGGCCCACCTGGGCTGGCATACATGTCGCGCCGACGCAGCACAGCCCCCTTATCCCCTCGTTGGTAAAATCCACAGGGATCCCAAGCCTGGTCTGCTCTACGAACCACCGCTGGACCACGTTGATGGCCTCCGCATGCCTGGCAGGGGAGGTATTGAACTCCATGCCATGGCCGTTTACGCCATTTAGGTGTTCGTCGATATTGGCAATACCATCCTTCCAGATCTGATCCTTCCACTGACCGGTGGGCTGTGGGTCCTTGAGGACCCTGTTGTAGCCGTATAGCGTGGCCATCTGACAGGTCTTTTCCTCTACGGTCATCCTGGCCAGGAGGTCCTTGATACGTTTCTCTATGTCCAGGTTCGGGTCCTCGTAGGGGTCCTTGATGCCATTCTTGTTCAGGTCTATCCATCCTTGATGGTAGATGGACCCTCCTTGAGCAAGTATCCCTGCTAACAGCAACGTGACGATCGATCCTGCCATGGCCTACTCCACTACAAACCAATCGAAGTCTGCATAGCCCATCTCATTGGGTCTTTCACTACCTAATGTAAATATCCCAACCTTTGCCCCTATCCACCTCCCTTTCCTTGCCACGAACGGATTGCCTATGGGTTGATAGCCCTTGCCGTCGGTACTGAAGCTGAAGGTGCAGACCGCATTCGGTCCTACATTCACCCTCAGGTACACCGTGTCTGTGGCAACCGGCCTCAGGTCGATCTGCTGTTCTGGACCGCCTCTATCTGCCTGCAGGCAGGTGGCCTGTCTGATGGATCTGCCATTAGGGTCGTTGCAGATCGCCACATACGCATAATCGCTTCCCATCACCAACAAACCTGCCATATCGCCTACGGCCATGGGTCTGAGGCTCAGCCTGGCAGTGGCCGTAAATGCCGGGGCAGGGAACTTCTGCAACAGGAGGTTCGGCACATCCCAAAGGTTGCGGCTTGCCTGAGGTCTCGGTACACAGTACAGCCTCAAGAAGCCCAGGCTCGTAGGCAATGCCCAGTTCGGCTGGGGGTTCGCATGCCACTGCCATTGAAGGCCTATCCGCGGCATATCGAACTGATCGGACTGTTGTGGTGTGCAGACCCCTTGTACCGGGACCTGCGGCCTTGCGTACCGCTCAACAGGCTCGCCGATGCCATCCCCATCCTGATCTATGCCTATGATCGGCCAGCCATCCTTCCATCGCATAGGTTGCAGGTGAACGACACGGCCGTATGGGCCCTTGTCCTGGAAGTGTATGAACCAATCCTGGCCTGAGGGTGTGTCCACCCATGCCCCCTGATGCGGTCCATTTACATCGGTCTTGCCCTGGTGCAGGATGACCCTGGATTCATACGGGCCATAAACCGACCTAGACCTTAAGGCCAACTGCCAACCAGTGCTGACGCCTCCAGCAGGTGCAAAGATATAGTAGAAGCCGTTCCTCTTGTAGAACTTAGGGCCTTCGACCGTCGGGTTCTCGTCGTGGCCATCGAATACTATGGCCCCGTCATCCAATACCCTGCTGGCGTCTGGGCTCATCCTGCTCACTATCAGGACGCTCTTGATCCCAGACCTGCTTGCCGCCATCGCGCTAACCAGATATGCCTTGCCATCGTCGTCCCAAAGCGGACATGGATCTATCCAGCCCTTGGCTGCCTTTACCAGTTGTGGCCTGGACCAAGGACCTTTCGGGTCCCTTGCCTTGACCACGTAGATCCCATAGTCCGGATCGGGATAGAAGATATAGAACCAGCCCTTGTGGTATCTGATTGCAGGTGCCCATACACCGCAGCCGTGTTGGCACCTGGCATACACATCCTCAGGTTCCAGCCTTTCAACGGCATGGCCGATGAGCCTCCAATTCACCAGGTCCCTGGAATGCAGTATCGGCAGACCCGGCACGCATTGAAAACTGGATGCGGTCATGTAGTAATCCTGGCCGACCCTGATCACATCGGGGTCAGAGTAATCTGCATGCAATATGGGGTTCTTGTAGGTCCCGTCCTGCTGATCCGCCACCCAGACCTTCGATATCCCGCTTGATTGATTTGCAGACAGCCATAGAACGGCCATTAGGATGGATGTACAGTTAATCGCAGCCATGACCCCAATGGTAACAAGACATGCCTTGTTGGCAAGGGATTGCCGAGGGCTAGACGTATCAAAGCAGATCCGGACCTGCTAGATGTCTATGCTCTGCATGCTGTTTACCAGTCTTGGCTGCGTAGAAGCCAAACTCATGTTCGGCAATTGTATGATCACCCGATTATTTCCAGGCCGGCTCGGCCTGTGGCTGAGAGGCTCAGGGAGCTTGAAGAGTTGCGGTTGCAGAAGCTTATCAGCGACGCCGAGTATGAAAAGAAAAGAAAAGACAGGAGATCTTGAAGGACCTTTGACTCGTTAGGGTTTGAGACTTACATATCAGCGGCTTTATGATAATCAAGCGACACAGAGGCAGAAACTTGCCCAGCTCAGTCGCCCATTCGTCAGAACTTTACTGGCAGCCGTAATCAAACCTTGGCACCCCAGTTGTTCGTTGCTTCATCCTACTATCATTTGCCATCGTGGTTGTCAAGCCCCATGGCCTAACTACGGCTTCTGGATCCAAGAGTCGATAAGTCAGCGCAAAGACAACCCGGCCTTAAAGACCGCCAACAACTGTGGAGCGATATTACGATCAGCAAGGGCACCCGGCCTGTTCCAGCCGTTCGGAGCGGCTGGAAAGGTAAGAAACCGCCGAATTCTATCGGCGGTGCTGGAGGCGATGACACCTGAGTTGAACCCCCCGTCTTTGTCTTGGTATAATCTAGTCTAGACAGGGACGACCTCCGGTCGAAATCTCAAGATCAGGCCGGCCGTCAGCCGTCTACCTGTCTTGACGACCGGGCTGGTGAAGGGCGGAGGATGCTTGCGTGAAAGCCTTGCCCCTGATTTGGCTGGGTTTATAGGAGCTTGTAGGTACAATGGTCGAAAGTTAAGTAATGAAGAAGGGAGAACCTCAATGGCACAAGGTAAGGACCTGGCCCCAGGTCAGATCATGATCGGCTCGCTATTCCCCGAGCCCATGCGCGTCGAGACCGTGGATACCACTGGGCCTAATGCCTGGGTGGTTGGTCTTGTTGGAACTCAATCCGATCGGTTCTGCAAGGTAACGCTCACCTCAGAGGACCTTAAGGACTTGGAGATACTGAAGGCAGGACGTACCTATGATGGCGACGGCCGGCTTCTTCGGCTGGGCCTTCAGGCGTATTCGCTTGGCATCGCCTGGGAGTTCGACCCTTACTTTGGCCTCTCCATCTCTCGCGTTGACCCGCTACCCCATCAGCTCGAGGCCGTCTACGACTACCTCCTCAAGCTCGCTCGGGTTCGGTTCCTCCTGGCCGACGACGCCGGGGCCGGCAAGACCATCATGGCCGGACTTCTCATCCGGGAACTGGAACTTCGTGGATTGGTTGAGCGGATTCTCATAGTCTGCCCGGCGAACCTTTCCTTTCAGTGGCAGCGCGAACTCAAGGAGAAGTTCGAGGAGAAGTTCCTGGTCCTCAAGGGGGGCGACATCCGCGACCAGTTCGGCGTCAACCAGTGGCTGGAGCAGAAGAAGGTCATCACGTCGCTGGACCTTGCCAAGCGGACCGAGATACTGCCGGGCTTGAGGCAAGTCCACTGGGACCTCGTCATTGTGGACGAGGCGCACCGCATGTCGGCGGCGGACGAGAGCCACAAGAGCCTGCGCTACAAGCTCGGCGAACTGCTGCGCGACACCACCGACCACATGTTGCTGCTCACCGCCACGCCGCACAAGGGCGACCCGGAAAACTTCTCTCTGTTCCTGCAATTGCTCGACCCGGACGCCTATGCGGACGTCCGATCCATTCGCGAGGCCATGGCGCGCCGTCGCGCGCCTTTCTACCTCCGCCGCACCAAGGAGGCCATGGTCTACTTCCCCGAGCGCATGCCAGACGGCACCTGGGTGGCGGAGAAGATTTTCACCAAGCGCTTTCCTCACACCGTGGAGTTCCAGATCGACGGCGCGGAATTCGATCTCTACAGGGAGATCACCCGATTCGTGAAGCGCCAGAGCGCCAAGGCCGCGGCCCAGGGCGAGGACCCCCGGGCCCGTGCGATCGGATTCCTGATGTCCCTCTACCAGCGCAGGCTTGCCTCCAGCACATACGCCATGCGCCACAGCCTCGAGAACCGTGCCCGCAGGCTCGAAGAAGGTCTGAAGAAGGCTCAGGAACTCGTCAAACTTGCCCCGCCCGACCTGCCCGATGCCGAAGAACTCGAGGAGATGGAGGAGAACGAGCGCGAGCGTCTGGAGAAGATTCTCGAGGCCATCACCCTGGCAGAGAACGCCGAGCAGGTGCGCGAGGAGGTTGCCGAACTTCGGCAACTTGCCAAGCAAGCCCAGGCCGTCGAAGAGAGCGATAGCGAGGCCAAGTTGTCGAAGCTCAAGGCCCTGCTGCACGAAGAGGGTTTCTTTGCCGACCCCAACAAGCGCCTGCTGGTCTTCACGGAATTCAAGGACACGCTGGACTACCTCGTCGGGAAACTGAAAGGCTGGGGCTTTCGGGTCGGCTGCATCCACGGCAGTATGGAGTCCGGGTTGCGCGATGAGCCGGGCACTCGTCTCTATTCGGAGCAGCAATTCCGCGACGGCGCGATCCAGGTGCTCGTGGCCACGGAGGCCGCGGGCGAAGGCATCAACCTCCAGTGCTGCAACATCCTTTTCAACTACGACATCCCATGGAATCCGAACCGCCTCGAGCAGCGGATGGGCCGCATCCACCGATACGGCCAGCGCAGGGACTGCCTCATCTTCAACTTCGTCGCCACGAACACCATCGAGGGCCGCGTCCTCCAGCGGCTGCTGAAAAAGCTCCAGGAGATCCGCGACGCGCTCGACGACGACGCTGTGTTCAACGTCGTCGGCGAAATCCTGCCGGCAGCCCACGTGGAACGCATCCTTAGGGACTACTACGCCGGCAAACTGGGCGACGCCGATCTTGAGGAACGCCTGCTTGAGAACGTCGATGAGAGTCGTTTCCGCGCCATCTGCCAGAACGCCCTGGAAGGTCTGGCCTCCAAGAAGCTCAACCTCGAAATGCTCATCGAGCGCCGGGCACGGGCGCAGGAGCGCCGCGTCGTGCCGGAAACCATCGCCCGCTTCATCCGCGAGGCCGCTGGATACATCCCGCTGAAGCTCAAGGTCATCGAGACCATGCCTCACACCTTTGAGCCTGAGCGCACGCCGCCGGTCCTGCGACAGTACGAACGCTCGCATGACTGGCGATTGCCGCCCCTGGCGGCAAAGTACCACCGCTGCTCGACCGACCGCGATACCGCCGAGAAGAACAGCCTGGAATGGGTCACGCCAGGCCATCCGCTCTTCGAGGCCATCCGCAGGCACACCTGCGCCCTGGCCGCCGAGGCCTTCGGCAAGGGGGCCTGTTTCTACTCCCTTCAGCACGAAGAGCCGTCACGCATCGACTTCTACCGGGCACGGGTGGTGGACGGCCTGGGCCAGGTGGTACACGAGCGGCTGTTTGCCGTGGAGCTGAAGAGTCACCACAGAGGCGCAGAGGGCACAGAGAAGGGGAAAGAAACTGATTCTCCGTGCTCTCCGTGTCTCTGTGGTGAAACCATCCTTTCCAACCTGATGCCCTGTGATCCGCCGGCCAGCCTTCCCCCGGTTGCCTTCGAGCCGGAGGCTTCTGCGTGGCTGCATGAGAATGCCCTCCAGCCCTTCCTGGAAGAGACCCGCAAGGATCGCCTGGCCGAGGTCCAGCGGATCGCCGAGCACGTGGAACTGTCGCTGACCGAACTGCTTCAGCGGGCGGACGAAGAAATCGGCAAGGCCAGCCTGGACAAGGAAAAGGGCGTCCCCGGTGCGGACGGCCGCCTGGCCCAGGCCGAGAACCGCCATGCGGAACTGCTGGCCCGGCGCGAGCGCCGCCGCAAGGAACTCCAGCACCAGCGCGCGCTATCCCTTCAAGCCGTCGAGCGGATCGCCAGCGTCCTCGTCCTGCCGCACCCGGAACGTCAGTCGCCGGAAGTCAGGCGTTTGCAGCCCGATGCCGAGACCGAAGCAACGGCTATGCGGGTGGTCATGGAATACGAGAAGGCCCAGGGCCGGCAGGTGTACGACATTCACGAGAAGAACCTGGGCTATGATCTGACCAGCCTTGATCTGAACTCCGGTGAATTGCGGCTCATCGAGGTGAAAGGCCTGGCTGGCGCGGCGGGTACGGTCCTGCTCACGCCGAACGAACGCCGCGTAGCTGAGGACCGCCGCGACTGTTATTGGCTTTACATCGTTACCAACTGCGCGAGCGAGCCCAAGCTTCAGGAGCCCATCAAAGATCCGGCCCGATTCCCTTGGCACGAGGTGGTTGCCGTTCAGCACTACTGGCTGGAGGTGAACGCTCTGACCAAGCCGATGCAGGTAAGGGAAGATTCGCCTCCTTACTCACCACAGAGGCACAGAGAACATAGAGATGGAACTAAATAGGATAACAGAAAGGGTCATCGGGGCGGCGATAGAGGTTCACCGTGCGCTCGGGCCGGGGCTGTTGGAGTCGGCCTACGAGGAGTGTCTGTGCCGCGAACTGTCGCTGCGGGAAATCCCCTTTGAACGACAACGGCCGCTGCCGGTGGAGTACAAAGGGGCGAAACTAGATTGCGGATATCGGCTGGATCTGCTGGTTGCGGGTGCGGTGGTCGTCGAGATCAAGGCATGCGAAGCCATTCAACCCATCCATGAAGCCCAACTGCTTACCTATCTGAAACTGGGCGGGTGGAAGCTCGGCCTGCTTATTAATTTCAACGTCCCGGTTCTGAAGGACGGCATCCGAAGGAGGATTCTATGACTTCTCTGTGCCCTCTGTGTCTCTGTGGTGAAATGAGGTTCGCATGATCCCCAAAGAATGCAAACGCCTGGCCGAGGTGGACTTCCCCATCGCCGAAGTCTCCAAACACGCGGCCCGGGAGAAGTCCATCCGGCACGGGCACCCCTCGACGCTGCATCTGTGGTGGGCCCGGCGACCGCTGGCCTCCTGCCGGGCGGTATTGCTGGGGCTCCTTTGGCCGGACCCGTGCGATCCGCTATGTCCGGCCGAGTTCAAAACCAAGGCCCGCGAGGAGATGGCCAAAGTGCGGGGCAGGGTCGGTTCGACCGACCATGACCTGCGTCAGGCCCTGCTCCGTTTCATCGCCGACTTCGCCAACTGGGATCTGGCCTCAAACCCAATCTATCTCGATGTGGCGCGTGAGCTGGTGAAAACCGCCTATCCGGATGAGCCGCCGCTGGTGGTCGATCCCTTTGCGGGCGGCGGCTCGATTCCACTCGAAGCGCTGCGCGTGGGTTGCGAAGCCTTCGCCAGCGACCTCAACCCCGTCGCGTGCCTGATCCTCAAGGTGATGCTCGAGGACATTCCCCGATGGGGAAGGGAAAAGGTAAAAGTAAAAAGTAAAAAAGGGGAAATAGAGGCAGATGGATTGGCTGAGGCGTTGAGGTTTGTCGGGAAAGAAATCAAGGAAGAGGCAGAGAAGGAACTTGCCGACCTCTACCCCAAGGACCCCGACGGCGCCACGCCCATCGCGTATTTGTGGGCCCGGACCGTCCGATGCGAGTCACCCAACTGCGGCGCGGAGATCCCGCTGGTGCGGTCGTTCTGGTTGTGCAAGAAGGCCAACCGCAAGCGGGCACTGCGGTATCAAGTAATAAGGGAAAAGGAAAAAGGCAAAAGTCCAGAAGTCGAGTTCGAGGTGTTCGTGCCCAAGACCGAGAAGGAGGTGGCCGCCGGCACGGTGACGCGGGCAAAGGCCAAGTGCCTCGTCTGCGGCAAGGTGCTGCCGCCTGAGCGGGTGCGGGCGCAGCTTGCGGCCCAGCGCGGCGGCGCGGACGTGATCTTCGACGCGAAGGGCCGGCGCACCGGGGGCGCGCGGCTCTTGGCTGTGGTGACGCTACGCCCCGGCGAGCAAGGTCGGCACTACCGGCTGCCCACCGAGCGCGACTACGAGGCCGTCTGGAAGGCGCAGAAGAGGCTCAAGGTGATTCTCGACGAGTGGGAGGAAGATGAAGGAAAAAGGAAAAAGGAAGAAGGAAAAAGCGCGGAGCACCTTCACATCCGTGACACCGGAAATTTTTTGCCTTTTAACTTTTCACTTTTGCCTTCTTTGCCTCCCCTCTGCCCGGTGCCGGATGAGCCCCTGCCGCCGATCGGAACGCTGGGCTTTCGCGTACAGCGGTACGGCATGCTCCAATGGGGCGACCTCTTCACCGCGCGGCAAAAGGTGGCACTGGTGACGCTCGTGGAGAAGGCAAAGGGAAAAAGGCAAAAGGAAAAAGGAGATGAGGACAGCTTTGGCGAGGCGGTGCGCGCGGCGATGGCGGTGGTGGTGAATCGTTGCGCGGACAAGTGGGCATCGCTCGTCGTGTGGAACATCGTGGGCGAAAAAACGGAACACGTTTTTGGGCGGCAAGCGTTGCCGATCGTCTGGGACTACTGCGAGGCAAACCCATTCACTGACGCAACTGGGGGCTATGACGGTGCGCTCGAGTGGGTCGCAAAGGTCACCGAGGCTTGGCCTGGTTCGCACACCGGCCAAGTTCAGCAGGCGGACGCGACCGAGCACCCGCTGCCCGACGAGACGGCGCAGGTCTGGTTCACTGATCCGCCGTACTACGATGCCGTTCCCTACGCCGACCTTTCGGACTTCTTCCTCGTCTGGCTCAAGCGGGCGCTGCCGGGGCATCCACTGCTGCGCGATCCCTTTGATCCGGCGAACCCGCTCACGCCCAAGACACGGGAGGCGGTGCAGAACGAGCGCTCGGAAACCGAGGACGGCCGGTCCAAGGACAAAGACTTCTACGAAGAGGCTATGGCCAAGGCCTTTGCCGAGGGCCGGCGCGTGCTGCGAGAGGACGGCGTGGGTGCCGTCGTCTTCGCGCACAAAACGACCGAAGGCTGGGAAGCGCTGCTCTCCGGCTTGATCCGCGGCGGCTGGACCATCACCGGCTCCTGGCCCATCGCCACCGAGATGGCCTCGCGCCTGCGCGCCCGCGAATCCGCGGCGCTCGCCACGAGTGTGCACCTCGTCTGCCGTCCGCGACCCGAGGATGCGCCGGTGGGCGACTGGGGCGAAGTCCTGCGCGAACTGCCCAAGCGCGTCGGGGATTGGATGGAGCGGCTTCAGGGCGAGGGCATCCGCGGTGCGGACTTGGTCTTCGCATGTATTGGCCCGGCCCTCGAAATCTTCAGCCGTTACTCCAAGGTCGAGACCGCCGAAGGGTGCGAGGTCACGCTTGCCGAGTATCTGGAGAAGGTCTGGGAGGTGGTGGGTCGCACAGCGCTCGAACAAGTTCTCGGCACAGCCGAAGCCAAGGCCCGCAACGGCGCAGCCGGGGCAATAGAAGAGGATGCGCGCCTGACGGCCCTTTTCCTCTGGACGCTTCAGGCCACCAATGGGAATGGAGAAGGTAAAAGTGAAAAGGAAAAAGGTAAAACGGAGGAACTCGAGGGAGAGGCTGAGGATGATGTAGATGAGGAGGAAGAAGAAACCCCGAAGGGGAAGACAAAGGGATATAGCTTGGTCTTCGACGTGGTGCGGCGGTTTGCCCAGCCCCTCGGAATCGACCTTCCCAAGTGGGAGGGCCGCATCATCGAGACCAGGAAGGGCGTCGTGCGGCTTTTGTCCGTGTCCGAGCGGGCCAGGCAGCTTTTCGGCGAAGACGGAGCGGACGCCGTGGCCGACTGGATCATGGAGGACCCGCAGAAGAGCCTCCAGCCGGTGCTCTTCCCGGAAATGGAGGATGCACCACAGAGACACAGAGGACGCAGAGGGAAAAAGAAGGTAGTTTTCGGCGAAGATTCTCTTGGCTCTCTGAGTCTCAGTGGTGAATCCGGCCCGACCACGCTCGATCGCGTTCATGCGGCCATGTTGCTCCAGGCGGGCGGACAGGCCAATGCCCTGCGGGAACTTATCAAGGCCGAGCAGCAGCGCGGGCCGGATTTTCTTCGCCTGGCCAACGCCCTATCCGCGTTGTATCCTACTGGTAGTGAAGAAAAGCGTTTGCTAGATGCCATGCTTCTGGCGGTGCCGAGATAAGGAAAAAGGTATAAGGAAAAAGGTAAAAGGAAAAAGGTAAAAAGGGACGGAATGGAAACCGAAAAACCACGAGACATCAAAGAGCGAACGTTCAAGTTCGCACTGGAGATTATTCGTCTGTGCAGATGGCTCGACGATAGTCCTGGGGTGAGAAAGTCTCTGGGCAAGCAACTGCTGCGATCAGGAACGTCCATTGGGGCCAATGTGGAAGAGGCTCAAGCGGGCCAAAGCAAGGCGGATTTCACAAGTAAGTATGCCATTGCTTTGAAGGAGGCCCGTGAGACGGTGTATTGGCTCCGCTTGCTTAAAGAATCCGGTCTATCGAATGACGGTTCGATTGACACGCTCACACAGGAAGCGGACGATCTATCTCGCATCATCGGTTCAATCATCGTAAAGACAAAGAGAGGCAACCACAATGTATAGCCATTTCTTTTGCCTTTTGTCTTTTTACTTTTGCCTTTTCACTTTTCACTTTTTACTTTCCACTTTTGCCTTTTCACTTTCACCCGGAGGTTGACATGGTACCATGGTACAAGATCGCCACGCCGCGAAAGGAAGTACGGGAAGGCCGCTCGTTCAACCCGGACGAGTTCGCCATTGCCCTCGATCAGGTCGTTGCCGGCACGGCCCCCGAGGACTACCGCGACCCGAAGCAGTTCTTTGCCCGCACCTGTTGGACGCGGGCGCTGCGGGAACACACCGGCATGGTCCTCCGCAGGCTTTCGGGCCAAACCGGCAACACCGCGCCGGTGCTGACGCTCATCACCCAGTTTGGCGGTGGTAAGACCCACACGCTGACGGCCCTGTACCACCTCGCCACCAGCGGCGAGAAGGCGGCTCAGTACAGCGGCGTGCGGGAACTGCTCAACGCGGCAGAACTCTCGTCGGTTCCCAAGGCGCGTGTGGGCGTGTTCGTGGGGAACGCCTGGGACCCACAGGAAGGGCGGGAGACGCCGTGGATCGACCTTGCCCGCCAGCTTGCCGGAGATGCGGGCGTGGAAGCGCTCGGTCCCGCCGTGAAGACGACCCCACCGGGCACGGAGGCCATCACCCGCGTCTTCCGAGCGGCGAACGCCCCGGTGCTACTGCTCTTCGATGAGGTGCTCAATTTCCTTAACCGGCATCGCGGCATGGCGGAGTCGTTCCATGCCTTCATCCAGAATCTGACGGTGGCTACGACGGGAGTAACGCACGGCACAGCGGTGATCAGCCTCCCGCGCAGCCAGGTCGAGATGACCGACTGGGATATGCAATGGCAGGACAAGATCACCAAGGTCGTCCGGCGCGTTGCCAAAGACTTGATCGCCAACGATGAGACGGAGATCAGCGAGGTGGTACGGCGCCGGCTCTTCGAGGACCTGGGAAACGAGCGCACAAGGAGGAACGTTGCCAAGGCCTTTGCTGATTGGTACTTCGAACGGCGGGCACAACTGCCTCCCCAATGGACGGCGGTGGACAGCGCAACAAGCGAGGCCAAGGCCAGAGAGTACCTGCGCAGCCGGTTCGAGGCGTGCTACCCATTCCACCCGGCCACGCTTTCGGTGTTCCAGCGGAAGTGGCAGGCGCTCCCGCAGTACCAGCAAACACGCGGCACCCTGGCCATGCTGGCCCAGTGGATCGCCTGGGCATACCGCGAGGGATTCTCGACCGCCCGCAGGGAACCATTGATTACCCTGGGTTCGGCTCCCCTGCACGACATGGGATTCCGAAGCACAGTCATCGGCCAACTGGGCGAATCGCGGCTTGTGGCCGCAATCGACGCCGACATCTCCGGCGAACACTCGCATGCACGTGCGCTCGATGCGGACACCAAAGGCGCGCTAAAGGACATTCATCGCCGGGTGGGGACAGCGATCCTCTTCGAGTCCTCCGGTGGTCAAACGGATAAGGTTGCGCACCTACCGGAACTACGCTTTGCCATCGGCGAGCCGGAGGTGGATACGACCTCGGTGGACAATGCCGCCTTCGCCCTCGAGGATAAGTCCTATTTTATCCGCAAGGTCGGCTCGGACGGCTTTAAGATCAGTCACCAGCCTACGATGAAGAAGGTGGTCAGCGACCGCCGCGCCTCGCTGGATGAAGAGAACGAGATCAAGCCAGCCATGCGCCACCTTGTTGAGCTCGAGTTTCGCCGTGGGGCAAGCGTCCCGGTAATACCGTTCCCGAGCGATAGCACCGACGTGCCGGATACGCCGAGGCTCACGCTTGTTCTGGTCGACCCGGAGGCCGAATGGACCGGCAGCGGCCCATTGCGGGAGCAAATCGCCGCATGGACCAGCCAGCGGGGCAAGTCGCCCAGGCTCTACCCGGCATCGCTGGTGTGGTGCATCAAGAAGCCGGGCCGGGAGCTTCGAGAGAAGGTGGAACTCATGCTCGCCTGGAAGCGGGTGGCTCGGGAGGTCGCGGACGGCACGCTCGGTGGTGACTTCGACCCAAAAGAAAAAGCCGACATCAATGCCAAGGTCAAAGTGTCAGAAGAGGCTGCCAAGGATGAAGTGTGGGGTGGCTACCGGTTTGCAGTGATCGCCGACCACGGGGAAGCGAACGGGCTCAAGACCATAGACCTGGGGGCCGGCCATTCCTCCAGCAGCGAAACCCTCTGCGGGCGGGTTATTGCCGCGCTGAAATCGGCGGCGCTTTTGAACGAGTCCATCGGGGCGGGCTACCTCGAGCGGAATTGGCCACCCGCACTGAAGGAATCCGGGGCTTGGCCGCTGGCCAGCTTGCGCCAGAGTTTCCTCAACGGCTCGCTCACACGGCTGCTTGATCCCGAGACAACCCTTCGCCAAAAGATCGTCGAATTCGTCGAAAGAGGCGATTTCGGGCTTGCGTCGGGCCAGAAGCCGGATGGCACCTACGAACGGGTCTGGTTCGAAGAGCGCATCTCTCCGGATGAGGTCAACTTTGAGTCGGACGTCTTTTTGTTGACCAAGAGCAAAGTGAAGGCATTGAAGGCCCCACAAAAGCCAGTGCCTCCTGGCGGGGCTGGAGTAGTCCCGCCGCCTGTGGAGCCGCCCCCTATTCGTGGTCCTGTAGTGCCCCCACCAGGGCCCGTATCTCCTGTTGCCAAGCGAACGATCAGGATCTGCGGCGACGTACCAGGGGAGGTTTGGAACCGACTGGGAACAAAGATCCTGCCAAGACTGAAAGATTGTGAGGATCTTCGGATCGAGGTAGGTTTTTGCGTGAAGATCCGAACCGAGATGGCAGACAAGCTTAAGAAAGACCTGGAGCAGATCCTCGACGACCTCAGTCTATCTGGCAAGATGCAGATCCAGGCAGAGGATGACAGCGATTCATCGTGAAGGACCGGTCGGTGGATACGAGGTCTTCCAATCTTGACTATGCAGAGGCATAGAGGTATACCTCCGCTATCGGTGGATTCTTGAAGAAATCGTGCTCCGGCTGGTCTTTGGCCTATATGACCACCTGAAGATCGGCCACGGATGGTCACGATCCCTAGGCAAGATCGTTGGTTTGCACGCTGCGGAATCCATTCATGATATCGGGAAAGGAAACCTACCATGCCTGCGGCTATTGAGGTCAAGGGATTGACAAAGGATTTCCCAACTGGCAGGGGTCGCCCGCCTCTGCGCGCCGTGGATGGGATTGATTTCACCGTCCAGCAGGGCGAGGTCTTTGGCTTCCTCGGCCCGAACGGCGCCGGGAAGACCTCCACCATCCGCATGTTGACCGGCCTC
>Ga0078972_1000495_pt1 | contig 164192 bp, 147 predicted proteins | sample YelNatPaOPGAMG01_FD_67568 | JGI IMG/M metagenome (GOLD analysis project Ga0078972, IMG submission 67568) | Hot spring thermophilic microbial communities from Obsidian Pool, Yellowstone National Park, USA - OP-RAMG-01 (SPADES assembly) (version 2) | ecosystem: Environmental > Aquatic > Thermal...
AGAATGGCCTGAAAGAACATGCTGGGATGGCAGAGATAATGACTGCGACTGGCTATGGGATTGTGAAGACCCGGACTGCTCTGGTGACCCGAATTGCGGATGCATACCCACAGAATGGCCCGAAAGAACCTGCTGGGATGGCAGAGATAATGACTGCGATTGGATGATAGATTGTGAAGACCCGGACTGCTCTGGTGACCCGAATTGCGGATGCATCCCCACAGAAAGGCGCGAAAGAACATGCTGGGATGGCAGAGATAATGACTGCGATTGGATGATAGATTGTGAAGACCCGGATTGCTCTGGTGACCCTAACTGTGCTTGCATCCCTACAGAAAGACCTGAGCGAACATGCAACGACAGAAGGGATAATGACTGCGACTTGATGATTGACTGTGATGACCCGGATTGTTTTGATACTCCTTTCTGTGGCTGCGTTATAACAGAATGGCCTGAAAGAACATGTAATGATGGGAGGGATAATGATTGTGATGGCTTAAGGGATTGCTCTGATTCAGACTGTGCTGGTAACCCATTCTGTGTCGTAGGAAATGATACATGCGATACTTCTCGTTTAATTGACCTTTTTGGTTCGTATAGAGGAAGCACTTCTGGTTATCAAAATGATTACACAGGCTCGTGCGCAGGAGCAGGTCCCGATGCAGTCTTTTACGGTTACAATAATAGAACCAGGTGTATAGAAGTTGATACTCGAGGGACAGGATGGGATACTGTACTATATGTTCGAAGAGATTCATGTTTTGGACCAGAAATAGGTTGCGATGACGATGCTGGTGGAAATCTAACCTCTTATTTACGATTTGATAATCTCCAGCCAGGAACTTACTATATTTTCCTCGATGGCTGGTCACCATCTTCTTATGGAGATTATGTTCTCAATATTCGTGAATGCGGAGCAAGGGAAATCTGCAATAACTCAAGAGATGATGATCGTGATGGACTTATAGATTGTAGTGACCCTGATTGTTTTGGTGACCCTGCCTGTGCCTGTATTCCAACCGAGAGATTCGAAAGAACCTGCAACGACGGTAGAGACAATGACTGCGATGGCAGAATAGATTGCCTTGACAGTGATTGTGCTTCGAGCCCCGCATGCACCTGTATCCCAACCGAAACACCTGAAAGAACCTGTAATGACAACAGGGATAATGATTGCGATGGTCGAACGGATTGTTCTGATAGCGACTGTGCTACAAGCCCTTCATGTGCAACATGCGTTCCAGAAATATGCACTGATGGAATTGATAATGACTGTGATAATAGAATCGACTGCATGGACCCGGATTGTTCTGGGCACCCGGCATGCTGTATTCCTGTTCCAGAAATATGCGACAACCACAGGGATGATGATTGTGATACTTTTGTGGATTGTGGAGACCCTGATTGCGTTATGAATCCAGCCTGCGGATGGTGTTTCCCTGAAGTTTGTTTCGGCAATTACGACGAAGACTGCGATGGGCTTGTGGATTGTTCAGACCCTGATTGTACAGGAACAACATGGTGTCCTGTATGCCAGCCAGAAATATGCACAAATGGAAGGGATGATGACTGCGATGGTTTAACCGATTGCTCTGACCCTGATTGTTCTTCTAATCCAGCATGTCAGACATGCGTTCCAGAAATTTGCACCAATGGAAGAGATGATGACTGCGACAGACTCATAGACTGCAATGATAGTGATTGTCTGACTAATCCTGCCTGCTGTGTTCCATCACCTGAAGTGTGCAATAATTCAAGGGATGATGATTGTGACAGTTATGTAGATTGCTCCGACCCTGATTGCCTGTTTAATCCTTCTTGCGGATTCTGTTTCCCAGAAATTTGCTGGGATAACTGGGACGATGATTGCGATGGACTTACCGATTGTGCCGACCCTGATTGTGCTCTCGATCCACACTGCATAGTTTGCATCCCTGAAGTCTGCAATGACGGGCGCGATAACGATTGCGACAGGCTCGTTGATTGCAATGACCCTGACTGTTCATCCAGTCCTTATTGCTGTATCCCATCACCTGAAGTCTGCAATGACGGACGGGATAACGACTGTGATAGGCTCGTTGATTGCAATGACCCTGATTGTTCGTCCAGCCCTTATTGCTGTGTTCCAACCCCTGAAGTCTGCAATGACGGGCGCGATAACGATTGCGACAGGCTTGTTGATTGCAATGACCCTGATTGTTCATCCAGCCCTTATTGCTGTGTTCCATCACCTGAAGTCTGCAATGACGGGAGGGATAACGATTGCGATAGAAGAGTTGATTGCGACGACCCTGATTGCCTCTCTAACCCCGTTTGCTGTATCCCATCCCCTGAGGTTTGCAACGATGGGCGAGATAATGACTGCGATGGGAAAACAGACTGCTCTGATACTGAATGCGTCACAAATCCAGTTTGTACTGGATGCAGACCTGAAGTCTGCTGGGACGGAATAGATAACGATTGTGATAATTTAATTGATTGCACAGATTCGGATTGTTTCACAAACCCTGCGTGTGAAGAGTGCGAACCTGAAATTTGCGATGATACAATAGACAACGATTGTGATGGATTGATAGATTGCAACGACACCTCAGATTGTGCTTCTGACCCGTATTGCATCAATCGTAACGACAACTGCACAGATGCAAGGGAAATTTCTTTCTTTGGTTCATATACCGGGACAACAAGGGGTTATACAAATGATTATTCTGGTTCATGTGGTGGTGGAGGTGCTCCCGATGCTGTATGGTATGGATACAATTCTACAACGAGATGTATACAAGTAGATACAATTGGTAGCAGTTATGATACAATAATTTATGTTAGAAGAGGTCGTTGTGTGGGTGGAACAGAAATCGGGTGTGATGACGATGGAGGCGGGTATCCTGCTTCACTGCTCAGATTCCCATCACTCCCACCTGGACTGTATTTCATTTTTGTTGACGGATGGTCAAATGCAAGTGGGGATTATGTTTTGAATGTCCGTGAATGTTCATCTGTTCCGGAAATATGCAATAACTGGGTTGATGATGACGGAGATGGTTTCATAGATTGTGATGACCCTGATTGCTATACTAATCCAAATTGTATTTGTCAGCCATACGAAACGAATTGTTACGATGGAGTAGATAATGATTGCGATGGCATGTACGATTGCGATGACTGGGATTGCTACGGAAGCCCGTACTGCTGCGCTCCGTATGAAACGAGTTGCAATGATGGTATAGATAATGACTGTGATGGCATGTACGATTGCGACGACATGGATTGTTATGGGAGCCCGGACTGCTGCGCTCCGTACGAAACGAGTTGCTCGGATGGCATAGATAATGATTGCGACGGAAGAACAGATTGCAGAGATTGGGATTGCTGGTTTAACCCGGATTGCTGGGTATGGCCGGGTTAATTGGTTAAAAATTAATTTAACCTTTGAGAATTTACTCGTATGGATTGGCTTCTTTAGGTTTTGCACCAGTTGCGTTCTGCTTGGATGATTCCCCTTCTTTTTTCGATTTTTGTGGTGCTAAATTCTTCTCAGTTTTAGTAACGGTGGTACTCTTTTTGGCTTCTTTTACATTGGTGGAATCGTCTTTTTTCCCCTCTTTAGACTCTTCGGCTGATTCTTTTGTCGAAATTTCTTCCTTTTCTGTGCCAGTCACATTTTCATTTCCCCTATCTCCTTCCTCTTGTGAAGGTGCAGCTTCATCTTTTTCTTCGTTCATCTTTTGAGGTGCGGGTTTTTCTTCTTTTGCCTTCTCTTCTTTTCCTCCCAATTCTTTCGAAAGGTCAACTTCTGTTCCTTTCTGATGCTTCGTTATCGCAGACATTTTTTTGGCTTTTTCTTCAAGTTCCCTTCCACTGCGATTTGAAATCTTCGCAAGTCCTACAGAAGTGATAACAAAAATTATTGCAGTAGTAGCAGTAAATTTTGCGAGGAATGTAGTTCCTCCACCCGCTCCAAAAAGTGTTTGACTCGACCCTCCGAAACCAGCTCCCAATCCTGCACTCCTGCCAGCCTGCAGGAGGATTGAGAGCATCATAACTATACACGCAAGCACATGAATTATTACAAGAAAAACATACAAAACCGACCAGAAAGCACTCATCTTTCACCTCTTTATTGAAGATTTACAGATAGGTAAAAATGTTTCTGCCTTTATCGAAGCCCCTCCGGAAAGGGTTCCATCAATATCCTTTTCCTGAATAAACTCAGTTATATTTGAAGGGGTAACACTGCCACCGTAAATTATTCTTGTTCGCTGGGCTGTATCCTCTCCAAATTTCTTCTTCAACCATTCCCTTATGAACCTGTGCATTTCCTGTGCATCCCCTGGTAATGCGTTTTTGCCCGTTCCTATTGCCCATACAGGTTCGTATGCAATTACAACCCCCATCATTTCCACACCTCCAAGACCTTCAAATGCTGATTCAAGTTGTTTTTCCACAACCTCGAAAGCTTTTCCCTTTTCTCTCTCCTCAATTTTTTCTCCAACACAAAGAATTGGTTTCAAATCTGATGAAACCGCAGAGCGAACCTTTTTATTAATCCATTCGTCATTTTCTCCAAACTTGTGCCTCCTTTCAGAGTGCCCTATTAAAACATAAGTGCAACCACTATCTTTTAACATAGCAGGAGATATTTCACCCGTAAAAGCCCCTTTCTCTTCCCAGTGCATATTCTGTCCCGCAATCTTCACATCGCTACCACTTAGCCAATCCTGAACCAGTGGAAGCCATATTGCCGGGGGTGCCACAATAATTTCTACACCCTGAAGTTGATAATTCAGATTTTTGACAGCATCTATAAGTTTTCTTGCTGAATCCCTCAGGAGATTCATTTTCCAGTTACCTGCAGCAATAGGAGTTCTTTTTATCTCACTCATGTATTAATATTTTCCTCCTTAAATTTCCAGTGCTTCTATCCCGGGAAGTTTCTTGCCTTCGAGAAACTCCAGGCTGGCCCCTCCTCCGGTTGAAACATGGCCAAACTTCCCTTTTAATCCTGCTTTCGAAACAGCACTCACACTATCCCCCCCTCCAACCACCGAATAGGCCAACGAACCTGCAATAGCCTTTGCAACTTCAATAGTTCCCTTATCGTATGGAGGTTTTTCAAATAAACCCATAGGACCGTTCCAGAAAATTGTTCCCGCATCTTTTATTTCTTTACTGAAAATCTCCAGACTCTTTGGACCAATATCGAGCACCATTTTCTCTTCCGGGATTTTTTCTACCGAAACAACCTCAAAGTTCGTATCATCAGGTGAAGATGCCACCACAACATCCACTGGCATTAAAAGTTTAACTCCAATCCTTACCGCCTCTTCCATTAAACTTCTGGCAATTGGCTCGCTTTGAGGCTCGTTTAGAGATTTTCCAACTTTCATTCCCCGACTGGCAATAAAGGTATTTGCCATAGCACCCCCCACAAGCATCACATCCACTTTTTTGAGTATATTTTCAAGTACTGCCACTTTATCCGAAATTTTTGCTCCCCCAAGGACAGCAATGAATGGCTTTTTTGTTTCTCCGAGGAGTTTCCCCAGGGAATCTATCTCCTTTTTCATCAAAAACCCTGCTCCTTTGATTTGCACGAATTTTGTTATGCCATGAGTCGAAGCATGCGCTCTGTGGGCAGTACCAAAGGCATCATTGATATAAACATCGCAAAGGGAAGCAAGTTTCTGGGCAAATTTAGGGTCATTTTTTTCTTCTTCCGGATGAAACCTCAAATTTTCAAGAAGAGCCACTCTTCCTGAATAAAGGTCTGAAACTACCTTTTTCACTCCATCACCAACACAGTCTTCTGCCATTACTATATCCGTGTTAAGTAGTTTTGCCAGTTCCAATCCAACCGGTTCAAGCGAATATTTTTTCTGAACTTCCCCCTTGGGACGACCCAAATGACTTGCCAGAATAACCCTGCATTTCGATTTGATGGCATATCTTATAGTTGGAAGCGCCTCTCTAATCCGGGTATTATCAACAACTTTCCCATTTTCGATTGGAACATTGAAATCAACACGAATAAAAACCCGTTTCGATTCTATATCAAGCTCGTCAATACATTTTATCATTCTTGTAATCCTTTCAATTATTTTAAGTCTCTTTAAAAGTTAAAAGCCCTTTTCGCAAATAAAATTGGCTACATCTACCATTCTTGATGCATAACCATACTCATTGTCATACCAGCCACAAACTTTCACATTTGTTCCTTCGATAACTTTTGTAAGTCCTGCATCTATGATGCATGAAAAGTCTGTTCTGTTAAAATCAATACTGACAACAGGGTCCTCAGTATAAGCCATAACCCCTTTCAATTCTTTTTCTGCTGCTTTTTTATAGGCCTCATTCAATATCTTTTCATCCACTTTCTTTTCCGTTTCAGCAGTTAGTTCGCAAATAGAAACATTTGCTACTGGTACTCTAATGGCTACACCATCTATTTTCCCCTTCAATTCAGGGAAAATAAGGGCTATTGCTTTTGCTGCACCTGTCGTGGTCGGAATCATCGAAAGACAGGCAGCCCTTGCCCTTCGAAAATCCTTGTGAGGTAAATCAAGGATTCTCTGGTCGTTTGTGTAAGCATGAATAGTTGTCATCTGCGCCGACTTAATACCTGCTGTTTCAAGCAAAACCTTTACCATTGGAGCAAGGCAGTTTGTTGTGCACGATGCGTTCGAAATAACATGATGTTTGTTAGGGTCGTATGTATTATGGTTGAGTCCGTAAACAAGGGTTTTGTCTTCTCCTTTTGCGGGAGCACTTATTAAAACCTTCTTTGCACCACTTTGAATGTGTTTTTCAGCCTTTTCCCTTTCGGTGAATGCTCCGGAACATTCCAGAACCAGACTCACACCAAGTTCCTTCCATGGTAGTTTAGCTGGATCCTTTTCACTCAAAACGGGTATCTCTTTTCCATTTACAATAAGAGAATTTCCCGACGCTTTAATATCCTGAGTTAAAGTCCCATGAACAGAATCATATTTCAAAAGATGAGCAAGCGTTTTTGCGTCTGTGATGTCATTTATTGCACATAATTCGAATTTCGCTCCCCTTTCGAGAATCCTCCTGTGAATGCATCTTCCAACTCTACCGTATCCATTTATTGCTACTTTTACTGACATGTTTATTTACCTCCTAAAATAAAAATTTTAAGTTTTTTTTACTTATATATCAATCAATATTTGAAATCAATAGAAAAATTTGCTTGCCACCCTTCATTTTTTTAATGAATCTCTGTTTCTGGCCGAACGGTCGTTGACAATTTTCACAAAATCCGTTGCCAATGTTCCATCCATCAGTCATTCCCGTCCCTGTTTTCACAGGGATAAACTCCGGCGGGAATCCAGAAAACAATAGATTCGTGCTTCCGCAGGAATGACACATTACCCATGCGGAGGCTGGGGCAATGGGTTCCTGCTGTAGTTTACCCCTGCGAAGGCAGGGGCAGGAACAGGGTTTTGAAGAGTGGGAAGAAAAATCCAAAGCAATTGCATAAACAATTCACATAAAATCTACTGGATCAATATCAACGGTTATTTTAGCGTTAGTTTTTATTAAGATTGAATTCTTTCTTCTCAATACTTCATCCACCGCTTCGCCAAGGATTTTTCTCGCCCCGGCTTTCAAAAGCACCTGATACCTGTACCGTTTACTTATTTTGCTTATAGGAGATGGAGCAGGACCCAGAACCTCCATCCTGTGCCCGGATTCCCTGCAAAGGTTTCTCGTAATTTCAGCAACTTTTTTTGCAGTTTCCATTGTTTTATCTTCAGTAGGTCCTTCCACCCTCAAAAGGGCAAGGTAAGAAAATGGAGGATAAAAGAGAGCCTTTCTATTCTTTATTTCCCATGAATAAAATACCCCATAGTTTTGTCTTGCCGCTGCTTCTATTGCAGGGTGGTCAGGAACGAATGTCTGAAGAATTACCTTACCCCTGAGTTTTCCCCTTCCTGCCCTGCCAGCAACCTGTGTTAAAACAGAAAATGTCCTTTCTGCAGCACGAAAATCGGGAAAGTTTAGTTCACTGTCTGCCCTTACCACTCCCACCAATGCTACTCGTGGTATGTCATGCCCTTTCGTAATCATCTGGGTTCCAACCAGAATGTCTGCTTTCCCTTCTCTGAGTTTTCTCAGTATAGGCTCCGATGCTGTTCCAGAAGCAACATCACTATCCATTCTAATAACCCCGGCTGAAGGAAAAAGTTTTTTTACAATTTCCTCTATCCTTTCCGTCCCTGGTCCTTTGATTTCGAGATTTCCCCTGCTACCACAATTCGGGCAAATCTGTGGCACCGGTTCGTTGAAACCGCAATGGTGGCATGCAAGTGTGGATGTAAAACGATGAAAGGTTAGAATCACACTGCAATCCGGACATTTAATCCCTTCACCGCAATTTTTGCACATACAAACAGGGGCATAACCTCTTCGATTTAAAAAAATCATAACCTGCCCGCCTCCTGCCAGTGTCTCTCCTATTGCTTTGTAAAGAGGCATTGAAATATAAGTTTGACCGAGTGGACCCATGAAATGCTTCCTCGAATCAATCACCTCAACTTCCGGCAAGGGGTTCGGAGAAACTCTCTCCGGAAGCTGCAATAGTTTATACTTCCCGTTCATGGCATTATAAAATGATTCCATAGAAGGAGTTGCACTGGAAAGAATTGCTACTGCACCCTCCTCTTTTGCTCTCAGGATTGCCATATCTCTTGCATTATACCTGAAACCCTCTTCCTGTTTGAGGGATGTGTCATGCTCCTCATCGACGACAAATACACCTAAATCAGGAGGGTTTGAAAAAAGGGCACTGCGTGCACCAACAACCACTCTTCTCTTTCCCTCTAATATTTCTTTCATCTGTTTTCTCTTGGTTTCCTCCGGTAAGGCACTGTGAATAACCGCCACTCCTTCTCCAATTCTCCTTTTGAATGTATCCACTAATTGAGGTGTAAGAGCAATTTCAGGAACAATTACAATGGATGACTTTCCCATCTCAAGTGCAGAGAGAATAGTTCTCAGATAAACTTCCGTCTTCCCGCTTCCAGTTACACCAAACAGGAGGAATGTCTGAAATTCCCCCTTCAAAAGGGCAGATTTAAGCAGAGAACATGCCCTCATTTGTGCTTCACTAAGTTGAACCTCCCCCGATGTTTCACCATCTTGTTTCTGGATACGATTACCTTCGAAGCAAAAACTGAAGGAAGGTTGAATTTCCTCAATCCTTATGAATCCCTTTGTTTTCAGAAAATTAATATCTTTTTTATCCAACTTCATTAATCTCGAAAGGGAACTTATAGTTATTCCTTCACTCCGTTCGAGTGCCTCGAGAATGCTCTTTTGCCTCTGGCTGAGAAGCTCCTGTCTTCCCTTCCATTCATTATCAGCGAGAAATATCGCCAGATGAGTGGAGCGCCTGCTCAATTTCTTAGGGTTAACTTCCTCAAGAAACCCTCTTTTGCACATCTCATCTAATTTTTCCATGTTAACAAGTGGTATGTATCTTTGAATTTGCCTTACAGTTTTGGGGGAATTCAGGGTGAGTTTTATTATTCCCCTTTCCATCTCTGAAAGTTTTCCTGTGCCCATAAGAGAGATTGCATTTTCGGTTGCACTTAAACGCTTTCTTCCCGAAATTTTTCCAAAAGCGGAAGAAGCAGTTTTAAGCACCATTCCTTCCGGACACCTGTAATAAGACGCTGCCTTCAGAAGAAATCCGAGCATTTTGGGCGTAAAGATTGGTGATTCATCTATAAACCCCTCAATTTTCTTCAGTTTGCTTCTTTGAAAAGTTAATTGCCTCCCGGCCTTACCCATATAAAATCCTATTTTGCGCTTCTTCCCCACAGGAACAATTGCTCGTGCTCCTATTATTGCTCTATGCTCAAAGTTTGCCGGTATCCAGTAAGAGAGCCGTTTGAAAACCGGCAGTTCAATAGCAAACTCTCCGACGAACCCTTCATTTTCTTTTAAATCTTCCATTACCAGTCAGCCTTTTCATTCAGGAAAATTTACCACACTTTTTTTAAAGGTAAAATAACACTTTTAATTCTTTACATAATAAAGGACATAGAAAAAAATAGTGGTGAATGTTTGAATTTTTGCATTTTTTAAACTTTGAAACATTCCTTTGTTTTTTAACCAAAATCGTTGCTATTTCAACTGAAAGATGATAGGCAAAACTGATAGTCTTAATTGCTTAAACTAAAAGGAGAATCTATATGTTTTTCTATCGCAGATATTCTGTTCTTTTAATTTTTATCACCTGTTTTTTACTTTCCTCCTGTGGTGGAGCAAAGAGGGAACTGGTATCTCCTAAAAAGACTCCGCAAAAACCAATACCCCTGTGGAGTGCTGTTACAGAAAATTCCACTTTAGGGTGTGAAGTCAAACTAACTGATTTACAGAAAATTTCTCTATTCGAACTCATCGGTCAGATGCTAAAAAAGGAGGTTTTTTCAAAATCGGAAGTTTCATACGATGAGATAGTGAAGGAAGTTGGATTCGACCTTTTTTCTGAAATTTCTGACATATTTATTACGGACATGATAATTGACAACCAGAAGAGATATGTTGTCCTTGGAAGATTCAAAAAAGAAACGGATTTGCTGGAAATCATCGCAAAGTTTATGCTTATGGCGATAGGTCGTCACGATATGGAAAAATTAAAGAAACATGAGATTTTCGGAAGAAAAGCAATCACCGCATTAGATGAAAGTGCCAGCATGGTTCAGGTGGATTCCCTGACCGTAGCCCTTATTGAAGGGGGAGAGAGGAATGCAAAGTACTGGCTTGACCAGACTTTCAAAATGAACCAGAAGCGAAATTATATCATAAACATCCTAAGTGAGCTTTCTAAGGATGAGATTCTTGGAGGAAGGCAGGCATCCATATCAGCCTATGCGGATTTAGGTTATAAGAAATTCTATTTACCAATAAAAGACGAATTCGACTGGGGTTACATGAAAGAGGTATCATTAATTCTTTCCACTGAGAAAGATGTTTTTGCTGTCATGGAAACGGAGTACAGAGATGAACAATCAGCACAAAAATTTGAAGAAGAAATCAGAGGCTTTTTCAATAACCCGCCTCCAATCCTTTCCATATTTTCAGAACAGCTTTCAAAAGTCAAAAAAAATCTTAAAGTAAAAGTAAATGGGAAAAAGGTAAGAACAGGTACTGTAATTCCCGAAGATGTTCTTGAAACTCTTTATGTGACTTTAAAAATGTTTTCTGATTCAAAGGGATTTGAAAATTTAAGCATTGAAAATCAATAAACGAAGTAACGGAGAAAAATATTATGGAAAAAATCGAATCATCTTTTTTTTTCTTCGACATAGAAACAATCTGTGATACGCAGGTTTTTAAAGACGACAGCAGGCAGAGTCAGCAGGGTCAAAAGACATTTCCCCCACTCTACGCTCACAAAATTGTAACAATCGGAGCGATGCTTTTAGACCAGCAATTCCTCTTTAAAAAAATTGGTATCTTGGGAGATGGAAAAGAAGAAGATTCGATTTTGAGAGAATTTAATAAATTCGTTTCTGACAAAAAGCCAATTATGGTTTCTTTCAATGGCAGACGATTCGACCTTCCTGTTATAATGCTTCGTTCGTTAAAATATGGTATTGACATGAGATGGTATCTTACCTATCAGGATTACACAAAACGCTATCCTGACAGCACCAAGGGGTTTCCTTCCCTGAAACATTACGATTTATGTGATATTCTCTCCATGCAGAGTTCTGCCCCCTTCCCGAGCCTCGATGGGGTGTCAATGCTCCTTGGACTTGGTGGAAAGAGAGGAATGGATGGAAGCAAAGTTCAGGAGGAATACGAAAAAGGAAATTTAACTGCAATACAGGGGTATTGTCTTGCAGATGTTGTAATGACTGCATGTGTGTTTTTAAGATATATGTTAATTTCAGGAGGTATTAATCCTGAGCGATATAACGACAGCCTCGATTCATGTATCAAAGGAATCTCTCAGGATGAGAGGATAAAGGGATTCATTTCATTAGAAGAAATCGAATCATTAAAAATTACCCTGTAGCGAGTTATTAATTATCCTGCCATAATATGTCATTCTTACGGTAAAATTATTGAACAACTCAATCTACCGCCCCCTGCTTTGTATGATACATCTTCGTCAACTAATCCATCACAATCATTGTCAAGACCATCGGGTGTATCATCAACATTTGAATAAGTGGGTGGATAGATACATTTCCATGTTCCATCAGGCTGGCATTCTAAATAAGCTTCGCGGCAAACACCTTCGTCAAGGCATTCGGGCATTTCCTCTAAATTGCATGAAGGACAAATTTTATCTTCATCCACCAATCCATCGCAATCGTCATCCTTTCCATTACAGTTATCGTCAGAAGCACTCAACGGTTCAAGTGGAGTGCAGCTATATTCTCCATTTTCACACTTCCCCTGATTCAGGCATTCACCTTGACCGCACCAGCCTGCAATAAAATCGTCATCCACAATTCCGTCGCAATCATTATCAACACCATCGCACGAATCATCCACCAGGCTAAATCCATCAGGATAAGGACAAACCCATTCACTCCCCTCACATTTCAGCGTTGTACCTTCACATAGCCCTTCGTTTTTACATTCAATTATATTGAGAAGGTCACATCCTTCCCATCGAAGATGAAGGGAATAATTTCCGGTTTCAGCACCCCATCCCGACATGGTTCCCCAGTGTTCAACTTTTACAAAGACTCTTCCCGAATAATTTGCATGCCACGAAATGGATGAATTTTTATTGTTATCTGAAATATCATCGTGCTCGGATATTTTTGTCCCATTTTCTCTATAAAGCCACATGTAGGTATCGAGATTCCCTTCTGTGTAAAATCTGTAGTCTACCCCTTCTATTACCATCGTCCAGGCAACATCCACATCGTCAATTGGAAATAAACTCCTTTCCTGATCCGGGCTGAGGGGACTTAATTCCTTTGCATCATCTCTTGTATTGTCCGGCTCGTAAATATCAGGAGAGCATACTAATTTCGAAAAAGAACAGAGCATCTCATCCCATCTGTAATCAGTCCATAATGCACCTTCTCCATCAACATATAATGGGTCGTATGAATATGGGGTAATAGCGATTGGAAAATAGATTGATATGCCTTTTGCTCTTGATGTCCAGCCTCTCGCAGCATTTTCAATTACTGCGTTTTCCACTTTTTGCATCACATTTTGTGAAGCATCCCTCAAAGACTGAGGTAAAGTATTTTGCCCGGAAAGTCTGCCTGCAATGTCGTAAAGGTCTGCGTAGTCACCATCGCCAAACCTGAGGACGGAATCAGTAGCACTCAAAATTGTGGATTCCATTGAAGGAAGAACATTGATTACCTCTTCTGCAAGCATATCTATTGCACCTGACAACTCACTCATTTTTGAAAAGTCAACACATGATAGGGTTGCTCCTACAGATTCTATTGAATCCCTTACCACCTGACTGCAAAACTCATCAGGTGTAACCAGTGGATTTTCTTCAACAGTGCGAAGGAATGCTGTGTAATCATATCCTTCACCGTTTTCCGTTTCCTCGGATTGAACTGCAAAATCAGCAAAATCCGACAGAATTAAATCCACTTCCCACATCCCGAGTAGACATGCATCCATCCCTATTATGTCTATTTTCCTGCCAAGAAAACTCGTTATGGTTGTTAACGCTCTATGAAGGTCTCCTCTTGCAACACTTATTTCAGAACCACTCGTTGCATCAATGCTAAGTGATTTGATAGGATTTTTCTTTCCACCTTCTGCTCCTTTCCATCCATCCCCATGGTCCCACAACACTAAAAAATAATGTTCCGCTGGATAATTTTCTATTCCCCAGAGCACAAAATCTGATAGAGTAGAAGCATCGCCCATATCGAGTTCCTGCGTTCCACTTTCCGGCCATACCTTCGTGGACACAAAATCAGGGTTTGACCCATCCGCATCTTTTTCTATATAGTACCTTCGTGTGTCACTGAAAGGAGGGGAGCCGAAAAATCTCCCAGGTAAATCAATCTGAACAACTACATTTACATAATCGTTCGAACCAATGACTTCTAATTCATTAAAATCGTTTAGAGCAGCTTCCCATAAATCGTTATCTCCATTAAGGAAAATAAAGATAGACCACTGCTTCTGTGCAAAAGCATTAAACGAAAAAAGGAACAGAAATGTTGTAGTATAAAAAACACCGGTAATAATTTTAAAATTGTTTGTCATGATATTTCCATCCCAATGAAACCAGGCACCACGCCAGCCCTCATATCCTTCGTTCTTTTTGCACCTGGTTTATCTTCAATTAAATCAACCAAAAAGTACCTTTGTGATTTTCATTCCAAGACCGGGGTTCGAAACCTTCATTTTTCCAAACTGGAAAAGTTGCATTATTACTGTAAACTTGTTTTCGGCTGTCACCAACTTTACAAAATCTTCATTTGAAATTTCTACGGTGCAATCGGCATTATCAACGGAACCTTCCTTTACTGACGGAGGGGAATTTTTTAAATCTAAAATCCAGTTTCCACCACCATCCCCACCAATAATGAACTGAAAAATTGCACCAACTTCCGATGCCTGATCCGCTTTTTCAGCCATAAGTTTTTGAGCCTCTTTTTCAAAAAAATCTCTTGCAGTCATTTTTACCTCCTGTTTTCTTTATAAACTTAATTTCATTTGCAGGTTAATGCAACATCATTTTTTTTATTTCTTGCATCCTGCTTTTATTAACAACACACAACTGTGGTCGGGAGGTTGAAATATTTTTTCGCATTCAATTATCTTGCCACCTTTCAAAATTTTGTAGGCTAATATGTCCCATGTGTCATTCCCACCTCCATTTTTGCGAAGATAGAGCGTAGATTCTTGCTTACGCAGGAACAGGATTTTGAAGGGTGGCAAGATTTAGTTATATGTGGATTTTGTTTGATTTGTGTGATATAAACTTATGCGAATAAAAAGATGAAAACAAGAAAAAAATGAATGTAGAAGTACAAAAGGGTTGCAGTCTCATCGGAAACTTTCGCATCGAAGGAGACCTCATAATATCTGGAAAGGTATCAGGAGAAATAGAAGTAGAGGGTTGTCTTAAAGTTGAAAAGGATGGAATTGCAGAAGGGAAAATTAAAAGCAAAGGAGCAGTAATAGCAGGAAAGTTAAATGGAGAAATTCAAAGCTGCGAAGCAATAGAAATTGTCACGGGAGCAGTTATTAGCGGCAAAATTGTAGCGAAAGAGGTTTTTTTCACCACAGCCCGGACGGAGAAAAAAGACGAACAAATTAAAAAGGAGGAATATCCTGCCGAAGAAAAAAGGCAGGAAACTCTAAATTCTTTTAGAAGCTGCATTCCTTTAGTCACGGGAATGGCAGGAAAAGTTATCGTAAAACCCCGGAGTATTTTAAAGAGTGATAATGCAAAATAACAATCTTGAAATCTTAAATGCTAAAAAAAATCTCCTTAGTCTTTTGAAAGAGCGTGCTTTTAAAAAAGGGGATTTTATTTTAAGTTCCGGACGCAGAAGCAACTTTTTCATTGATTGTAAAAGGGTCATTCTTTCAGCCATTGGTCACGAATTAGTAGGACTTACTTTTCTTGAAACTCTAAAGGACTGGATGCCGATAAATGCTGTGGCAGCAGTCGCAGTAGGTGGTTGCCCCCTTGCAAGCGCAGTTAGCACAATATCGAGATTAAAACAGCCACCGGGAATCGATGCTATTTACATACGCAAGGAAAGAAAAGACCACGGCACAGGAAATATAATTGATGGCACAGAATTTCTGCAAAAAAAATCGAGAGTTGCAGTTCTTGAGGATGTTTTGACTACAGGTGCTTCTTTAAGATGGGCAATAGAAAAACTATTAGAAAAAGATTTCATTGTACCCGTTGCAATTGTTCTGGTAGATAGAGAGGAAGGAGGAAAAGAGACTCTCGAAGATTTAAACATTCCTATCGTTTCCATGTTTAAAAAAGGGGATTTTATCAATGAGTAGGTGCGTTCTTGCCCTGCTTACTTCTGCAATACTCTACTCATGTGGGGCCCCTTCGGTATCTCTTACAGAAACTCCTAACAATTACAGTTCCCAGGATTACGAAAGAATCTTTGAAATATGGACAAGACATGGTGAGGTTTATAACTTTGATACCCTCGAAAATTCCTTAAAAGTTTCAGCAACATTCATGTCATGGGAAATGAGACAGGTTTATGTAGCTCGCTACGGTTACGACTTTGGACTTGATGCTTTACAAATAGAGGAGATGCTCAAAAAAGAAAGGGAGGAATTTCAAAAAAAACTGGTTTTTATAGTTGCAGCCACCGCAACTGAAAGACAGTGGGCACAATTTCATAGAGCAGATAATCCATGGAGAATTACTCTAATAACGAGCAAAGGTGTAGAAGCTCTACCTTCAAAAATAGAAAGAATAAAAAAGCCTCCTGCAACTATGAAATCATACTTTCAGTACATGACCATTTACAGGGAGGTCTATCGTTTTTATTTTGACCCTGTATTACCTACAGGAGAAAAACTGCTGGACCCTGAAATTACATCCTTTTCGCTCGTTTTCGCTGGCTCCCTGGGTAGAGTAGAGCTCAAATGGAAAGTAATAAAATAGAAATGTTGTGGTAAGAAATTTACCATCGGGATTTTTCAATGATGTCCCTCATTCTGAGAGCATCATTATGCATATCTATATTTGTGAAGATGCAATACACTTCTTCGTATTTTTCACATATTGACAGAACCTCCTTAAGCGTATCTTCTTCGTACCTCGACCTGTATCCAGCCGGACCCGGAAGATGAAAGTATGCAGTTAATCCTTCCGGTAGCGGTTTGAAATTGAGTGGATTTACACAGGGAATTAAATCGAGACTTTCGCAAATTTTTATAACAGATTTTGGAGGCCAGTCTCCTAATGATTCCCAGATATATGTAAAATTACCCCGGTTATGGCTATTAAAAAACCTTTTCATCACTTCGATATGACTTCGAGAAGGGCCATATTCCGGAGGACTCTGAAAAATTATGCACTGTGCTTTTAATGAAGAAGCGAGTTTATGCGTTTCTTGAAGAGCTTTTCGATTTATTTCAGTAAGCTTAAACGAACCAAAAGTATCTTTCCCTTTCACTTTTGGAGGATTCTGGAATTTTAAATTTGGACTCGATGGGTCAGTTGTAATCAATGGTGAAGCCATGACGATAAATTCAAAACCTACCGGAGCCTCTGCCACCCATCTCAGCACAGTGCTTTCACCGGGAAACTGAACCTGCGTCTGTTGAATTTCCACCAGACGCCACAATTTGAAATACTTTGATGGAGGAATTGGAAAATCTATACAACCTATTTTTATCATGACAGAAAACGCATAATAAAACAAATGATTTTAAAAATCAACATTTTTTTGAATCAATTTTTAATCCTGCATAAAACATAAGCATTTAAGTTGACGGTTTCGACTCCGTCAATCACCACAACTACCCGAGCACAAAGGAAAAAGCCAGAAATCAATGTCTTCAAGTGTTATATCATTCTTCCAGTCCGAAGGTGGCACACTTATCTTCTTTTTTTCAGTTTGATAATCTTCTGCACTTACTTCTATTATACAATCTCCTGCAGGTATATCCGTCCATACAAAAGCTCCATTCTCAAAATCTCTTTCAAGTACTATTTCGGGAAAATTGAAACTTGTAAGTTTAAGATGAAATTTTACTACCGGAAGATATGTGCGGTCGTCTGTTACCCTGCCGGAAATTCCACCAGCAGGGATTAAAACGAACTCCTTCTCTCCATCCCATGCATCCACTATCTTTTTTAGAGTAAAATAAGAAGGATGGTCTATTTTTATTTTCCACTCTCCCGGAGCAAGAATGTTAAATGAAGCGTATCCATCTCTATCTGTAACAGAATTCCTCGAACCACCTTTACCCATTTGCCCATGTTCTACATAAAACATTGCTCCTGAAACTGGAAAGCCTCTACTATCAACAACTCGTGCTTCTACCATCTTTCCTTCCGGAGCAAGTTTTATTTCTATTAAGTCCGAAGGTGTAAATTTTCTCATGTCAATCTTTATTTTTTCCGGTTTAAAACCCGGAGCACTTGCATGTATGGTAGCAGTTGAATCAACACTCTTCACAAAAAAATCACCATTACGATGGACAGGTATTTCTAAAAAAAGTCCATATTTTTCAACTTCAATCCAGAGATGAACACCATCAAGGTAGTTTCCATTCATGTCCGTAATTCTTCCCGGTATCTCCTTCCCGGGATTCAAAACTACCTTCAGTTCATCTGATTTTTCATCAGAAGGAGAAAAACCTGTAATTTTTACAGGCTCGTAATCAGGGTGAAATACAACAATATCAATTACACTGCTACTGCGGACTTTTAGTGTAAAAGAACCGGACTCATCAGATGTTGCTGTTGGAGTTAACTCCATGGAATTGTCCGTTTCGTTCATACAAAAGCATTCATCATCTTCCTCCCTTTTCTTTGGTACAGATTCAGCTTTCCGGAAATTAACTGTGGTATTCAGGTTTTTTCTGAAATCAGGTAATTCCCCTTTTAAAATACCAAGATGACCTGAAGGAATTAACCTCGGGTCAACACTCCTGTCCTCTCTCAAAGAGGAAAAGGAGGGAGGAAGGTCAAAATCTAAATAATGCAACATACTGGAAAAATCTCTCTTTTTTTTACTTGATAAAATTGATGGAGTATATGAAACGGATGCCTGACTTATCGGATTTCCTTCGTTATCTGTAACTTTTCCGCTAATATCTACTAACTTTTCAAGTAGAATTTGTAAATCCGTACTGTTATTTGTTTTCCCTGCATTAACCCCATAGATTGTAACAGTTTCAAAACCTTGTTTTGATGCTTTAACCCTGTATACTGCAGGCGGAAGAGGACCAAGAGTAAAATATCCATCCTTAGAAGATAGTATGCATTGTACGGATGATATATAACCAGAGGTTGGAACTACCTTTATACATGCTTGCGAAAGTGGCTCTTCCTTTAAACCTCCAAGAATTCGACCCGATACGTAGATGCCTTCTACAAGAGTTAGATTTACCTTTAATGTTTCCCCTTCCTGTATATTAACTTCTTCAGGTTTTAAAGATATAAGATTTGAAAAACTCCCCTCAACAGTGTATTTCCCGGAAACAATTTTTTCAAAAACTGCGACGCCATTACTGTTAGTCGTAGAAAAAAGTTTTATATTTCCATCCAGAGATTTGATTTCGGTCTTTCCACCTTCAATTGCACTTCCATCTGTCCTCTTCAAATTTACCTCAAGTCTGGAAACAAAAGTGGGGATTTTCTTCTTTGTTAAATCATTTTTTCCCTTCTCAAATCTTTTTTGATTTTCAGATTTGCTATTTCCTGTAATGTAAAAAACTACTGGAACAACGATTAATACTGTAAGCACACACGAAATAACAAGGAATAATAACAATCTGCTTTTCGCATTCATTTAATCTAATCAATTTAAGTTAATTGTTTTTCCCTTTCAACTGAAAATCACTTCTTTTTGACACTCTTTTATCCTTTCCACATCCGTTTTCATTGCGAAGGCAGGAGCAAGGAACAAGGTTGACTTCCAAAAAAAAGCAGTGCGGGAATGAATTTTCATTTACGGGAGTGAACAAAATTTACCCGTGAGAGTTTACAATAATAATTGATTTCTATAAATTTTAAAATTAGCATGGTTCAAAATTTAAAAAATACAAAATTTTGTTTTTTTGTAGGGGCGTGATTTATCACGCCCAACTGTTTGAACCATGCCTAAAAATTCAATGATTTTCACAGAAAAATCGGGGATATTTTATGAAATAGCGATTTTATTATTGGTGATAATCTGCAAATGTGCTGGTTCCGAAAAAATTTTAAAATCTGATTTAAAGAATGTGGAAAAGCACATTTCCCGAAAAGATTGTGAAAATCTCTTTGAGGATTTCTCCAGAAATACAAGAGAAGCTATGGGAAAGGAAAAGTTCATTAGTCTTTGCAAGGAAATGAAAGGAGAAGTGGGTTCTTATATAGAGGAATTAAAAAATCTTTTTGACAGAAACTGGCAGAAAAGTATTGAAGGAAAGGATGAGAAAAATAGTATTAGTGTTACTTATCATGCGTCTGTTACTCTTAATAACGGTGATGTGATTGAATTTGTATTCGAAGATGGAAAATGGAAAATTGATTCTCCTCTACCTGATTTTTATCCAAATCTCACACCGAAAGAAACGATTGCCTCATTTATAAAAGCATTTAAAGCAAAAAGGTGGGATATACTTACGAAGTTTGTTCCATCCAATTATTCAACTGAAGATGATGCAAAACTACTTGAGAAAAAGTGGGGAGAAGGTGAAGGATGGGTAAAAATGAATAAACTCGTTATGATGATTGAGCAAAATAAAAATTTAAAAACTGAAACAGATGGGAGTAAAGCAACATTTAAATTTGCCCCTGGGCATAGTGTGGAAATGGTCAAGGAAGGAGGGGAATGGAAGATATTAATTATTCAATAAAAAAACTGGAGGGTAAATGATTAGCTATAAAGAAGCGGGAGTAGATATTGAAGCAGGAGATGAACTGGTAGAAAGAATAACTCAGAAGGCTAAAAACTTCTACAACAAAAATGTCATCTCTGGCATTGGAGGTTTTTCAGCACTGGTTCGCCTCCCGGAGGGTTTAAAGGAACCTGTGCTTGTTTCTGGAACTGATGGTGTAGGCACCAAATTAAAAATTGCCTTCGCTACAGGTATACATAATACTGTTGGAATAGACCTCGTTGCAATGTGTGTTAATGATGTTATAACAAGTGGCGCTCAGATGCTTTTTTTTCTTGATTATTTTGCAACCGGCAAACTCGATTTAGAGACAGCCCAGCAGGTCATCGAAGGGATTGTAGAAGGGTGCAAAATAGCAGGTTGCCCCCTCGTAGGTGGAGAAACAGCAGAGATGCCCGATATGTATGGTGAAGGGGAGTACGACCTTGCTGGTTTTGCAGTAGGGGTTGTTGAAAGAAGTAAAATTATAAATGGCGAAAATGTTAAATCAGGGGATGCAGTCATAGGATTTCCATCAAGCGGCCTCCATTCCAATGGTTTTACTCTTGTAAGAAGATTGCTGCTTGATAAACATAAAATACCTCTTGAATGTTTCATTCCTGATTTAGGATGTACCCTTGCTGAAGAACTTTTGAGACCCACAGTAATTTATACTTCTCATGTAAAAATACTTAAGGAAGCTGGCGGATTAAAGAGCATGGCACATATTACAGGTGGCGGTATCCCTGGAAATGCAGACCGTAATATCCCGCAGGATAAATCGATTCTTATTCACACTGAAAAATGGACAACACCACCAATTTTCAAATATATTCAAGAGCACGGGGTATCAAAAGAAGAGATGATGCAAACATTCAACATGGGGCTTGGGTTTATAGCAGTAGTAGAACCAGAAAGAATTTCTACTATAATGGAAAAATTAAATAAGGCAGGACTGGTTGCCTTCGAGATAGGTGAAATAGTTAGCCGTGAAAACCAAAAACAGGGGGTGATATTGCAACCGTGAATCAGAAGGAATTTTTCGATGTCATAACAGTTGGGACTACATTTCCACCTCTTGTTGCAAGTGCCCTTCTGGCAAGGAGAGGGCTTCGAGTCCTTGTCGTTGGAAGCGGAAGGACAGAATTATCCGGACATAATCTGATAGTAAATACCCTTTCGAGCAAACTTGTATCGAGAATACTCGAGGAACTTGGTGTGACTTACATAGTGAAAAGAAAAATGAAACGTCCCGAATCTCTTTATCAGGTAATTTTGCCAGATTTGAGAATTGATGTCTTCCGTGAAACGGAAAAGTTTCTCGAGGAAATGAAAAGAGAGTTCCCCAAAAATTTCAGGGATATTGAAAATCTCTACAACCTAATGCCACAAATCATGGAAGGGACTGAGAAAATCCTTGAGGGGGAACACCTGATTCCTCCGGAAGGAATTATAGAGAAGAAAAAGATGGAAATCCTCTTAAAATCGACCCCTTTCAGGGGACAAAAAGAAAATTCAGAGGCTATCGAAAAAGTTCTCGTAAACCCATCTTTTTCCCTTTTCTTAAAAGTTTCTGGAGGTGCAAATTCCTTTCTTGAACCCGATTACATAGACCCTTTCATGAGCTTATTCCTTCACTGGAGAAGATTTCGCAACTGCGCCGTTTGGGAAGGGGGGATGAATACCCTTGAAGAAATTTTCTATCAAAGAGTTGATGCTTACGGCGGAGAAGTGCGACTTTTGGATGTGCCTGAGGAAATATCTCTACGGGGTGAAAAGGTGATTTCATTGAGGATGGAGGGAAAAGAATCACTAATTGGGTGCGATTTTTTGCTGATGGGTCTGGAAAGTGAGTACTTCGAGCCTTTAATGAAAGACGAAAGAAAAATACTCGAAAAATGCGACCTCTCATCGGATAAACTTGTTCCAACAGGTCTCGTTGCCACAGCACAACTCCTCGTCAGCAAGGAAGTAATACCTGAGCCTATGAACTCAAATATCGTTGTGGTTTTTAATGAAAAGGCACCACTTCGAGAAGACAATTTCTTATGGGCAGAGGTGGATAGATTATGGAACAAAGAAAACGATAAAACCGCAAAAGTTTTCCTTCATTACATTCTAGACCGCAAGAACCTTTTTAATGATCCAGCTTATTCAAAAAGAGTCCTTGATTCGATAATAAAAAATCTAGAAATGGTTATGCCTTTTTTGAACAAATTTGTCATAGAATGCAAGGACCCTATAGAAAACATTCTCAGGTCAAATTTAATTCCAAATCCACTGCTCAGAATATCGAGATTCCTCCCCTCTGTTTATGAATACAGGGGAGAAGAGAATCTCCCTTTCCTTGGACTGGGATATGGCACAAGAATAAAAAATTTATTCAGGGTAAACTCTGAAGTCTGTCCATCCATTGGAGAGGATGGGCTCTGGAGTTCTGCACTTGGAGTAGCAAATCTTTTAACTTCTATGCGAAAAAGTAAAACAAAATTGAGAAGAAGAATTATGTTTTCTTGAGGAGAAAACAAATGGAAATAGATTTTGGAGAAATCATGAAATTTTCTCAGGGGGGGAAGGCAATGCCTGATTTGCTCAAAAATATCGAAGGCAGAGTTCGAGCAATACTAAAAAAATTGCAGGCAGGAGGAGAATTTACAGGATGGGTAAGGTTACCTTTTGATGAAGAAATTGCATCCAGGCTTAAATCATTCGTTTTCAGAATACCGAAAAAGATCGACCATTGTGTCGTTATGGGAATAGGAGGTTCCTCGCTCGGTCCCCTCGCATTATGCAGTGCTTCAGGAATTATGGAGAATTTTAGAAAAAAAGATGAATCTTCTTACAGAAAAATCTTTTTTCTTGATAACTCTGATTCTGATACCGTCGGAGGAATTTTTGATTCAATAGACTTTGAACGCACAATTTTTGTTGTCATTACAAAAAGCGGCTCCACGATAGAAACAATGGCACAATTTTTTATCGCATGGGAAATGGCAAAGGAAAAACTCGGGGAAAAGGCAAAGGAGCATTTTGTTTTTATCACCGACCCTCAAAAAGGGGAACTCAGAAAATTATCAGACAGACTTGGAGTTATTTCTTTTCCCATACCGGAAGATGTCGGTGGAAGATTTTCGGTTTTAAGCCCCGTGGGACTACTGCCATGTGCTATTGCTGGAATTGATCCGGTTCAACTTCTCATCCCTGCAAGGAATGTCATGAAATTATGCATTCTACCTGAACTTTTAAAAAATCCTGCAGCCATGCTTGGAGCAACTGCCTTTTTACTTGATACAGAATTTGGCAGGAATATCCATGTGCTTATGGTTTATTCCGATAAACTAAAAGAAACAGGGGCATGGTTCTGTCAGTTATGGGCAGAGAGCCTTGGAAAGAGAAAAGAGGGTAAGGGAGTTGGTCCAACACCATTGTTTGCACGAGGTGCTACCGACCAGCATTCAATTCTGCAACTTCTCAGGGAGGGTCCACCAGATAAATTTGTCATGTTCGTTGGAATTAAAAATAGGAGGCATCTTGTAATTCCACAGTCAATCCCAAACCTTGAAAAATTTGATTATCTTTTTAATAGAGGCATGGATGAACTAATATCATTTGAGATGAAGGCAACAAGAAAGAGCCTTTCTCTTGGAGGAGTTCCTGCAATTTCAATAATGCTCGATGAAGCATCACCAGAAAGCGTGGTTTCTTTCATGGTCATGATGGAAGTTGCTGTGAGCGTTGCAGGCTTTCTATACGGAATAAATCCATTCGACCAGCCCGGCGTGGAAGAGTCGAAGCGCTTCGTAAAAGCACTGATGGGGGATAAAAATTATGAAAAGGAAAAAATAGAAATAGAAAATTCAAATCAGGATAACGAACAATGGCTCTATAAAGTGTAACTCCTCATTTTTTTGCGAGAAACCGGAGGAGACGCCTTGTTATCACAGAAGAAAAAAGGGCTGTTACCTGAGAAGGGTCATAAGGGGGGCATACTTCAACTACATCAGCACCAACAATTTCGCAGATACTGCAAATTTTTTCGATTGTTTCAATCAACTGCGAAAATGACCATCCCATAACTTCGGGGGTAGAAACACCCGGTGCTACAGACGGGTCAAGAACATCAATATCAACACTGAGGTAGATTTTTTTCCCCTTAAGAATTTTTATTTCCCCGTCATCAGGTGGAAACCTTCTATAAAAAACATTCTTCTTCACAAATTCGAAATCCTCTTCTGTTCCTGACCTTGCACCAAATAAAAATATCCTTTCCTTTCCCAAAATCTCACAAATCAGTTTCGTTGTTGAAGCATGAGATAAATCCATGTTCCGTTCGTGGTCTCCCATGTCAGTATGAGCATCAAAAACTACGAAACAAACATCTTTTTCAAACTGACTTACAGCTTTTACTGCAGGATATGTTATCAAATGTTCACCCCCGAGCAGGAGCACCTTTTTTTTCTGCTTCCATGCTCCACGAACAAACATTTCTATTTCTTTCAGGTTGTGATTGAGGTCGCCAGTAAAAAAAATGTCACCTGAATCATAAAAAGGAACATCTGAGATGCATCTTCCCTCATCAACATCATAATCTTCAAGAGTCCATGAAATTTCCCTTATTGAAGAAGGAGCATTTTTTGTTCCAGTTCTAAAAGACCCTGTCACATCAAGGGGAACACCTGCAAGAAGAACTCTTGCATTTTTCTCACCGCACTTACTAATGAAAAAAGGTTTGCATGATACTATCTGTATCATAATTTTTGCCTCAAGTATTTTCCTTCAACATTTACTATTCCTCGTCTGCGAATAACAGGAGGAGTTACCGTCACATCAACTATAGTTGAGGGAAGTCCTCCGGGGCTCCATCCTGGAACTATAAAATCTATCTCCTTTCCAAATTTTTCGAGGGCCTCTCTACTTGATGTTACAGGAGGCTGCCTGTGAACATTGCAACTTGTTGCAGTTAGTGGACCCATGAATTTTTCAACTATCTCCCCGGCATCACATCCCCCAGGCACCCTTACTGCAATAGTTGAAAAGGGGCCAGTGATGTAAGAAGGAAGAGAAATTCTTGCTTTTAAAATAAGTGTGAGTGGTCCTGGCCAGTACCTTTCTATTAATTTTAGAGCATGCGGGCTTATAATCTCACACATCTTCATTACTTCGTCAAAAGACGGTGCAATAATGATAAGTGGGTCATTGGGTTGTAACTTTTTTATTTTTTTGAGTCTCTCAATTGTATCTTCTCTGTAAATGTCAGCCAAAAGCCCGAAAAAGGTCTCAGTAGCTGCAGCAACTATCCCCCCTTTCTTAAGAATTTCCACCGCTTCCTGCAGCGGTGTAAAAGAACCTGAAGAATTTTGTCCATTCTCCATTTTCATGAGACATCTTTTTATTAATAAAATTCCTTTCAGTCAATTTTTATCATTTTAAAAATTTGTGAAGCGAAATTGGTTTGGCGTTGAATTTTGCACAAAAATTGTTCGTCTGAAATATAAAAGGTTTGAAAGTTAACAATTGATTTTTGCTTTTTATTAGGTTATTTGATATGAAAGGAGATTAAAAATGATGCTAAGTTTCAGGAAAAAATTTGTTTTATTTTATTCAGGAATCCTTGCTGTTATCCTCCTGCCACTATTTCCAGCGATTGCCTCAGGGCAGAACTCTCCAATGGCTGTTCTTAAAAAAGCAAACAAGAAAATCGAAAAATTGCTTGACATGAAGGTAGAACCTTCAAGCCCGGAAGAAAAAAAGAGGGATGATAAAATAACTAAAATAGTAGATAGCTTCCTTGATTTCGATACTATTTCAAAAAAGGCGCTCGGGAAACACTGGGAAGAAAGAACAGAGGAGGAAAGGAAGGAATATACAGAACTTTTCAGGAAACTTGTTCAGAAAAATTACCTTAAGCAGATTCATGAAAAAGCGGACTATGAAGTTATTTACGACAGTGAAAAAATTGATGGTGACAAAGCTGTAGTTAACACTACAGTCAAAGCAAAGAACAAAAAGGGGGAAGAAGCAGAAACTTCAATTGTTTATAAATTGAGCAAAAAAAATGGTAAGTGGTATGTTGTGGATATAGAAACTGATGAAGTAAGTCTGGTCGGCAATTACAAGAGTCAATTCAATAAAATAATTTCGAAGGATGGATTCAAAGCATTAATAGAAAAAATGAAAAAGAAGGTTAAAGAGGGCTCCGGAGACGACAAATTGTGATGACCATCCGAAAAAATTTCAAAAATCCATACCCAGCAGTAGATATAATAATAGAATTAAAAGAAGGGATAATTCTTATAGAAAGGCGAAATCCTCCTTTTGGATGGGCTCTGCCAGGAGGATTCATCGAATACGGAGAAACAGCTGAGGAGGCAGCAATCAGAGAAGCGAAAGAGGAAACAGGACTGGATATTGAGCTTCAAACTCTACTCGGTGTTTACTCTGCACCTGATAGAGACCCCCGTTTTCATACAATTTCCATAGCTTATATTGCAAAATCAAGCGGAATTCCCCAGGGAGGGGATGATGCAAAGAAAGCATCTATATTTACAATAGAATCTTTACCTGAACCTGTTGTCTTTGACCACAAAAAAATTATACAGGATTACATTATATTCAAACAAACAGGAAAAAAACCACCTCCATTGGTTAAATGACCATTTTAACTATTTTAAAAATTTCGAAACCGTGTTTTAATATATTAGTGGAGTCGAAATGACCATAAAATTAGGTGCGTATTATTCGCTTTCTGCTTCTGAAGGTGGGGGCTGGACCTGCTCTTCTGATGCTTCAATCCTTTCCTGAATCCGCGCAGACTTACCCATAAGTCCTCGCATATAATACAATCTGCTTTTTCTTACCTTTCCCCTGGTAACAACTTCAACTTTAACGAGGTTGGGGGATTGAAATGGGAATGTTCGTTCGACACCTACCTGATAAGATACTTTTCTTACTGTAAAGGACCCCGAACGATTTTTACCACGACCCTTTATCCTTATGACAACACCCTGAAATACCTGAACCCTCTTTTTTTCACCTTCAACAATTTCGTAGTGAACCCGAACGGTATCACCAGGGCGAAAATCTTCAAGTTTAACATCCCTCATGTACCTTTTTTCAATTTTTTCTATTTGTGGAAGACGACTCATCTTTAAATCCGCTTTTTCAATTACAATTTGGTGTATTAAATCAAATTTTAAAGCTCTTTTAGTAAAGTATTTCTATCTGTATGTCAATATCTGTAAAAAAATTTACCACCGATACTGATAACATAAGTTATCACATTGAGCATTTTAAAGAAGAAAATGTTTTAAAAAGGGAAAATAAGTTTTACCATGAAAATGATAAAGAAACAATTATGGATTCCCGCCGGAGCTTATCCCTGTGAAAACAGGGACGGGAATGACACAGGAAGGTCATTTAGATTTCTACTTCCACGAGGATAAGAAGTCATTCCTGCGGAAGCAGGAATCTATTTGTTTAAATTTTCATTCATGATGGTGGGCAAAATTTGACCATTAGAGCTACTATGGAAGACGGCTGAGTAGAATCGAAGACGACTGCACTGGCATAAATATTGCGAAATTTTCCAGTGGAGGATAAACTTAACATGAACCTTAGAAAAATTTTTTGTCTGTCAACTTTTTTCCTTTTATCTTGCGGAATGAGTTATATACCTAAGCCAAAAGTCATAGTTGAAGGTAATGACCCTCAGGTTTCTTTCTATGCCACTGTCATTGCCCTTCACATAACAGGGTACAAATTGCAAGCAGTTGACCAGAACGCTTTGACAATGGTTACCGAACCCCGACCTGGAGATACAGGCTACTGGTGGCAGATGCGGATTGCCATTGCTTCAAACGGTCATGTGGCAATAGATACTATTTCAAGCCTTGACAGAGGGGGTGGTGGAGAGGAACTTACTCACAAAGGGATTGTAAATCGCGCAATTGATTTATCGAGACATATAAGAAAAATACTGATAAGGATTAAACCTGAAAAAATTGTAGCAGATGGTAGCGCATTACTCCCTTCAATAATTGTTACCCCGGAAACTGCCATTGTAGCTCCTGGAAGTTGATGATTTTGAATTAAGACAGCTATCAATTTTTCACTACGGAAATAACATATAAACCTAATTAACCCATAATGGATTCCCGCCGGAGTTTGCCTCTGTGAAAACAGTGACAGGCATAAAGGAGAGAAATAATCGTTTACTCATGTAAAACCCACACTTCATTCCTGCCCATGCCTTCGCAGTGGTAGACTACAGCAGGAATCCATAAAATAAATTTTCATTCCCGGGAATGGGCAAAATTTGCCCATGAATGTCTACCAATATTTTAAAACTATGGATTTTTATAATTTATTGAATTAATAAAGTTTATTAGTTTCATTTATCAGGTATTCTAACAATGAAAAATAGACAAAAATCTGGAATCCTTATCATGGCTTTTGCCCTGATTTCACTTTTCCCATCACCTGCTCAAAGCGAAAGAACTCATGAGCGGTTCCGGATGTTTTACGAATTCAAACCTGTTTTCTACTGGGGTTTTGGAGGAGGTTTTAATGTAATAGGTTCGAAAAATTATATAGAACTCTGCCCTTTAAATTCATGGCAGAAACCAAACGAGTGTATGGACAGTAGAATTGGAGGTGGAATAGTTGTTTTTGGTGGGATGAGACCTCACAAGCGTTTTTCTATTGATTTATCGTGGGACCTTTTTCTTCATCCAGGAAAGGAAAGTTATGATAATGCTACCCTTCAATCCCTGCGACTTGATTTAAAATTTTACATAATTCCAGGACTTATTATAGAACCTTATTTACAGGGAGGAGGGGGACTGTACTGGTTTGGTGAAACCTATTCATGGGATAGAGGGGGTGGAGGATTTCAGGTCGGAGGGGGGCTGGACATTTTATGGGCGAAAGGTTTTTCTACTGACCTTCAGGCGTTATATCGTGGAGCATATTTCTGGGGAAGCGAGAGTCGAAGTGGAAATTTTAAATCTTTGTATATAAGCAATTTCTTTTTAGTATTAAAGTTTACATTCCGATATTTCATATCATAAACTGCCATGCCGGGGAAAAAAACATTGAATATATTGTTTCTGCTTTGTTTCTCAATTGAAATAGCATGTTCCAATACCCAGAAGGGGGTCGAAAAAAAGGAAAAGAAGGGCTCGTCAACCACTACCTCTCCTCAAAACCACCCCAACACTAACTTCCCTGCTACTCAGAGTTATTCTAAAACAGGTCTTAAAATAGGCGAAAATTTCCAGAGAGAGGTTCAAAACGAAAAGGGGGTAATTGTTTCTTTGATTCTTCTTCCTGATAGCAGAGAAGAAAATAAAAACAAATTTCTCGAAATTGAGTTTCCTGCTTCCCGGAGCTTACCGCTTGATGATGGAGGAAAACTTGTAGTTTCCGATTCGGTAGTTTTGAATGGTGACGAAATTGAGGATGGTTTTGTAATTGTCGAAATCCCTGTTAAAAACATAGTCCTGCCAGGAGGTGTAAATTTATTGAACATTTCTTCTCTTATTGAATCCGGTGAAAAACGGATGGAAGTTCCCGCATTTTTTGATAAGAAAGAAAAAAGATTTGTTTGTGTAATTCCTGCAAGGCAGGCAGGCTTGAAACTTATTGCAGACCCTCACTACAGAACACCAGAAATGGAAAAGATGGAAGGTATAGTGGCTCTGACTGCTCTCATGACTATAAAAAATGGTATTGAGGATGCTCTTTCCATTTCTTTAGGTAAAAATCGAAGTCAGGATACGGAAGAATTAGAAGACAAACAAACACTTTATTATGTAGGGAATCCAGTAGAAACGATTTCTCTCGACTCAACCATTTATGGGTTAGTAAGACTCAAAGGGTTACAAAAAAAAGGCTCGCAGGAAAACAGATTTGCTGTAGTAGATAAAACTGGTAAACCTGTAAAGAATAAATCAACACTTCTAAAAGTCCTCGAGGCGTGGAAACTGAAACTCCTCTTTGCCGATAAAAAAACAGAGGAAATTTTAAAACTCACCGCAGAAATGAAAGGTAATTTAATTTCAGCAGAAGAATCCATGTGCATTCAAAGCGAAATTGAGTGCCTGAAGGGATTTAGCCTGAGAATTCTTTTAGAAGAAGCAGAAAATGCCATTGTAAATTGCATGGATAAAAACAGGTGTGATGGTCTTTCAGACGGTCTAAAAAAATTTCTCTTAATCTCCTCTTCACTCACACTAATAGAAAGCCAACTAACAGAAAAAAATTCCCCTGATATCATCAGAGGAAATTTAAAAACAGGTGAAATTCTTAATTCTTTATTTAACAAAAAAAGAAAAAAAAACGATGTTCACTTCAATTATCCTCTTGAAGGAAAAGAAGAAGCTATAAAAGATGTTTTGAAGAAGGTGTCCAAAAATTCTTCAGGGATTGGTTCAAAATTAGGAGCAGATGAAAAGTTTTTGTCACAGGTTATTTCCAATACCGATTGGCTGAAAGTATTTTCTGAAGCAAGAAAGAGTTTTTGCTTACTCGCAGACTGTGAAGAAATTGAAAAGATGGCGGCTTTTCTTTCATCTGCAAAAATTGAAAAAGCTCCAGCACCGGAAACCAGAATTTCCAAATTTAACTTCAAAGGGAACCAGCTCACAATCGTTTTCTCAGGAAGCGATTCTGATGGAAGAGTTACAGGATATAAGTACTGGATAGATGATCCAAAAGTTCCAAGAATCATAAAGGGAAGTAGCACCGTCAGGGTGGATTTAAAGGGGTTTTCAGGAGGGCTTCATACCCTTTTTGCTTCTGCAATAGATGAGGATGGACAAATAGATGAAACACCGACAAAATTTCCATTTTTTCTGAAAAAAGTGGTGAATGTTTCAATATCGCAGGTGAGAAGTTCTTTTAAATCATCTGCAAACAACATAAATTCGGAGCATCATAGAAGTGCTTACATGTATGCAAAGGAAATAGAGGGAGAAGTTACAGGATGTGCACAGGAAAACTTTAGATTTGGCATAGATGGAAAGGGAAGTATAAAGGTTCAGGCAAATTTTTCAGGAGGTGGTATTGCTTCTCAGGCAACGGGAAGGAAAGTCATAGCAACGAGCTTCAGAAATAAACCACTAACGGATTGCATCCTGAAAGCAATGCGGTCAGGTAAATTACGATACAATCAACCATTAAGACCTCAGGCTGAGGTTCAGATTACTTTTGATTTTGAACCATCAACACTATTTTTTGAAGGGAAAAATATTGCGGATGCACCAGGGAAAGACCTAATTTCAGCTTACATTTTTAATAAGTGTATGGAAAAAGCAAGAGAAAAAACGGAAAGATTTTGCCTCGATGCTGTGCGAAATCTTCCTGTACCCGGTGAGAAAACGCCTGAGGGCACATTGGAGGAAGAAAAGAAACAGGATGAAAATGCTGGTAGTGAAGCTTTGAAAGATTTAAATGAAACGGAAACTTCTGACAAAAAAACCGAAAATGATGATAAAAATGATAAAGATGAAGAAATAGTAAAAAAACATGAGAAAAAAAAGGATGAAAAAGAAAATTTAAAAGAAAAGGAAAAAGGAAAAAGTTATGGCAGGGTTGAAAAATTCGAGTTCGACCCATTCGAAATTGAAAATGATTGCATCCAGCACAGTGTAAAATACCTAATTTCAAAATGTTCTTCCTGGGGGAGCCAGAAAAAAGAATGGTGTATAGATTCATGCTTGAAATTAACAAATGGGTGTGAAAAAAAATGCAAAGGAAAAAGTGAATTTGACACGGATAAAAATCAGTGTAAAAAAGATTGCTGGCTCCTTTTTATGATTGAGTGTTCTACAAATTGTATGTTAAAAAACACACCATTTGAAGAAAAAGAAAATTAAATTTATAAAGGAGAATCGTCATGAAAAGAAAAATTTATGTTGCTTTCTTTCTACCGCTACTTCTCTGGAACTCAGGGTGTGGGTCTAATAAAAAGGAAGTACGGGATATTAACGATGCATCAAGAGATAATATGGTTGGAGAAATGGTTCTTAAAAGTAGCGCATTTCAGGATGGAGAAGTTATTCCAGTCCGATACACCTGTAGTGGAGAGGACATTTCACCACCGCTTGAGTGGTCAAAACCCCCAGAGGGAACAAGGGGGTTTGCTTTGATTTGCGAAGACCCTGACGCCCCATCAGGCACATGGATTCACTGGGTGGCTTACAGAATTTCGTCGGAAACTCTTTCTCTTGATGAAGGAGTTCCTCCAGTTGAAGAAACTTCGTCAGGAATGAGGCAGGGGAAAAACGATTTCAACAAAATTGGCTATGGGGGACCCTGCCCTCCCCCGGGTAAAGAACATCGCTACTTTTTCAGGATTTTTGCCCTTGATGAAGCAGCAGACTTCCCCGCAGGGCTAACAAAAGGAGAACTTCTTGAAAAAATTGAGGGTCACATCATTGGTTCAGCACAATTAATGGGTAAATTTTCGAGATGAAAAACAGATTCTATTGTTAAATAAAAATGGAAAAAATTATTTGACTTTTACTGTTTTGATGTTAAAAATAAAAATTAATGTTTAATTTGGAAAAAGGAGTAGATAATGAATAAGAAAAGCAAAAAGACAATTTCAAAAAAGGCAAAAAAACTATTAATAAAAGAACTTGAAAAAAGAGTGGCACCCTCAGCTGGAACCGGTAAGAAACCCTCAATTCCAGGTCCCTATGCACCGGGGACTCTTTACGGTCTTGCAAAGAGGTGTAACATAAATTGAGGGGTAAAAACGAAATTCTCCTTAAGTATTGAAAAGGAATTTTACCTCGAGCCAAAAACTCCGGTAATATAAAATAGAGCCTTTCAATCCTTTTTAAGAAGGATTGTCAAGTAGCGTGTCCCACAATTGTGATGATAGTAGCTTGTAATCGGAAATATGAAGCAAAAGGTCGAATAATTTCACCTCAGTACATACTCTGGGAAATCACGCTTGGTTGTAATTTTAAATGCATTCACTGTGCTATGCGAGGGGGAAAAAAGCGAAAGGATGAACTTGATACAAAGGAAGCACTCAATCTCTGTGAAAGAATTGCTTCGCTGGGAGTAGAAGGAGTTTCACTCATGGGTGGGGAACCACTCATAAGAAGGGACTGGCAGGAGATTGCTTCGAAACTCATTTCAAAAGGTATCAAGGTAGGCATTGTGACTAACGGTTACCTGTTCGATGAAAAAATTGCAAAACTTTGTGAAAAAATTGGCATTTATCAGGTTTGCCTTAGCATTGATGGTGCATCTCCTGAAATTCACGACCGTATTAGAAATGTTCAGGGCTCATACTTAAAAGCGATTAAAGCTCTAAAAATTCTTAACTCTACTGCAATTCCTGACCGCACAATAATAACCTCGGTTAATAAGATAAATTTTGGGGAACTTGAAAAATTAAGAGACATTTTACTGAAAGAAGCGAATGGTTTTACATGGATTATAAACTACACTTCAGAAGGTGGCAGGATATCCGAAGAAGTCTGTATAGATGAATCCCAGTATTTGAAACTGGCGCAATTTATAGAAGAAAGCAGAAAAGTTTATTTAAATAAACTCAACATATCAGGCACACATAGTTTAGGTTATTTTTCAAAAAAATTTAAGAATATTCATGCTTTCAAATGGGAGGGATGTGTTGCAGGAATAAAAACATTGGGCATAAGAAGCAATGGTGATGTAACAGGTTGTCTTATTTTACCGGATGAATTCATCGAAGGAAATGTGAGGAAAAGGGACATTGTTGACTTATGGTATGACCCGAATTCCTTTTCATTCAATAGAATGTTTGATAAAAGAAAACTCAGAGGGGAATGCAGGAATTGCAGATATTCTGAGATTTGCAGAGCAGGGTGCACAAACATTGCTTATCATAAAAAGGGGACAATTTATGAATTTCCATGGTGCCTTTATAAAATAGAGAAAAGGGAGAATTTTCTTTGAGTAAGAATAGTTACATACCTGAAAGTGTAAATATTGAACTTACGCTTGCCTGTAATCTAAGATGTCTGCATTGTGGCTCTGGTGCGGGAAAAGCAAGAAAGGGAGAACTTGAGTTTGGTGAGTTTAAAAATCTGTTTAAAGGGCTTCAAAAACTTGGCTGTAAAGAGGTTTGTCTTTTAGGTGGTGAACCTTTTCTCAGAAAAGACTGGTATGAAATAGGGGCAAGTGCACGAGACTGCGGGATGGAAATCGTTTTTATTACAAATGGATGGACTATAAACAGAAAAATAATTGATGGACTGAAAAGGCTCGGGAAAATTTCTCGTATTGGTGTATCATTGGACGGAGCATCTCCAGAAATCCACGATAAAATAAGGGGAAGGAAAGGTTCTTTCGAAAGAGCATGGAAATCAGCTTTGATGTTAAGGGATGCAGGCTTTGAAACTGGTGTAATAACAACATTAAGCAAATTGAACTTTTCTCAAATTGAACCAATGAAAGATCTATTATTCGGAATGAATATTACATGGCAATTACAGGTAGCATCTCCTCATGGTTTGAGATTCAATAAAGAACTTGTTCTGGACCGTCTTGAATTTTATGAAGCAGGGAAGAAAATTTCACATTATAGAAATACAATACCTGCAAATGACCTCCCTGTTTGCGGAAGCCATGATTTTGGTTATTTCTCATCTTTTTTAACCCGTTACGGAGAACTACCCGAGTGGCATGGCTGTAGTGCTGGAATACATACACTTGGAATAATGAGTGACGGCAGTGTTAAAGGGTGTCTATGCCAGCATGATGATTTCATTGAAGATAATATAAGAAAAAGAAATATTGAAGAAATCTGGAACGATGAAAAATTATTTTCTCGAAACAGGAAATTTCGCTACTCAATGCTTGAAGGAACATGCAAAGGGTGCAAATATGGAAATGAATGTAGAGCGGGTTGCAGCAATTTATCTTATACAATAACCGGACTGATTTATGATAACCCATACTGCTTCCATGCAATTGAAAGAGATATATTAAATTTTAATAGAACCAATAAAAAATGAAAATAATTCAAATAACTCCGGGAACAGAAGAGTTTAGGATTTTTTCAGAAGCGCTGAAAAAAGAGGTAAATAAAGAACCTGAAGATTTTGGAATAACTTCAGAAGATAAATCCACCCTTATTTTATGCGGATTTTCTGAAAAGGGGCTTGAAAGCTTTGCAATATTCAGGTCATTTCTTGATTTAAGTTTGCACATTGGAACTATGGTTGAACCTTCATATCTAAAATCTCTTAAAGAAATTGAAAATGCGGAGATTTTCGAAATAAGCATTGTTAGAACAACAGGAAGTAATGATAAACTTGCAGAAGCAACAACAGAGTTTATTGGCGAAGCAGAAAGGATTCTACTTGATAGAGCAGAAGCCTGCTGTCTTATGATAAGTCTGCTTGAAAAAGGAAATGCAAAGTCTTTTCCGTTATGGAAAAAATTGGGTTTTAAAAGGAAAGGGGGAAAGGCATATTTAATGGAATTGTCACTAATTGATGTGGTGAAGCGTTATGGTAAGGTTTCAAAAAGGGAAGGGGAAATACTGCTTAAGACATTTGATGAATTGAATGATGATAATTTAAAAACTCTTGCCTCCTGTTATAGCAAAATTTTTGCTCCCTCACTTGAAGGGGAAGTTTATCATTATCTTCAAAAAATGATTTCGAAAAAGTCTTTTCTAAAAAATTTATCTACAGTAGTTTGCAATTTATCGAATGGAGAGGAAGTTATTGGTTTTTGCTTTATTGAAAGGGAAAATGATTCAAGAATTTACATATCTGCAGCAGGACTCAATGAAAACATGAGGGGAAAGGGTGTTTCTATGAGAAGTTTTTCCTGGATAATGGAAAACTGTATCAATTGTGGTTACAAAAAGGCTTCTCTTGTAACAGCATCAAGGAAACTCAAAAGCTTCTTTTCCCGTTCAATATGTGCCCATCATGTAGATAATGTTGTCCGGTATATTAAATGTTCTGCGAGAGATGAATAATATCGCGGAAAAATTAACAAAAGTAAAACCAAAAATAATTAAGGACATAATTATTGTCGAAGGAAAGGGGAGTGATGGGAAATATTATATTCTGAAAAATCCTCGAGAAGAAAGGTTCTTCAAAATCTGCGAGGATGAAAAAAATGTTATTGACCTCATAAATGGGGAAAAAACAATTGAGGAAATAGTAGAAATAGCAAAAACAAAATGGGACATAGAGCAGGATGAAGTGCATGAGTTCATAAATAACCTCAAAGAAAAACATTTGCTGGAATCGGAAGAAGCATACTCGGGCAAAGGCAGGAGGGTTCAAGGAAATATTTTCGCTTTCCGCATAAAAATCCTTAATCCACAAAAGTTGTTAAAATGGATAGATGAATTTTTAGGTTTTTGGGGAATTGCTTTAATAATTATAATTTGTGTCTCGATAATGGTGTTTTCTGCTTATTTAATTATTATGAGACCTGAATTTTTAAAAATAGAACCAGATTATTTAAAAAGCGCTCTCAACCTTCTTATTTTTTACGCTGCTGCTTCCATCATGGTTACCTTCCATGAATTAGCCCATGCCTTTACATGCTACAAGTTGGGTGGAAATGTATCAGAGATGGGTTTTATGCTCCTCTATTTTATCCCCTGTTTTTATACCGATATAAGTAATACCTATCTTTTTAAAAAGAAGAGGCACAGAATTGCTGTTATTCTTGCTGGACCCTTTATGGATATAATTGCGACGGGTGCAGGAATAATTGCAATGGCGTTTTCTCAAAAAGGGAGTTTTCTTAATGTAACAGGTTATCTTGTTATGCTTACTGGAGCAGGTAAGACACTTTTTTTTAACTTTAACCCTTTTATAAAAATGGATGGTTATTATCTACTTGAAGAAATTTTAAGCAGTCACAATTTAATGGAAAGGTCAATGGAATTATTAAAAAATTTCTTTTTAAAATCATCTGAAACTTCTGTTTTTTTTAGAAAAGAAGCAAAGTTTATTTTGTATGCTTTTTTTTCAATTCTCTATGTAATGGTCATGGGCGTATTGATGATACTTACACTCTGGCGTTTCTTAAATTTACCTGACTCCATTTATTTTTACATTTCGTCTGGATTATCAGCAATTTTATTTCTGATTCTCCATTTGAAAAGTGCGTTTAAAAAATAATAACTCTCATTTAAATTAACAAAATCTCCCGCTATTTTGTTATGATACACCCACATCCATTTCCTTCAATTGCTGGTAAATTCGTATCAACTTTTAAATCACCCTGTACATCTTCATAAATTTTAGTATCCAGAATATCATTTGTATCATTTAAAAAATCTGCAATTGTTTCATTTTCCACCTCAACTGGTTCCTCTTCAATTGACAGTTCTTTTACAACCCAGTTTATCGTACTTTCTCCACAATCATTTTTTACGGTTAATGCAAAAGTGGCATCTCCATCTTGAAAATCAGCTATCCATCTAACATTCCCTGACATACGGTCTACTTGCGATGTTATAGGACCGTTTAAAAACCATAGCATCGGTTCATCTCCTGATGCTAACGGTGTAAAGGAGAAAAGGTTCCCTTCCTGTATTTGCACATCTGGAGGTGATGACAATATTTGGGGTGCATTACATTCTTCCGGTTCGTAGACAATAATTCCCTCACCCGGAACAAAAGAATCGGTGAACTGAAAAAGAGCTCCGTCAGCATTGTACTGAAAATACCATCTTGGGTCAAAAGGAACTAAAACAGCTTCAGGCTCAGAAGTTGATGCCAGTTTTTGCACTCCGTGATATGAACTTCCATCCCACTGTTCCACTTCGAGATTTCTTCGTGCTACAAATTTCATCCTAAAAAATGCTGGAATGGATGGGTTATCCGGAAGCAATGACACATTTGCTCCATAAGCAGTGGCCTGTCTTCTATCCCCGAGGTCATTCCAGTCAACTCTATAAAATGTAAAGGGGTGGATGTAAAAGTCAAAAAAGGCAAGATAAGCAAAACCAAGTAATACAGCGCCATTCGAAACGGTGGTGTATCTATCATAAACATTTCTAATGGCTGCAATCACCCGTGGGTCCCATTTCCCTAAAACACCCCACCCACCTATAGTATGCCTGTAACGGTCATCCGGTGAAGACCCTCCGCCAACAAAGCTAAAATTAGTTTTATGGTCAATAATGACATTTTCATAAAAAGTTCTTCCAAACCGTTCCATATCTGCTTTACTAAAAACAATTCCATGTTCTGCGCAAAGCGCAGCAAAACCTACATTAATCGTTGCATGAGAAATATCTTCTCCGTATGGGGAATAATTGCCGCCCCAGTAATTCCATACATAGGTATCACCACTTCCTGTATGGAGGTTTGCCTTGAAGTGGTTTGCAAGTCTTGTGGCTCTTTCGAGGTAAGCAGAATCATTCGTAGCAAGGTAGAGTGCAATAGCGGTTCTTCCCATAGCATTCATTTGATTCAGGGGCATTTTCTGATTTGCATATTCATAAAAAGATGCTGAATCCGCAGGAAAAATATAATAGCCTTGCTGGGTTCCACTATTACGCCATTCTCCCTCATGAAAATTGTAGGTTTCTATAACTCTGTTCAGGAAAAATGAAGCCTTATCAGCGTATGAAGTCCCATCATATGTAGTAAGGACTGCCATGTTAGATTTTGAAAAAACATAAACCGCAAACATTGCAATTGGATAAGTAATCATCCCCGAGTGAACAACCCAGCACATCGGTCTTGTAGAATATTTTGATGCTTGCCAGCAGGGATTTGAATTTCCGGTGTAATCGGTTACTCCCCTAACATCATCTCTCTGCTCAAGGACTGCATCTGCATGCTCAGCCAGCTTATCAAGGTAAAACCTTTCCCCGGTTGTTTCGTACATCTTTGCATAAGCCATCATCACATAGGATTCCCCCCATGCAAGTGTTCCCTGATCGTTATTGTAATTTTTGTACCACTCTCCTGCGTTTGGCCCCTCAGCATCAAACCTATCGAAATTCAAAATTGTGCTTACTCCTGCTTCTAATTTTTGCGATAACAGGATTATGTTAAGAAAAAGCAAGAAAAAAATTTTTAATTTCATAATTATTTATTCTCTTAAAATATCTATACAAATCTAATATTAATCAATTTTGTTTGAAAATCACATTCAAAGTGTAATCTCCTGTCGTTGTAGTATAGGGATTGTCGAGGTGAATGTAGTATCTTCCGTTAGAAGGCACAGTAAAACTCGCAGTATTGAAAGGAGAACAAAAGTAAGGAGCAGCAACTGGTGTTCCTGAACTATCCATAATTGTAAGGCATCCTGAAAAATATGGAGGAGAAGGTGACGGCGAAAGGGAAACTACAAGTGTATTACTGCTACCTGAGGCTGTCAAATCAATTGCATAATAATCGCTATCCCCCCAGGAAAAAGAAGCGCTAATAGAGACGCTCGAACCTGTGAGTAATTGAGCAGATGAGAGCGTATTATTGGGTTCGGTTTCATTAACAGAAACTTTTGTATACCCTTCAAGCATTACCCGGTAGGCATAATTGGGATCACCCCACGAATCGTGAACATTTACATAGTAAGTTCCTGAATCAGGCGGAGAAAGAGCGAGCCAGAGCTGCTCTGTTTCTGATTCACCACCTGCAAATTGCTTTGCTGTAGAATCGTAAATTTCACAAGCAGGATACCCTGATGGCATGGATATATTCGCGAGAACAAGAACTGGTTCAGCAATGGAAAAATAATTAATGCTGCTTAATCCTTCTGAATCAATGAAACTATCTCCTGATTGCTGAGAACCTGAAGTTATTGTTCCTAAATTGAGACCATCTGGTTCCTTAAATGCAAAATTGAATAAGGTTTGTGAACCTTCAACAAGATAATGGTCTAAAAGAATGTAATATGCGGTATCTGCAGGGATAAGAATTCTTGAACTTTTTCCAGTATAAGACGAGAAAATTTCTCCGAGTGCTTCACTGGAATCAGAAAGGGGAACAAGAATGCTCCAGAGGTCTGAGCGAATGCCTGACGAAGAATAGCCGTGCAAAATTACATCCAAAAATGGGTGAGAATTATTTAAATGAAAAAGTGCGAGATTTCCAGGCGGGTCAATTTCACCTTCATTTGTCAGAGGAAGTGAGCCACTTGAAGCATTTATTTCCACAGATTCTGGTGGTTCTATCCTTTCAATTACAATGTAATAGTTAAAATCGTCCCCTCCTGTCGCATAAGGAAGACCACAAAGCCAGTGAATTATACAGAGAATATTACTCAAATCAGAAACAATTAGGTCGTATCTGCCGGGAAATGGTATGTAAATTTGTCTTGTTATATCTTTTCCTTCTAAATTTATTCCAGCCCTTTGATAATAAATAGATTCAGGACCCACCTCTGATTCACTCATGAGATAAAAGGCTGTGGATAAATTTCCGTCTGCAAGTCCTGTTATTTTGAGATATTCCCCTCCCTGAGCATTAAAAACAAAAAAGTCCAGGTCAGGATTCTTTGTTCCATACTCACTTACTACCGGGGTATGCACATTCCCTCTTATTATAAGTTGTTCCCCTTGTGCGGGTAGTGATATTTCATTAGGAGTACCACCTTCGTAGTTGGGGTCATTTGGTTCATTTTCAACGAAATTAGGAATTATACCCTCTTCTTCAATAATATCTCCTACCTCCGCTATGTCAGATATGTCGGGTTGTATTTCCTCGAATTCTACTACATCCGGAGATATTTCTTCATAAACATCGGGCTGTGAACATGGTTCGCATTCAACAGAAGAATCCTCACATTCGCATTTTTCACATTCATTTGAACAACCATAAAATGGAATCAAAGTTCCTGAAATTATAAAGGAAAAAACCAAAAACCAATTCAATTTTTTCATTCTTTTCATCTTTAACCTCCTATTAGAAAATATAATATCAATAACACTAAAAAAATAAACATTTATTAATTCTCCTTTAAAGTTTATAATTAGGAATAAATAAAAAGGCTTTTTCCGGTAATAAAGAAAGATAATTAATACTTTTTCGCCAGGACAGACAAAACCTAATCTACTATTGCTCTAATACTCCTTTTCCTTATTAACTTTCATCCCTATTTGTCTGGTTCGCAGGAATTATTTTCGCCGCATTGGCTACTATCGTTCCTGATTAATTCTTCAGGTAATAATCCAACTCCTCTACATTCCTCACCAATGAGCGCTGATATGGCTTGAATTAAAGTATTATAAGGCTGGTATCCAATGAGGCGGGCAGCTTCATTTCCTTTTTTATCTAACAAAATAAAAGTTGGCACTCCCCGTATTCTAAATTTTGAAACAATTGCTTTACTTTCAGAAGAGGTAACATCAATTTTTATAATTTTTATTTTCTTTCCGATGCAATCTTTCTCAATTCTCGAAATCAGGGGAACCATCTGAAGACAGATAGAACATTTTGGTGAATAAAACTCAATGAAGGTAAATTCGCCATGCTGTAACAAAATATCAACTTTCCCCAATTCATTTTTATCCTTTAATGGAAGAGGTGAAATTTCTACTTTCTGCGCGCTTGGCACATTTATAGCACCAATCATAGTAACTATACCAACACCTGCAAGTAAAACCCCAGTTAACCTTTCAATTTTCAAAAGATATTTTGAAAGTTTGCCAATAAGGCTCCCAGCAGCTTCGGTAAAAATTGAAAAAATCACCAAAGGTGTGGCTAATCCGAACCCGTAAACCGCGAGATAGGTTGCCCCCTTTACTGGTTCAAAAGCATTGGAAGCAATATATGTCATTATAGAGCCAAGCACTGGCCCAATACAAGGTGTCCATCCCGCAGCAAAAACAATTCCAAGAACAAATGAATTAAAAAAACTGAACCTTGTTAAAAGCTTCGATACATTAAACCTCTTTTCCTGTTCTAAAATATCTATCTTAAGAAAACCAAGAAATTTTAAGCCAAAAATAAATATAATTAGTCCCCCAAAAATCATTAAATGACCTCTATATTCAACAAGAAGGGAACCAATTGCAGTAGCACTTAATCCCAATAGGACAAATACAACAATAAACCCAAAAATAAAAATTATAGTATTAAAAAAAAGCCTCATTTTAAGCTTTTTCTTTCCATCGCTAATTTCACTAATTGGTACACCAAGAATCATAGATAAATAAATTGGTATTAAAGGAAATACACATGGTGTTGCAAAAGTTAATATTCCGGAAAAATAAATTGCAAAAAGGCTAAAGTTCATTGTTCACTAATATGTAATCGTTTAGGGGCTATTATAAAATGCTATCAATTTTTATAGTCGCTTATTAAAACAAAACCAATAGCAGCTCCGCTTAATCCCATGAACCATGGGTTACAGGTTAATGCTCAACCTCCTCCAATACTTTTTAATAAAGAACTTATTCCAACTCCAATTAAAGCCCCTATACTAACTGCCAAAACAGTTTTTATTTTATGATTCATCATATTTGTTTAATAAATTTATTCCCTGTTATCTTAATGTCAAGGAAGATAATGCCTTGCCACTCTTTGCTTTTTTGCAATGGTTTTCTGTTTTTATGCAAATGACCACTGCCCATTTTTATTAAAGCCGTTTGCAATAGTCCCCCCACCGGTCATTCATTCCCGCATCCGTGAAAGCGGGAATTGAGAAAATAATGGATTCCTGTCTCCGCAGGAGCAAAGTTTTGAAGGGTGGTAAATAAAAATTATACAGTTGCAAAAAGGGGCAGGATTTTATTATTTTATGCTTTTGAAATAATAAGGAGGAAAATATGAAACTATCTTATTTAAAAATTCCCTCAATTTATATCTTAATTTGCTTTTTATCTGCAGGAGTATCCAGTGCAGATGAAGGGATGTTTACATTTCACAATCCTCCCCTTGAGTTATGGAAGCAAAAATATAACTTTGAGCCATCTCAAAACTGGCTCGAACATGTCATGAAATCTTCTGTTCGCTTTCAAAATGGTGGTTCCGGTTCTTTTATTTCAGGTGATGGTCTTGTAATGACAAATCATCATGTTGCATTTGATTGCATTCAAAAGGTTTCCACACCTTCAAATGACTATGTTACAAACGGTTTCATTGCAAAACAAAGAAAAGATGAAATTCCATGCCCTGACCTCGAATTAAATGTTCTCGTCTCATACGAGGATGTTACAAAGAGAATGGTGAATGCTACAGCAGGAGTTACAGATAGTGCTGAGATTGCAAAGCGAAGGAAAGCAGAAAGTGCAAAAATAGAAAAGGAATGCGCAGATTCTACAGGACTTCGCTGTAATGTGACAGCACTTTACGGAGGAGGAGAGTATATGCTCTATCGTTATCGAAAACACACAGATGTAAGGCTCGTTTTTGCTCCCGAACAGCAGATAGCATTTTTCGGAGGAGATTATGATAATTTTACATATCCAAGATATGACCTCGATGTAACCCTTCTTCGAGTGTATGAAAATGGCTCTCCATATCATCCAGAACACTTCTTTAAATGGAGTAAATCTGGTGCAAAAGAAGATGAACTCGTTTTTGTGATTGGAAATCCCGGAACCACTGGAAGGCTTCTAACTGTTTCTCAACTTGTATTCCAGAGGGATGTCAGAACACCTAACAGACTGAGGTCATTTGAAAGAATTCTGAAGGCTCTTAAAGAATATGCATCAAAGAGTGAAGAAAACAGAAGGCAGGCAAAGGAACTAATCTTTGATTTTGAAAATGCCATAAAGGCTTACAAGGGGTATGATATGGGTTTGAGAGACCCTTTAACATTCGAAAAGAAAGTCAAAGAAGAAGAAGAGTTTCGCAAAATCATAAAGAATTATCCCGAGATTGAAGCAGAAGTTAAAGATGCATGGGATAAGATAGATGCTGCCATGAAAGAGTATTCAAAATTTCATGTCCCTCATTATCTTGGGGATGCTCTTGTTCAAAGAAGTGAGATTCTGCGAAGAGGAGTCACCATTGTTCAGATGGTAGCAGAGAAAAAGAAGACAAACGAGGAGAGATTTGAGGAATTCAGAGATTCAGCAATAGATTCAGTTCTCCTTGATTTGTATTCTCCAGCCCCCATTTACGAAGGACTGGAAAGAGTTGTGATTTTAAATGGGCTTCAGGAAGCAATTGATGTTTTAGGAAAGGATAGCAGTCTTGTAAAATCTGCTCTTGGTGGTAAAAGTCCTCAGGAACTGGCGGATGAAATTGTGAAAGGAACCAAACTTTATGATGTGGAATTTCGAAAGGACCTTGTTAAAAAAGGGGAAAAATGGAATCAAAAAAAGTGGGAGCAGTATCTAAAAAAACTCGGAGACCCTGCAATAATGTTTGCACTTAGAGTGGATAAAGTCTTAAGAGAAGCGAGGAAAAAATACGAAGAGGAAATTCAGAGTGTTGAAGAAACTTACGGTCAGAAAATCGCAATGGCAAGATTCAAGATATTTGGCAAAAAGTTCCCTCCCGACGCTACCTTTACACCGAGAATATCTTTCGGAGTTGTTAAGGGATACGAAGCAGAAGGAACGATAGTCCCCTATCAAACCAATTTTTACGGACTTTATGGAAGAAGTGCTGCATTTGAAGGAAAACCCCCTTTTGATTTGCCACGCAGGTGGCTTGAAAAGAAAAATGCATTGGACCTGTCAACTCCACTTAATTTCGTTTTGACTGCAGATATAATAGGCGGGAACTCAGGTAGTCCTGTGATAAATACTAAAGGTGAAATTGTTGGTCTCATTTTCGATGGAAACATAGAAAGCTTAGTCCTTCGATACATATATACGGAAGAAAAGGCTCGTGCTGTTGCTGTTCATTCGGCAGGAATTAAAGAAGCATTGACAAAAATTTTTGATGCTGGTTTCCTTGCTCAAGAACTTGGTGCAGAGGCGAAAAAACAATGAAAGGCTCAACTAAAGAAATTTTTATCTACAACACATTAACCCGTTCCAAAGACAAACTTTCCACAAGAGAAGATGGTAAAGTTTTTATGTATGTATGCGGTCCAACTGTTTACGATTATTCTCATATAGGACATGCAAGAGCATATGTTTTCTTCGATGTTCTTTACAGGTTTCTTCAAAGCTATGGGTATGAAGTAAGGTATGTTCGCAATATTACTGATGTTGATGATAAATTAATAAACAAGGCGAATCAGGAAAAAACTACAGTCGAGGAGGTGGCATCCAGATTCACTCATGCTTTCAGGGAAGATATGGAACAACTTGGTAATCTTCCTCCAACTATTGAACCAAGAGCAACGCAGCATATACCTGAGATGATTGAACTTATTTCAAAGCTATTTGAAAAAAATGTTGCTTATTCAATCGAAAGAGATGTTTACTATTCTGTCGATGCTTTCCCATATTACGGAAAACTTTCGAGACGTTCATTAGACGCACGCCTTGCAGGGGCAAGGGTAGGAGCAGACGAAAGGCTCCGTAATCCAGCAGATTTTGCGCTGTGGAAAGGAGCAAAACCTGGTGAACCATGGTGGGATAGCCCGTGGGGAAAGGGGAGACCGGGATGGCATATAGAATGTTCTGCTATGAGTTTAAAATATTTAGGAAGTGATTTCGATATTCACGGAGGTGGGATGGATTTGATTTTTCCTCACCATGAAAATGAAATTGCTCAGGCAGAAGCTGCAACCGGAAAACCTTTTTGCAGGATGTTTGTTCATAATGGTTTTGTTAATGTCAACAAGGAAAAAATGAGTAAATCTCTCGGTAATTTCTTTTTGATAAGAAAAGTTTTACAGCACGCAGAACCGGAAGCATTGAGGTTATTTTTACTTGGAACTCATTATCGAAGTCCAATTGACCTTATAGTGGAACTTGACGAAAAAGGAGTTGCAAAATCCTTCCCCCAAATTCAGGATGCACAGAAGAGAGTTATTTATTTTTATGAAACAAAAAAAAGAGTTGAGGACATATTATTGAAAGCTGAAAACTCAGGGAATGAAGCAGTAAATAACAGCGAAATAATAAAAAAACTCGAAAGATTTCAAATCGAACTGGAAGATGCACTTTGTGATGATGTCAATACTGCCCTTGCAGTTGCTAAAATTTCTGATGCTTTCCGTTTTATGAATGAAACACTTGATAGCACAGGAGGTATTTCCCCTGAATTCAAAGCAGGTATTGCAAACAGATTTGAAATATTTATAAACAAAGTTTCATCTGTTTTAGGTTTATGTGACAGAAAACCATCAGAGTTTCTTGATTCAGTAATAACTAAAAAACTTTCAAAAATGGGGATAACAAGGGAATTCATTGAAGCAAAGATTGAGGAAAGAAAGGAAGCGAGAAAGAAAAAGGATTTTGCAAAAGCGGATGCAATAAGACAGGAACTTCAATCAATGAATATAGAAATCATGGATGGAGTTGGGGGAACAAGATGGCGAATAAAAGAATGAGAAGAATTAAAGAGGTAAAAAATGAAAGTAGTACTTGCAGGATACACTCTCGATAGCGATTTAATTGAAGAATTAAAGTCCAAAAAAATTGTTCCGGAGGGGGTTTTAACACCAGAAACAATTTCTGCAGCATATGCAAGGATAAGCAGGTATCCGGAACCTGTAACAGTGCTGAGGAAAATTGCGCGGGAGGATGTGGAATCAGCGAGGAAATCGAACAAAATAATAGTATTTGGTATGGGGCATCATAGTGTTGCAGAACATGCCCAGCTAAACTTTGACATTATGGGAATTTCCCGTCTTGCCCTCGAAGCTCTTGAAACATCGAGATTATGCTCTTATACCGAAAAGTCACAGCGGTATATAACAATGAAAGGTGAATTTGTAATTCCTCCAGAACTTGATGAAGAAGGGAAGAAATTGCTTGAAAAAATCATGGACAGGGAGTTTGAATTTTACAGGAAAGCATACGAAGTTCTTTTTGAATACCAGAAAAAACTCCATCCCGAAATGCTTACAAAAAAGAGAGATATAGAAATTGTGGAAGGATGGGCAAAAGAAGATGCCAGATATATTCTTCCTCTTTGTTGTGAGGCTCAACTTGGTTTTTCGGGAAATGCAAGAAATATCGAATATACTATTAGAAAACTGAGATACCATAAACTTGCAGAAGTAAGAGAACTCAGCCAGAAACTTTACGAAGAGGCTTCAAGGATTGCTCCTTCCTTAATAATTCTGTCCGACCCTGAAAAATTTAAAGAAACTTTTGGTAGAGAAGTCAGTGATGAATTTTTCCGTTATTATGAAAAGGATATGAGAGAAATATGTTCAAAAATTTTCAGTACCTCATATCCAGTAAAAGATGACGCATATAAAACAAGTGGTAATGTGAAACTCGTTGATTACACGCAGGACCCTGATATCAAAATATGCGCAGGAATTCTTGCCTCTTTTGGTGGAAGCAATTCTTATCAAAAATGCATTGATTTAGCAAAAAATTTACACTCAAATAACCCTGCTGGGTTCAAATCACTCATTTTTAAGTCGATGCAAAGACTGAGCAGATATGATGCTGTTCCAAGGGAATTTGAAAGTGTAAACTTTACTTTTGAAATAGTTTTAAGTGCAAGCGCATTTGCTCAACTCAAAAGGCACAGAATGATGACAATACTCAAGCAGGATTATGACCCGAATTTAGGTCTTACCATTCCAGATTCAATAATTGAAAACGGACTCGGAAAAGAATTTGAAGAAGCTACCGAAATGAGCACATCTGCTTTTGAAAAAATAAGGGTTAAAAATCCTGCCGTGAGTGAATATTTTCTAACCAATGCTCATCGCAGGAGAGCTTTTGTTATCTGCAATTTAAGAGAACTATATCATATGGCAAGAATAAGAATGGATCCGCATGCCCAGTGGGATATAAGGAGAATAGTTTCAGATATGGTTGAGCTCGCAAGGAGTGTTGCACCTATAAGTGCATCTTTTGCGTGTGGAAAGCACGAATTCCCCCGAGTTAAGCAGGAGGCAGGATTTTCTGAACAGCTTAAAGAACAAAGTTATAACGAAGATTCTGGACTAAAGCAGGCAGAAGTACCAGAAGAGGGGGAAACATGATTATGAAAAAGGGAAAGAAAAATTGCGTTGAGCATTTTGAAGTTGGAGTTAGATTGACATTTTCTGCTGCCCACAGGCTGAGAAACTATGGAACAAAATGCGAAAAACTCCACGGACATAACTGGATTGTTTCGGCTTTTGCAGGAGGAAATAAACTCGATTCAAAAGGAATTTGCATGGATTTTAAAGAATTGAAATCCAGTCTACGGAAGGTTTTAGATGAACTCGACCATACTTTTCTAAACAATGTAAAACCTTTCCATAGAATTAATCCAAGCGCAGAAAATATAGCAAAATTTGTCTTTGAAAGGCTTGAGCCAATGATAATAAAAAGGGGGGTAGAGCTTCTCAGAGTAGAAGTTTCAGAATCAGAAGGTTGCTGGGCAGTTTATTCTAAGAGAGGGAGAGATTGATGAGAGCAATCTTCTTTGGAACCCCTGAGTTTGCCGTTCCGGTTTTGCAGGCAGTTGCTTCTGTTTGCGAAGTTGTTCTTGTGGTTTCCCAGCCTGATAAGGAGGGGGGAAGGGGTAGAAAAGCCCTACCATCAAAAACTAAAATTGCAGCAACTGAAATGGGAATCCCTGTATTTCAACCTGAAAAACTCAAAGACCCCGAAGTTATAGATTTGTTGAAGGAGAAAAATGCAGATTTTTTTTTCACAACTGCTTACGGTAAAATTCTACCGCGAGCAATTCTCGACATACCAAAATTAGGTTGCCTCAATCTCCATGCATCTTTACTTCCAAAATACAGGGGGAGTGCTCCCATTCAATGGGCAATTTTAAACGGGGAAAGAGAAACAGGGATTACCTTAATGCTCATGGACGAAGGTATGGATACAGGACCAATTTTAGCACAGGAAAAAATTGAAATTCTGCCGAATGAAACTTCTGGTGAACTTTCAAAAAGAATGAGTGTTTTTGCGGGAGAATTTGTAAAAAGGGTCCTTTTAGAATTTCTTAAAGGGAATCTAAAGCAGATAAAGCAGGATGAAAGTTTGGTTTCTTACGCACCACCTTTAAAAAAGCAAGACGGTAGAATTGATTGGAAAAAAAACGCAAGGCAGATTGTCTGTCATATCCTTGGTATGAATCCATGGCCCTGCGCTTTTACTTTTGCTCAGGGGAAAATGTTCAAGATTCTAAGAGGAGTAGAGGAAAAGGAATCATATCTTCCTGACAACTCACAAAAATATCCCGGAAAGATTCTATGCCATAAGGGTTCTCTCTATGTTTTCTGTGGAGAAGGAGTGGTTAAAATAACTGAAATTCAATGTGAAGGTGGAAAACCTATGGACTGCTCAAGCTTTCTCTGTGGACATAAACCACCTGAGAGTTTTGAATAAATTTAAGTCAAATCACACATAGACCTTCCCAAAATACGGAGAGCTTTTTTTGCCCACTTTGAATAGGCAGGATTTCTGAATTGAACAAGACCCCTCTGCATCAATTTCTCTTCGTATGTTTTTGCTATAAAAATTCTATTTCCTTCCATGTCCTTTTCGGTGTAATACATGCATGAAGCATCAGAAAGTGGAAGGGGGGTGAAGTCCTGTAATTGAAGCGGGTATTTAACATATTTCTGTATCTCCCTGCTTAAAACAAATGCATCCTCAAGATTCGAACCAGGAAATGATAATATGAAGTAGGGAACAAAATAATAATCCTTTGAATAACGCTTTCTTAATCTTGCAAATTCCTCTTTAAACCTTTCCCAGACATCAGGTGGTGGTTTCCTCATCAATTTTAAGACCCTCTCGGAAACATGCTCCGGTGCAACAGATAGCTGGCCACAAATAATATCTTCTTTGAAAAGGAATTCAAAATACCCCGGGTCCAATACAACAAGGTCATGACGAACTCCTGAATTCAGAAAGACATGCTTTACATTCGGTATCTCTTTTATTTTTTTTATTAATCTCATCTGTGCTGAGTGATCAACTATAAGATTGGGACAAACTCGAGGGTAAAGGCAATTTCTATTAATACATGAATTAGGAATAAGGTTTTTTTTACACTTAATTTTGTACATATTAGCTGTTGGACCGCCAATATCCGTAATGGTTCCACGAAAAAATTTTTGACTGGAAAGCCATTTTGCTTCATTTAATATACTCTGTTCGGACCTCGAGATAACTTTTTTCCCCTGACAGATGCTTAAAATGCAAAAACTGCAATCACCTATGCACCCTCTGTGCCCTGTTATTGAATTCTGAACCACTTCAAGCGCGGGCACTGGAAATTTATAGATGGGATGCTGTTTTCTTGAGAATGAAAGAGAATAAACGGTATCCAGGTCATTTTCTGAGATAACTGCAGGTGGTGTATGGACAACGAGCCTTTCATCGTGTTTTTGAACAAGAATTTTGCTGGTTGAAAATTTATTGATTTTTATTTGTGCTTCTCTCAATAGTTCCTTATCTTTCCTTATTTCTTCAAAGGATGGCAAAAATACCACTCCCTCAGGGAGTCTTGAAATCTCCTTTGCCGGTATTGAAAAAACTATGGAACCTATTGAAAAAAGGTCATAAATATCCCTTCCCCCTTTAAGCCATTCGAGCAGAGGGAGAAGTGCTCCTTCTACTGGACCATAAAGAATCAGATTGGCACCGGAATCTATGAGAATGGAGCGCCTTAAGCTATCATCCCAGAAATCGTAATGAGCTAATTTCCTTGATGATGCTTCTACCCCTCCTAAAATTACGAATGCATCTTTAAAAGCTTCTCGAATTCGATTTGTATAAACTATACATGCTCTATCAGGTCTTAAGCCTGCTCTTCCACCCTCAGCATACGAATCTTTTTTCCGTTTCTTACGAAGTGGAGTATAATTTGCTACCATAGAATCAACACAACCAGCTGTAATTCCAAAAAAGATATTCGGTTTTCCGAAAACCTTAAAATCATTGGTTCCGTGCCAGTCTGGCTGAGGAATAATTCCCACTCGAAGCCCGTAACTTTTGAGAAGATTTCCTACCACAGCAGCACCAAAGGAAGGGTGATCAATGTATGCATCACCTGAAACTATCACAACATCGAAATTGTTTTTAGAGCCTTTTCCTGAAACTGGAAGCATAATGAATTTTCCGTCTCTTATTTTTTTCGCACAAAAACAGCTATACCTCTTTTTCTTTTTGCTTGCGGTAGTAAAAATTCTTCATTAGAAATCAACTCAACATCAGAAATTCCAATCCGAGGTATTAACCTGCCGGCATGAAGAACAAAAATTCTGCCTTCTTGTTTCACAAGCAGTTTCCCCAATTCGAGCCACTTTAACGGAGGAAAAACAGCCATTGATATTGCAGAATCATAATATTCCTTACCGATAAGTTCTTCTACTTTTACAGAAATGATTTTAACATTTTTAACTCCCATTTTTGCAGCCCCCATTCTTAAAAATGAAGTTTTTTTTCTTAATGGTTCAACGAGAGTAAAAAAGGAATCAGGGCAAATTGCCGCAATAATAAGCCCCGGGATTCCCCCGCCTGAACCAACATCAATAACTCTCTCTTTCTCCCTGAAATATTTTCGAAGTTTAATTACAGGGTAGATACCAAATTCTACGATTTCCTCAATTGTTTTAAAACCTGTAAGATTAAAATGTCTATTCCATAGCATCAACTCTTTAATGAACACATCCAGCAAAGGATAAAAAATTTCCGGTAAATCCTCACCCCCCTTCTTAAAAATTTCCTTCATACAAAGCATTGAATTATTTAAACTATTTTCTTGAATCATAGTAAACACTCATGGGCAAATTTTGCTCACCCCCACGAATGAAAATTATAATATATGGATTCCTGCTTCCGCAGGAACAAGGTTTTTGCACTTTGCATTTTGCATTTAAATTTAAGATAGTTTATATATTATTTTCATAAATGTAATAATAATTTTTCAGATGGATATTTAATTCAGAATTATGAAGTTCAAATATTTCTATATTTTCACAAACTTCGCTGCACTTTTGATAATAATTTCTGTTTGTTTTTTAATATTTAAACTTACAGCTGTTACCCTGGATTCAAGATATGTCATCATCCTTTTGATTTTTAGCTCTATATCTTTTATTCTTATTATGGCAGGTATATGTCTCGTTTCAGGGGATATTAGCAGACAATTTTCAAGAGTTATTGATTTTATGAGTCAAAAAGAAGTTGCTGGTAGTGCAGCGTCACAGGAGGGGGGAGGTATAGAAATCTTCAAGAGGAGTTATCTTCCTATACCATGGAATGAGATAGGAAATCTTTCCATTTCTCTTAACCTTTTAGCAATGAAATTGGAGGAAGAAAAAGAAAAGAATATTCAGGCGCGTAAAAAGATAGAAGAGCTTAACGAAGAAAAGACGAATTTCTTATCAGTAATGAGCAATGAACTGAAAAATCCAATAAACCGAATATTAGGCATTTCTCAGAATCTTGTTGACGGATTTGGAGGAGAGTTAAGCGAAGCCCAGAGAGAAAATATAAGGATAATAAATCAAAGCGGTAAAAACCTCTTATCCCTGATAAATGATATTCTGGATTTGAGCGAACTTGAAACGGGAAGATTGCAAATCAACCTTCAGGAGACAAACCTGAAAGAAATAATTTTATCAACAATAAAGGAAGCAGAAGGGCAAATAAAAAAGAAAAAGAAAATAGCTTTAATTACGGATTTGCCTGATAAAATCCCGTCGGTTCTTGCTGATTCCAAAAGAGTTTATCAAATACTGGCTAACCTTCTGAACAATGCTGTAAAATTTACTCCTCAGGGAGAAATAATAGTAAAAACTGAGGTAACTTCTGATAACTTTGTTAAAGTTCAGGTTAAAGATGCCGGATATGGAATTGCCCCTCAGGATTTACCTTTTATTTTTGACGAATTCAAGCAGGTTGGTAGCCTTCTTGGTGCAAAAAGAAAGGGTTCAGGTTTGGGTCTTGCTATATGCAAAAAACTTGTTGAGATTCAGGGTGGTAATATAACAGTGGAAAGTGTACTGGGAAAAGGGTCTACTTTCACTTTCACATTACCAATTTTTAAAGGCGATAAAATTGAAAGCAATACAACATCAGAAAAATTAAAGAAAGTTTAAAATTCCTGTGAATATGTCTTTGGAGACAAAAAAATACATTCCACCACTCAGGCCCATGCTTCTATACGGGTGGTGCACCATTTTGATTATTGCGCCTCTATTTTTCCAGTTAGTTTTTTACATTTTAACATGCTTATTATGTAAACATTGTTTCTATACTTTCGCTCCGTGGGCAACAACTTTTATTATTTTTCTCCCCGCACTTTATCTTATGCACTGGACTATAAAAAAAATAATAAATGAGGAAGCTAAAAATCTGAAATCTGCCATTGAAATGAATAATTCCTTTACTCACAGTACTTCTTTAATAAGTAATTTCTATAATTTTCCTGATAGAATCTTATTTTTTTCAATTCCAATTGTGATAGTCATACTTTTACCTCTCGCCCTTCATGCTTACCGTGATATGAGCAAATTAATTGGTATCTGTTTCATACTCATACCCTTCATGACGCATTTTCTATTATTTGTTATTTTCAAGGTAATCACATACAGAATAATTTCGAAAGCAGGACAATTTATTCCTTTAACCGAAAAAAGCAGAAGACATAGTCCTGATACAAGAATAGGTAATCTCCTTTTTCAGGTTTCATTATTTACGAGTACTGGTTTTGTAATAATCACATATTTTTTATTCTTTTTATCAATTAAAAATTGGGCTTTATCATGGAATGTATTGACTATCTTTCTTATTGCCGGACTTATTATAGCAGTTGCGTTTTCTTTCGGGTTCCTTCTTATAGGTAAAAGGATAGGTAAAAACCTCCGTGAAATAGCCAGCCAGATAGATGCTCTCGGCAGTGTTCCAGATGATAAAACTGTAAGTTCACTAAAAGTATTTCCAGAATCTTACTGCCTGATTGGTGAAATAAGGCACATAAAAGAACTTACAAAAGGAATTGTTGCTAAAATTGCTGAAACAAGAATGCTTCAAAAAGAAGCAATACAAATGGCAATGCAAAACCAGAGAATGAAGACGATGTTTCTTGCAAGCATGAGCCACGATTTAAAAAGTCCTCTAAACTCTATAATAGGATTTTCAGAATTGCTATTAAAAGGAATAGAAGGGGAACTAAACGATGAGCAAAGGGAAGATATTCAGATTATAAATGATTCCGGTGAAGAACTTCTTTCACTTATTAATGATATACTCGATTTTGCAAGACTTGAATCCAATACGCTGGAGATTCACAAAGAATGGACTCCTCCAGTTGAGTTTATCACCGATGCAGTGAAAAAAAGTAACCCTTTGATAAGAAAAAAACCTGTAAATATCCAGACTGAAATTCAACCAGGTTTACCTCCAGTTTTTGTGGACCCTGTTCGAATGTCGCAGGTAATAAACAGGCTGATTTCAAATGCAATAAATTTCATGGAAAAGGGGAGTGTTGTTGTAAAAACTTATCTTGATAGAGGACTTAATGAAGAAAACGATAAGTACCTGAGAGTGGATGTGATTACTCAAGGAACAGGAGTAAAGAGTAAGGAGTTTGAAAAGATTTTCGATTCGTTCGCGCTCATGAAAGAAGGAGAATTGGAGCAAAGTAGTATTAGCACCAAAGTGGGGAAGGAGCATAAAGCACCACTAAATAACATTTTCTGGAAGGAGGCCGGGGGAATTGGTTTAAGTCTAAGCCTTTCAAGGTCTCTTATAATGCTTCACGGAGGAAAAGTCTGGATGACAAAAGATGGAGAAAAGGAAAGCATATTTTCCATTGGAATTCCTATAAAACCGTCATAAAATTAAGATGATAACAATAAATGCAAAAATAAAAAGAGATAATTGCTTCGAGAATAATTTTTGCTATAATCGTTTAAAACTTGTAAAAGTATTATAGATGGACGCAGTTAAGGAAAATTTAAGACATTTGGCGGTAGAAGGGCAAATAACCCAGGAGGAACTTCAGTGGGCACACCAGAGCATTTCCAGAATAATTGATTCAGTTTCTCTCGTAATCAAAGGGAAACTTGAAGCCATAAAATTGGTTGTAATCGGTATTATGTGCAAAGGTCATGTCCTAATTGAAGATAGTCCCGGTGTGGGAAAAACAACTCTTGCAAAAACTCTTGCAAAAGTTGTCGGGGGAACATTCAAAAGAATTCAGTTTACAAGCGATCTTCTCCCTTCTGACATAATAGGATTAAGTGTTTACAGACAGAAGGAAGGTGATTTTGTTTTTTCGAAGGGACCAATTTTTGCCAATATAGTTCTTGCAGACGAAATAAACAGGGCAAATCCCAGAACACAAAGTGCTCTTCTGGAAGCAATGAATGAAGGGCAGGTCACATGTGATGGGAAAACTTATAAACTTGAAGAACCTTTTATGGTGCTGGCAACACAGAATCCACATGACTACTACGGAACATATCCTCTTCCTGAATCCGAACTCGATAGGTTTCTTTTGAGGATTCAAATGGGTTATCCAGATGCAGAGGTAGAAAGGGAAGTAATAAGGTCTGGTGGAATGGAAGAGGCACTTGAAAATCTTTCAGAGGTTGTAACTCTAAGTGACATAATAAGACTTATTGAGATTACAGAAAAGGTCAGATTTGATTCTGTTTTGCTTGATTATTTGATGGAAATAGTTAAAGAAAGTCGTGAGGAACGCTCCCTTTCCCTCGGAATAAGCCCAAGAGGAGCAATTCACATGTTCAAAACTGCAAAAGCCATGGCTTTACTTGATGGGCGTCCTTATGCACTACCCGATGACATTCAGTCAATAGTTCTACCTGTACTGAGTCACCGAATTATTCCTTCTGGCTCATATATGGGAGCTCCCGCAGAAAGGCGACGCATTGCGCAGCAAGTGATAAAAGAGATTCTTGAAAGGGTAGTGGTTCCTGTATGAATAGCTTTAACGGCATGTTAAATTTACACCATTTCTCATGCTTTTTCCGGGTCTTTCATTTTCTGACTCTTTTGTTGCTTTTAAATCAGGGTTGTGCTGCAATTCATAAAAATTTGTGGGCTGAGGTTTCACTCAGAAATTACAGGGACCACCCGGAAATAAAAATTTCGAAAGAGGAGTGGCAGAAAAGTGCAGATATTTTTGAGAAGGAATCTCATGGATATTCGAAAGAAAAAAAATCCATGCAGGCAAAAGCACTTTTCTGTGCTGGAAAAGTACTGCAGGATTCTGGTAAAATCAAAGAAGCTAAAGAAAATTTTTCCGAAGCAATACTACTTGCTCCTAAATGGGCGCTGCCTTACCATTCAATAGGCACGATGGAACTTGAGAGCGGCAATTTTCAGAAAGCAAAAGAAATGTTTGAAAAGGCTATTAACCTTGACCCTTCATGGACAACTGCAATAACGGACCTTGGAGTTAGTTACTATCACCTTTCAGAACCACTAAGAGCTCTTGAATATTTCAATCTGGCAATTTCGATTGACCCATCCTTAGCATTTATATATTCCAATAAAGGTAACATTCTTGCCTCCCTTGGCAGGTATGATGAAGCAGTGAAATCTCACATGGAGGCAATTAAGCTTGAACCGCACAATCCCGTTTTTTACATTAACCTCCTTTCAGTTCTCGAAGAAATCGGAGATGAAGCAAATGAATTGTGGGCTTATGAAAAACTAAAAGACCTTTTGCCGGAAAAACAGAAAGTACCGGTAATGCTCAAGATTGCAAAACTTTTTGAAAAAATGGGAAGGTTCGAGGAATCACTCGAAGAGCTTAAAAAAGTTACTGCACTTGCTCCTAATGACAAAAAAGTAAAAGAAGAATTGAAGGAATTTTATCTAAGGCGGAAACTTTACTCTCACGCAATCCAGCTCATTTTGCAGGAAGCAAATCAAGGATGCATGGAATGTGCAAAGGAATGTTTTGAAATTGGTAACAAACTCCTCAGCGATGGGAATCTTGATGGAGCCGAGCTGGCCTTAAATGCATCTGTGAAGATTATGCCCGAATGGAAGGAACCGCTCCACAATTTAGGTGTAGTAAAGTATCGAAAACATGATTTAGATGGTGCATTGAAGATTTTTGAAGGTATCATTAAAAATAACCCGAATGATTTTGCTTCCACACTAAATCTTTCGATGGTCTATTATAAAATGGGTAAAGCAGCTGATGCTATGAACTGGGCATCGAAGGCAATCTCCCTTTCACCAGAATCGCCTCTTGCTCATTCCATTTCTGGTGAAATTTTAAGGTTTGCCGGGAATCTTAAAAAATCTGAAGAAGCACATCTAAAAGCCATCAATATTGCAGGATCAAACTGCGTTGTTTCTGCGAGATATTCGAGGTTTTTAATAGAATCGGGAAAAAGAGAAAGAGCAAAAGAGATTCTTGATAAAATTTCAGGTGAGGATTGTCTTGAAAAGTATTTTTCTTATGCTCTTCTGTCATTTGATAGCGGGGATTTTCAGAGTGTTCTTGAAAAAATTAATTTAATTTTGCTTTCTGACAAATCTGCAGCGGAAGCAATTGCTCTTCAGGGACTTGTTCATTTTAAGCAGGGAAAAATGGATGAAGCAAAAGAAGAACTTATAAAAGCAGTTTGCATGGAACCAAGAATATTCAAGGAAAAAAGGTATCAGAAGGCATTAAAAAAAATAAAAATCCCCTCCCAGTGCAATCCCCCTTCGAATTGAAAATTGCCAGCATAGTCGACTAATAAATATCTAATCTTTTTAGTAGCCATTTTCAATCACAAAATTTTTTGGGGGATTGCGAACTTTGATAAATCCTACAGGGTCATTCGGTATGGGGTATTTTTCGACTTTGCAATTTGGCTTGCAAATGAAATCTTCGAGATAATGATATTTTAGTATTATTTCATCACCTTCTGCATTGCTCACCTCTATTTTATTCAGTGCAACTTTTACTTTTCCCCTACCCTTTTCAAACCATGAAGGTTCAGAATCGAGAAGGTAAATCCTGTGACTCGGCGGAATAAAATCAATACCTTTTAGAATATCTTTGTGTACTTCTATAGCAGTCATAGCCCCTGATGTAATAAGATATTTAATGGCATATCTTTTTATATATTTTTGAAAGTAATCAGCGGGAGGGGGTTCATAATAATATGTTCGAAAGATATTTGCGAATCCATGCTTGAGGTTTATGTATCTAAAACCTCCTATAATTTGCGCATTTGTGCTCCACCCTAAAAATTCTCCCAATATCCACCACTGGACCAGAAATCGCCCCGAGCCATCATCATGCTGTAAAACCCATTTCCTCACCTCAAAATAATCACTCCTCCCTAATCCATGCCTGTACTCCTGCTGGTCAGGCCAGCCAATGGAACCGAAACCAAGAGTGTCTGATATGTTTGGTAGCCCTGGCTCAGGCCTAACTATTTGTGGTTTTAACTGTGGTATAAAATAAATTACATCCCGTGCCAGATGTGGCAATGCAACGGTAAAAAGCACTACTAAAATTTTTGCATACTCCCATTTTAGTTTTTCAGTTAAAATACCTGTAACCATCTTTTCTGCACTGATAGAAGCTGGTATAATTGCAAAAGATGAAAGTGGGACTATATATCGGTAAGGTTGAATGTGTTTTATTATGGGGAGGTATCTACCAAAATAGGAAATAAAAAGGAGCCATATCAGAACAAGTGTAAATGGAAGGAACCTCGAATCTCTTCTCTTATACCAGTCGTAAATTCCTATAGCAGAAAGGGTTATAACGAGTATTCTCCACCCTGTTCTCATTGCCACAAGACCCTGTTCAGCTGTATCTCCGACAATGCCGAAATAATCAGTTATGATGAACCACCAGTTAGCCCTTCCAAAAACCTCTGAACCTGTCACATACCCAAGGAACTTAATGCAGAGTAAAATCCAGTATAAATTGACGAGAATTGTAAAAATACACATACCAAAGGTTGCAAGGTGTTCTCGTAAAGAAAATTTTTTAAGGTTCATAAAATAAATAGTTACCATTGGTATAAATAGGACAAGAAAAAGAAGGGGATGAACGAGGTGAACTAAAGAAAGAAAGATTCCTGCAAAGAGAATATGTATTAATCTTTTCGTATTGGCAAATCTGAAATAAAATGCTATTGGCAGAATTGCTATAGTTGATGCTATTGCATAACTTATCATTCCTACCCACCATGTCCATCTGACCATTGCATCAAAATTCCATATCATGCTCCCTAAAAAAGCAGCGGTTGATTGAGCATAAATGCTACCTCGCATTAACCTGCATACCAGGAAAAAGACAAATGGGGGGAGAAGGTGTCCTAAAAAAACAAAAAGGTTGAACGCAATCGGGAGAGAAATTTTAGCTTTGTAGAGTAGAAAAGCGAAAAGTTCATGGGCTTTATTATCTCCATCGAAAATTGTTCCCTCAGGAAAACCTGCATTGAACCTTGGGTCCCAGACCCATGGTTTCCCAAAATTTTCAAGGGCTATAGTCACTCGAACGGTCTGTGCATAATGGGTATCATAATCTATACTTGCAACAGGAAAACCAGAAAAAACCATTTTAAGCGGAAAGTTGTAAAGAACTAAAACAAAATGAATGGTAAAAATGGATATTAAAATTAAATAAATCAGGAATTTTTTTAAATTTTGATTCATGAACCGGACTCTTTCAATCGTCTACAGGATTATTCCGCTTTTTAAAGTCTCTCGATTTCATTTTTTCAAAATCGTAGCATAAATAAAACCGAAAGTAGATTTATCTATATAGAAATGCAAAATCATTGCAAGCCATGTTAATCCGAATATGACTCTTATTCTGTTCCAGAAAATCTCAGTTTTCTCCTGTTCTATTGGTAAAAAGAAAGCAGGAACCGCAATGAAAAATCCTAAAATTCTGTGGAGAAATAATATTGCATATACCGAAGACAGGCATATAAGAACCTTTGTTAGATTCCTCGCTCCTGTGATTCCAAGAAAAACTGCTGTAGTTTTTATTCCCGCAGATTTATCTCCCAATCTGTCACGAATTGTCTGGACCGATTCAAAACAGGCAGAAAATAGAGCCAGCTGTGCTATCAATAACCATCCATGTGTGGAATCTGGTTTTATTCCCGTAGTTGACATTATCCCCCCCCATAACGCCATTGAAACTATATCCGCAATAGGAACTTTTTTCAGCCAAGACGAATATAACCAGCATGTAATTACTCCACCCATGAGAGGGATAAAGAGTCCTTTAGAATAAAATAGTGCCCACAAGAAAAGGAGAAAAAAAAGGAAGAAAAGTGAAAAAAGGGCATGGAAACGATGATTTGATAGAAAAAGAGCCCTTTCCCTATCCCGCTTTGGGTTTTGAAGGTCTATTTCAACATCGTAATAGTCATTTACAAAGTAAACGAGAGCATTGAGGCAGAGTCCATAAAATACTCTAATAGCCATTTCCGATATCGGGAAGGATGATAAAAGCATCAGTGAAATCGAAGCAAAGAGGTTTGCCATCTCTCTTTTTTTAATCCTGTAAATTACTACATCCGCTATTAGTTTAGAGGAGATTTTGATGTCTGAAAAAATTTTCATTTCATTATAAACACTCATGGGCGAATTTTGCCCACCCCCGCGAATGAAAATTTGAATTTATGGATTCCTGCTTCCGCAGGAATGACTTCTTATCCTCGCGGAAGTAGAAATCTAAATGACCTCCCTCTGTCATTTCCATCCCTGTTTTCACAGGATAAACTCCGGCGGGAATCCATGATTGTTTCTTTATCATTTTCATAGTAAACTCCAAAAGGATAACATACACAGTAGCCTCTATGGAAGTGTAATTGAATTAATTATTATACCAACTATATATATTTTAAAATTAACCTGAGTTTATAAATTCTACACGGATAGAATGAGGCTTTTAAAAATGGATTCCTGCTTTAGCTGGAATGACAATTGCCTATTTCCACAAAATCCGTCCACAATAGTACATCATTCAGTCATTCCCGTGCAGGCAGGAATCCAGAACTATTTCGGATTTTTACTTCCGCAGGAATAACTTTTTTGAATATATTTTTGAAGATTATATTATCTATGAGCGTCTAAAAAATGTTGACGACTGGTTTTTGTAATGATAGAAAATCTACAAAAAGGAGGAAAAAATATGAAAAAACTTATCTTAATTCTTACAGGAATCTTGTTTCTTCTGGTAAACATAAATCATGCTGATGCAAAAAAGGAAAAAAAGAAAAAACAAAAAAAGGATGAGCCAAAAGAGGTTACAACTCCTCCCCATTCAGAACAGATAGCTCCAATGATAGAAGGGTTTACCTGGGGTATGACTAAGGACCAGGTGCTTGAAATTCTTACAAAGAAAATTCAAGACGAATTTAAGGAAAAACTGGCAAAGGCTGCAGACCCAATCAAAGAAGACAAACTTCACCAGACAATGCTGCAAAAAATCAAAGCAATAAAAGATGGTTATATTGAGTTCAACGGACAGGTTACAGGATACGATTCTTCCCTCGTAAAAACCGAATACACTCATCACAATAATGAATCCATGCTGGTTTTCCCAAAAGATTTAAAAACGGATAGAAAATGGGATGATTATTTCTTTTTTATTAATGGAAAATTATGGAAAATCTTTCGTGCCTTTGATGCCGATATGTTCCCCGGGCTTAAGTGGAGTGATGTTTCTGCTGCAATGAGCACTAAGTTTGGAGAAAATCCTCTAAAGGTAAAAAAATATGACCCCGACACGAGAGTTGTTCAGGTAATAGGTTTGCAATGGCAGGATGATAAAACACTTTTAACACTTTTAAATTATACCTCCTTCTACGGAATTTTCTGTCTCAAATTTGAAGATAAAAAGACACTCAAAGAAATAGATTCTTTAAGGGTAAACAAACCCCCAGAAGAAAAAAGTATGAGTGTAGTTGATGCAATAACTGAAGGCACAGGACAGGATTCTGCTCACGATATTGTAGAAAAACTCACAAAAAAGAAAGGTCAGCCAAAATCTCAAGGGGGAGGTGAAAGTGTGCCTCCACCTAAACAATCGAAAGAAAACAAGTTAGACGACCTCGGTATTTAACTTTCAGATTTATTTAACTTTCAGATTTTTAAATTTTTGCTCCTTTCTTCACTGTATATCTGAGCAAGACACCTGTTAGAAAAAGGTCAAAAATAAGAGCAGAAAAAATTGTTACAGAAAAGAGTATTGCAAAATCTCTCACTGCGATAAACTCTGACCTCAAAAGGACAAGGTAACCAAACATAAGTAAAAATGAAGTCCCTATAACAGGTTTTCCTGCATTAAGCAGAGTTTCTTCAATTGCTCTATCAATGCTTTGCCCTGAGAGAATCTCCTCCCTGAATCTTGCCATTAAATGAATGGTATCGTTTACTGCTATACCAAGCGATACAGCAAATATTATACTCGTTGCAGGTCTTAGCTCTATCCCAACCGCTCCCATAAAACCTGCTGTAACAATAATAGGGCAGATATTTGGAATCATCGAAATTAGCCCTATACGGAGTGATTTGAAAAGCAGTGCCATTAAAACAGTAACTGCAATCAAGCTTGTAAGCATTGTTAGAAGCATGTCCCGAAGAAGTTTATGAAGCACAATTGCAGTCAGGTGAGAACTCCCATTGAAACGCCATGAAATTCCGCTTTGAGGGGGGAATTTTTTTTCTAAAACAGGACGAAGCCTTTCCATGGTTTTAAACCACCAGCTTGAAGGACAATTTTTAGTTGTTATGCTAATCCTGGTCTTTGAATAATCATCTGTAATTAGTTTTCGCTTCATTTCAGGATCAAAAAATTCCATGTATTGTGAGGCAAGTTTTCTGCTCTCAGGTATTTTATAATACTTTTCCCCCTCACCCATCCATTTCATATTAAATTCCTTTAAAAGTTTTGGAATAGAGTTTGTTGTCCTTACATTTTTATCCTTTTCTATTTCTTTCACAACATCATCTATTTTACGAAGGACTTCAGGCTCTATCATGCTATCAGGTTTTCCCTCAAACTCTATTCCAAAGGAAAGGATACCAAACAATTTCTCTTCAAAAATTTTATTCGCTTTAAAAACAGGGTTATCCTCACTTATTTCAGAAAGGAGTCTGTGCTGAACTTCAATTCTCAGTGAAAAATATATTGAAATCAAAGTAAGTAAGATAGAAGAAATAATAATAACTCGTGGGTGCTTTAAAACCGCATTGACGACAAATTGCAATACTTTTCTTACAATCCTTTCAATACCCCATAAGGGGGGAGACTCTGGCATGGTTGTGCTGTTTGCGGTAGATGGAACTCTTTCGGTTTTCCAGAAACTGAGAAAAGATGGAATTAGCAAAATCACACTTAAAAAAGAAATTCCTACAGCAATTGCTATGTAAATTCCAAATCTCCTTATAAGATACATACTTGCAGTTACACACGACCCAAAACCAGCAGCTGTAGTTGCCGAGGTAAAAAAACAGGCTACTATCATAGCACGCATAGTTAGTTCTAGAGCCTTTTGAGGAGGGTGTTTTTCCCTTTCCTCAATATATCTTGACAGGACATATACTCCATCAGCAATACTTAGAATCAAAACGAGTTCCGGGACAAGCTGACTGACAAGTGTAACAGGTTCTCCGGTAATGGACATGAAACCTAAAATTAAAGAGAGTGAAACGAGCGACGAAAGAATTGGTAAAATCACACAGAATAAATTTCTATAGAAGAATGCGAGAAAAACCCCCATGATTAAAAGAATCAGGATACCATTCAATATCATATCCTGAGTTGCTGTTCTTTCATATTCCCGCTGAATTACATTTACCCCACCTAAAAAATATTCGATTTTCTCACCACGGTTTTTATTAATTTCGCTACTGATGAAGTTTTCGATTACAGAAATAAGTCTGTTCTGTCTTTTTAAATGCCCCTTCAACTCTAATATAACGGCAGAGCAAGTGCTATCGTCAGAAATAAGAAAGCGACGCAGAAAACTATTCGAAAGCGCCTCTTTCCTGAGTTCAGCACATTTCTCAGGTTGAGACGGTACTGATTTCAAGAAAGGTTCCACTAAAACTTCTTCCTCACCGCTTCTCAGGACATTTACATTCGTAAGACTCGTTACCTGCTGAACCTCAGGCTGATTCTTTGAAAATTCAGTCAATCTTTCTATCGCACCAAGAACCCCCGGAGTAAAAATTTCCTTTGCTTGAACAGTCACAATTATGAGGTTTATGTCCTCTCCATAAATGTCCTTGTAGCGGGTTAAAGAAGGAAGATCTGCACTTTTTTCAAAAAAAGAATGAAAACCAAAGTCGAGTTTAATTTTAGTTGCTTTATAAGCCCCAAAACCAGCCCCCAAAAAAAATAGAGCTATTATAGGGATTGTCGCTCTATAAAAAAACCTCGATATCCACCTTTCATCCATCGAATGAATTTATTATCAGAATTCTATCTTTTGAAAAAGATTTTGTCATAAAGAATTTTGGAAAACGCTTAATGTTCAAAAAAATATTAAAAAAATTATCCAAAAAAGAGAAACAATTCAGATTTTTATTAATTGTAGTACAATTTTAATGATGTTAGTAAACAAAAATTTGCCTTTAAAATTTTATTAAAGGAAGAATAAATGAAAAAAAGAAATTCAGTAATTATTTATTTTTGTGCCATTCCTTTTTTTATGTCCCAATCTGGTTGTAGTAATGGCAAAGCAGAAGGTGAATTCGATGGTAATGAAATAATACTACCTGATAGTGAAACAGCTGAAAATCTTACTGATTTAATAACTGATAAAATATCGGAGGATCTAAATAAATCTGAGGATTATGAAACTAAGGAGGTAATTGAAATAATTCCTCATGATAGGAGAATAAACTGGAAACCAGGTGTTCCTGGAGGAATTCCTGATGTTGAAGTTGGGTTCCTGAAGATTGCGTAGGGCAGATGGTTCACATTCTATCTGTTAATGGAAATGTCCTTACAGTTGAACCACCAATCCATATTAATCTTGACCCGAATTTCAACCCGCAGATAAGAAGAATGGGGCTTGTTGAAGGAGCAGGAATTCAAGGATTATACATCACACGAACTCCTTCATATGACCATGCAACTATTGAAATTAAAAATGCTGTGGCTTCATGGATAAGGGATTGCGAAAGTGAAAACACATTAGTGTCCCATGTAACAGCTTCTTCAAGCCTCTGGTGCGAAATCCGCGATAGTTACATGCATCATTCTTACGATTATGGTGGAGGAGGTCATGGATATGGGGTAAATTTGGGGAATCATGTAACTGCATTTCTCGTTGAAAACAATATTTTTGTTCATCTCCGTCATTCCATGCTTGTTCAGGTAGGTGCTACAGGAAATGTTTTTGGTTATAATTATTCAATCCAGCCATATCAGGATGAAGGTGGGAACTGGACTCCCTGTGATATTTCTCTGCATGGTCATTACCCTAACATGAATCTCTTCGAAGGTAACACAATTCAGGAAATAGATGTAAGTGATTACTGGGGACCATGCGGACCTGGAAATACCTTTTTCCGCAACCGTGTTGAAGCAGAAGGAATCGAAATTATGGATTATTCCCATGGGCAGAATGTCGTTGGTAATGAACTGGGCTCTGGTATAAATGTAATTTCAGTTGAATCTACAGTTACAGATACACTAATTCATGGTAATTATGAAAATGGAAGTATATCGTGGGACCCCTCAATTTCAGTCCATGAATTGCCACCTTCTCTTTACCTTGAATCCAAACCAGCATTTTTTGGGGACACCCCATGGCCTGTGACCGGTGCTGATATTGCACCCGGTTCAGGCAAAATACCGGCTCAACAACGATATGAAGAAATGTAGAAAATTCATCTTCATATTTTTCAGAATTATTTTTGAATTGCCTTTTAATAAAAAAGTGATACATTATGAATTTTAAAATTTTAGTTTATTAAAAATAACTTAAAGTTTTTGTCTGTTTCTCGTGCTTAGCCAAAAAAGAAAAAAAAATCTCAGAATAATCGTTGCTGGGGGGGCTGGATATATAGGGAGTATTGCAACTGCGTTATTATTAAAAGAAGGGTGGGAAGTAATTATTATAGATAACCTTGTTAAAGGTCATAGAGAAGCCCTCCCCCTACACCCATCAGCTCGATTCATTAACACCGACATTAATGATAGAAAAACAATCGAAGATATATGTGTTACGGGGATTGATATAGTGATGCATTTTGCATCTTTTATTGAAGTGGGGGAATCTGTTAAAAATCCTTTAAAATACTATACAAATAATGTTTCTAAAACAATTGCATTTCTCGAAACTTTGATTCAAGCAGGTGTTAAAAACATAATTTTTTCATCATCTGCTGCGGTTTATGGAATACCTGAAAAACTTCCGATTACCGAGGATTCCCCTCTTCGGCCGGTAAATCCGTATGGCAGAGGGAAAATGATGATAGAAGAAATAATTCAGGATTTCGCCTCAGCATTCGGTCTGAATTATGTGATTCTTCGCTATTTTAATGCTGCAGGAGCCATGGAAAATCTCGGTGAAGACCATGACCCAGAAACCCACTTAATTCCAAGAATTCTTGAATGCGCAATAAAAAACACTCCCGTTTCAATTTATGGAATAGATTATCCCACAAGAGATGGAAGTTGTATACGGGATTATGTTCATGTCTATGACATAGCGCAGGCTCATCTTCTTTCTGCTCAGTACCTGATGGATGAAGGAGCAAGTGAAATTTTCAATCTTGGAACAGAAACAGGACATACTGTCCTGGAAGTATTAGAAGTTGCAGAAAAAGTTGCAGGGAAAAAAATTCAACGCTCAATTCAGCCACGCAGACAAGGTGACCCTCCTGCGCTTGTTGCATCATCTAAAAAGGCAAAAGACATTCTCGGCTGGACCAGAAATCCCATTTCACTTGAAGAAATCATTAAATCAGCTTGGGAATGGAAGAAAAAATTTCCTGACGGATACAGAAAAGCGCAGGAAAAAGGAATTGCAGAGAAAAAATGATTGAAATTGAAGTTTTAAAAAAAGAATTTACTGAAAAATTTGCAGAAAGCAAAAACTCCCCCACACATTTTTTCTTTTCACCTGGAAGAGTAAACCTGATTGGGGAACACATAGATTATCTTGGTGGTCTCGTCCTTCCAGTTACTATTCCACTCGGTATTTGTGCTGCTGTAAAATACAGGAAGGATTCAATTGTGAAAATTGCATCTTATGGTATGCCAGATGTAATGAATATTGACATTTCAAAACCAATACTACCTTCAAAGACACGCTGGATGAATTACCCTTCAGGAGTAATTCATGAATTAATTAAAGAAGGTAAAAAGATAAGTGGATTTGAAGCTTTTTTTCATGCCGACCTCCCTGCAGGTTCTGGACTCTCTTCTTCAGCAGCAATTGAAGTCCTAACTGCAGTAATCGCTTTATATCCTCTCAATGAAGGTAAAATAGATGTTCGATGGACAGCATCCCTTTGCAGGGAGGCTGAAATAAAATTTGCAGGTGTTCAGTGCGGTATAATGGACCAATTTGTTGTGGCAGGTGCAAAGAAAGGTCATGCTCTTCTCCTAAATTCTTCTACTCTCGAATACAAATATGTTCCTTTTAACCTTAAAAACCACAGTCTTGTTGTTATAGATTCAGGTAAAAAAAGGGAACTTGGCGAATCAAGGTATAACCAGAGACGAAATGAATGCCAGCAGGCTTTCGAAATTATACGAAAGCACAGAAATATAGAAAAACTTGTTGATGCTTCGCTCGAAGATGTGGAAACATTACTCGAAGACCCTGTTCTTAAAAAGAGGGCAAGGCATGCAGTAACAGAAAACGAAAGAGTAAAAACTGCGGTTCATGCACTGGAAAACGAGGATGTAACCCTTTTAGGGTCGATTATGATTAAATCACATTTATCACTCAGAGAAGATTTTGAAGTAACATGTTTTGAACTCGATACTATTTTCCATGCATTTTTAAATTTAGCAGGATGCGCTGGTGGCCGGATGACAGGTGCTGGTTTCGGAGGTTGCCTCATTGCCATTGTTGAAAAAGAAAAAATAGATGACTTCATTAGTGAAGTTCAAACTGCCGTCCAATCAAAATTATCAACAAATCCTGTAATTTATGTCTGTTCGCCATCAGGTTCTGCATCAATATTGAAAATAGAATAGTGATGAAATTTGAAGCATTAATTTTTGATATGGATGGTTTGATGGTCGATACTGAAAGACTCTATTTTGAAGCGGAAAGGGAAATCGCAAAGAGGTTTGGAAGGACCATAAAAGATGAAACATTGTGGAAAATGATGGGAAGGAAACCAATAGAGAGCATGGAAATATTTGCAACCGATTTAAAAATTGATAAAAACCCTCAAGAGCTCCTTGCCATTCGTGATGAAATAATGAAAAGTAAACTTTCCTGTGATCTTCGTCCAATGCCCGGTCTTGACTTCATTTTAAATGAATTTCATGGGAAATTGAAACTTGCATTGGCTACAGGAGCTAAAAAAGATTTTATGGACATCATTATTGATGGATTGGGAATAAGGAAATTTTTTGATTTCCTTCTTCCTTCAGATAATATTAATCATGGAAAGCCTCATCCAGAAATCTACACTAAAGCATGCCGCAGTCTAAATCTTCCGCCAGAAAATTGCATAGTCCTCGAGGACAGTCAAAACGGGGTTATCGCTGGAAAAGATGCTGGCTCAACAGTAATAGCAATTCCATCAGACTATTCAAGACATCAAGATTTTTCAAGGGCAGATTTTATAGTAAAAGACCTTTTTGAAGCAGCTGAAACAATAAAGAATTTGCTTCTTTCAGGGAAATAACTGATATTAATTTTAAATCTTCCTATTAAAGAAGACCCACAATTGAATTGAAATTTCGGATAAGTTTATCTATTTCTTCTACCTGACGGTGAACTGCGCCCCAGTAGTTCTTCCAGTCATACCATTGCCTTTCAAGCTCTGACAGGTCTTTTTTCTGTTGTTCTATCCATGTGTAGTATTTCAGATTGTGAATCCTCTTTCTGCCTGGAAAAGATAATTCGAGAAGATTATCTGTCCCCATATAATGAATTCTTCCAAAATCCCTTGCAGCATGAATTTGTTCGTATGGCCCCATCTGTTCTCTCAGTTCCTGGATTCTCGAACCATACAATTCCATTGAATCCGTAAGAATAGTTAAAACGATATCCTCACTACCAAGTTCGTAGTATTTTGCAAATTTAATCGAAGCAAGAAGATTGGCAATACCGGATATCCCTAACAGGTCAAGTTTCTTAACGATAGATTCGTCCACACCATTTTTAATAAGGAAATTCTGTCCTTCAGGTTCATTAAAAAGTCTCATAGTATTTATAGTATCATTGTCATCAATAGCTATAACCATATCAGTATTTCGAACATTGTGTATCCATGGAACATGTTTATCACCTATCCCTTCAATTCTATGCCCACCAAAGCCATTTAGAAGGAGTGTGGGACACTGGAGTGCCTCTGCAACTGCAAGTTTTGAATATGGATAAACCTCCTTTAAATAATCTGCGCATCCTAAAGTTCCAGCTGAACCAGAAGCCAGAACTATTCCAGCAAAAGAACCACTCCCTCGAATTTCTTTTTCTATTACCTCCCTTCCAGCACTCCCCGTTACTGCATAATGCCACAGATGGTTTCCCTGCTCTTCGAACTGGTTAAAAATAACTATATCCTTTCTCGTTTTCCGAAGTTCCCAGCACTTATCGAATATCTCCTTAACATTACTTTCGCAACCTGGTGTTGCAATCACCTCTCCTGCAAGTTTTGATAGCCATTCGAATCTCTCCCTGCTCATTTCTTCGGGGAGAATCGCTATTGACTGACATCCAAGGAGTGCTGAATTATAAGCTCCACCTCTACAAAAATTTCCTGTAGAAGGCCAGACTGCTTTTTGCGTTGCTGGGTCAAATTGCCCTGTAACGAGTCTTGGAACGAGGCAACCAAAAGTTGCACCAACTTTGTGAGCCCCTGTTGGAAACCATTTACCCACAAGAGCTATTATTCTCGCATCAACACCTGTAAGGGTTTTTGGTATTTCTATATAGTTGACTTCACCAAATCCTCCCCCTTTCGGCACAGGCTGGTTTTTCCATGTAATCCTGAAGAGATTTCGTGGATGAACATCCCACAAACCCACTGCTTTAAGTTCTTCTTTAATTTTTGAAGGAATCTTTGAAGGGTCTTTCATCTCTTCAAAGGTAGGAATAATTATATTTTTCTCCCGACATAATTTTGCTGTTTTTTCAATCTGTTTTTCATTTAATTCGAGGTTAATCATTTTTTTCTCCTTTTTTTTAGAATGGGTAATCTACCATATTCAAATAATTTTAGTAAACCCGCTTTTAATTGAAAAACTAATCCTTGATTTTTGTAAACATGTAAAATAAATAAAATATTATGAAAAAAACATTCGCATTGATGAGTATTTTATTTTATTTCTTTCTTATATCCTGCGTGCAAATCCTTGGTTATGACAATAAAAAAGACCCTCTGCCATTTTTAGGTAAAGATGGAGAAGAGGTTGAAAATGAATGTCCAGACGGATTAACCAGTTGCGGTGGAATTTGTATTGACATATTATCAGATAGAAATAACTGTGGAGCATGTGGAAAGGTATGTTCGGATTCCTATGCCTCATGCATTTCAGGAGAATGCAAATGCAATCCCCCCTTTGTAGAATGCTCAGGAAAGTGCGTAAACACACAAATAGATAAAAACAATTGTGGGGAATGCGGAAAGAAATGCGATGCAGTTGCACAGTGCGTGGATGGAAAATGTCAGTGTGCACAGGGATTTACTGATTGTAATGGAAAATGCGTTAACACGAATACCGATTTACAAAATTGCGGACAATGTGGGCATGCCTGCCCAAGTGGTAATGTTTGCAATGGTGAGGGGGTTTGCTCTGATAATTGTTCAAGTGGCTACACTTTATGCGTAGAGAATCCTGCATATTGCGCTGATTTAAATTCAGACCCAATGAATTGCGCTGGATGTGGAAATGTTTGCGGTCCCTATGACCATGCATTTTCGGTTTGTTCATCCGGTCACTGCGATATGTTTTGCGATTCTGGTTATGGTGATGCAAATCATCAGATGAGTGACGGGTGTGAATGCACAATATCAAATGAAAGTGAAGTCTGTGATGGAATAGATAATGATTGCAATGGTAAAATTGATGACACTTTTATGTGTGCACTCGGTGAAATGCGGGAATGTCTCGCATACGAAACATGCCCCGGATGGCAAACCTGCTCTCAACCATATTGCCTTTACGGTAATTGTTCGAACTCGTCATGGGACTGTGAACCACCGGGAACAACCGGAAGCCAACCATGTGGTAGTGGGAATTGTGGAATCCAGACAAGAACCTGCAATTCTGATTGCTCTTGGGAACCATGGGGAGAATGTACATTAGCAAGTGATAATGAATGTTTTGAAGGTGAAGAAAGTTCTTGTAACTATTTGGGCATTTGTCCAGGGAAAAAAATATGTAATTCTTCCTGCAAATGGAGTAATTGCGATCTTGATCTCCATTCAATCCCTCCAAATGATGATTGCTCCTTGCCAACAAATGTTGGAGGAGGCGGGTCATTTACTACAAACAACTGCTATGCTTCAGATGACTATTCAGGCAGTTGTGGAGGCCTCAGTTCTAATGATGTAGTTTATGTTATGAATCTCTCTACAAGGGCAGATGTAGATATTAATACATGTAGTGGAACATCATGGGATACTGTTCTTTACTTAAGAAGGGATTCCTGCGAAGGAAACGATATCATCTGTAATGATAATGGGTGTGGTTCTCAGTCAAGAATATCTACAGTACTTGACCCTGGAACATACTACATTTTCGTTGATGGAAAAGGACCGATGCAAATTGGAAACTTTACACTCTCTGTAACTATAACCCCAATTTAGACTGTTTGACACAATCCATTTTTTTAAGGGTTCAAGCACTTAAAAGACTTGACATATATAATTTATAGCATTAATAAATGTTTATCATGACATTAGAAGAAAAAGTAAAACAGGTAATAACAGAATTAAGGCCACAACTCATGATGGACGGTGGTGATGTGGAATTTATGGGAATCGAAGGGAGCAAGGTAAAGGTTCGTCTTCGTGGAGCCTGCGCATCCTGTCCGGTTTCTCAAATTACACTCAAGCAGTGGATAGAAAAGACGATAAAAGAAAGAATTCCAGAGGTTGGGGAAGTAGTTTCCGTTTGAAAAAGATTTTCTACCATGAAGGAGAAAATAAAATTCTTCACTATCGAAGAAGCTAACGAACTCGTTCCATGGCTTAATTACCAGTTTGGTTTGATTTCACTCTTGATTCGGGAAAGTGAGGAAATTATTTGCCAGATTCTCAGTTCAGGTATTCCCCCTTCTCCCTCTATTTTTAAACTTAAAAAGAGTGATTCCGGAGAAATTCGCAGATTAAAAAAGCAGCTCCAGACTAAGATGGCGGAAATTATGAATGTTTACTCTCAGATAAAGGAAAAAGGTGTGATAATAGAAGATATCTCCACAGGAACTGTTTCCTTTTATTCTTCATTTGGTGAACATCCCGCTTTTCTTTCATGGCAATTCGGAGATAATGAAGTAAAGTGGTGGCATGAAATTTTTGAAGGCGTTGAAAATAAAAAACCAATCCATCGCAGAAATACAATTTCCTCAATTTCAAATTAGTCGCTGTGCATTTGCTTTTACTTTATTCTGGTTTCTTTCATTTTACGGGTGTTTTGAAAAAACAAAAAAAGATTCGTCTTATAGTTTTTCTTCTCGAAAAGAACTATCCTCTAATGTAAATGAGCAAACAGAGGATTTGCACTTAAAATCTCCGAAAGTCGTGGAAAATGTTGAGAAGAACAAAACTAATCTCGAAGAGAAATTCTATGAATTAGCCAAAATTTTTCCTTTTACAATGATAGATTCAGTAATAAATGCTAATAATATCAATCAATCTTTTCAATCAATCAGAAACATTTATTTGAGAGGTTTACCAAATTGCTATGCAATCCTGATACTTTGCGATGACGGAAAGGATACTGTAGATATAAAGGTTGTGGACAAAGAAAAGAACCCTTTGCTTTCGAGAGCCTATTCGGAAATATTTAGTGTTCCACCAGCAGTCTCGGGAACATTTATTTGTCCAGAAAATGCTGGAATTTATTCTATTGAGCTGCGTTCCCGGTCAGGTAATCATTCATGCTCAGTGGGTATCTTTGGTAATTAAGAAACTATCTTAAAATTTTTCGGCATGGATGTGCTTTATGTATCCACCAACACCACCACCTTTTAGTTTCAAAAAATGGTGCTTCATGACCTCTCCCCCTCGACCACCCGCACGACTACGCCCACCACCTCCTCCTTTCAGTTTTGCTTCATGACTCCCCATCCACCTCAGACCGCAACACCACGCCAGCCACCACCTCCTTTCGGTTTGGGCTTGATAAATCAAGCCCCTACAAAAAATAGTGGATTTTTGCCACTTTTTAATACTGTTGAACCATGCCAAATTTTTCAAAGACGACATCAGCGCTTTGAGCGGAGTCGAAATGCAGATTCTGAAGAAAATCAGAAGACAAAATTAAAGACTCCCAGGTGATACTCTACCCCTTGAATTTCACCGGATAATTCATTTGCAAATTCACTATAAAGCCCCTTTACAACCAAAGGAGGAACAGCAAGAGAAATTTTCTTTCCATGCATGTTTATCATTGCGGAGGGAACTTCCTCCCCCTTTTTTTCCTCTGCAGGTGGTGGGTTTTGTTCTTCTGTCTTTTTACTCTCCGACTCTGTAGAAGAGGTCTCTGACGAAGAGGATTTCTCTACAGTAACTTCAGCAGAACCACCCATTTCCTTTTGACCATAGTGCTTTAGCATTGCAGTCGTTATAATCATAGTAGGAACGAAAAATGCCATCCCCCCTGCAAGTAAACCAACACCAACCTGTGAACCTGTATCAGATGATGGTTTTGTTTCAGCAAAGTAACCTCCAGCAGCACCACCTCCTGCTGCAACAAGCCCTGTGACAGCCAGAATCCAGGCTTTTTTTACGCCGGCAATTGCTTCTATATTCACCACTACTTCCCCTGCCAGCAAGCCAAGCCCAACTGCCCCCTTAGCACCATTATTAGAAACATTTTTTACATTCTGGCAGTAGACCTTGTTTGAAAAGATAAAAAATACAATCACCCCTGAGAATGCTATAAATAGTTTTTTCATGTTGGTTCTCCTATTAAAAAAACAACTTTTAATACTATTTTAAAAATTTTTCAACATTTTTTTATAATTTCATTTTAAACGCTCATGGGCGAATTTTCTCTACTCCAGAGATGAAAATTAAAATTTTTGGATTTCTGCTTTCGCAGGAATGATAGTTCGTATTATTATGAAATAGTCAATGAAATAGTCTGATGTCTGAACACTTTCTAATACTTTGCAAGAATTGCAACAAATATAAATTTATTTTTTTCAACCATTATCGTTGCGATGCCCATTTTGTTAAATTGTGGAATCAAAAGGGTTCTTAGATGCTCAGGGGAAGAAAGCAGATTTTTAAAAGCATTTTCCGAACTGGAAGAAATTGTAATAACTTCTCCGGCAATTTCCGGACTGATATTGGATTTCTGAAGCCTTTCCCCGAAGTTTCCATCAACTGGAGAAACATGACCCCAGAATCCTTCTTTTTTCATATTCTCTGCGTGCTTTAAAGCGATTTTCGCTAAAATCGGTTCGTTCTTGAGGGGTGCAAGGTTAAAAAACTCTCTAAGAAAATTTATAGAATTAAAAAGTGACCATGCTTTATTTTTATGTTTTTTATTAATTTCGACTGATAGAATTTCTGCTTCGTTAATCTTTTTCCATGAACAGCCATAATCATTAAAACCTTCCCCGACAAAAGAATCAAACATTCCAAGAATGATAGGACCATTTCCAATATCCCCCATAATTTCGATTCTGTAGCATCCTTCTTTAGTATCAAGTGGTAGAAGAGTTGAAAAATTTGCTCCGTTTATTGTTGTAGTTGGAATAATGAATTGCAAATCCGGAGTTAAAACTGTCACTCTAATACTTTTTATTTGTGCAATTAAAAAACCTTCAAGAAGAAATTTCCCGGGATTTTTTAAGGTGAGCGGTATTTTTTTTAATTGTATTATCCTATCCACAACAATTATAACAAAAACTGATGTCTTATCTCCTGAGTAAAATGAGTAACCAACTCTTAAATTCCCTCTGTAAGAAGGTTTTATTCCCCCTATGAATTTTTTTAAAATCTCCTCAACTGGGTGTGATTTTTTAATATAAAGCGCAAAAGCGTCAAATCGCATATCAACTATACCCTTTGATAAAAATATACTCTGAACATCACTTTCAATCTTTCCCTTATCCAGCGGGATATTAATGCTATTTTTTGTTAATTTTTCCGCAATTATATTTGCAACACCTGAAATCTCCTCATCTATAACGAAAGGAAACTTCAGGTTTTCTTTTAAAAAATTTTTGTAAAACTCATTATCTTCTGCCTCAATTCGAAGGGTTGAAGAGAAAATAAAAACGAAAGTAAAAAAAAATGAAAAAAATTTATTAAGTATAAAATTTAATATTCCGCTATCCGCTTGTTTTCTCAGCATTGCGAATAGCCCGTCTGTAAATGTCAAGAAGTCTTCCAATAGTAAAACCTGAAAGCTTTTCCTTGAGTTGGTCTTTATTTTTAACTCCTGCAATCTCAAGATACTTTTCGATGAGAGCTTTTCTGCTACCGAATTTTTCCTTAACTTCCTGCGCCATTTCATAGAGGCGCAGTAATTTTGCATTACTAACCCTTTCGAGACCCTTTTCTTTGTTTATTTTATCTATAAAAATGTCAGTTCCATCAAAAATTTTCTTCAGTTCCTTTACCAGATTTTCTTTCGAACCAAACTTTTCCTTTACCTTCAACACAGGACCATAAGGTAATCCCTTTCTTCTGCTTTTAACTACTTTTACTTCATTTTCCTCTTTCTTTGTTTCTTTCTTCACCATCTGACTCACCTCTACTTTTATAAAATTTATATTTTAGAATTACTTTAACATTATTCTTCTCAATGCTCCTGTTTTTTTCCTCCACCTTCTTCCAGTTTCGCTTCACTTACATTTTTTCTGAAAATATCAGATAAAACCCTCTGCTCATTATTTCCTATGTTAGTAAATTCAATTCCCACTCCAACCTTACTCCCCATATCTGGCAAATTATACTCCACAACCCTTACAACCCTTCCCTTTAAGTGCACATCAGGAGTTTCGCTTCCCATTTCAGGTAAAATCGGGGTGAGCTGTATTTCCTCCCCTTCCTTTAATGGCCTCGGCATCTCAAGAAATGCTCCACCCAGGCTCATATCTACAACATTTGTCTTTATCCCGGTTTTGCCATCTTCATAAATCATATGAAGTTTTACCTTAACTCTCTTGTGCCGTCTCCTTTCAATTTCAGGGAAACTGCTATCACTATCTTTCTTATTAACATAGCTATCCTCTTTGGAATGAGGCACAATGTTAGCATTAGCATCCCCGATTATCTTTTCTTTTCTCGTTTCTTTTATTTCTTCAGTTTTCACAGTTCGCTCAGAACCATTTGCCGTAACCTGGCTTTCATCCTTAACTTTCTCTTTCGCTTTTCTGGCCCTCTTTCTAATTGTTTTTTGCTTAATCATGTCAAAACCATTTAACCCCTTCTTTTTAAAAAGATTTCACATATTGTTTAAAACATTCAATTTCCTGCTGAAGAAGTTTTTTAGCCTGGGTAAAAATTATCTTCTCAGCTATGGAACCTAAAATTGGAAATCTTACACTCAGTTCCCCTTCAAGTATTCTGTTTGTATAACCTTCCCGTTCTTCAAACAAAATTGTACCTGTATTTCGAAACCTTTCTCTGACAAGATTCATAGCAGGTATATTTTCAAATTCAAGGATATGCTTGTTTAAATCGTATGTCGAATGTTCGGTAAAAACAAGCGCTGATTCAGGAACTTTTTTAGGACCAACTCTTTCAATTATGGGTTTTGGTGTATATTTTATTGTTCTTCGAATCTTTCCGTTTTCCTCTTTCTGCTCAATAAGTTCAATCCTTTTTACACCCTGATGAGATTTTTCAAGAAATTTCATATACTCCTCACTGAACATAGAGGACTCAACCTTTTGAAGTGGTGCCTCAATTTTATTTTCTATCCTGAATTTCACACCTTTTTAATATTATCTTTTTAAACTGTTGTCAACGAATACAAGTTGTATTAATCTTCTTTTTATGAAAAGCGACGGGCTTATTGGAAAAAGAAAATTTGACCATATCAAAATTTGTAGTGAGCATCCTTTAGAACTGATAACCTATACTCAGCGAAAAACCTTACTGGAATGCGTCGAACTTCTTCCTTCAGACTTTCCACAAAAATCACCGGAAGAAATCGAAACAAAAACACAATTTCTTTCAACTACCATAAATGCTCCAATTATGGTTTCAGCCATAACCGGAGGAACTGACGAAGGGGAAAAATTCAATAGAACCATAGCTTCTATCTGCCAGTCTATAGGAATACCATTTGCCTTTGGAAGCGGAAGAATCATGATTGATGACCCATCAACCGCAAAGAGTTTTTATGTTCGTGACCTTGCACCAGACATCCCCCTGATTGCAAATATAGGAATAGCACAGGCTGAGGAAGTCCCCACCTCAAAGCTAAAGTGGCTCGTTGAAGAATTAGAAGCAGATGCTCTTGCAATTCATGTCAATTTTGCAATGGAGACTTTCCAGCCAGAGGGAAATCGAAAACCTGCATCAGTATTTGATACGATTGCCCGGATAAAAGAGGAGGTTAATTTCCCGATTATCGTAAAGGAAGTCGGAACAGGTTTTACACCGGGACAACTTGAAATTCTAAGACAGACTGGAGCTGACTGGGTTGATGTGGCAGGGTCTGGCGGAACAAACTGGTTAAAAATCGAGGTCCTCCGCGCTAACGAAGAAAACAAAAAAACCGCTGAACCTTTCCTGGAGTGGGGTTTTCCTACCGCAGCCACTCTGCTGTGGGCAGTAAGAACGGGACATGAAAAGATAATAGCAAGTGGTGGAATAACAAATGGTTTTGAAGTGGCAAAAGCAATGGTTCTTGGAGCAAAAGTATGTGGTATTGCTCTTCCAGTTTTAAGAATTTTTTATAACTCCGGGCAAGAAGGAGTGAAGAACTACTTACAGAGAGTGATAAATCAGATTAAAATATGCTGTAGTTTATGTGCAATTTCAAATGTAAAACAATTTTCAAATGTTCCTTATCTCATAAAAGGAGAACTTAAAGAATGGATGGAACTTCACAGATAAAATCAAAAAATTTTGAAAAAAAGGGGGTGGCATTTGTCCTTCTGGTTATTCCTCTTATTCAATACTGTGCTTCTTCTAACGACTATTTTGACGCTTTTCCTGAACAAGAAGGTGATTTTGACATTGAGTTTTCGGTTGAGTTTGATGAACAGGTGATAGATAATCCTTTTGAAAGTAACGAAGATATTTCTTTTGAACTTCAGGAGCCTTTTATCAATGATACAGACGGTGAATCAGTGGAATTATTTGAAGATAGTACCTCTGATGAATCAGAACTTCCGCCAATACGAGATGATGCCATTGGTCCATGGCCATGGTACCAGCAGGCGCATTACGCTATAAACTGGTATTCATTGCAGGATTTCTTTACAAGAGAAGGATACCAGCCCCCTTCTAATTCTGAAATCCTCGTGGGGAAAGTTGTTCAGGGGGTTGGGCAACCAGCGTATTTGCTCTATGATATTAACAGGTCAAGTTTTTCTTTTGATTTCTGGCCTGCTTCAACGGTCAAAGTTCTTGCCTGCCTTGGAGCACTCGACTTTCTTTCTACATTTAATATGACAGGAAATGCTACGGTCACCATGTATTACGATGATGGCACTGTTTATACAGACCAGGTGAGACAGATTTATACAAGAGCTATTTCCGTGAGCTCTAACCCAGATTATGACCGATGTGTTGAAATAGCAGGTTTTGACAGGCTAAATGAAATTTTCCTTGTCCCTGAAAGGGATTTGCCTGAAACGGTAATTCAGCGAAGGTATGGTTATAGAGGGAGCCTGAGAGTTTCACCTGCAATGGATTTTGTTGAGGGGAGTAGGACATGGAGCGTTGCAAGACGAGAGGGGGTTGGAGATTTCGGGTGCCCTCCTGAAGGTAACTGTGCCAATCTTTTTGAGCTTCTTAATTCCATTCGCAGGGTCGTTCTTTACGATGAAATACCTGACATTGAAAAGTTTAATCTCGCACCTGAAGATGTTTCAGGACTTAAAGAAGCAATGAGAAGCGCAACATCATATTTTCAGCAGGGTGCAGAAGCAGTTTTTGGAGCAGGAGTCATTATATATAACAAAACAGGTTATGTTCCCGGAGATGATATTCTCGACCATGGAGTGATAGTAGACCCATCAACCGGCGATAGATATCTTGTAGCAGTTTCAGTCCCTGAAACACTGTACACAAGGCAGGACCTTTCCGATTTTGCCCAGCATGCCCTTATGGCGGTTTATTCTTTTGACGAAGAAACTGCAATGCCATGGCAGAGGGATGCTGGGATTTCAATAAGGGTGCAACTTGATGATGGAGGAGTTATTGAAGGAAAGAGGCGCATTCAGTTTACAATAGATGCTTCAGGGGCGGATAGAATTCGTCTCTGGACTGACACATGGTACCTCGGGGAAACAGCTGGTGGTCCACGCTTCTCATTTACTTATGATTATCAGCGCGGCGGGGAAAGACTTCTTGTACTGAAAGCATGGTCTGGGACAACCGCAATTGGATACAGAGCAATGGCAGTTTCAATACCCCCACCATAATAAATACTTTAAATTAGATTCTAAAAACTGCATCCATAAGTTGAAACCATAATATTATAAACTCCGGTAGATGAAGCGAGACATGCAAAAAGGTAGTATTTCTGGCTGGCATTTTCCATATATGTTAGCGATGGAAAGTAGGTACCGGTTGCACCTGGAAATACATCAATAACATCACCAAGTTGATTTCTGTTAATATCAAATTCTGCAAAAAATGTTTTCCTCCCCTGTGTTCCTCCATCATGCTTAAGTAAGATTCCAAGAGAATTTCCATTCCAGATAATATCAAATTCTCCAGGCTGAACCCTGCTAAAATCTGTTATTAAGCCCGAACTTTTTTCTATCCATTGGTTTGTTATATCTACATCTACGACCAGTCCTTCAGGAAATTTCGTACTGAGGTGTACAATTGACCTTCCACTTGTATCCTCAGGTAAGGGTGATTCCTGGGAGACTATTACCCATCTGTCTCCTGTCCATGTAATTGATGGTCTTCCAGCAAAAACATTTTGTGAAATAAATGTATTAATTTCTTCATTTTCCCCTAACCACTCGCCATTTTTATCAAGCTCAATTACAATCATCCCTTCTTCTGCTGATGTCATGGCTCCTCTGTGCTTGTAAAAAGCTACAAGATAGGATTCACCTGAATATGAAACAACAGGAGAGTCATATTCAAATCCATCCTGAGTAGACCATACAGTTGGTCCTTTTCTTGGGTTTTCTCCTTGATAATCCAAAAAGAGGCTTTCAATGGTCGTACTGGTGATTGGGTCATCCAAGGTCTGTTTATAAACAACGAAAATATTTTCTCCATTATCAACTCCGTAAGGCTCGTCAGAGCCAGAGTCAGTAACCAAAATCTGCTTTATTTCTACTGGAGGGTTACTCTGTTGGTCAACACGAATATAAGCAAGGTTATCACCAAGACCAACATCAAGAGATGCCTTAAAAAGTATACCCATTCCACCCCCTTCCAATAATGGGAAAAAGTTATGGTAACCAGGGAGATTCCTGCCTCCAAGGCAGTATATGGGCAAACCAGTTAAAACTCCCTGATTGTTTACCTGCACTATTACATACTTATAGGTATAATCTGGATCCTGTGGCTCGTATTTGCGCCCCATTAAGTAAAAAGAACCATCTTGAAGTGTTATGACCTGTGGTTGTTCACCCTCTCCACTTTGATTTCCTTCCCCGAGTATCTGCCTCCTTTGTGATAACTCTGGTTCGCAATTCGTAGGACCACCTTCCGTTTCCTGCAAATCCTGATTGTCTGAGTTTGTATCTAAATCTAAGGCATCTAAGATCTCAGAGTACTCTTCAAAAAAGTCTATTCCTCCATCTTTAAAATAGATGTTTATGCAACTACCTGATATGCAGACTTCAGGCAAAATGCAATCGGTATCCTTTACACAGGTGTTTTTACACGATATTGCAAAAATGGATAAAGCTAAGTAAAAACTCCATCTTTTATTCATAATTGTTATTATGCCATAAAAATTTCCCCTGTCTACAGAATTTACAAATTAATAGATACTCAAGGATTAGTTCTACTTTTCAATTTCAGCTAACCATTTAAAAGGGGAGATCATCATCGGGAAGTTTGTCTTTACCTGCAGGCTCTTCAAAATCGGATGAAAAAGGGTCAAGTATCTCAGATTCACCTATTGGTTCAAATGGAGGGGGTACCTCTTCCCGTGATATTTCAGCCTCACCTTTTCCGCCAAGAAAAAGAACCTTTTGAGCAATTATCTCCGTAGTATACCTATCTTTTCCATCCCGGTCCTGCCACTTTCGGGTTTGAAGTCTCCCCTCAATAAAAACCTGTCTTCCTTTTGATAGATATTTTGCAGCAAGCTCTGCACTTTTTCCCCATGCCACAACATTGTGCCATTCAGTTCTTTGCTGTTGATTTCCACTCCTATCCTGAAATACCTCGGTTGTGGCAATTCTCATTCTTGTGACGACCTGATTACTCTGGGTATGTCGCAAATCAGGATCTGCTCCAAGATGCCCGATTATTAAGACCTTATTTAATCCTCCTGCCATTTTTTACTCCTCTAAATGAAGTTTAAAGCCTTAAAAAACATTAAAAACCCGTACCTATATAATATCGTTAATACTTTTAAAATTGTTTCCTTTTTAATTTTTTCAAAAATGTTTCACGTGAAACACTTAATAAATTTATAAGCGCACAGGCATCACAATACCAAGGAAGTCTTCATTCTTAATGGACTTAAATATTGCACCATCCAGCTCCCCTCCAAATTTAATTTCCACCTGGTCATCAGGAATTGCATTCAAAACCTGGATAATGTATGTAGAATTAAATCCTATGGTTAACGGTTCCGCTTCGAAGCCAACATCCAGAACCTCTTCAGTGTCTCCAATTTCTGCATATTCTGCTTTTAAAACTGCTTTATTCTTATCCATTTGTATTGTTATATTTCTATTCCTTTCTGATGCCAGTACCGATACTCTCTTTACAGCATCAAGTAGTGTTTGCCTGTTTGCAATACAAACTTTGTTATTTGTCCTTGGTATCACAGATTCATACGGAGGAAACTCACTATCAGTTAGCCTCACACTCAAGGTTATTTCCACTTCCTGATTTACAGGTGAATTAATCTTCTTTGAGAAATGAATTAACCCTTGCTCATATGTAACCTGTACCTTATCTCGAGCATTCCCTAAAAAATGCCTTAGCTCCATTATTCCGGAAGAAGGTACAAGAATCTTAGACTTTGAAAACTTATTACCGTCCTCGGTTTTTTCTCTGTATATTGTCATTCTATGTCCGTCAGTTGTAATCATACCAATAGAGTCTTTCTCTATCTCCAGCAATGCTCCATTTATATACGGCCTTGTTTCATCATCAGACATTGAAAATGTTGTTCTTTCTATTAACCTTTCTAACTGTTCAGAAGAAAGAAGGTACTGCTTTTTTTCTTCTCCCTTCTTTGTCCCTTCGCTCTTCTTAATCTCGGGAAGGGCGGGGAATTCACTGTGAGGGAAAATTGGCATCCTTGCATTAAATTTTCCACTCGTTACCTTTATTCTATCATCATTATATTTTTCTATTTCTACCTCTTTTTCAGGTAGCATTTTGACCACATCATTAAAGGGTCTTGCTTGAATCGCAAAACCATCGTCAAAATCAACATTTATTTTTACTTTTTGCTGAATCGTATTTTTTATATTTGTTGCTGCCATCTTTAGTGTCGAATCTTTTTTCGAACAGTCAATGAGAATACATGATAGTATTCTCATAGTACTTCTTTTGTCAGCAACATGCCATATATTACCGACCAAAAATTCAAGTGTTTCTTTTTCTACTTTTAACTTCATTTTCTTACCTCATTTACTAAATTCTTACTAAGTAAATTAGTATTTATAAATAAATAAGTAGTAATAGTAAAGTTAATATTTTTAAATTAATACAATAAAATTTTGAACTTTCAAGAGAAAATCATTATTGTTGGAATGTATTTTGAAAAACTAAATAAAAGAAAATTTCAAAGGAAAGTTATTTAAGTTTCTATTTTTGTGAGGTTAAGATGTTATTACTACCCATTTATTTTTCCTCAAGAATGACAGTTCTATTGTAAGACGGTGGTTGGTGACTGATGTATGATTAAGTATCCACCATTAACCGAGTAAAGGTGGCTGAGCGAAGTAGAATCCACCAAATAACCATATTATTTTCGTAGCAAATTATGTTGACAACCTGTTCAAAATCATGGTGAAAGATAAAAATGTTTCACGTGAAACATTTTAAACAGAAAGAACAACTATTAAGAATAAGGGATTAAAGAGAAGATTTTTTATTCTTTTTCCTGGAGTTCCTTGTAGATTTTGGCAGAAGCTGGATCTCTACCTATATCAAAAACGATGTGTTCATACTTTTCAAGGTCCCATTCGTATTCTTCGAGCATTTTGGCAAATTTTTCCTTTATTGCTTCTTTCTTCAGGCTCTCATCGTGAAGGAGTTTATAAATTTTTGCTGCTTTTTCTATGTCTTCTTTGCTGACAAGGGTTTCCGGTTGAGGTGGAGTTTTCACTTCTTCAGCAGGTGGTGGTGGAGGTGGAGGGGGAGGGGGTTCCTGAATTACTGGCTTAGTTTGTTCTTCTACCTTCTCTTTTTTGCAACCAGCCATTGCAAAAGTAAAGCAAAGGCATAAAAGTACTAACAATTTTAAACTTCTCATCTTTCACCTCCAGAATGAATGTTTAGTTTTATAGACATAAATTTCTTATATGTCAAATATCTTTACTATTATTATTGATGGTCTTACTTCTTTTTGATGGCTCCGCCAATTTTTTTACCTTTCAAAGCTCCTGTTGCCTCACCTACATGGTCTGCTTCTTTTTCAAGTTTAGCTGGAGGAGGTGTTTTATCAGAAGGTTTTGAAAGGGATTGAGTGATTGGTTGAGTAACAAGAGGTTTGTTTAAAGGTATTGCCTTTGTTACTGGATGTTTTCTTTCAACTTTTACTTTCTTTGTTTTCCCAATGACGCATTTAACAAGAGCTTCATCCTTCATGCCCATGTCAACGCATTGTTTAATCAAATCACCAAGACCTTCATCACTATAGCCGGATTCAGCCTGAGTTTTAAAATGCTCGGCAAGTTTCAGGGATGGGGTACCTTTGACATAAATTGTTTTCATTGCTCCATACCCCTTATGTATTTCAGTTTCTGTGCTACCAGCTTCTCTTGCTGCCTCAAGAGTATTAGGTACCTCACTCAGGGCCTTTACATCATCAATATCTACTTCCACTTCCACTTTTACTTTTACCTTTTTTTCCTGGGAATGTGAAATGGCAGGGATGATTAAAAAAGCTGCTAACAAAATTGTAGTTACTCTTTTCATTTTTCTCTCCTTTCCTTAATAAAATTTTTTAATTTGGACTTTCCTTTAAAATAAAAATTCAATTTTCTAAGCATTTATGATTACAGGGATTAAAAATGAATGTCAATATTTCCATGAAGATAACATATATGTTCTTGTAAATGCAAAATTCAAAACAAAAAAACTTGTTCCTGCGAAAGCAGTAACCCTTGTGTAAGGTTGAACTGCCTCTTGCCCCTATTTTTTTAACCATGCCTGAATTTCTATCACTATAAGAGGATTTGTTATTGACTTATTTTTGATTTTCTGGAAAAAGGAAATGGTAATTTTCAAGAATAAAGATAACTTTAAAGGGAGAAAAACATGGAAGAATTACAAAAGAAATTAAAAGAAATTGAGAATTACAGTGTAAATCTTTTTAACAAAGACTTTCTTCTAACCTGGGAACAACCTTTGGACCATATAAAAGTGATTACAATGGTAGCGCGGCTCCTCCGTGATCTTTACAGAAATGGTGTATCGTGCAAATCTTTTGAAGGTGGACTTGCAGTTTCTCTTTTCAGAGATAAATCAACGAGAACAAGATTTTCTTTTGCAAGTGCTGCAAGTCTCCTTGGACTAAGCGTAATGGACCTTGATGAAACGAAATCCCAGATTTCACATGGAGAGACTGTGAGGGAAACTGCAACAATGATTTCTTTTCTTACTGAGACAATTGGAATCAGGGATGACCTGTTTTTGGGAGAAGGACACGAGGGAATGGTTGAGTATTCTGAAGCGATTGATATAGCATTTAAAAATGGAATCATCCCGCAGAGACCCTCTGTTATTAATCTTCAGTGCGACAGGGATCATCCAACCCAGACCCTTGCAGATTTAATACATCTCATTGAAAAATTTGGCAGCCTCGATAATCTTGCTGGTAAAAAAATAGCAATGACATGGGCATTTTCTCCTTCTTATGGAAAACCAATGAGTGTGCCTCAAGGAATTATAGCTCTTATGACAAGATTTGGTATGAAAGTATCTCTTGCCTACCCCGAAGGTTACGACCTCATACCTGATATTGTAAAAATAGCTGAGGAGAATGCGAGAAAATCAGGTGGCTCTTTTGAAGTTGTTCATAGTATGGAGGAGGCTTTTAATGGTGCAGATGTAGTTTATCCAAAATCGTGGGCTCCTTATAATGTAATGAAGAAAAGGACAGAGCTTATCAGAAAAGGGAAAGCGGGATTAAAAGAGCTTGAAGGGCTGGAAAATGAGTGCATTGAGGAAAACAGAAAATACAAGAATTGGGAATGTAATGACAGAATGATGAAACTTACAAAAAATGGAAAAGCTCTTTACATGCACTGTCTTCCTGCTGATATAACTGGTTTGAATTGTGATGCTGGAGAAGTTTCTAACGATGTTTTCGATAGATATAAATTTGAGACATATAAAGAAGCAGAGCATAAATTATATGTAATTGCAGCAATGATTCTTTTAACAAGGTTCGATGATATAAACAGAGTTTTACACGAAATTTTAAAGAGAGATGTAAAAAGAAAGATATAGTTTCTTTTATTCCATAGCACCAAGAACAAGAGCAAGAAGAGCCATACGCATAACAACTCCATTGAAAGCTTCTATCCAGTGACGGGCATGTCTTGTTTCATCAACATCAGGGGGTAGTTCATCCATTCTTGGTAGGGAGTGAAGAATTATTGAATCAGGTTTTGCTCTTGTTTTCAGAAGCTCTTTTGTTACTTTATATGCTTTTGGAGTAGTCCCTTTTTGGGCTGTCGCCTCTTCTCTGCTTTTTGTATAATCAGCCTGAACCACGGGTTCCATGTATATAACATCCGCTTCTGCAATTACATCTTCTACTGAAGGGGCTTCTCTGAATCTGAGGTTTAAGTTATCCAGTTCCTTTTTAAATTCAGGTGTAAGTGACATTTCTGGTGGTGAAACATAAGTTGCAGTGACATTGAATTTTGTCATGGCATAACTGAGGGAATGCATTGTCCTCATTCTCATATCACCGATGCAGAGAAAGTGGAGCCCATCTATAGTTCCCTTCTCTTTCCAGATTGTGTAAAGGTCAGTTAGAACCTGAGTTGGATGTTCACCCCACCCATCCCCGCAGTTTATTACAGGAACGGTTGACCACCTGGCTGCTTCGGCGGGGGCTCCTTGCTGAAAATGTCTCATTGCAATTACATCGCCATAATATTCGAGCATGTGAACAGTATCTTTTATTGATTCCTGATAAAAATCACCTGCTCTCGTCATTTTTGCGTCTGAGAAACCGGTTACCTTTCCTCCTAATCTTAGCATTGCAGCCTCTGTGGCAAGTCTCGTTCTTGTACTTGGCTGGTAGAATGCAGTGACGAGAATTTTACCAGCAAGTAAATCGCTATTACGCCTGTTTCGGGCAATTGGAGCGAGTTCATCAGCAACTTCAAAAACTCTGAAATACTCTGCTCTTTCAAATTCTTTTAGTGAAAGAATATCACGACCTAAAAAACTTCTCATTTTTAACCTCCTTTTTGTTAAATTTTGATTGTGAATATTCCAAATTTTTGATTTATTCAATGGTTTGCAATATATTTATAATAAAAAAAATGTTAATAATATATTAGTATGAAAATAACAAAGAAACAATCTTGGATTCCCGCCTTCGCGGGAATGACAGAGGAAAGTCATTTAGATATCTACTTCCACGAGGATAAGAAGTCATTCCTGCTCAAGCAGGAATCTATTGGTTTAAATTTTCATTCGTGGGGGTGGGCAAAATTCGCCCATGAGAGTTTACTACTAACAAGGAGGAAGATGTGAGAAAGATAATAGTTGTAGCCCTCGGAGGAAATGCTATCAAGCAATCTGATGAAAAAGGAACTGCTGAAGAGCAGTTCAGAAATGTTGCGACAACATGCAGGCATCTTGTGAGTATGCTTCGTTACGGTCACAGGCTCGTTATAACTCATGGCAATGGTCCACAGGCAGGAAACCTCATGCTTCAACAGGAATCTGCCTCAGATAATGTACCCCCGCAACCTCTCGATATAGTTGTTGCGATGACACAGGGACAGATAGGATATATGTTCCAGCAGACTTTACAGAATATGTTATGGAAAGAAAGAATGCCACTTCCCGTAGTTTCCATAGTAAATCAAGTGCAGGTAAATCCTGAAGATAAGGGGTTTAAAGACCCAACGAAGCCTGTAGGCTCTTTTTATACAAAAGAAGAAGCAGATAAAATTTTAAAAGAACATCCGGATTGGATTATAAAGGAAGTAAAACCGAAATCTGTGGAAAAAAGGTTCAGACGGGTTGTTGCAAGCCCAGAGCCTTTATGGAATATCGAATACATTGCTATAAGAAGGATGCTTGATGCAGGAATCATAGTTATTGCTTCTGGCGGAGGAGGGGTTCCGGTTTATTACAATAGTCAGGGGGATCTTCAGGGCGCAGCGGCTGTTATAGATAAAGACCTTGCGGCAGGAAGACTTGCGGAGGCTGTTGGTGCTGATATACTACTTGTTCTTACCGATGTAGAGTGTGCAAAACTTAACTATGGAACAAAAAATGAAAAAGATTTAAGGCAGGTAGAAGTATCACAGATGCGAAAGTTTTATGAAGAGGGGCATTTCGCCGAAGGTAGCATGGGACCAAAGGTTCTTGCATGTATGCGTTTTGTGGAGTGGGGTGGGCTTTTTGCAATAATTACAAGTTTGGACAGGGCGGTAGATGCCTTAAACGGGAAAGCGGGAACAAGAATAATTCCTGACAAAATTGAATAAAGGCGGATTAAACTTAAGCTAACGGTTCCCGAGCATAGTGCCCCGTTCTGTAAATCTATTTAAAAAACCTTTTCTATGAACGGAGCACTTCGCGGGAAGGGTCGCGTATTTGCTAATGTGGCTTTTAGCCACGCAAATCCGCTAAACCCTCCCCGCGGGCCCCACTGAGGGGGGAAGGCTTCCTCCCCCCCGTGCCCCCTCTTCAGTGGCGCATTTGAGGCGGAAAATTTTTTGCCGAACTTAGCGAATGCGCCACCAGTCGAAGGACGACGCCCTCAGCCACCGAACCGAAAGGTAGAGGAACGAAAGGATGGAAAAAGTATGAATGTTCTTGGTTTAAAATGTTTTGAATGTGGTTTCGAGATAGAAGAAAGGCAAATGGAGTATTTATGCAGTCGCTGCGGAAAGAATCTTGAGGTGGTTTATGATTATAACGCGATAAAAAAGAAGATTTCCCGACAGGGATTTGAAAAAAATCAAGACTTTTCTATCTGGAGATACAGAGATTTTTATCCTTTAAAAAATTTGGATTTCAGGATTCCCCTCCAGATAGGTTGGACCTCTCTTTATCAGGCTCGAAAGCTGGCAAATAGTTTTGGGATGGAAAAAGTCTGGATAAAGGACGATTCCCGCCTGCCGAGTGCTTCTTTTAAAGATAGAGCAAGTGCAGTTTCTATTGCAAAGGGACTGGAATTTGGTTTCAAAACCATTTGCGGTGCTTCAACAGGTAATGCTGCTTCCTCGACAGCATGCCTCTGTGCAAGTCTGGGGATAAGTCCTGTTATATTTGTCCCTGAAAGTGCCCCAAAAGCAAAAATTGCCCAGCTTCTAATATTTGGAGCAAAAGTTTTTGCTGTTAAAGGTTCTTATGATCAGGCATTCGATTTGTGCATTGAGGTTTCAAAAAAGTATAACTGGTATAATAGAAACACAGGTTACAATCCTTACACGCGAGAAGGTAAGAAAAATTGTAGTTATGAGATATGTGAGCAACTTGGATGGAAAGTTCCAGATATAGTGTTTGTTCCTGTGGGTGATGGAAATATACTTACAGGAATATGGAAGGGGTTCAAGGATTTTTATAATGCAGGTTTAATTGATTCCTTGCCAAGAATTGTTGCAGTTCAATCAGAAGGGAGCTCAGCAGTTGCAGACGCAGTTTTAGGTGATGGAAAAATTTACCCTGTTAAGGCAAACACAATAGCAGATAGCATAAGTGTAGATTATCCGAGGGATGGAGAAAAGGCTGTGAAAGCAGTTCATGAATCAGGCGGGACAGCGGTCAAGGTGACAGATGAAGAAATTCTTGAAGCAATAAAACTTCTTGCCCGGAAAGAAGGGGTTTTTGCCGAGCCGGCAGGGGTGGCAAGTGTAGCAGGGCTAAGAAAGATGGTTTTAACAGGGAAGATTAAGAAAAATGAAAAGGTTGTTTGTCTGATTACAGGTAATGGGTTAAAAGATATTTCATCAGCGTTAAGAATATGTGGAGAACCAGTTGTGTTAGACCCTGACCCATTAGAGGTTGAAAAAGAAATTAGGAAGTTGGGAATTATTTAATAATTTATGTTCTATATTAAAACATACTCTTCAATTTCTTTTTTCAAGTCCTGAAATTAACTTACTACCCTTTAAAATTTGTCCCCGATCCCGCTTTGCAGGAGTAGAATGTTCATTCGCAGGTGGCTTTGACTCCGCTTACCAACCACCTTTGCTCAGTGAAGAGTGGATTTTGAGTCATATACAAGCGTAGTCGAAGGACGATTCCGCTTAGCCATTCCTATTCATCCAAAAAAGCTTCTTAATTTACCTATCGCTTTTTTCCCTTTCCTTTTGAAGGGGCTTGAGATTCATTTGAAAGACGGTCCAGGTTTTCCTTTATTGATTGTGCCATTGATTCTATCGTGCCCTTTATGGCATTTTCCTCAAGTTTTGGAATGAGATTTTTCCTGAATCCGGACTTCGTTATTGAAGAAGACGCAGATGAATTTAGAGTCATCGCCAAAACCCTCCCAGGATAACTCGAACATATGATTGAAACCTTTGCATTAACGACATATCCGCTTGAACTATCCCATCCCCCTTCAAGCTGTTTGAGAGATGAAGAAAAATAAAAACCATAAGCCTTCCCTTTATCTATTCTCTGAAGAACCTCCTTTGGCGGGTCACCTTCAACCACTATCATTGAATTATTAACCGTTTTTAACTGTTCCAGAAGGAACCGTTTAAAAATTCCACCAAGATTTTTTCTGCCACTCCCGATTGAATCTTCCATATTTCCAATTACAAAAAGATACTTCACCTGAGAAGGAGAAACATTGCTTGTAACTGGAGGTAATTTTTGCAGCTCATCAATTTTTACCGGGTCAGTCTCGACTTTAATAATGGCTTCTTTTATTGCTTCATTAACCATCGGATTCGGGTCTTTGTCGAGATATTTATACAAAACATCGAGCACTTCAGGGTCCTGAGTATTTCCAAGAGCGGTTGCTGCAGCAGTTCGAACTGTTGGGTGTTTATCTTTAAGAGCAGAAAAAAGGTAGGGTAAAATCTTTTTATCAGGTATTTTTGCAAGAGAAAAGGCAGCCTGAACCCTCACCTTGAAATCTTCATTCTCAAGAAGCATTTTACCTAAAATCTTAATTCTCTCTGTATCACTCTTTTCATCCTTCCCGTCTTTTCCATCCTTTTCTGCTTTTCCATTCGATTGAACAGGTGATTCACTCACCTTTTTAGCTTTCTTTTCCTCCATGAGCATTAATTCGCCAGGATAATAGCATCTGCCATTTTTACAAATCTGTGAAGAGGTGCAGCAATCAGTTGTTTTTCCACTTGAATCTTTACATTCCGTTTTTTTATTATCGCATTTAGAAAACGCCTGTTTCGTGATAAAAAGGGGAAAAGAAAAAACAAAAGGAAACAGAATTCTTAAAATAATTATTGTTTCATACTTAACCATAATTGGTTACTTTACTTATTTTTTGACGCAAACTTAAAAACCTTATTTCATTTTTTTGATTCTTACCACAATTTTCAAGTATATATTGTATTAAATGGTATCTTCAAGCTCCAGAGTTAAAAATTTTACAGATGGTCTCACATTCGTTAGAAGCAACGAAAATGTTGATATATGGGCAATGTCCATTCTATGCGTGGTTATTTTTTTAGTTTGTATGGGGCTCGTAATGCTTTCGAGTGCAAGCATGGTCTGGGCACTCAGAAAATTTGGAGAGCAGAATTATTTTTTTAAGCGTCAGGTCATTTATGCCCTGCTGGGCTTTGGGGTTATGGCAATTACTTCACAAATTAAAATTGCAAGTTTAAGAAAACTCACACTTCCAATACTCTTAATCTCATTCATTGGTCTTATTCTATGCCTCACCCCCCTGAGCACATCTGCAAAAGGGGCTTCACGATGGATTTCCATTGGATTTTTTAATTTTCAGCCGTCCGAAATGGCAAAAATTGGCATTATCTTTTATATCGCTCATTCAATGGGCAGGAAAGCAGAAAAAATAAAGAGTTTCACAGTAGGTTTTCTTCCCCATCTCATTGTAGCATCAATCTTTGCTTTGCTCTGCATCAAAGAACCCGATTTTGGTTCTGCATCGCTCATAATGATTCTTTGCTTTGTTCTCCTTTTTATAGGTGGCACAAGACTGGGATACATTCTTGCATCTATAGTTGCAATGACTCCTGTCGCCATTGCAGCAATTGCATTCTCTCCGTATAGAATGCGTCGTTTAATGTCCTTCCTGAATCCCGAAAAAGACATACTCGGCATGAATTACCAGATCAACGAATCCCTGATAAGTATAGGTTCTGGTGGAATATGGGGTAAGGGTATTGGTGGAGGAATGCAAAAACTTCTCTTCCTTCCAGACGCTCATACTGATTTCATTGCCTCTATAATTGGAGAAGAACTTGGCTTTGTGGGTATAGTTTGTTTACTTATTCTTTTTGGAATCATAGTTTTTTCAGGAATAAAAATTGCTTTTCGGTGCAAAGACCTTTATTCGATGTATCTTGCTTCGGGCATCTCTCTATATCTGGGGCTCCAAACAGCAATAAACCTTATGGTTGTAATGGGTTTACTACCAACAAAAGGAATGACCCTCCCATTTTTAAGTTATGGAGGGAGTTCTCTCATTGTGAATCTCTTTGCTGTGGGAATTCTACTTGCTGTAGCAAAACAAAATAATTCCACTAACTCAAACCCAATAAGTGAAGTATTTGGTGAGGTAAAATAGTTGCATAAAAACAAATTGAATGAAAGGAATAAATAAATGAGCGAAAAAACAACCCATATTGGAAGGAAAAAATTCAAGATTCATTTCGTCGGGATTGGTGGAGTAGGTATGAGTGGTATAGCAGAGGTTCTGGTCAATTTAGGATATGAGGTTTCTGGTTCAGATATAAAAGAAAACGAAGCAACAAGAAGGCTTGCAACACTCGGAGCAAAAATAACAGCAGGAGGGCATCATGAAAGCAATGTCGGGGAAGCCGATGTTGTTGTTGTTTCGTCTGCAATCAAGCAGGGAAATCCTGAAGTGGAATCTGCAAAAAGGCGTGGAATACCGGTAATTCCTCGAGCAGAGATGCTTGCAGAAATAATGCGCCTTAAAGAAAGTATTGCGGTTTCGGGTTCGCACGGGAAAACCACGACAACTTCTCTAATTGCAACAATATTAGGAGAGGCTGGCTGGGACCCAACAATTGTGATAGGAGGGAGACTGAATGCAATAGGAAAAAATGCTGCAGTAGGAAAAGGGGACTGGATGGTAGTTGAAGCTGATGAAAGCGATGGGAGTTTTCTCAAACTCAGCCCTTCTGTTTCAGTGATAACAAATATAGACCCTGAACACCTCGACCATTACCACAGTCATGAAAACTTAATTAAGGCATTTATAGACTTTGCTAACAAAGTTCCTTTCTATGGTTTTACAATGCTATGTCTCGACCATCATGCAGTTCAATCAATGTTACCCAAGGTGACAAAAAAGCACTACACATATGGATTAAGCGTTCAGGCTGACTACAGGGCAGAAGAAATCAAATTAGAAGAGAAAAAGACTTCTTTTGATTTTATTGTAAAAGGTGAAAGGAAAGGAAAAATTGAAGTTGGTTTAATTGGAGTACATAATGTCTTAAATGTTCTTGCTGCAATGGGTGTTGCACTCGAACTTGAAATTCCATACGAAACTGCTGCAGAAGCAGTTTCAAAATTTGCTGGAGTTGGCAGGCGTTTTACCATATTAGGGGAATATAACGGTGCAATTTTAGTTGATGATTACGCTCATCACCCAGCTGAGATAATGGCAACCCTTGAAGCAGCAAAAAATAGTTACAGGACAAAAAATATCATTGCAGTATTTCAGCCTCACAGATACACAAGAGTTGAGAAATTAATGGAAGATTTCGAACATTCGTTTAATAGAGCATACGAAGTTATTGTCACCGAAATTTATTCCGCAGGTGAAGACCCTATTTTAGGTGTAAGTGCTTCCCGTCTTGCTGAAGGAATAAGAATGCACGGGCATCGTAATGTTCATTTTATACCCGCACTTCCAGATGTTGTTCAGTATCTTGCAAATCGCATTTCAAATCGGGACATTGTAATTACACTTGGTGCGGGTGATGTTTCATGGGTTTTAAAGGAACTCTTGAGGCAAAAGTGAAAAGTATAAGCATTAAAAAGAAAGGAAATTACCGAATAAATACTGCAGAAAAAACTCAAATAAAACCTCTACGCCAAAAAGTATTTAACCATGGCTTTCTAATTCAGATATTATCACTATTTCTCTCAATAACCATTATTGCTTGTGCATTTTTTGGGGGGAGAATTTTAGTTAAAAAGGTAAAAAACAACAAAACATTCAAAATTGAAGCTGTTGAAATTAAAGGAAACAGCAAAATCAGCAAAGACGAAATAATAAAAATTGCATTACCTGAAAAAGATTTAAGTATATTTGATGTCGATTCCTCTCGAATTAAAAAAAGATTGCTCCGTCACCCGCTAATAAAGGATGCAAAAATCATAAAAAACTGGCCTCACCGCTTAACAATAGAAATTTCTGAAAGGGTATTATGTGCAGAGGTGCTTATTGAGGGAGAGCTTTACCACGCCGATGAAAACGGTGAAATTTTCGAAAGACACAAAAACGATGAAAAAATCAGTGTACCAATAATAACCGGCATAAATAAAAATATGGTTGTAACGAATCGGAAGATGGCTTTCGAAGAAATAAAAAGGTTAATTGAATTCAAAAACCTCTACAAACGAATGGGAGTTGAAACCTATGCTCCAATTTCCCAGATTCATCGAGAAGAAGGAGGTGGAATTACTGTATTTACAGGAGAAGATGCAAAGGAGATTCGCTTCGGCAGCGGAAACTATCTTGAAAGATTAAAAAATCTTGTTGCAGTTTTAAAATATCTCAAAAGTGCAGGCAGAAACTGGAACTACATTCTCGTTGATTCTCCATCCCGACCTCATAGATTGGTAGCAAAACTTGAATAATTAATTCCCTTAGTTTGTATGTGTTTTTTTCACTTCTAAATTCCTGATTCCGAAGGAACAGGGTAACAGGGGCGAACAGCGTTTCGCTCCTATATTATTTTTCTATATTTTACCTTTTGCGGAACCAGAAGTGGAACCAGAGGGGGTCAGGGGTCGGGAGGCGAACAATGCGAGGCTCATATCCCCAAAAATCCATCAAAGCAGTTTCAAAACCATCCCTTTTCTTTGGCTCAGGATAAATTTCTGGATGCCCCACAAGGTAATCGGGCTTTCGGCGTAAAACATATTCTATAGGTGCAGCCATCGTGTGACCAGGTCTGTCGCCCCCTTTCAAACCCTTTCTTGAAATGAACCTGTCGTTTATACCGAGCATATCAAGCGTCTTTAATCCAGAAAAATAAGGAATCGCCCCTCCTGCGGTAGTTGCAATAGAACCCTTATCCGCTATACCATTTTTCCTCGCATCATCTGCAATCCACCTTCCTGCAATTTCCCACTCCTGTGCCGCATTTTTCAGGTAACCAATGCTGTCCGTCCCCTCAAACGAAAATTCTGTCATTGACCTTGCACTTGCCCCGAGTTGAAACTGTCCATAAAGTGCAAAAAAGAAAAGCAGGACAAAAAGAAAAACCCATTTAAGAAGGAGTGAATGAAATCCTCTCCCTCTTCCTCCCGTCATTGACCTTCCAGCCCCGGCTATTTCAAAAAGGAGCAAAACACCCTCCTGTGCCATGAGCGCACAAAATGGCAAAACGGGCACTAAAAAGCGCGCAAGCATCATGAAATCCCCACCTATCCAGATATAATATAAAAACCCAATAATTACGACGATAAATAAAAAATTCATATTTAACCCACAGGAAGGTCCACCAAACCTCCGCGCAAAAGTTTTCAGCCCGCCCAGCCATCCAAGAATCAATGGGAAAAAGAGCAGGAAAATCTTCGTTTCGAAAATATAAAATGACAAATCTCGAATCCCCCTTCGAATCATCCTTATTCCTCCCCCTTTTACACGGAAAGTATTTGGCAAAATTTCCCCATAATACCACAACTTCCACAAAACCCATGGCAAAAGCGGAAGGATGTAGAAAGCCAGCCAGCGCAGGTAATAAACGAAAAGTATTTTCCGCACTTCACGGTGACGAAACTTTTGCCACACCGAAAAAACTTTCACTCCTCTCCATAAAGCAGAAACAGCAAAAAAAAGCCCCCCTTCAGGGCGAATCAATGTGCTAATTGCAAAAAGGAGCCCGCTCCACTTCTGCTTTTTAAAGACATCAATTCTGTCGGCAAACCTGCCTATGCTAGATAAAGCACCATCGCTTGCGCTTACACTCAAATCGCACTCATTAATCCCTTTCTCTTCGTGAAGAAAGAGGAAAACAGATGCAGAAAGAAAAAATGTAAACATTGATGTTTCAAGCCCACCCGATGACCAGCATGCGTATGAACTCGAAAGAGCACAAATTGCGGGCGCCACCATAACGAGACTTGCAGTCAGCATCATCGCCGTCTGCTTTTCAAGGCTCGAAGTCTGCGCCATTAATGACTGTGATGGTGGAAAAGAAGGTCTGAAATTGTCCGCTGCAGTTGTTGCGGTAACCTGCTCACCGAATTGCCTTTTTCTGCTATATTTTGCATCATCATCACCATGACCTGATTGCAATTCTCTCCATTCGTAGCTCGTCGTTTCTATCCACGAAGCACCAACTCGCCAGACAAGAAAAAGACACCCCGCTCCCCAGAACCAGCCAAGTGTCTTTGCAAAATGGACAGGGTCAGCTCCGAGCCAGATTCCCCCTGCAATAAGGAGTGTCCACAAAAAATTCGTATAGCCTTCAATGCGCTCTCCAATGTTATACACGAGTTCACCGTGTGTAACGAGATTTTTAGCGTATCGAAAAGAAATAAATGCATCGTCGCAAACAAAATCGAAATATGAAACATGACGGGAAAAAATTACGAGTATCGCAACTAAAAAAACTGCTTCAATCGCAGCAAGCATTATTATCATTCTCCTGGACATTTTGGTGTTATGTTTTTCTCATCCTTTTAAATAGAGGTGGCTTCAACTCCGCTCAACGACTTTGATACCGTATTGCCATTTTACAAAAATAATAATAGTTTATAAATTTATTTACAGATAATTTCATACACACAGATTTAGTTCAATGGCTAAAATTATAGAAAAGGGTTTTGCAGAAAAAATAAATGATATTCTCGACCCTATCGCTCCACCAGAATCGCAAAATTTACCTGCAAAACCAGTGCCTGCCGGGGTGATTGTTCCAATAGTTATAAACGAAAATGATTTCCTTTTCAGTGAATTACTTCTTACTCTTCGAACTTCAGAGGTAAAAGACCACAAGGGACAGGTTTCTTTCCCGGGCGGGGTATGCGAAAAAAGGGATGAAAATCTGCTTGAAACAGCAATCCGTGAAACTTTCGAGGAAATTGGTATAGAAAAATCATTATATAAAATCGCAGGTATGCTAAAACCCTACACCACAGTAACAGGTTACACAATTTTTCCTTTTGTAGGACTTCTTGACAAAAAGCCACCTGTGAAAGCAAATCCCATTGAAATTGAAAAAGTTTTTTATGCCCCGCTTGGAATATTTATGGATTCATCAAAGATTGAAGAAGGTAATATAGTTTTTCGCAATCAGAATTATTTTATAAAAGGGGTAAGGTGGGAAGGGATGTTAATCTGGGGAGCAACTTACAATATTATTATGGATTTAGTAGAAAGGTTAAAAAAATTTCCGGGGAAATGAACGAAATCATCACATCTGACACGGAAAACAAAAACCAGACTTCAACCGATAATCAGAGTTTACCGGTTAATCAAACCGCTCCCGCGTCCGATATTGATGATGAAAATGAGGCTCAGGCTCACTCCATTCCCCCTCCCCCTGTAGAAATCCCGCCCGAAATAGATAGAATCCTCGAAGAAACAGAGGACGAAGGCTTTCGAACAAAACCTTCCCCCCTCTATGATATTCGCTGGTTTGCATCTCAGGTGCTCGTTTTCCTTCTTACAATTTTAATTCTTGCGGGTGCAGGAGCACCACTTCTCGGGGTTAAATTTCACTTACCCGATTTTAAATTTAATTTCGGGGGCTCTAAGAATCTTTACGAAACTATAACTAACCCTACCAATTCTTCCGGAAGCTGGGAATGGAACGCACAGAACATGCAAGCGCCTGATTATCCTTCAAAAGGACAGCAGGCAAATTCTATTTCACAAAACCAAAACGATTCAACACCGGGCTTACCCGCCGAAACATCACCCGGTGAACTACCGCAACTTGAAAGCGTGGAATTAAAAGGGAAATGCGGTTTTGAAGAATTGGAACCTTCCACAAATTTAGAAGGTATAAAAGTCACAAAAGGAGCCATGAAGGATTTTGGCTCCTTTTACAAGCTTTTTAAAACAAGCGGGATAAATCCAAACGATGGCTCAGCAATCCTTTCTGCCATGGGTAAATTTTTCGACCCAAAAACTGTTCGAGCGGAAGACATCGTTTCAGTTTATGTCAAACCTTCGAATGATTTCTGGTTTCTGGAACTCAGGCATTCTCAGACATCAATCTTTCACTTTCTCAAAACTCCTGATGGAAAAATCAATCCGCACAGAGTTGAGTTTCCAACCCGCAAGGAATGGTCGAAAGGCGGAGGGGTGGTACATGGTTCAATTTTCCGTTCGGCAGAAATGGCAGGTCTGGACGGTTCAATAGCGGGAAAATTCGCAGAAACTTTAGGTGCATATATAAATTTTGCAGAAGACACACGGGATGGTGACATTTTCAAAGTCATAGTAGCAGGCGCATGGGTGGGGGAAAAATTCATGTCCTACGACCCACCGCAGGCGCTCTACTACAAAGGAGACAAAGCAGGAGAGATCACAGCAATCCGATTCCCGCCAGAAGGAGATGTTATAAAATATTACAAACCAGATGGGCTATCTCTGAAAGAGGTTCTGGCAGAAGTCCCCTTAAAAACCATAAGAGTTACAAGTCCCTTCAACCTGAGGCGTTTCCATCCAATCCTGAAAGTTATAAAACCGCACGAAGGGGTTGACCTTGGTGCACCAATAGGAACCCCGATTTATGCTTTCGATAATGGAATTGTTAAAACAGCCCAGATGGCTGGACCAATGGGAAACATGGTTGTAATAGACCATGGGTCAGGAATCCTTACCTATTATGGGCACCTGAATGGTTTTGCTCGTGGTATAAAAAGCGGAGTAAGCGTAAAAAGAGGGGAACTCATTGGATATGTCGGAAGCACGGGAAGGTCAACAGGTCCACACCTTCATTTCGGATATAAGAAAAACAATGTATGGCTCGACCCCATGAAGTTTTTAAAAACCAAAACAACGGAAGAAAAAATGATTGATGCGTCCATGAAGGAAGCTTTCTTCAAACGGGCAAAGGCAATGATTGCTCTTCTTGATGCCATTGAAGTTCAAGCACCTCAACCTGAAAAGGTAAAGCAGAAAGGAAAGCAGAGTGAAAAAAAGGAGAGTGAGAAAAAACAGAGTGACACAAAAAAGAACGAGAAAAAACAGAATGAGAAAGAAAACACTACTTCCTCAAAAACTACCCCTTCCCAATCTTTAAACAGAAAAAAATCGAACCGCTGGGATTCGCAGTGGCAGTAATTTAGCGGGGTTGTTCAGGATTCGATGACTTCTATATCATCCGAAATTTCTTCTTCCTGCCCAACTGGCTCCACATTAAGTATCTTTACTTTACAGCGCAGTGTCTTCCCTTCGTGGGGATGATGAAATCGCACAACAACACTTGTTGCTTTATTCTCAACAATTTCGAAAATCACGGAACCTGTATCATCAGGTAAGCGTGCGGTAAATCTCTCTCCAGCACGGAATACAGTATCTTTAGGAAATTCCCTTTTTTCCATTTCTCGAACCGGTCCCCCATCCTTTTCCCCAAATGCTTCGGCAGGTGGAACTTCGAATTCCTTTTCCTCCCCCACTTTCATCCCCTCTATCCTCTTTTCTATCCCCGGAAGCATTTTGCCCTCACCAAAAACAAATTCTATAGGTGCCCCTTTCCCTACCGAGGATTCTATCAATTCTCCTTTATCTGTTTCTATCCTGTATTCCATTGTTACTATTGTTCCCTTTGTAACCTGCATCTATTCAACCCCTGATGTAATTTTAGAAATTAATACCCTAAAATGACCTAAAATTTATTTTAATAATTTTAATTTTTACCAGCCAAATGAATAATTGTCAAGAATTTTTAATCCTAAAGGAAACGAAAACACTTAAAGGGCACGCATCCAATCAGGACGAATTAAACCCATTGAAGGATCCTCAAGCACTCTATCAATAAGTTCTATCATTTCCTTTCTATCTTTCTGCAACCTCCCCCCTATCGCAAGCCAGTTTGAAGCATGATTTGAACGAAATTCACACTCATCACACTCTATATTTAAAAGAAGATTCTTCTCCTCAATGAGTGTCTCTTCAATTGTGAGAGGACGCCAGAATCTCCCAAATTTTTCAGCAAAATCTGCGTTCCCCTCGTGAAGCATAAGTGTAAGTGCCCCGATGTAATCAGGCCTCGAAAGTGTCAGAACCTTTCCAGTTTCCTTTGCATGCTCCTCACTTAGTTCTGGACCTCCAAGCCCCAAAATCACAGTAACTGATGTCATAAATCCCGCATCTTTCGCTTTATTGCATGCCTCCACAATCTCCTTTGCATTAACCCCCTTTTTTACACGCTCCAAAACCTCGTCACTTCCGCTTTCTATCCCTACATATAGAAGTTTTAGCCCGCTCTTTCGAATCCTTTCGAGGTCTTCCATCTTCTTACGAAGAAGGTTTTGGGGACACGCATAAGCAGAAACCCTCTCAAGGTTTGGGAAAAGTTCGTAAAGTTTCTCGAGGTAAAGGACAAGAACACGGGCGCTCAATGCCATTGCATCTCCATCAGCAAGAAAAATCCTCCTTGTGCGAGGATAAAGGGGGGCACACATCTCAAATTCCTTCAAAACCTCTTCTTCTTTTCGCTTCCGAAATGGTTTCGTGCTGTACATCCTGCAGAATGTGCAGGTATCATGACTGCATCCATAAGTCACCTGAAAAATCAAAGAACGAGCCTCTGAAGGTGGGCGAAACAGTGGCGGTATGTAATGAGGAATTTCTTCAAAAAATCTCATATCATCATTCCATTTTGCCCTTTTTATAATGGGCATGACAAATGGGCATGATAAATCATGCCCCTACACATTTTCCTCCCCCTTAGAAGTTATGCCATATTTTCTCATCATTGCCTGAAAGTTTTGCCTCGCCATTCCCACATCCTCAGCCGCTTTTGTGACATTCCACGAATTCCGTTCAAGAGCATCAAGAACGAACATCCTTTCAATTTGCTCAATACTTTTTTCCCGAGCCTCTTTCTTCGCCTGTTTGAGTTCCTGGCTCGTTCTTGGAATTTTAGTGTCTTCAGGGCTTCGTCCTGTTATTTTAGAAGGGAGGTCTGAAATTCCAATAACCTCTCCTTCAGCTAAATGAACAGCCCTCAAAACAGCATTCCCCAATTCCCTCACATTTCCAGGCCAGTCATAACAAATCATGGCGCTCATCGCTTCTGCAGTAAATCTTTTTACCTTTTTCCCGGTCTCCTCCGCAAATTTCGTAACAAAATGGTTCACAAGAAGTGGTATATCTTCTTTTCTTTCTCGAAGAGGGGGCATATTTATCACAAAAACCGAAAGACGCCAGAAGAGGTCTTCCCGAAACTTCCCTTCTCTTACCATCTTTTCAAGGTCGCAATTGGTTGCCGCTATGAGCCTCGTATCAACCTTTTCACTTTTGTCACTCCCCACAGGCTTTACCTGTTTTTCCTCAATAACTCTGAGAAGTTTCATCTGACTCGAAAGGCTCAAATTCCCTATTTCATCGAGAAAAAGAGTCCCACCATTTGCAGTTCTAAATGCTCCTAACTTTGGTGTTTCAGCGCCTGTAAATGCCCCCTTTACATGCCCCATGAGTTCACTTTCCACGAGATTTTCAGGTATTGCTCCACAGTCAATAGCTACAAAAGGGAATTCACTTCGAAGACTTGTTGCATGTATCACCCTTGCAATAACCTCCTTGCCAGTGCCACTTTCCCCTCTAATTAAAACTGTCGTCGAACTCTTTGCAACCTTCTCTACCATCTTGAAAACTTCCTGCATTTTAGGGCTTGCACCAACAACACCGGGACTTGCGTAAACCACCGAAGGACTGCTCTCCGGCTTTTCTGCTTTATCCTCTCTTCTCTCGAGAGCAGATTCCACTGCCGCAACCAGCCCATCAGGTGTAAAAGGCTTGGTTATATAGTCTACAGCCCCCCCTTTTAACGCCTCCACAGCCGAAGAAACCGTAGCATAACCTGTTATTATGAGCACAGAAATATCCGGATGATTTTCCCGTATATGCCGTAAAACAGTAATTCCATTCATAGCAGGCATTTTCAAGTCGCACAAAACAAGGTCAAATGGTCTATCTCTCAAAAGATTCAGCCCCTCAATCCCGCTTCGACGAGTCTCTACTTCAAATCCCTTTTGTTCAAGAACCACCTTGCAGGATTTAAGGACAATTTCTTCGTCATCAATAACGAGAATTCGAACATTTTCCTTTCTTTTGTTTTCTTCAGTCAATTTCATCCTTCCTTTTCTTTCTCTCCTCCCCCAAATCCTTTTAATATATAAACACCAAAACTATAAATAGCAAAAGCTAAATTTATTTTACCATAGTTCAAAAAAATGGTGGATTTTTGCCACTTCTTAACATTTTTATTTTGGCGCTAGCGTCCTTTCATCCTTACTTTTTAATTTTTCATTTTGCATCTTGATTTTTACATTTTTATTTCCCCTTCTATTTACCATTTTGCATTCTCAACGGAAGAATAATTGTAAATGTGCTTCCTTCACCCACAGTGCTTTTAACAAGTATATCTCCTCCATGCCTCTTTATTATTCCATAGGTTACTGCAAGTCCCAGCCCCGTCCCCTTCCCCACTTCTTTCGTTGTGAAAAATGGGTCGAAAATTCTCTTCATAATTTCAGGCGAAATCCCGCACCCTGTATCAGAAATGGATATTTCAACCCACTGCCCATTTTTATCCAGTTTGTTTGCTTGATTCCTGCCACCAGAGCCTCTTGCCCTTAACGAGGTTTTGACTTCCATTCTCCCCTTCCCCTCCATTGCATCAACAGCATTAAGGACAATGTTGAGAAGCGCCTGTTTTATTAGATTCGGGTCAACATCCACTTCCTGAATATCTGAACTCAGATTCAATTCAAGGTCAATATCGTGAAAAATTGCCTGATACCTCACTAAATCAAGAGTCTGAATGACGAGGTCATTAATATTAACTGGCTTGATATCGGGTTGAAATTCCCGGGCAAAATCGAGCATCTGCCTTACAATCCTCGCGCAACGCTCGGTTTCACCAACTATTGTATCAAGCCAATCCCTCTGGACCCCATCCTGTGGACACTTATCCCTGAGTAAATACGAAAAAGTCATGATACCGGTCAGAGGGCTGTTTAGTTCATGCGCAACTCCAGCAGCCATTTTCCCAAGCGATGCAAGTTTTTCCGATTGCACTAACTGGTCTTCGAGCCTTCTATCCCATTGTTTCCTCATTTCCCTGAGGTTTTCAACCATTCTATTAAAATTCCTCGTAAGTTTCCCTATTTCATCTTTACCTTCATATTTAATATCAATTTCAAGTTCTCCAGAGGAAACCTTTTCTGTTGCCTCTGCTAATTTTTCAAGCGGTCCTATAATTCCCTTCGTGAGATAATGAGTTCCAAAAAATACAAAAATTAAACACAACCCTGCAATGAGAAAAAATGTTAAAATCACTCTGTCACGCACAGCAACATAAGGGGCTCTTAACATCCCAACATAAAATATCCCAACTCTCTTACCGGAGTAATCTAAAAGCGGGTCATAAGCAGTAAGATACCAGTCAGTTACAACAAAGGCTTTTCCCCGCCACTGCTTCCCTTCCTTTAAAACTGTTTTTGTAATTTCGTGTGAAAGTAATGTGCCGATTGCTCTTTTTCCATCCCCTGTCATAACATTTGTTGAAATTCGAATATCACCAAGAAATATTGTGCAGGTTCCTATTTCTCTTTTTTTGAAAGTTTCCCCCCTGTAAACCGTATCCCTCAGCTTATCAACAATTTCATAATTGCGATTGAGAAGCACACCACCATACAAAACCCCTGCAACTTTTCCATTTAAATCATAAACAGGAGCTGATGAAATCATAACAAGCCCCGAGTCAAGCCATCTTTCCGACTTTTTCTTTTTTCCCTCAATTTTGCCTTCATTTTCGTATTCACCTTCATTTTTCTCATCAATTATCTGTATGCGAGCCCTGTCTGCAAGTGCCTTGCTCTCCGCTGAAAGCATACTATAATCAAAAACCACAGTTCCCGACTCTGTCCTTCCTGAAAGTGATTGTCTTAAAATTTCAAGGGGAGGCATTTTTCCACCACTCATGCCATCACCGGTAGTGCGAAACAAAACTTCTCCTCTGCAAGAAGCAAGTGTCAAAAAATCGAGTCCGAGTCCCTCCCTTGCATGCAAAAGTATGTTTGCATCTAACGATTTCGAAATTTTTTCCCCTTCAAAGGGGCATGAATCAAGACGAATTCTGTTTGCAATCAGTGAAACTCCACTTTTAATCTCTGAAAGTTTTTTGTTATAGAGCATCCAGGCTGTTCTCAAATCATGAGTAACTTTTTTCTGTGCCTGCTCGAGGATTGTAGAACTTACCATCCATGAACCGATGCTCGTAGTGGCAAAACCTCCCGCTATGAGCAGGATAAAAAACATCAAAACAATTCTGGTTCTAAGGGAACCTGTGAGATAGAGGATTTTTTTTATCAGTCCCTTTTCCATATTTCAGTTTATTTTATATTTTGAGTTGTTAAAAATATCAACAAATCATTATTTAATGATTAATTGCAGGCGGATGCCTGATCGAAGTCGGATACAGCGAAATCGAAGGCAGCGGAGTCTAAGCCACTCAAAAATCACGGTTATTCCAGCTATGCTTAACGACTATTATTCATTATCTATTGACAAACATAACCGTTATGCGTTATATGAATAACGGTTTCTTTTAAGTAAGGAGTTTTGAATTGAAAATAGCAAAAACAAAAAAAATTATTGTTGCCATAGCAGGGGAGGGAAGGAAATCGGGTAAAACAACCCTTGCAGTAAAACTCATTGAACAATTTGATAATGCAATGGCTGTAAAGATGAGTGATGAGATTCCCCGAAAAAGCAAAATTATTGAAACAGATGAAAAGATAATTGCAGTTGAAGGGAAAGATACATGGAGAATGAAAAAGGCAGGTGCCAAAAAAGTGGCACTTGTTTACGATAACAAACAAAATGCAGAAAAAATCCTGAAAGAAATTCTGAAAAACTCTGAAAATTATTCACCAATAATAATAGAGGGTGGGAAATTTTTCGATTTGAATGAAGTTTATCTGAAACTTTTCGTCAAAAAAAATGACAAAGAAAAGGATTCAGAAAAAATAGATAGAAGAAAAAGGAGTAGAATAAAAAATGCACATTTTGCAGGATCAATTGAAAGATTCCAGCCTCATAAACTTGCCTTTTTAATAAAAACCCTTTCGAGTGAAAAAAATGATGGAAGGGTTATGGAGGAAATTCTAAAATTCACAAGAGATGGGATAATTTCATGCCCGGATGCAAGAGGGGTTGCTCAGAAGAATCATGTTCCGGCAGTTCTTGTAGGAAATCTATGCACACTCGCTGGAATAAGAATAGATGATTGCTCACTCGGGTGTTTCGGAAAAACAAAAATGAAAAAACAGGATGTCATAGACATTTTTTCTGACGGAATAAAAGCAAGGCAGAAAATATGGTTGGAAAAAAATGGAAAACTTGTGATGGGAGAGGGGCGTTTGAAAATTCTGCAGGCAATTCAGGAAACAGGCTCCATAAGTGAAGGTGCAAGAATATTAGGTATGAGTTACACTAAGGCATGGGCTTTAATCCGCTCGGTAGAAAAAGCTGCGGGACGAAAGATAGTGGAAAGAAAAGCTGGTGGGGAAGGGGGGGGATGGGCAAAAGTCACCCCGTATGGAAAAGCACTTTTGAAATACTACGATAAATTGAATACACTTGCTTCAAATATTCTAAAAGAACTTGCGAGGTCTTAAATCATGAAAACAAAATCCCAAACTCAAGGTTACCATTTCATAGATTTTGACGATGCACTTAAAAGAATCGAAGAATTATTCGAACCTCTCGAAGTTACCCAAATCCCTCTCGAAGAAAGCCTCGGAATGGTTCTTGCGGAAGATGTAATATGTCATGAAGGGCATCCCCCGTTTGACCGCTCTGCAATGGACGGGTTTGCAGTAAGAGCAAGCGATGTCAAAGAACCCGGAACTAAACTCAAACTCACCACTACCTTAAAAGCAGGTGATTCCGACAAAGTTAAAATCGAACAGGGTACATGTATGGCAGTTATGACAGGAGCACCAATACCACAGGGTGCAGATAGCGTTATAATTCAGGAAGATACGGAAGAAAAAGAAGGCGAAATCATTTTTAAAAAACCAGCAAAGAAAGGCGCAAATATCAGATTTGCTGGTGAAGACATAAAAGCAGGCGAAATAGCATGCAAGCAGGGAACTCTTCTTACTCCTTCTGTAATAGGAACATGCGCTCTCACCGGAAAAATAACGGTCAAAGTCTTTAGAAAACCTTCCGTTTCGATTGCAATAACAGGTGATGAAATTGTGGAAAGTGGCGTAAAAGAAGTTCCTTATGGGTTTATAAGAAATTCCAATGGACCGCTACTTGTTGCCCTTCTTCGTGAAATTGGAATAACCCCAAAATATCTTGGAATTATTCCTGACGACCCTGAAAAAATTGAATCTGCTTTTGAAGAAGGACTTTCCTGTGATTTGATGCTCATTACAGGAGGAGTGAGCGCTGGTAAGTTCGATTATGTTCCAGAGGTAATGGAAAAGATGGGACTTGAATATGTGTGGAAAAAGATAAAAATTAAACCGGGTAAGCCAATAACATTTGCAAGCGGTAAAAACGGAAAAAAGGGGAGAGTCTTTGGTCTTCCCGGAAATCCAGTTTCTGCTTTTACCTCATTTCACCTCTTTGTAAAACCAGCCATTCGGAAAATGGCGGGATGGAAAAATTTCTGGAGAGAATTTGAAGGTAAACTTGCAAAATCCATCCCTTGTGACCCTGAAAGAATAACAATAACACCATGCAGGTGCTCCATGCGGGATGGAATATTCGAACTTGAACCTGTGAAATTCAATGGTTCAGCGGACATAAAAGGCGTATCTGCAGGAGACTGCCTTGCAATTTTACCTATAAAAGATGGTGAAATTAAAAAAGGGGAGTTTGTCAGATTCGTTCCAGTGGAGAGATTCGATTGACATATCAGTTCGAAAAGAACGGGGGATTCAATTTAAGAGTTTCCATTACAGGGAGGTGTAACCTTAAGTGCATATATTGTGTCCCCCCTTCTTCTGAATATTCAGGTCAAAAATTTTACAATCCGGATTTATCGCTTCTTTTTGAAGCATGCAAAATAGTTTCAGAAGCATTCAAAGTAACAAAAATAAGAATTACAGGTGGAGAACCACTTGTAAGGAGTGGAATGGAAGATTTCTGCTCTAAAATTAGCACAATAAGCAGTGTAAATCATGTAGGAATTACAACAAACGGGCAACTACTCGCGGGAAAAGTAAAAAGACTCATGGATTGCGGGGCAGGAGGTGTTAATGTAAGCCTCGATTCGCTTAACCCTGATAAATTTGCTCTAATCACAGGAGGAGGAAAATTAGAAAAGACTCTTGGAGGTATTAATGAGGCCAAACAATATGGCATGAAGGTAAAGGTCAATTTTGTGGTAATGGGTGGAATAAATGACGACGAAATAGAAAAAATGGTAAATTTCGGGCTTGATAAGAAAATAGAGGTAAGATTTCTTGAACTCATGCCTTTTGAAGGGTCCTCGAAAATCTGGAAACAGACTTTTATTCCTGCAAAAGAAATAATTGAAAGGATAAAAAAATCATTTTCGCTCGACCCGATTGAAACGAGACCTGAACAAACTGCAAGAATGTTTTCGGTAAGGTCAAAGGGAGGAGAAGGAATCATAGGAATTATTGGTTCATACGATGGGAATATGTGCAGGAGTTGCAACCGTCTCAGAATAACTTCAGAAGGAAAATTCAGAAGATGCCTAAAAGACCCGGGAGAACTCGACCTCTTTCAGATGATACAGAAAAACATTCCGAAGGAGGAAATTTTTAAAGAAATGAAAAAATATGTGCGGATGAAAAAGAATCAGGCTCCACTCCTTGGAAGCGGGAATATGTGTAGAATTGGAGGATAAAAGTAATGAAAAAGAAATTTACGCACCTTGACGAGAAGGGAAGTCCACTTATGGTTGATGTTGGAGAAAAAAATCCAACAAGCAGGACTGCTGAGGCAGAATGCGTTGTGGAAATTGGAAAAGAGGTAGCAGAATTGATTCGATGTGGTGGCACGAAAAAAGGAAATCCGTTATGGATGGCTGAAGTTGCAGGGGTAATGGCTGCAAAAAAAACTCCTGAACTGATACCACTATGTCATCCAATTTTGATAGAGCAGGCTGTGGTGAATTGCAAACTTGAAGATACGTTAGTTCGGATAAAATCGGTTGTAAAATCTACAGGAAAAACAGGAGTGGAAATGGAAGCACTAACAGCAGTTGCAGTTGCAGGTTTAACACTCATAGATATGTGTAAATCCGTAAATAGAGGAATTTCAATTAAAAACATAAGACTTTTGAAAAAAACAGGAGGAAAAAGTGGAACATACATTGCAGGGTAAGGTAATAGCAGTCTGCACAGGAGAAAAACTAAACTCACCCAAAAAGAGTGCAGGGAGTGTGAAAGTTATAAAGGATTTTGGAATAGAAGGGGACGCACACGCCGGAATTAACCACAGGCAGATTAGCATCATAGACGCTGATGAAGTGCAGAAGGTTAAGGAAAAATATAGTGAGATAGAACATGGAGCATTCGGGGAAAACTTCATCATAAAGGGTGTTGATTTAAAAAAGGTAGCACCGGGTAGCGTGCTTACGCTCGGGGAGGAAGTCAAAGTGGAGGTGACACAAATAGGAAAACTGTGCCATGACCGCTGTGCAATTTTTGTTAGAGTTGGGGAATGCCCTATGAGTTCTGAAGGGGTTTTTGGCAGGGTTTTGAAAGGAGGAGTGGTTAAACCGGATGATAAGGTGAAAGTTGAAAAGCTCGTTGGGAAAGATGTTCCCCAATGCGCCATAGTGGTTACAAGTGATAGGTGTTCGAAAGGTGAAACGATTGATACGGCAGGTGAAGCACTGAAGAAAATCCTAAAAGAAAACGGGTATAATGTGCTTGAAAAAATGATTGTCCCCGACGAAATTGAAGCAATAAAAAATGCACTCAAGGCTTTGAGCGATGAAAGGGGGGCTGATGTGGTATTCACAGCGGGTGGAACAGGTATGTCACCCCGTGATGTAACACCAGAAGCAACGAAATCTGTGATTGAAAGGGAGGTTCCGGGAATACCTGAGGCAATAAGGTGGGCATCTACCGGAAAAACTCCAAGAGCCATTCTTTCGAGAGGGATAAGCGGTCTGCGCGGGAAAACTCTTATAATAAACTTTCCCGGAAGTGAAAAGGGAGTAAGGGAAAGCATAGAAATAATTTTACCTGTTTTAAGGCATGCAATTGAAACAATAAGAGGAGATGTAAAGGATTGCGGAAGATAAAGAATAAATTGCCACCTGTTGTTGGTGTTGTTCTTGCGGGAGGAATCTCGAGGAGATTCGGACAACCAAAAGCAGGAGTTATTTTCAACGGGAAGACCTTTCTTGAAATTGCAGTAGAGAGACTTTCAGAAGTTTGCGAAAAGGTGGTAGTTTCTGTAGATAAAAATGGAAGGTTCAAAATTCCTGATTCTGCAACAGAAATACTCGATTTTGACCCTGGTGGTGGTGCAGCAGTGGGAATTCTTTCCGTCCTGCGGTCGTTTGCAGGGCATGCGGTTATAGTAAACCCTGTTGATATGCCGCTCCTTCCGGTGGAAACGCTCATAAAACTCCTCAATTCAAGAGGCAAACATTATGCAGTTTTGCTCGAGATTGATGGAATTCTTCAACCTCTCGTCGGAATTTATGAGCCACAGTCGGCGATTTATTTTGAAGAGTGCCTTAATATTGGAAAAAGAAAACTTATAGATATTCTTAAACCGATGCCGGTAAAAAAAGTTTCCGTTTCAACTAATTATAGCGGGAAAAATTTTTTTGCAAACATAAACACGCAAAGCGACATGAAATTAATTAATTCGATAAAATGACTCAGGAGTTATGGAAAACTTCAAAGGAAGGAATTTTTATCAAAGTAAAAGTTTGCCCTAACTCATCAAAAGATGAAATTGCTGGAATCCTGGGAGATTCTATAAAAATCAGAGTCTCAACCCCACCTGAGGAAGGTAAAGCAAATGCAAGGCTCATCGAACTGATGTCGAAAGAATTCCAGATTCCCAAAAAAGACATTGAAATTGTAAAGGGACACTCGTCACCAAACAAAATTCTTCTGTTGAAAAACATAAAAGAGTTGAAAATAAATAAAAAATGATTCAAATTATAATTATGAAAATGAGTTCAATTTTATTTTTTACTACGAAAATAACCCATAGGTTATTGTGTGGATTCCTGCCGGAGTTTATCCCTATGAAAACATGGACAGGAATGACAGAAGAAGGTCATTTATGTTTATACTTTCGCCAGGATAAAAGGTCATTCCTGCGAAAGCAGGAATCTATAAATTCTAAATTTAATTCCTTGAGATGGGCAAAATTTTCCATTATCGTTTACTTTGTTTTAATTTTAACAGGTTGCAATGGGGAATTTGGAATAACACAAAACGACACATTCGAAGAAAACCAGCAGGAGGTTACATTTGATTTTCAGGATAATCAAATTCATGATGATGAGTATATGCAGATAGAAGAAGAGCCACTTCAGCCTGACACGCCACAACCTGACATTCCTCAACCCGATTTGCCACCTGAGCAAACAATAGAAGACCCGATACCTGACCCAATTTTAGCAGAAGATTTAACTCCTGAACCTGTTGAAGAACCACTGCCGGGTCTATGCTCAGGGCATGGAACTCAATACACATGGAGCGACGGAACTTTCTGTGCCTGTGACCCTGGCTATACCCCATCATCCAGAGCAGGTAATGACTGTGTTCCAACAAACACAGTTTGCACAGGTGGTCCCATACCAACTCCAATTGATACAGACGGAGATGGGACACCAGAAAGCACTTTTCAGCCTTCTTCTCTCGAATGTCTCATGTATGAACTCGTAAATCGCACCCGTGCAACTCATGATAATGAGGGGACACCCGAATGCCACAATCCGCTCCTCTATAACAGGGAATGGTCAGCACACGGGAGGCAGCATAGCAGACTTATGTCGGAGAGAGGGGCATTGTTTCACGATGATTTTCCATGGGGGCAGAATTGTGCCTACGGGTGCGACCCTGCCTGTGAAATGAACATGTATATGACCTACCCGGGCGAAGACCACTGCCCACCCCTTTCCCATCACTGCAACATCATGCAGTGCACATATTCACAGATAGGGATAGGATACTGGACTCCCGAAGAAGGAACCTGGAATACGCAGAATTTTCTGTAAAAAAGTTAAGTTCGAGTATAACGATTTACTACAATTTCGAGGAGTTTTTTCAGGCGGATATTAAATTCTTCGTCATCTATTTCTCTGAGGAAGGAAATTATCTCATTTTCAGTTGAAGAAAATCTGTAATCCTGTTTCCCTTTTTTGTCTCCCCTTTCGTATTGCGGAGAGGATTCCTTTGCAGGAAGTAGCGCCTCATCGGAAAGTATTTCAGCGGGGGAGATGTTTAAAGCCTCTGCAATATCATTTAGTCGTGAAAGAGTAATTTCACTTTTTCCAGATTCATATTTTTGTATCTGTTGAAAACTCACGCCCACTTTTTCAGCAAGTTCCATCTGAGAAAGATTTTTTAACTGCCGCAGGTGCCTTATTCTACTTCCAATATTTCTTTTTATGTTCATGCAAACCCCTTATATTTTTAAATATAATAAAAACCCTTTCCCCCTGCCATAAGAGTTAAAACACCATAATCTTAATTTATTAATTTTAAATATTTTAAAATTTTTAAAGTTGTTTCAAGCAACTCATGGTTGAAAATGAAAAAAAATTAAAACAAAAAACAACCAATAGTTGCATTTTTCTAATTTTAGTTGTATTTAAAATTTTATGGGAACTGAAAATTATGAAAAAGAAAAATCTTCTGAAAACATCGAAACAAAGATTAAAGTACTTTTTGTGGATGATGATGAAAGAATTCGCAATCTTTTTGAATTAAAAATTACCAGTCATAATTTCCAGGTTATCACCTGCGGAACTGTAAAGGAAGCAATCGAATTCTTAGAAAAAATACCAGGCATTGGAATCCTGATTTGTGATATGGATATAGGAGGAGAAAGTGGAATAGAAGTAGTTAAAAAAGCGATTAAAATAAGTCCCGAAATTGTTGTAATTGGTATAAGCGGAAACTATGGGAGTAAAAAAGAGTTTTTTGACAGTGGCGCTTCCTACTTTTTTTCCAAACCCTTCAGCCCTGCGGAACTCATCAAAGTTCTCGAAGACATAAGAACTGCAAAAAAATAACCCAAAAACATTAAACCCGATATGCAGTTAAACTGCTTTTTCATAAAGGAATTCAGGAGCAATATCCGCACCATTTTCCCATTCTATAGTTTTACTTTCCTTACCTACTTTGAAAGATTTAAAATTGTTTATATCCTTCAAATGCTCAAAAACCGGACCGTCTAATTCTTCCGATAAATCAACAATCCCCTCTTTCCCATCTTTGAATTTACAGTAAATTCGGTAACGGTCTAAATATCTTGCCTCAATAACATGATACTTCATTTTTTTACTCCAATGGCTCAATTGGTTTTAGTGGCTCCTTTCTATATAACTTCAAATAAAAATATTATACCATAAATTATTACGACCTTTTAATCAAAAATGATTTTATTGAATAAATCGTCGAAATTTTGAAGGAAGGGCTGGTGTCGTGAAGTAGTTTCATTCTCGCAAGTAAAAAATGGCTCTCCCATCCAAGTAGCCCCTCTTTCCTCAAATCCTCTACCAGACGCTCTATATGTTCAGAAGCATCTTCGGGATGAATCAAAATCCCGTGTCCCATAATAAGATTCCCTCTAAATGGTATAATTCTGGCATTGATAACTATTCTTTTCTCCAGACCCCATCCTTCCTCTGGTTTTAAAATCCTGTAGCGGACATTTCCTATTAAATCTCTTAAAACGACATAATGCTCACCAACTTTTTCAATAGAAAAAACCCCGGGTTGGGTTGAAAGAAAACCCCTGTAGATAGAAGCAACCCCTTCACGCTCAAGTTTCCTTGCATTCTCGAAGAAATACCTGTGAACTATACTTCTAAAAGGGGGAGAAGGGTAATCGAATACAAGATAATCAAAAAAAAGCCTGCTCCGTTCTTCATACCAGGGGTCAGTATCTTCGAACCGTCCGGAAAGTTCTTCAAATTTTAAAAGCGCCTGCTTTGTATTAAAAATTTCACTTTTACCTGAATAGTACTCAACTATTCTTTCCACATATTGGATGTAGGGCATTAAATGAAATTTTTTTTAAAAGCAGATACTTCCTTTTTTACATACCAGTTCCTGGCATTGGCGGCTGGTAGCCCGGGCCTGGCATCTGCACTCCAGGTGCCACACCACCACCAGATTCCCATATTTTATTCAATTCTGTCTGAATCAAATAATAAACAACTATCCCAAGACAAAGAATCGTCAGGATTAGATATGTGCTTGATTTGTCTTCTTCAGGAAGTCCGGCAAGCCGCTGAGCATTTGCTATCCATTTCCCCATCTTGTATGCCATCACAAATTGCCAGATGCAACCAAGGAAAATTAATAAAATCAAATTCGTTGTTGGGTTGATTTCTTCATCCTGAGTGAAATTTTTTAGCTCCGTCAAAGTTGTGTACCACCACCAGATTCCATAAATTCCGCAGGTTAAAAAGGAATAAAGAATAACCATGATAGGATTTCTCACAGTACCTTTTGGTCCGGGCATTTTTTCCTCCTTAGTTAAATTGTTAATAAAATGTAGAAAAATATTTACTTACCTTTTTATAAATAATATTGTCAACTTATATGTGAAGAAAGATTTAAAATTGCAACCAGGAAGAATTGTAAGTTCTGTTTTTCTTTTACTAATACCTTGCTTTACATTTAACAGGTGTATTCTTGATTTAAATACACCGGAACTTCTCCGTCCAGATTACGATGTTTCGAATGATGAGAATCAAATTACGGACGATTTTAACGGCTCCATAGATGATTTACCTGAAGAACCAGATAATTCTCCGTGTGGAAACATGATATGCGAAGGTAACTTAGGAGAAAATTGCATAACATGTCCTGTTGACTGTTCCATGTGCAGTTGCACAAGCGACACTGACTGCCCTTATGACTATGTTTGCGATATGGATGGACGATGCAGGAGACACTGCACTACAGAAAACGATTGCCCAAATTTGTGGTTTTGCATGGGTGGTATATGTATGGGAGATGTTGATGTACTATGTTCTAATTACATGGATGACGATGGTGACGGACTTATAGATTGCGATGACCCTGACTGCCTTTTAAATGGGTGCGTAACGGTTTGCGATGCCGAACGAGGAACCCAAAAATGTTCAGACGGAATCGATAATGACATGAACGGAAAAGTTGATTGTAATGATGAAAATTGCATATTCGACAAATCAAACAACAATTGCAATTGTTCGATGATTAATTCGATGGAATGTGGAAGCAAATGCAACGATTCAATAGATAACGATTCAGATACACTTATAGATTGCTCGGACCCGGATTGTAAAAGAGACCCTCACATATCAATGTGTAATTCCGAAAATACGGACGAGTCATGCTCAGACGCAGAAGATAATGACGGAAATAACTTCATGGATTGCGATGACCCAATGTGCAGAAGAACCCCTTCAGTAACAAAATGCTGTCTCAGTATAAACGGATAATATTCAATGTCTGTAACCAATTGAAAGACTGGCAATGTGCGCACTGCTTCGATAAGTGCCCGGAAAAGCATCGGGGGTATTAGTGCACCCTTATATAAATCTTAATGCAAAAATTTACCTCTCAAAGAGCATTTCGAAAGAAGAGTTTCTTATTCTGTTCTCTCAAAAGGGTATCATAAAGTACCTCATCAGGCTGGACCGCCATCCCCCTCGAAAAAGGGAATTAATAAATAAGGCAAAACGATTTTATTGGCAGCAGTATCGGTACAAGGCCATGGCTGCATCATTGCAATCCTGAGTCGAGGCACACTCGAACCACACACTGTCATTAACGAGGTATCCTTCATGGGAAACACATCCACTCTCCCCCCAGTCACAGCAGACCTTCATCGAAGTGCATTTTGAGCTATTACAAGGCATGGCGTCCTGTCCGTCTTCGCAATGACCATGATTGGTGTTATCAGGCTTCTGCACGGTAATGGACCCATCCTGGTAATCACTCCAGCCGAGCGTCCCCCGCTCTTCGTCAGTAACGCTTGCCGCAGCAAAAGCAATGTCGGTTGTTCCCTCGCTTGCCGGCGCATAGCAGATCACCGGTAGGCCACGATAGTCCCGCTGGCAGACTGTGGAATCTACTTCCTCAGACACATACATCGGAATATCAACGGTCCCCGCCTCCACCTCCGTGGATTCAAGAGGAACCACGAAGTAGCCATCGAGGTCAGGCAACTCGATGATTATAACCATCACATTGATATCCGTAACTTGCGTGAAATCGACCTTCCAGGTGATCGTCTGTCCAACTGTGACTGTTGTGGTGCTCGGCGGTGTGACAACCGGTTTTTGCTGGGTCTGCTGCGTTCCAGACGGCTTCCCTGAAACGAACATAGCGTTCGGGATGACCAGCAGAAGTTTTCCCCCCTTATTGCTGCACCCACCTATGGCTTCCAGGGACAGAACCAAAAAGAAAAAAACGGTTAGGAGGTATTGTGTTTTCATTTTTAAACTCCTTTTCAGGTTGTTAATTGTTAACCCCCTTTTGAACACACTCTTAAATTTTGAGATTCTCAGGACCTTTATGGCATGGATTTAGAAAAAGCAGAATTTTTGAATCAAATCATTAAAAATCCTGCCGAAAAAGATTCATTGAATCACACAAAATTAGGTATATAATATTTGTAACTTTGAGCATAATATAGATTTAGCAAATGTCAAGTATATTTTTACTTGCCACCCTTCAAAATTTTGTAGGTGAATGTGCCTCCCTGTCTCCGTTTTCAAGAGGATAAACTGTTATTCCTGCCCCTGCCTTCGCAGGGGTAAACTACAGCATGAATCAATTATTTTGAAACATGTCCGTAGTCCCTCCGTTACGAAACTAACGAATGCGCGATTTTCATTTTTATTGAAATATCGCTTGACTCAGGTTATTTCCTGTTTGCTAAAATGAGCCTTATGTGATAGAAAATATTTTAAAATAAGATTTTTATGATTTGAGGGAAAGAACAGAAATTGCAAAACTGCAAAATGATAAAAAATCAAAAAAAATTTGAAGAATTTGAGAAAAACCTTATGAGAAAAGAAAAAGCAAATCTAAAGAAAAATATTGCAATTTTTAACGCTATGTATAACGAAGCAGTTAAACTTGGTATAATTCCAATGAGTGACCCTATGGACGGACTGGATATAGACATTAAAATTGCAAAGGTTATAAACAGTGTTCCAAAGCATTCTAAAAAAAATAGCAAAAGAACTGAATAAATTTCGAATACCTTACATGGTTATTGGTGGACAGGCGGTGCTTCTTTATGGAGAACCGAGACTAACAAAAGATATTGATATAACTCTGGGTGAGGGAATTGAATCATTGGAAAAAATCAAAGATAATGTATAATATTCAATGTCTGTAACCAATTGAAAGACTGGTAATGTGCGCACTGCTTCGATAAGTGCCCGGAAAAGCATCGGGGGTGCTCGACCTTTCGAGGAAATGAACATACATGTACGAAACATCAATTTTAAAACCATACATGAGTAAAAAACCAAATCCTAATGCCCCGTCTATACGGTCTGAATCAGGCAGTGAAGGGGAAATCGTATTGGAAGGAGAAGGGTTGCGGTCGTATGCCAGACCAAGCCTCAAAATAAGCCATTTCGCAAAATCAGGCTCAAATCTGACACCGAATCGAAGCGACCAGACATCATGCCAGTAGCGTGGTTCGCTTTTCGAGAGTTGTTCTTCCGGGGGTTTATCCACATCCTCAGGAAAACTAAGACCAAATTCTTCAAAAGAAGACCACATTGTAGCAACAACATCGGCACTGAGAGTAAGCGAGTGATGAGGTTTTCCAGAAATTCCTATCGAAAGAACTGATGGCAAAACAACCTGAGTGTTCACCGGCTGGTCTTCAAATAAAGATGCAAAAGCAAGTGGCACATCAAAATCCGCATTGCCCGTAAAACCGAGTTCCACTGAACTTCTATAGTTGAGACCGAAACCGACTTTCCCGTCCAGTAAGCGTATGAGCAAACCAATATCCCACCCCATATTCCATGCGAAGCCACCTGCTTTTAAACTTCCCGGTTCATCAACAAAATTTATTCCCTTCTTAAACTCCACCGTTGAACGAACAATGCTCACTCCACCACCTACAGAAAGCCAGGGTAAAATATTCCAGGCAACCACAGGCGTTATAAAATAGGTCTGTAATTCAATTGATTCTACCTCCTCCGAACCCTCCCATCCTTCCGGCCACTGCACACCAAGACCATAAGGGACAAAAAATCCCAATCCGAAAGCCAGTCCCACAGGAAAGCGATAATTTATATAGACTGATGGCGGGTAAAATAGATTTTTTTGTGCGTCTGTTACTTCCCCCGTGTCAGGATTTTTATGACTCGTTAATGGCACGATAAAAGTTACTCCAGCCTCTGCACCCAGCCCCTTTTGCATTCCTATCCCCGCTGGATTATAGTAAATTGCAGAAGGGGTATCTGCTAATCCTGTTACTGCGCATGCCATACCCGTAGCAGAAGCACTCTGCTCTGCAATGGCAAAACCTGCTCCATGAACATGAGACGGGAATAACGCAGCAGTCATAAGAACCGATAAAAAAGCATAAACTATTTTCCCTGATTTTTCCTGCACCATTTTTTCATCCATCTTTAGTTGCCTGCCGGAATAATAGTTTCACCCCCTGATGATATAAAAACCACTGCCTGATTCAAAGCGGAAATGCCAGTGGGGTCCTGCAAATCAAGAACGAAGTCATGTTTTCCCCCCTCAAATTTTTCAGGATAAACCTGAGTTCCAAGAGACAGGCAAAAGAAATCCTGCGCATCAGCCGGTATCACGCTGTCGGCAAGAGGAATCTGTGCAAGAATCATCTTAGGTTCACCGCGTTCCCCTGTAACCGGGTCTTCAAGCGGTTCGTCTATTAGATAGCGTGCATAAACAGCAGGGTCTCCTGCGTCTGCAGCCCACCCCCACGCATACTTAAAAAAGTGATATGCTTCACTTTCAGGTTCAACACGAAGTTTTTCTCGGAGCCACCTGTCAACTCCTTCGTATGTTTCGCTTGAGTTTTGTGCAATCAAACTCAAATTACCTCCCGCCCCGCTTAAGACCCCTATCTTTACTGAAGGCTCGAGAGCCATGAACATAGTCCCAGCCATCGCTCCAAAACCAGCACCAAAAAAGGAAATACTGCTGACATCTAAATTCACATTGCAGTATCCCCCAATCCCATCCACTCCCTTAATTCCCCTCAAAAAAGCCATGAGGTCAGCAGACTGCTGCCTCATAGCATCTCCTGCTGAAAATGGGTTATCCACAGGGAAAAATACTTTTAGAGCATTCAACGGAATTCCATCAGAGTCTGTTTGAACTCCCCCTTCGGTGCACATTCCCTCGACGCAGTTGCCCTGAGTGCAATCGGAATGCGAAAGACAGACAGCGCGCTGGCCATGTCCAACAAGTTCTAATCCTGCGACTGCAAAACCTTCTTTTGCAAAAAAATTCGCCACCAAAAAAACATCGTAAACTGAACCATAAAGGTCATGCTGAAAAATAACAACAGGAATGGAATCCCTTCCCTGAGGAGGGGCAACCGGTAAAGTTATCAAAAAATCTATTTCCACCTGTTTTTCTTTTCTATCATCAAATCTCCTTGATACAGAATCGAGAAAATTTAGAGTAGTAACCTTCCCCTCTATCACACTCGACACATTTTCACGGGGTAACCCTGAAGGGAAAATGGTTTCCGGGTTTACATCACATGTTACAGATGAAATGTTTCCTTCCGGAAGCAAACTGAAAATCTTTTCTCTGGCATTTATAAGACCATTTAAAATACTTCTTGTCGTAAACACCACAGCAGACTGAACTTTCTCCCTGTCTATTCCAAGTGTGTTTTTTAAAGTTTCAAATAACTCCTGGTATTCGATTCTCGCCTCTTCGAGCTTGTTTGCATCCCCGTCTGAGACCCCTTTGATGAGACTTTTTCCTTCATTATCTACAAGCGGGAAGGGGGACCTTAAAAGAACCCATATATGCGAGGGGATTATCCTGCGACCTTCTTTATCCGCAATGTAATCTGTAGCAACAACTGCATAACGCATGCGGGGGCGTAAAGCCTTCCTTGGTATTAAAACTGCCTCGTTTCGTAATTCATCCCATGAACGCTCAACGATTGGAAGGTCCATTTTATCGTCGGCATTTAAAACTAATAGAGATGCAAAAGTTAAATTGTGAGAACTTCCATCTACAGGACCAACAAATCTCATAACAGGGGCACCTGTAAGAGAAAATCCATCAAGAGTTTCGATTTGAGAAAGAAAATCCTCCGCATCCGGAGTACTCCCTTCGGGAAGCGGAATTTCAACATGGGTTTCATCTTCTGACATATAATAATCATTTGGAAAATGGACATCATTTATCGAAGGGTCAAATGGGACAACAGGACGGGAAGAGGTTCTAAAACTCCAGGCAAGGGCTATATCTTCTCTATTCAGTCCTGCTCTTTCGAGAGAATCAAAAACATCCGCATTCTCACTCCTTATTTCTTCGAGTTTTAATGCTTCATCATCATCGAGCAATTCCGTTACACTTTTGCATCCCTCTTTTTTCTCGAAATCCTCGCATTCAACAAGAGGATGTGAAGCACGGAAAAACCAGAAGGCTGGCGAAGGAACAACTTCCTCTCCTTTTGCACCCTTTACCCCGTCTGCTCCTCCTTTTACTGCAACTGCATAACGGTGCCCCGGCTCCCATGAAGGTAAAAGACCGGGGTGAAGCCGCAAACCTGAATCCCAATTTTCAGCAAAAATTCTCACCCCGGTAGCTGGCTGCGGAGTGCCAGTTGTTATGTCAAAAACATAAACTCCACCTGTAACCGACCGAGTATCAATTTTACCTGAGAACCTGCTCTGCGCAGGCATTGAAGCAGGCCAGCCATCGAGAGATTCGAGAAAAGAAGCAAGATATTTTTGTGCATCGGAATCCCCTTCTTCTACACCAATCGAAATGCGATTTGCACTGGCATCATAGGCAAGGTCTGTAGGCGTAGGAATTTTAGGCGAAGGAACTGCCGCAGGGTCGAATTCAGCCTGAAGAGTTGAAGGGGACTTCTCCTGTGAGATTTCAGGAGAACAACCGAATTTACAGATACCCAGTAAAAGCAAAACAATAGATAAAAATTCTACTTTTACACTTCCTATCCTCATTTTTTTGGCATTTTACTTTGTGGACATAATTTCTTTAGCTTAACTCCTACCACATCATTTCGACTCCGCTCAGGAACCGCTTAACGAACAACCATCTGATAAAAAAAGCCTGCAAGTGCTTCATGACCATCTGCATTCGGATGAATACAGGTAAAATCAAACCATCTGGGGCACGGGCAGTCCGGAGAGCAATCATGACAGTACCATGGGTTCGATGTGTCGTTGTTGTGATAACCATGTCCGAGGAAAAGTCCATGCATATCGAGCATATCCACACCATATCTATTGGCAAGTTCCATATACCATCCATTTACAACAGGTTCTACCTCGGATAACTCTGGCCAATCCTGATAAGAGGTTCCTATCCCGCAGTGAGTAAAATCACCAACTCCGTCAGTAGGGTCGTAAATATTGCCAAAAACAAGATAAACCCCGCCTGGAAAATGCGATGGGTCCATAATCCATTGAATGATTTCCTCAAGAATCCCAACCTTGTTTTGCATATGCGAAAGAGATGTTTCAGCAGATTCCCCTAACACCTGCAGTGCATCATTTCCTCCAACTGTCATCAAAACGAGTGTCTTTTTCGTCGAACCAGTGTCGATTCTTGGCAATTGGTCATCTCTTACATCCTCAGTTCTCGCACCCCATGCTGCATAATTTTGAAACTCAAGACTCGCTCCAAAAAGTGATTTCAGGCTGTCCCGAATTAAATCTGACCACGGAGTTACAAGATATGGTGTTGCTGTAATGGAATCGCCTAAAAATATCACTCTCTCGACATTTTCAATGGTCTGATTGTTAGTTCCATAACGGTCAACATTACCGGTAGTTTCTTCCTCTTCACCCACATCAAAAGGTAAATCTACCTCAATACTATCTTCCTGTGCCTGTTCCTGCGTTTCGTCAATTTGAACATCGATAAATTCGTTTTCATCAGGAACATTTTCATTTTCCTCTATAAAATCCTGCTCGAGTTGTTGCACTTCTTCTGTGCTCAAATCACCATAATCTTCCCCTCCTCCCTTCGAACCAGAGCATCCAGACAAAAAAATTGTCAAAAGAAAAAATGTCATAAGTAGTATTCTCATCATATTTCTCACTTCTTATTTTACTTTCTATCTACAGAAAACGACTACGATACAAATATTTGATTCCGGACCCAAATATTCGATACTATGTTACTATGTTTTTCCTCTTCGCAAGTCCATAATCAGTTCCCGGCGCATAAGGACCCGGAATCGAAGGCTTTTTACCGGTGCCTGGCGATGGAACTATCCTTTTTTCAAGTTCTCGTATTCTCAATTTCTTCCTGTTCTTATCTTTTTTATTTTGTTTTTTGGTTTTCATTTTTACCTCCATAAATGATAATCCTTTATTTTATGGCATAAGCAAAAGATATGTCACATTTTCTGCTTCTACCGTGTATTGTGCTGACGGAATATTCAGTGTCGCATGAGTAATACTTATGGTATAAGGTTGAGCAAATGAGCGGGGCGGAGCATTCAAAACAAAAAAGAGTGACTGCTCGGGGTCTGTATTTGTTCTCCCCGTGTTAGTATAATCTGAGGAATCAAAATAAATCACCTTGTTATCCTCCGGTAGCGATGATGCGGGTGAAATCTCGACTGTCGCTTCACCTATAAAACCAGAAAGGACACAACTTGAAGGTGTTTCAGGACAGGTTGTGTTATCGCCCGGCTTATAAGTCGCATCCGGGTTGAGATGCTGAGCCAGAATACCAACAACCATACCATTTGAAGCAGAAACCGGGATTCCCCACGCATTTATAACAGCATCAATGAGGGCTTTTTCTATTACTACTAAAAGAACAAAGGGCTCCTCTCCTGCAGTGAAAATCTTTGAAATTGTTTCCGGTTCCCCTTCTCCTAATCCTGCTACTCTTGCCACAACCTTTGCTCCTTCTGGAACACCACTGATTTCAAACTTTCCACATTTAAAGGGCGCACCTAAATCCCACCAGTCCTCACAGTGTTCGGTCGAAGTCGTTGCAGAAAAAGTTCCCGGGGTTATCCCCTCACCTGTAAGAGTTACTTCCATATTTCCAGCAGGTTCAACATAATATTGGGTTTCCATCATCCGTGTATATTTCCATACCTGCCCTTTTATTGTTACAGTTGAAGGTCCATCAGTTTCTACAGGGTCTGAGATTTCAACAGGGTCTCCTTCCACCTCTTCTCCGTCTGGTACCACTTCAACTTCACCATCGTGCTGGATTTCCACTTCTCCTTCCGGTTGAACATCCCCTTCAGAAACATCAGCATCCTCTTTCCCACCACCACCCCCTCCACAATTAACTAAGTAAAGGAATGCACCAAGAAACAAAATGCTTCTCATTAAAATTTTCATTTTAACCTCCTTATTATTTAGTGTTTTAAATTTTATTACCAATTTAAAATAATGCAAACTTTTTTTGCAAATTTTATTTTTATTATACACCTCTCCCCAAAAGTGTCATTACTGCGGAAATGCGGGCAGGAATGACAGCTCCGTTATACGAAGGTGGCTGAGCGGAGCTGAAGCCACCGAATAACCATGTCATTTTCATAGGAAAATCATTAATATTATCCCTTGCCATCCCTTCAGTTTTTGAGGTATAAAATCAAAAAGTATTAAAAATGATAAAAATAAAAGTAGCAGAAAAAAATGGTGTCGCAAGGGAACTTACTTTCGACAAAACAACTATTACAATAGGCAGGTCTGCGAAGAATGATTTGATTCTGCCCAGAAATAATGTTTCGAAAGTCCATGCAAGTATCGAAGTTATTAAAGATAAAATTGTAGTTAAAGACCTCGGTAGTACAAATGGAACTTTTATTAATGGAAGAAGAATAAACCAGCCAGTTACAATTGAAGAAAAGGATAGCATTTATATAAGCGACTTTGTCATAAACGCCAGTTATGAAGATGAGGACATTCCCGAAGAACTTTCCGGAATACATGAAATAATCGAAAGTAGCTCTGATGCAGACCTTGACGGTGCAACTCTCGCAGGTAACATCAACCTACAGATAAGCAGCCCGGGTGGAGTTACCTTCAGGACACCTTCTGTTCCACCAGTTCCTGTACAAAGTGAAAAAAAAGCAGAGGCTGTAGCCCGGGAACCAAAATTTCAGACTGAAGTTACCAGAAAAAAACAAAAATCACAAATCAGGCAGGAATCGCAGAAAGTATCAGAGCCATCTTCAGACACAAGGGAAATCTCAAAGAAATTGTCACCATCTTCTACTCTATACCAGATATGTTCCCGAATGTTTGAAGAAGCATTACAGAAACTCGACCTTTTAAATACAGAAATTCATTCAATTTACAGTGACGAATTTAAAAAGAAGTCAAGCAGAGTTATTGCTGAGATTTTAAATACCCAATTGCAGTCCGATCTCCTTCCTCCAGATGTCGAACCAAGATTGATAAGCCAGATTCTCCAGAGGGAGATAAATGGACTTGGCCCCCTTCAGACGGCAATTGAAGATAAAAAAGCAAGAAGCATCGTGGTCTTACCTGATGGCAGGACAATCCTATTTATGGAAGATGGCTCAAATAAAACTTTAGACGAACCATTTCTTAGCCCAAATTCAATCAAATTTATTGTAAGAAAACTCCTTTTGCTTTCTTCTGCTGCGGTTCAGGAAGGAGACCCTGTAGTTGTTGGCAATATGCCAGACGGATGTGTCATTAGAATTATAGGAAAACCTCTATCAGTAAATGGGACAGCGATATCAATTCAAAAACGACTTTCTTCAGCGAATGTGGATATAGTTAATCTTGTGGAAAGAGGCATCCTTTCGAAGAAAATGGCGATGCTTCTCGATTACTGCATTCGGGTGCGAGCAGGTATCCTCGTAGCAGACCAACATGGAATTAGCGGGCAAACTTTACTACCAGCAATTACAAAACTCCTCCCCTCATGGGAAAGAGTGGCTCTTATTCAGTATGGCTCTGAAGAATTAGAAGGGTTTCGCTCAGATTACTATTTTAGAATTGCTCCGGAATCATCTGAAACATTGACTTTATCTAAATCAGGTGAAAGTATCTTTTCATTGATACCATCATTACTCCCCAGTTCTGTGGTTATATCAGGTGGAGTTTCTCCTGAAATCCTCAAATTTACAAGAGTTCTTTCGGCTTCTAAGACTCTGGTAGTTCTTGCAGTAAGGGAATGTGGCTCTCAGGGATGTATTGAAAGTTTAAGACAGGTTGTAATCAGTGATTATCCTGCTATGGGGAGTGAAGAAGCATCGAGGCTTGCAATGGAAGGTTTTTGCCTTCTTGTTTGCTATGATAGGCTAATGGATGGAAGCGAAAAAGTAACTTCGATATCAGACATTCAAATATCCGACGAAGGAAAAGTTATTACAAGACCGATTTTTGTTTATGAAATGAAAGAATGTGGTTCAAAAGGGGAAATTGTTGGCCATTTTAAAGCAACGAAAATTGTACCCTGGTTCCTTGAAGAAAAGAAGCAAAAGGGACTTAATATAGATTTTTCAATATTTCAGTAAAAACCATATTTTTGATTGACGAAGTTGAAAAAGGCTGCATGAAAATAAATAAATTCTTAAAAGTTGCTATTTTTCTTATTACTCTCCAGAGTATCGGGAGTGTTGTTTGGGGAGAGGATAAAGGTGAAATTCTACTGGATGAAACTGTTGCAGTTATTGTTTCTAAAATGCCTCCAGCAAAAGAATCAGCAATAATAACCGCATGGGATTTAGAAGCCCACTGTCGCATTGAATTAATCAAACGATACGGGAAAGATGGGACCAGCAAGGTTATAGGAAAATCGCTGAAAATCAGTGTACTAAAAAATCTTATTGAGCAGGAGATGGTTTTTCTTGAACTCAAAAAATTCGGTATGGAGAATGAGCAATTAAATGAAGAAAATGTAAACAAAAAGATGGAAGAACTTGCAAATCCTTTTGGTTCATCTCAGGCATTTTTCAATGAAATGAGCAGGTTTTCGATAGAACCTCAAATGTTAATTAAATGGATAAAAAAGGAGGTTCAAGTCGAACAATATCTGGAGGCACAGTTTAAGATGAGCTATTCTACCATTTTAAAGGATGGCGAGATACAGGAAGCAGATAAGGTAATTTTCAGAGATAAATTTATCGAAAAACTTTCACAGCGATATAGAATCCGGGTTTACATAGAAGATTTTAAATGGAAAGATGTAATAGAATAGTAGTTAAGAAAAAATGACAATTCTTACGATAAAAAATTCTTCCAGTGAACTGCATTACAGGTTGTGGGATATGTCACCCCCTTTTCCTCGCTGCCTGATTCAAGGTAAGATTGATGGAATATCCGAAGAAAAGGGGAGCCATTCATACAATTACATTCATGGTAGTGGAAAAGGGGTTAGCAGAAATTTAACGCCAGAAGAAGCACTGGGTAAAATGATGGAAATTATCGAAATGGCTTCTCGTTCATATTTTCGTCTTGAGAATATCGAAATTGCACCAAAAACAGTTGGATATTTAGTTCAAGAAAAACTCTCTGTAAATCAGAAAATTTTTATTGTAACAAATTCCATTCTTAACGAAATTGAGACTCATATTAATAAAGAAAAGGGGGAAATGGGGAAACCTATCAGTTTAAATGTAATGAAATACCTTACCAGCAAACTTGCAGATTCCAATCATGTGGCAATTTGCGAAGAATTAATGTTTGGAGAGATTCCCGAAGAGATAAAATCCTATCCCGTACCGGAACATTTTTCCAGCGGAGGGAAGATAAACAGATTTACTCACGGTGCTATTCGTTTAAAGTCAATTATAGAAGAAACAAGGAGGCTACTTCGAAAACTGCCAAGAAGAATTATCGTTTGTGATATTGATGAAACGACACAAATAACCGCAATAAAGGGGGAGACGATAATAGCATCCACTCATGAATATGGAGGTTCGAGTAGTATTTTTTCCTCAAATAATTGTGGGGCTATAAATCCATCGGCAATTTTAGCGATGGCATCAATTAAAAAAATGGATTTAAAAGATGTAATTCATGAACTTATGACAGGAAGTGGAGCTTCGAGCAGTAAAGCAGAATACGGTTCTATAGAAAAATTAATAGACAATATGAAATTGGATTCTATCATTCCCCATGGAAAGATGTTTTTAAATCAACTTATCACTACGATAGCAGGGCAGGTTGCTCTCCTGGGAGGTATCGAACTACTTGTCATCTCAGGGAAAATCGGTGTGGAAAGCTCTTTTATACGCTCTTTGCTTGCAAGCAAACTCACCATACTGAGACTTACGCTCGACGAAGGGCGTAATGAAAAACCTGTAACTGAATCGGTAATAATAAGCCCTTTAGATGCAAGAGTTATGATTGTAGTTGTAAAACCAGACCCTGACAAACAAATGGCAGAGGAAATTTTATCTTTTATTGAATCTTCGAATAAACAAAAATGAATGGACTCATCAAATATTTAAACTTCAGTAATCTCGAAAGTATAATAAACATTGAAAGAAAATCTTATTCGAGTCCCTGGCCACCACATGTGTTTTTAGAAGAAATGAGATGTGAATGGTCGAGAATGTGGGGAGTTTTCCCCCCTGATTCCAAAGACCCAGTTGGGTTTATACTTTTCTGGGAAATCTATGACGAGCTCCACATCCTCAATCTTGCTGTACATCCGTCATTTAGAAGAAGGGGATATGCGAAACAGATGATGAGTTTGCTTCTGGATTATGGACGAGCGAAAAATTTTAAACTTGCCACACTCGAAGTACGTCCATCCAATACTCCTGCACTGAAACTGTATATGCAACTTGGATTTAAAGTTGTTGGTATCAGGAAAGGGTACTACTCGGATAATAATGAAGATGCACTCATGATGGCAAATATACTGAAGGAAGAAAAAGAGGAAGATACTTCTTTTCCACAAATGATGCGTTCCCAGAAATGAATAAAAAGGGAGAAAAAATGAAAATAAAAATTGATGGAAATATTTTTATAATCTTCTTTTTCACTTATTTAACTCAAGTTTATGGTTGTGCAGGAGCATATTCACCAGGCGAAAAGATAAGAGAATCGGCACTGGTATATTATGAAGCATTTAGATGGGGGAAAGTTCAGCAGATGAGTGATTATTTTTCCAGAGAGCAAAAGCAAAAGTTCGTTAGTTGGTTTAACGATATATTCAGTAAAGCCCAGATTGTTGATTATGAAATAAAGAATATCACACTCGATGAATCCCGAAAGAATGCAACCATTACCTTTGAATTTTTATGGCACCGAAACGATGAAACAATCGTGAGAAAAACAGTTGTTGCCGACAGGTGGTATGATTCGGGAACAGGTAACTGGAAATTTGTAGAGCAGCAAATCCTCGAAGGTGAAATGCCATAAATTTCAAACTATTCCCCAATAATTTTTATAAGAACTCTCTTCTTTCTCATTCCATCGAACTCTCCATAGAAGATTCTTTCCCATGGACCAAAATCGAGTTTCCCGTTCGTTATGGCCACTACAACCTCCCTTCCCATGATTTGCCTTTTATGATGTGCATCACCGTTATCTTCACCAGTTCTATTATGCTCATAAAGATGAGGGTCATGCGGAGCTAATTTTTCAAGCCACCTTTTGTAATCCCTGTGCAACCCCTCCTCAGCATCATTTATAAAAACGCTGGATGTTATATGCATTGAATTGACAAGACAGAGCCCCTCTTTTATTTTGCTTTCTACCACAGCATCCTCCACTTCCTCAGTAATATCAACAAACCCCATTCTCTCTGGAACATTCATTGTAAGATATTTTGTATAACTTTTCATGTTCCTTTACCTCCCTCTCTCAATGGAGTTTTAACGAAAAATAAACCTCCTGCTGCAATAATGGAAAAAGAGGCACAAATTGCAAATGCGATTTTAGGTCCGACATAACCATATAAAAATCCCATAATTAAACTTGAAGGCAGAGCACCACAGGCTATGGCAAAATTATAAAGCCCGAAAGCAGTTCCTCTTCTGTTTGACGGAACTAAATCACCGACAAATGCCCTCTCAACACCTTCTGTAAATGCGTAATAAAGCCCATAGAATGCAAAAAGGAGGAAAAAGTTGATTTCACCTTTTGTATAAGGAAAAATAATATATGTAACAAAATAAATAAACCATCCTGTTAAAATTGGTATTTTTCGCCCCACTTTGTCGGAAAATGCCCCTCCAGGGATTGAAAAAAGCATTTTTGAAATATGAAGCACTACCCAGATAGCAGGAAGGAGTTTTTTATCTACCCCGCATTCTGATGCTCGAAGAAGAAGGAACAGGTCACTCGAATTACCAAGGGTAAAGATGAAACATACAGTAATGAAAAGATAAAAGTTCTTCCCTAAATTAACTTTCTTTTTCTCCTCCTCCATTAATGGTCTGTCACATACTTTTTTTTCAGCCTGTAATGCACTTTGAGTCTTTTTGCCTGTAAGAAAGAGGGCAACTGAAAGAGGTATTAGACTGAGTATTCCAGGAACTATGGCGAGAAATATAACATTTCTCACACTGAAATGAAAAACAGAAGAAAGGAGGAGGATTGAAATCAAAGGTCCAATCAAAGCACCTGTATGGTCCATTGCTCTGTGGAAACCAAAGGCAAGCCCCCTCGTTTGCTCCCCGCAGGAAGATGCTATTAAAGCATCACGGGGGCTCGTTCTGATTCCCTTTGAAATGCGGTCGAATATTCTTAAACCCAGTATGTGGAAGGCGTTCGAAGCAAGCCCCATAAGAGGTCTTGAAAACACAGCACCTGTATAACCTATTGCAATCATAAATCTCCCACCACCCTTTTTGTCCATTAACCATCCAGAAGCAAGTTTAAGAAATGCAGAAACCGATTCTGCAATTCCCTCCATTATTCCAATAATGACAGCTCCTCCTCCAGGGAGTCCTGCAATAAATGCTGGCAGAAGTGGTAATATCATTTCACTTGCAATATCGTTAAGAAGACTCAGAACTCCGAGGGATATTACAACTCCACCAAGCCCTCTTATTTTTTTCCCGATTCCCATGAATTCATTCTTATTACAACTAAATAAAAAAAAGAGTCAATGAAAGTTATGGATTAGAACACCCTGAAGCGGAGCACCCTGTCGCAAGGGTAACTTCAATGTTGAGACTTGCAACTGTGAACCTGTTGATGCTCAGAATTGCATGCCTGTTTGTGACGCCATCGGTTCAAGGTCTGAGGGATGGTATGATAGTTGCGGCGTTGGCATGAACGGCACCGGCCTGATTACATTTGCTAATTGCGCCGATTAATCAACAAATGACCATGCTGTTTTCAACCAGCTGTTATTTAGTCAGGATTCGACCACGGTGGCTTCGACTACTCTGCTCAGTCACCGAGGAACCGGGCAGCTGTCATTGAAAGGAATCAAAACAACCACATTAAAATCGAAAATGATACAGAGCAAAAGGCACAAAACAGCAACTCCCATAGAAATCTCTTAACAGTGCCTGATTAAATCGTAATAACTTTCCCGCCGCCTTATGAGTTTTATCCTGCTCCCATCTACCAGAACCTCTGCTGCCCTTGGGCGGGCGTTGTAATTAGAACTCATAGAAACCCCGTAAGCTCCAGCACTCATAACTGCAAATAAGTCTCCGCTATTTAGAAGAGGCAATTCCTTGTCGCAGGCAAGAAAATCACCTGATTCACAGATTGGTCCTACAAGGTCTCCAAAAACCGTTTTTGATAAACGAGCCCTCTTATCTCCTTTCACAATATTCTGACTTATCATATCCACCACAATGTTCCTGTCAGCTATAGCGCTGAATATCTTAGCAGCAATACCAGGCTTGTTGTAGGCATCCTTGACAGTAATCCTTGATTGATTTTTATCATGGGCTATAGCAGAAACCAAAACCTTTTCCATGTCTTTATCCTTCCTTGTAATAAGCGTCCCCTTTTTGTAATTGAAACTCGACCTGACCATTAAAGGGACATTGAATTTTGCCGCTACCTCTACTGACCTGGTCTGAAGCACCTTTGCACCGAGCGATGCAAGTTCGAGCATCTCCTCGTATGAAATTCTGTCTATTTTGTGTGCATCCTTAACAATATTGGGGTCTGAAGTATAAACCCCATCAACATCCGTATAAATTTCACATAAATCAGTTTTCATTGCACAGGCAATAGCAACTGCAGACAAATCACTACCACCCTTTCCAAGAGTTGTAACATCCTGATTCTCTTTACTAACACCCTGAAACCCTGCCACTACAACTATATTCCCTTCATTAAGAACCTTCTTAGCTCTTTCATCATTTATATATTTTATTTTAGCCCTCGTATGAACAGAGTCAGTATAGATACCAAGTTGTCTGCCAGTGAAGGCTATCGCTTTTTGCCCCAGAGATTGAATAGCCATAGCAGTAAGTGCACAGGTAATTCTCTCTCCTGAGGAGAGAAGAATATCCATCTCCCTTCCGGATGGTGCCGGATTTACCTGATGAGCAAGATTTATGAGATTGTCGGTCTCACCCGCCATTGCTGAAACTACCACAATGACCGAGTTGCCCTTTTTAACCTCATTTGCAGACCTTCTGGCAACATTTTTGATTCTCTCTATATTTGCAACGGATGTACCACCAAATTTCTGAACTATCAACATAGATGCATCACCATTAAAGTTGATATTAAATTGCAGATTATGCATTATTTACCAGGCTCTAACAACTATATTAAAAAATCAAAGTCAAATTCCATTCCTGCTTTACTCAATCTCCCTGCCCGGGTGGCATGAGGAATAAGGTGCAGCGATTAATTAAGTTAACTTTTCCAATAATCTTTCATATTCAGAGTGAGTGCCAATCCAAAACCAGATTAGACCTTAATCAATTTCCACTGCTATTGCTCGATATTTTCTACCTATTCTGGCTGACCAATATCTTCCAACTTTCTTAAGATGCAAAGAAGGATGTTGAGGGTCAGTTTTGAGAATCTTAAAATTTTTATCCGCCAAATTCTGAATAGATGATGGTAGTTTTTCATAACAAATCCAAAATGACGGACTGGCAAAATGCTTCATAACTCCTTGCATTTGCCAGCCCGAAAATCTGTTATGGCTTCATCGGCTAATTTTTCCAGTCTTCCTGATTGCACATCCTCCTCAAACTGGTTGTCCCAAATTTTTGCCTCAAACTCATCAAACCATTTCCTTAAAGCTGTTAAGTCATCTTTCGACAACTGAGTAATTGCATCTTTAATCTCTTGTAATTTATTCTTTTCTATTTTACCTCCCATGGGTCTAATAAAAAACTTTAAGTTGCAGGATAATCGCCGTCAACTTCAGCGCACGGTTGGTTGTTTATATAACTTTCCTAACCATTTGACCATATAGCATATATATTATAAAAAGCAAATTATCATTTTTTATATTTTCTTAAACTCAAAAATTTGCCCGTCACTAAAAATTCGTTGAAAAGAACATTTTACAGTCGCCATTGAATTCTTAGACTCTTGTGTTACCCAGGTTGTTAGATTTTTCCTGGAGAAAGATAAAAAATTTTTAATTGGGTTATCAGGATACTTTTACCAGCGGAGTAATTTCAACTCCGCTCAACGACCATGGATAGCGTGGATGTTGTCCGCAAAGGATTGAGGAATTGGCTCATCAGGCTCTAAAAAGTAAGGAAAGTCTTTTACCCATAATTCGTCTTGAAAAAAGGAGCGCTACGGTTAAAAGAAGCATAAACCAGACTCCAAGAGCACAGGCAATGTTTTCCCCATTTTGTAACTGAAAACTAATCTCCCAGATTGCTTTTGGCACAGGATAGTCCTCCTGCCAGTAAGCAAGGATTAGGCTATCTGAAACTTCAAGCATTGCAAAACTAAAGGTAAGGACTGACGATGCAACGATGTTTGCCATAATAAGTGGAAGAGTGATTTTCGATAGCGTTTCAGAAACTTTTGCCCCGTGCACCCGTGCAGATTCTTCAAGAACTACCGGCACCTGTGCAATTCCCGCCGAGCATCCTCTTACAACGAAAGGAAGTCTTCGAACAGCGTATGCTACTGCGATTAAAATAGTTGGGTTTGAAGTTCTCGGGTCGAATATTGAAAAGGGCATGCCGGGTCTTGTCATTGCAAGGTATCCAAAAGCCATAACAATTCCAGGCACTGCAAGTGGTAGCATCGTAAGTATGTCAAGAAAAACCTTCGAGCGAGCCTTTGAACGGGCAATTATGTATGCTGAAGGAATTCCTATCAAAAGGTCTAATAAAACGCAAATAGATGAATATTTCAGACTATTTATTATGGGTAGTAAGGCTGTTTCTTTACTGAAGATTTTTAAATGATGAGAAAGTGTAAATTTTTCTGGCAAAATTGAAAAATGCCACGACCTGGAAATGCTCATAAAGAAGACAAAAACATGAGGCAGGAGACTCACAAAGATTATTCCGCAGCACGCAATTAATGCAAAAAATGTCCCTGCTTTTCCCAGCTTACGAATCTGCCTTTCCCCTCCAGATTTTCCTCCGTATGTCTCTATTGTTTTCCCGAAAAAATGTTTTCCAAGAAGGTAAATCCCGCCTGAAACAATGAGCATGAACATAACAAGGACATAAGGCTGAGGTTTCATATCAATTGATTGAAGACCACGAAAAACCTGAACAGGAGTAACCTCTGTCCAGTCAAACATAAGGGGCGTTCCAAGTTCTGTAAAACTCCATATAAAAACTATCGCCCCTCCTGCAAATATTCCGGGCATCGTTAGGGGAAGTGTAACTGAAGAAAAAACTTTCCACGAATTTGCACCTAAATTCCTTGCTGATTCTTCAAGAGAAGGGTCAACATTTGAGATTGCAGTTTGAATGTTAAGAAGCATTACAGGATAGAGATGAAGAACCTCAAGCAAGACAACCATTGCAAAAATATGTTCACCAAGCCAGTTTGGAGGTGAGGTAATGTCTATTAATCCAATCTTAGAAAGGATGATATTTAATCCCCCTCCATCCATAGATAAAAATTTTTTAATGCCGATTGCCCCTACAAAAGGGGGAAGAACAACAGGAGCATAGAGCAAAACTTCTATAATTTTCTTACCCGCAAAACTACACCTTGACAGAAGAAATGAAAGAGGGAGGCTTAAAATAAGGCAAAAAAATGTTACAGAAAATGCAACCTCAAGACTCTTGAGGAAACCTGTAATGTAAATCTCCCGCTCAAAAACATTCTTCAAAAAAAATAAATTCCATTCGCCACCAATTCTAAATCCTGAAATGCAGCTTAAAATGATGGGAAAGATTAAAACAAACCCGAGCAATGCCACAAGAACGAGACTCAGTATTTCAGCACCATTTTTTCTCATTTTCATTTCACCGAATTCCTGACAATCTCACCCAATCTATTTTTAAACAGCAGGTAAAATTTCTCTTCAATTTCTTCAGATTTTACTGGGTCTTCTAAGACAGATTCGAGGCTTACTGCTTCCTTTTCTGAAATTGCAGGCAAATCGAAAAGTTTCTGCAGAGAGCCTTCAGGTCTTTTTTGAATCACCTTCCAAGCATCTTTAAGCCTTTGGCGATTCTGAGCTCCTGCTGTTTCAAAGAGCATGGATATAACTTTTGCTCTTTCATTAGCCTTTTTCTCATCGTAGTTAAGTCCCCCTGCCATGCTGAATATGTTTTGATGCAAAACCTTCTTTTCTTCAGGAATCTGATAAACCTGAAACTTTACGGGAAAATGCCATAAACTTGTCCTCCGGGGTCCTCCCGGCTCGCCTGCCTTAAGGAGCCATAACTTCTGTCCATCGTCCGAAAGAAGAAATTCTACAAACAGGGTCGCTAATTCCTTTCGAGGTGTTCCTTTTATGACACTTACAGGGTCTGGCGTGAATGCTGATTCCCTTTCAGGAATTACAAATCCCACTTTTTCTTCACCATCCTTTTCAACCTGTATGAAACCGTATGTATCTATTGCCATTCCCGCAACTGCCTGTCCCGAAGAAACTGTTTTACCTATTTCACTCGATGCATGGGTTATACCTCCTGCATTAGCAAGAATTCTATAAAGTATTTTCCACCCTTCTTCCCATCCAAATTTTTGAAGTATCATTTCATAACATGCTCTGGCACTTCCACTTTCAGACGGGTCAGCAAGAATAATGAGCCCTTCGAAAAGAGGGGAAGCGAGGTCTTTCCATGACACTGGAGGTGGAATCCCCCTTTTCCTCAGACCTTCTTTATTGAAAATTATGCCGAAACTACTCAATGTGACACCATACCAGAAACCTGATTTGTGCCTCAAACGAACCCCTCCAAGTTCTTCCGGAATCCCTTCAAGAATAAAATCTGGTAGTTTAATTGGAGTTGTAATGCCCATCCTTACCGCTTTTTCGTGAGGTGCAGCCCCCCCTCCGAGGAAAACATCAATTCCAACCTCACCACCTGCTTCCCATCTTTTTTTTTCATTGATTAGCAGCCTCATAATATTTCCAGTTCCTCTTGCAGGCTGCCACTTTATACTTATTTTTCTGCCAATTTTTCTTTTGGTATAATCTTCAAACGCTATCTGTAATTCCCTTCGAACATCTTCGTCGTGAGGAGAAATAATAACTATCTCATCAGCATCCCTTCCCCTGCTATCACTCAAAAAGCATCCAGCACAAAGAAATGAAACACACAAAAATAAAAAAATTTTTTCGAAGAGATTCGTTTTATTCTTTTTCAAAAACATAGATATCGCTTTCTTTCACTCTAAGGAAAACATTATCACCTCTCTTCTTCACACCTTCAGAACCAAAACCAGTAACCTTAAATTTCCCCAATGCTGTTTTTATCAGGTATTCATAAAACCCTCCTAAAAAAGATATATCCTCGACAATGCCTTGAATTCTATCGGGCAAGTTCCCCTTTTCCTCAATTATTTCTATTTTTTCCGGTCTAATACATGCAATTATTTTTTTACCATACTCTACGGAAAATTCTGGTTTCACTGCACGAAGATATATTCCACCTGCTTCTATCTCTATACGCTCCTGCCAGCAATTTGCTATTTTTCCTTCAAAGAAATTTGCCTCTCCTATAAAGCCTGCAACAAATTTTGTTACAGGTTTCGAATAAATTTCAAATGGCGTCCCTACCTGCTCCACCTTTCCTTCATTTAAGACTGCTATCCTGTCTGCAATTGCAAGCGCTTCCTTCTGGTCATGAGTTACATATATTGTAGTAACACCAGTTTCTTTGCAAATCCTTCGAATGTGCGACCTCATCTCAACTCTGAGGGAAGCATCGAGGTTTGAAAGAGGCTCGTCGAGAAGGAGGCAATCCGGCTCCGCTGCAAGTGCCCGTGCAAGAGCAACTCTCTGCTGCTGTCCACCGGAGAGGTTTGCTGGCTTCCTGTCTGCAGAAACTTCAAGGTGAACGAGCTCGAGAAGTTTTAAAGTTTTTTCCTTAATGTACTTACTGTCTTTCCCCCTCAGTTTCATGGGAAACTGGATATTTTCTTGAGCAGTCATGTGTGGCCATAGAGCGTAGTTCTGAAAAACCATTGCAGTCTGCCTTTTTTCCGGAGGCATTTGGGTAATGTCCCTTCCACCAAGGATTATTTTTCCTGAATCTGCACTGATTAACCCTGCTATAATGCGAAGAAGTGTGGTTTTACCGCACCCTGAAGGTCCAAGAAGGAAAAATAGTTCCCCTCCTTTGATTTCAAGATTTATCCCATCCAAAACTTTATTCGAACCAAAAGATTTTCGAACATTCAAAATATTTATTTCTTTCAACTTTCAGTTTCCCCTGAATTTATTTTTAAATCTTATAACAAAAATCTGCATAAATTTGAAATTGATTTATCATTATGGTATTTTCGATATTATCACCAAAAACTAAAACAGGGTTTCAGGTATGAAGGTTGTGGGTTTAATAATTTATTTTGCGTTTCTTATCTCAATCATTTGCGCGTGTGGAAGTAATCCCTCTTTAAACGCAAGAAACGCTGGAACAATCGAAACAAAAATCCAGACAGGAAAGGCTGTTTATTATTCAGATTCTTTCCACGGACGAAAAACAGCGTCTGGAGAAATCTACGACAGAGAAAAATTTACTGCCGCTCACAGAGATTTACCATTTGGAACACTGGTGAGGGTTACAAATCTGACAAACCGCAAAAGCGTAGTAGTTAAAATTAATGATAGAGGACCCTTTGGCAGGAAGGAAAGGATAATAGACCTTTCGTATGCCGCTGCAAAAAAAATAGGGATGCTTGCGATGGGTGTAGCAAATGTAAAATTAGAAATTTTAAGTGATAAATAAATTAAACAAGTAGTCAAAAGGAAGGAGGAAAGATATGAGATTTACTGACAGAGTTCTGGATGAATACCTTGAAGAGAAAGTTATGATGTATTTTTTATGTTACATGTCCGCAGAGAAGGTGGTGCCTGTTTGTTCGGGAAGGAATTACATTGATGTGTTTATCCAATGGAAAGATGGTGATAAACTCCTTTTGCGATGTTTTCCCGGATTTAAAAATGATATTTCTCGAGGAAATATAACAGGGATTGGAAGCAAAGTTGATGTGCTCAAGATGGCGACAATTCTTGGTGCAAATGGTGGAATTGGATATGTTTTCGATGATAAAGTGGACATAGTATGGGAGACTTCCTCTACACGGGAAAGTGAAAGCATGGTTTTTGAAAAAGTTGCTTGAGTTTCCCATCCCCTTTTCTGTATCTTCATTTTAATCCCACAAAAATTTTGAAATCAAAAGGAGTTGATTATCCATGATAGGTATCTTTTGTGGTTATCTGATACTAACGATGGCAGTAGGTTTAATTCAATCACGAAAAACGAAATCACAATCCGACTTTGTCATTGGAAGTTCAAAGATACCTGGATACCTGTTAGCCCTTTCAGAAAGGGCAACGGGAGAATCCGCCTGGCTTTTTCTGGGTTTCACTGGTTTCATCTATTCAGAAGGCTTAAGTGGAATATGGATTGCGGTAGGTTGTCTTGCAGGAATAATTTCTGCATGGGTCTTTATTGCTCCAAAATTCAGGCAGGAGGCTCAGAAATACAGCGCAATAACAATGCCGGAGTATTTTTCTTCGAAGTTTCCTGACAGTGCTTCGCTTATAAGGGTTCTCTCTACAATTATAATCGTATTTTTCTTCATTTTTTATGTCGGCGCACAATTTGCGGGAGCCGGAAAAACAATCTTCAAAACTTTTGGACTTGACCCTGTCTGGGGTCAAATTATTTCCGCAGTAGTTATACTGACTTATTGCGTTATGGGAGGATTTCTCAGCGTCGTTACAGTTGATGCTCTTCAATCAATACTCATGATAACAACTCTTATAGTAGCTCCACTCGTTATGGTAATTGAGGTTGTAGCAAAGGACATAAATATAATTGAAGTGCTTTCAGTTGCAGGAAAAAACATGGGGTCGCTTTGGGGTGGATTAAGTGGGATTACAGCATTTCTTACAGTTTTCAACAACTTCGCATGGTTTTTCGGTTATCTTGGTGGACAGCCCCAGCTTAATGCAAGATTCATGGGGATGAAAGATGAAAAAAATGTTAAAGTGGGTCGAAACATTGCAATAGTCTGGACAATTCTTGCTTATAGCGGTGCAATATTTATAGGAGTTTGTGCTCTTGCTTTATTCGGTCGAAATGCGGTTACCGATACAGAGATGATATTACCACATGCAATTATGAAAATTTTCCCATGGTGGATTTCAGCCATACTTCTTGCAGGTATAGTTGCAGCAATGGTATCAACGGCAGAAAGCATGCTAATTGTTTGTGCTACATCAATAAGTCAGGACTTTTACAACGGAATTTTGAAAAAGGGGAAAAGTGATGAAAAAACTGTTCTTCGTATATCAAGGCTTGTCACACTCGGAGTCGGATTGCTTGGTCTGGGTCTTTCGCTTTCAACTTCAAAACTCATTTACACCGTTGTTGGTTACGCCTGGGCTGGAATAGGTTGCTCCTTTGCACCTGCTGTGCTCCTTTCATTTTTCTGGAAAAAAATGAATGGCGCTGGCATAGTCACAGCCCTTGGAGCAGGGCTTGTCACAACAGTTATATGGATTCTTACAGGACTCGATTCAATAGTAACTGCAAGAGGTGTCACATTCTTCGTTTCCCTCGCAAGCGCTATCCTGGTGAGTATCCTGTTTAACAGAAAAAAGTCACAAAAGAGTATATGCCTTTAACCACCATATTTTATGGTCATTTCGACTCATCTCAATGACCACAGAATGATAGGTTCCTGCTGTAGGAATGTATTCCTGCCTTCGCAATAGGTTCCTGCCTTCTCAGGAACAGGGTTTTAAAGGGGACATGAAATTTATTTTTCGTTGATTAATCTATTATCCTGACATATAAAAAGAAGGAAAAAATTTTTACTATGAAAATGACACGGTTATTTGGTGGCTTAGACTCCGCTCACTCCCTCTGTATAACGGAATTGTCATTCCTGCGGAAGCAGGAATATATAAATTATAATTTTCATTCGCAGGCGAGCGTTACTATGCTTCTACGGGGGAAAGGATGAAAATAGCAATAACGGCTGATGTTCACCTGAAAAGTCGGCAGGAAAAGTTAGAGCGATATGCTGCTCTGGAGAATATCTTTGAACAATGCGAAACAGAAGAGGTGCAGCAGGTTTTCATCCTGGGCGACCTTTTTGATAAGGATTTCAATAATTACCATGATTTTGATGAACTCTGCAGGAAGTTTACCAAATTAAAAATTACTGTGCTTCCCGGCAACCACGATAGCGGATTAAAAAGAAAATTTTTTACAGCGAGCAATGTAAGCGTCATAGAAGAGCCTTGCCTGATACCTGCAACTAAAAAAATTAATTTTTTATTTATCCCGTTCGATTCGTTGCTTAGCCTGGATGAAGCACTTGAAACCTTTATGAATAAAAATGGAAAAGTGGAGAGATTTGTTCTTTTTGGACATGGGGACTGGATATCATCCAACCGTCCAGCGAACACCTATGAAACGGGAATTTACATGCCACTGAGCCGCAGTGCGCTGGAGAAGTTTTCACCTCTTAAGGTTTTCCTTGGTCATATTCACCAGGTAGAGCAAGAAATAAACCGATTTGCTGTGCTTTATCCGGGCTCTCCCTGTGGATTGGAAATCAACGAGACGGGAAAAAGAAGGTTTTTCATTTACGACCCTGAAAATGACATACTTGAAACAAGGGAAGTAGTCACACCTATTATCTATTACAAGGAAACGCTACTTGCACTACCACTTGAAGATGAAATTTTCAGGCTCAGGGAAATAATCAAGAAAATGATTGAGGGCTGGAAAGTGAATGAAAAGGACCTCCGAAAGGTAAAACTTCGCCTTAAAGTGAGAGGTTTTACTAAAGATAAAGAGGTCCTGTCTAAATTTATACAGGAAGAGATAGCCAGTTATGGAATTTCTTTTTTCGACGAAAATGGAGCCGATTTTTCTGAACTCAAAATAACCACGGACGAATCAGAAGTGCGACTGGTTCTCTTAAGCCAGATTCAAAATAGACTTAAGCAGATGGACTTAAGCAAGTTTCATGTATCAGGTAATGAGGTGCTGGAAATAGCAACTGAAATGATTTTTGGAAGATAATGAGCATGGGTCTTAGAATAAGCGAAATTCATATTGATGAGTGCGGTCCATTAAACAAACAATCATGGACCGAGCTTGAAAAGAGGAATCTTGTGCTTATTTACGGGAAAAATGAATCCGGTAAATCCTTCCTTATTGACCTGCTCATCAACTTGCTTTTTAAAAATAAAGGTAACTGGTGTAATGTTAGAGGCGGGGTTAACGGAAGAGTGGTTTTGACCAGCTCTCTAACTGGTTCCACTGCCAAGGATACTGGAAAAATAGAATTCAGAGTTAGGGGGAGGGTGAAGAAAAAACTTGAAGAATACCTGGAAGAACTTCCCGGTTCTGGCATTCCTGCAGACCTGACAAAATTGCTGATTGTCCGTGCGGGGGAAGTGGAAATCGTTCGAGATGAGTACGGGCTGACGGTGGAGTTTTTAAAGAATCTTTTTTCACAGAAGCAGATTATAAACAAAATCAGGGAAAATATAAAAACAACAATTGAAAACGCTGAAATCCTCGAAGAGGAAGGGCGAATAAATGTTTCTGCAAAGACAAACGAAGTTAAAGAATATCACAACCTATCAGATAAAATCAAAGAGCTGGAAAATCTCCTTCACGAAATCAGTGAAAAATACGAAATGGGGGAAATTAAAGCACTCAACGAAAAAAAGAAGCAGCTCGAAGAAAAAAAAGCCCGACTGGAACTTGCCCGCCGGCATTTAGCATTTTCATTAGCCCGGGAAGTTGATGAAAGAAAGAAAGAACTGGAACATTTTCCGAGCGAAGATGATATTGCCGTGATTAAAGTCAGGATTGATGAATTCAAACATAAAAGCAGAGAGGTCGTTCAGATAAGTGCTCAAATTAAAAACCTTGATGATGAGATAGCAGATAAAGAAAAAGTTGAACAGGAGTTAAAACTTCAGGAAAGAGCCCGCAGATACCAGGCAAGGCTATTGTGGCAAGAAAAAAAGCAAAAGCGGGAAGAACTGATAAAAATAGAAGAAAATACTCAAAAAATAAACGAACTTCACAGGCACTGCCGAGAAAAGGTCATGAATATAAAGCAAAAGGAAAATGACCTTGAAAACAAAAAACCGCTTGCTGAAGAATATCAGTGGCTCAAAGCAGTTAAGGAAAATTATTTAAAACTAATGGTAGCAGGAAAAAAGCCACTTCTCCCTCTCCGCCCAATCATTTTTATCACTCTGTTTATTAGTTTACTCGGAGTGATTTTGCTTCTACTTGGCAAAACAGGGCTGGCACTTCTTTTCTGGCTCCTTTCCCTTCTGGGTTTTATATACATTATCTGGCTGAGCTCCCGACTGCAAACAGGTGAGGCTGAAGCAAGGGAAATTCAGGCTATTAAAAAAAAGTACCGGCAAAAATATGGCAAGGAATTAAACTCGATAACCGAACTCGAGGCAAGGGAAAAAATCCTCGAAAAAGAGTTTTACACTTTCGAGGGAATAACCAACCAGCTTGAACAACTAAAAACCGAGAGCAATCAGCTTTTGACCGACCTGAACTTACTTTTAGCCACTGAATTCCCTTCAGGAAAAATTGATGAAAAAATAGAAATGGTAGAAAAAATATTAACTGAAAATCAAAATAAAATTATTAGACTCAGGCAGGAAATAGAGGATATTTCAAGTCGTCTTTCCAAACTTGATATAGAAGAGAAAGATTTTGAGTATGAAAACCCTGGAATCGAATATAACCAGTTAAAATATGATGAACTCAAGAGAAAAATGGACAGGCTCACTCAGCGCAAAGCAGATAAGGACAAGCTTTGTTCAAACCTGCAAAATTATAACTTTGAACTCAATGAATTGAAAAAAGAGATTTCTCACTGGTTTGAGCGGAGATTTGAAGAAAAAATTGAACCAGATTTATGGGAAGATAAATTGCAACAGGTTGAAAGCAAAAAGAAAAAACTGGAGACTGAAATCAACAGCAAAACAGGAGAACTTAAAGGACTTGGCGTCTGGCAGGCAGATTATCTTGCTGAAGACCCTGGAGAAACTTATCACCCGGATAAAATGAAGGAGGTAGAAAAAGAAATAGAGGAAGTTTCTAAGGAAATATCCGAAAAGGACAATGAATTACGAATTCTGAAGACACTCGTAGCCTCTCAAACCGGTAGCGATCCTTCAGAATCATGGAACTTTCTTCTTGGCAACCTTTTTCACAGTATAGAAGAAACGAAGCAGCAGCTTAAAAAAATCGAAGCCATTTTGATTTCAAGGATTTTACTTGCAGAAGTTATAAAAAACCTTGATCGCAAAGAAACTGAGAAAGTAGAGAGAATTCTCAAGTCATCTGAAGCCTCGCAGCTGCTTTTCCGTCTAACAAATAGATACAGGGAGATTTACCCGGAACTAACAGAGGAAAAGAAGACTGAAATTCTCCTTGTCTCCGATGGAGTCAATGCATTTTCTCTTGCTGAGCTAAGCACCGGCACCAGAGAGCAGGTGCTTCTGGCACTTCGCATTGCATTCATTAAAAATCTTCTCAGAAACCAGACCTGTTTCCTCATTCTTGACGATGCTTTCCAGCATACAGACTACGACCGTCGCCCTTTAGTGGTGGATGCTCTTGTGGAACTTGCAAAAGTAAACTGGCAGATTTTTTACCTTACAATGGACGACCACATTAGAAACCTGTTTCAGATGCAAGCTTCCTCTTTGGGCTCACAGTATCATTTCATAGAGCTTTGACACTAACCTGAGATATGCCTGGTTTTTATCGCTCCAAAATTCATGCAGGAGGCTCATAAGTATAGCACAATAATGAAGAAGGGCTTTATTTTTTGCTTCACTCGCAGGTGTTAGCGCCGAAAGGTCTTCCGTTCCAAAAAAATAATAGGGGCTATTTGTCTTTAATTGCTACGGCATAAAAAATCGGAAGGAAAAAGAAAATTTCTCCTCTTTTAATTGATTTTTCTCTTTCTTTTCTCAATTGATTGATTGATTCTCCTTCGTCAGGGCTGATGAATTTTAAAAGTAGAAAAAATTCTTTTTCCTCTTCGACTTTCCACCGTTCAGGTGTCCAGACTGAATCTATGACTCCCATCTGAATAACCTTTAAACCTGCCTGAAAAATGTATTTGCACAATTTTCGACCCGAAGAAGAATCACCCCCCTGTTTTTTTATTGCTTTTACATAAACTTCCCTGCACGCAGAATCTGGCGGAAACTCTATCAGACCCTCATAATCCGGCTCTGCAAAAATAACAAGATATCCCCCTTTCCTTAGAATCCGATAGGATTCCTTAAAAAATTTCTCAGGGTTCTTCAGCCACATAATTGTAAAGGCAGTTGTAATTGCATCGAAGGATTCCGCGCAAAATGGCATGTCTTCAATATTGCAAACTAAAAACTTTGAAGAGGGGGTGCGTGCTTTTGCAATTTCTATTGCTCCTTTTCTTAAATCCACTCCAATCACTTCCGATCCCCATTTTCCAAGTTCTTCTGTTATTGCCCCTGCCGAGCATCCTGCATCAAGAATATTTTTAAGGTGTCGTAAACCAATTTTCCTATAAATCTCTTTTCTATACGAACAGTACCATGAAGCCTGACGGATTTCATCTTCAACTGAGAGGAATTTTTTCGAAAAATCACTTTCTTTTTTCATTTCTTCTCACCGATTTATCAGGCTGGATTTGATGCACTGTCAGGACATGCAAAAACATGCTCTTCGTCTTTACATAACGATAGGGGGCAACCTCCTCCACAGAGAGCAAAATCGGAACATTTCTTGCACTCATCAGGAGCATAAAGGTGGTTTCTCAATTTTATGGCTTCTTCGTTATTGAAAATCTTTCCCCAATCGTCTCTTAAAATGTTACCAAGAGGTTTGTAGTAAGACTGGCATGGAAGAACATCTCCATTTGGCTCTATACACATGTTATATTTTGCAGCAGTGCATTGCTTGGCTCCAAGGTCAAGAGAAAGGGGATTGAATTCGCAATAACGCGTTGGACTGTACCATGTAAAAGTAATTCCCCTTTTATTACAGGTTTCCGAAAGCCTTACTAAAATAGGCTCAAGTTCCTTTTCTGGTATACCGAAATTTATGCTTTTTGCGCTTCCCGACTTTATAAGACAATTTGCAGCAATGTGACGAACTCCAAGAGAGTCGAGAAAAGGAACAAGACCCTCTATTCCACCTGCATTTTTTTTTGTTATGGTGGTGTTTGTAACAGTATAAACGGGTGATAAAACTGCATTCTTTATTCCCTGGACAGTATCTGCAAAGGCTCCAGAAGCCCCCGCAATTTCATCATGAACTTCGGAGATATGAGAATGAATGGTAATTTGCACATGGTCGAGACCCGCATTTGATAATTCGTTCATAAAATCCGGGTCTTTCAGTCTTCTTCCATTTGTTAAAAGCCCTGTGATTATTCCGAGTTCTTCTGCATATTCTATTAATTCCACTAAATCAGGATATGCTGTTGGTTCTCCTCCGGTAAAACATATATGAGGTATTCCTGTATCCCACAATTTTGAAATTACCCTCTTAAAATCATCTTTTGACAATGTCTCAATTTTGCGCTGGCTTTCATTATAACAATGAGGACATCTATTTTCACAACCGTAAGTAAGAGCAATATCCATTCTATACGGTGCGTTAACTTCTACAGAGAAAGGCTCCGTTCGCTCAACTCCCAAAAAACTTATCGGGCAGCATTTTTCCCCTCTCGATATCGTGCTAATTGTTTCCCTTATTTTGTTAAGGTCTCTTCGTAAAACCTTTTTCCTGACTCGGTAGCGTTTTGCCATTATTGAAACTATTTTTTCATCAGGTAAATCATCTATTATATACTTTGCCATCTCCGTTGCTGTTTGATTGAGATAAAGGATCCTTGCTGCATTTATCATTAAGATTCCCTCACCACCCGGATTTACTCGAAGATGTAATCGAAAATTTCCTGACTCATCCCGCTTTCTTTGATGATAAATGCCAGGCTCAAGGGGAAATTTTTTGCCAATCAGCTTTTCAAAGAATTTTCTAAAGGCTCCCATTTTTCTTTATTCTTTCCAAATAAATGTTTTAATTATCTACCACCACCTGCGCAGGCACAGGCACACCCAGCACACGCACACGCACATCCCCTTCCACCTCCACCACCAGACGATTTCAAAGCCGCAGGATTTGTTACTTTTGTCACTCCTTCTGAAAATGAACTCAATTTTGAAACTACTCTTTCCGAAATATTTTCTATTCTTGAAACAACCATATTAGCAAAGTCTGCGCCCGGCAGTACCGGTAAGTTTATCTGTGATGGTGAAGAGGAAGCTTTTGTTTCGGATGGGTGAAAATCACTCCAGAAAATCGGAAAATGTGTCCTTACAACCGATTCTCCAGCAAAAGTTCCTTTTGTTTTATCAGCAAAGTTCTTATCCATTAGTATCCATTCAAGATTTTTAGTCCACTCTTCGATTTTAAGTTCAGGCGTTTGCGATTGAAGAACCATATCCCAGCCTCTTGAAACGATTGACCTGTAATATTCAATTGTTTCCCTGTAAGAAAAGCCTTTCATCTTTCTTTCCACGGAATTTATCAATTCAATAAGAGTTTCCCGGAGATTTCCCTCCAGTAACTTTCCCTCAATGTCAAGTGCACCTATAAACCCCTTTTCATATTCTCGCAGATCTTTCACCAGTTCCGGATTTTCTTCCAACCTCAGCGGGTTGTGTGATTTTATTTTTACAGCCCCCTTTTTCAAGAGTCCAAAGAGAATCATGGTTAGGATTTTATTAAGTGGCATTTCCATTAGAACTGCAGCTTCCGGAGCTGTAAGTCCCCTTCTAATTCCTGCACCCTCTATCTTTATAGAGGGTGGTAAGTACTTCATCTTTCCTGAACTGACTGACTTAAGCGCCTCAATAATGATAACTATGATTACTGCAAGAAAAATTTTTGCTACAATACTAAAAGTTTTATCGCCACTTAAATTTTTCTTCCACATTTTTTTGAACTTGCTTTTTCCTGTCATTGCAAATTCATGCGGAGGACGAACAGATGATACGAGCTTTTTAGGGAATGATATCCCAAAAAAGTATTGCCTGGAAGGATTAGCCTGCGCGAAATTCCACTCATAATGGAGTCTTTCCTCTTCGAAAAAAATATTCTGCGGTCTTCCTCCATGATTTTCATGCCATCTTCCTTCTCCCTCTTTTACACCTGGAGGAAAAATAAATGTCATTTTTAAATTAGTTGTTCCTGTAACAAAATTCTCACCAAACCATGTTGGAGAAAAAACCACAGAAGCATAGTTTTTGTCGCTCGTATCTTCAAAAACCATTTTTTTATTTATGCCACTAACTACAAGAACTGCACTGCTACCTGGTCCAATTGAATGCTCCCCAAGATGAATTTCGACGCCAATATCAATATATTCAGATTTTCTGATATCATGTAGAGGAATGACTTTGTTAAAACCTTCCTCTTTAATATCCCTGAAAAATGCAGTTTTACTCAGTTCGTCTTTAACTTGTTTTAATAAAATACCTGATTTTTCCTTTAGTTGTGCAGTAACAGAATTAATGTCGTAATCTTCTGTGGGAAATCCTATGTCAACTACATCAATTGCTTTCCCTGTCACATCACAGTAAAATTCTATTTCGTAATCTATTTTTATAGAAGAATCCTGGTTCACAGTCACTTTAACATCCATCTCAGGAACAGAAAAATAGTAATCGGTATCACCATAGGAATTTACTGGCAGTAGAAGGAAGAAAAGACTAATAAAAAATTTGAGGAAATTTTTGCATCCTGATTTTCCCATCTTGATAACTCTTTTTTTTCATTATTTCTTTTGTATGGTTTTGTCAATTTAGTTGACACAATTGTTTGTTTTTAAAATACAATTGAAATCAGGTCATGTTGTTAACACTTGAATTTTTACCGAAATACATCATAATTTACTTATGGCATAATTATTGCTCCAATTAAAAATTGAAAGGAATTAGCAAATTGTGTTGCATAAAATTTTTTATTTTTGTATAAATAAAATTTTTATCAGGAGGAAAAAATGAGTAAACCTAAAATTAAAAACTTCTTGTTTTTTGTTTTCTTAATTTTACTATCAGGGTGTCTTGGCAGGGAACTAACCCGAATAGACCCCCTGACAGAAAGCTACATTCTTGAAGAGGTTCCGGTTCAGAGTTTTGCAGGGGTGGATATTCTCGTTGTTGTTGACAATTCAGGAAGTATGGCTCAGGAGCAGAACATGCTCAAGGAGGCTTTCCCTAACTTAGTGAGGGACCTTCTAAATCCTCCTATTGACCCCACCACAGGACAGAGGACACACGCTCCTGTAAGAGACCTCCATATAGGGGTTGTTAGCACTGACCTTGGAGTTGCAGGCTATCCGGTCCCTTCGTGTGAGAGAAATCCCATGGTAGGCGACGATGCAATTTTACAGCACACTCCCCGCCTTCCTGATTGTGACCCCGCTTATGATACTTACCTTCATTACTCTCTGCCCCAGGGTCAGGACCCAGACCCGACAACTGTTGAAGACCTTGCAAAAGATTTTGGTTGTATAGCAGTTTTAGGAACAAGTGGTTGTGGATTTGAACAGCAACTTGAGGCAGCCAGAAGAGCACTGTATGAGAAATCTCAACCAGGGATGGACAACGCAGGATTTTTAAGGAATGATTCCATATTAACCATTTTAATTGTTTCTGATGAAGAGGACTGCTCCGCGGCCGACCCCACCCTGTTCGATGTTCAAGCCATTCCATGGGACATAAACCTTCAGTGCTTTTATAACAAAGATAAGCAATTTCAAACCCAAAGGTATATTGATGATTTCAAAAATTTGAGATGTTCAACCGGTCCTGGCACATGTCTGGATACTCCTGATAATCTCGTCGTGGGATTCATTGTAGGTGTTCCTCCAGGTTCAGTTTGCGAAAATCCAGGGGATAGACTTGGAGGTTGCCTTGAGGAACCTGCAATGCAGGAGAGGGTAAATAGTACCCAGACGATGGTTGAATGGGTTTGCAGTTATCCGCCCGGATGCACTCCAACTGTGAACTGTTCCACAGAAGCATTCCCCGGCAGGAGATATGTAGAGGTGGCACAGGGTTTAGGTGATAATGCAATAGTTCAGAGTATTTGCACTGATACATTTGTACCAGCTGTTCAGGCACTTACTAATAAGTTGAAGGAAGCTCTTGATAAATTAGGATTCCACCGATACCTCGAAACCGAAAAGGACCCAGATGATCCATGCAGGTGCGTTTCAACCTGCACAATCGTTGAAGAACTAAGTGATAATAGACCATGCCCTCCTGAAAAACCTCCTTACGATGGTGATGGAGACGGGGTTGGGGATACAAAATTAGACCCTGAAACAAATCAGGTGCATACTCTTTGCGAAATACCTCAGGCTGGAGCACAGACGAGTAGATGCGATTTGCCTTGCGATAGCGCTGAGGCAACTTATACCAAGTATCCCGGTAAAGAAGGCTGGTGGTACAATCCGTACGAACCTGCAATGACAGGCAAACTTCCCACTATCCACCTTGAAGGGGTTCTTCCTGCAGCAGGGTCAGGCGTAGGAATTCAGTGCAGGTCAGTAGTTTGTCCGACAACGAGAAAATGCGGAAGCCAGAGTTCACCAGATTCGAAATGCTGTAATATTAATGAATTCTGCTATCCCCCTCCTGATGACCAATTCAGGAAAAACAATGAAGGTTACTGCCTTTTGAGAGAGGATATCTGCGAGCAGTTCGGTGAAAATACATGGTGCCCTGGTTATGGACCCCTTGCAGGTGACCCACTAATTGGAGGTCTTTGCTGTGTAGACCATAATTGGGATGGAAAACTTGACCTCACAGATACTGATGGAGATGGATTACTCGATTCTCCTACACACGAATGCGTGGCAGGTGCTTGCACTCAGGTAAGATAATCATATTCTTTAGACTCTTCCAGATAGCGGAACCAAAACCACTGTCTTAAGTTGACAGGATTTCGTTACGGCTGAGCATATTTTGTATTTCCTCTTCCCTTAAAGCAACCACTTCGTAGAGTTTCTGAAAAGATGCAGGGTAGGCTCTTGTAAATTCAAGAAAACGATTCGCAGGAAGAAAGAGAAGTGAAAGGTCGGTTATGGCATAAACTGTTGCTGTTGCAGGTTTTTTCATTATAGTTGAAATTTCTCCTGCCACATCCCCGCTTTTTAAAGTCGTTATGTATATAAGGCTCGGATTGTCAGAGTGTTTTTCATCAAGGTTAATATTTGGGACTTTCGTTTTCACAACTGCAGCCTCACCCGATACTATGATGTAAATCCCCTTTGCAGATTCTCCTTCCTGAATCAAAACTTCACCAGCAGGGATGAACAATCTATCGAAGAATTCAAGAGCGCTATCTCTTTTTTGAGGTTCTATTGGAAGGAAAACCGCAGAACCTGAAAGGACATTTTCCATTAAACGAACCTCGCAAAATGCTACTATGATTTCTGCAATTTCCGGGATTTTACCTGCAAGATTCTCTATTTTTTCAATAGGGGTAGCAAGTAAAAACCCGCTTGTTACTCCCTGAACTGTTGCACTTCGGGGTGCTTTTGCAACAATCCCCATCTCCCCTATAAAAGCACCTGGTCCTAAAGTTGCAATATGCTTCAAACTCATCTGCGAAGTTTTTCCCGGGCTGTCTTCCGCCTTTCCATGAGTAAAAATTTTTACTTCTCCAGACGCTATCAAGTAAAATTCGTCAGGCCAGTCACCCTGCTTTATAATAATTTCATTAGCACTGAATCGCTTGGGAACAAAACAGGAAGCAAGTTCAATAAAATTCTCCCCCTGCAGCGAACTAAAAAGCGGGAAAAAGGGTAAAAAGGGCTCCTTTTCTTGTATGGACCTTTCAAGATTGATCGCTTCTTTTGTGGCGACGAGAACCCTTTTAGCCTCTTCGATAAGTCTATTTCTGTCAAGGGGTATGGCCTCAAGTTCTTTTTCGCTAATTGTTACAGGAAGAGGGGGCACTGGCATCGTGGTATGGCGAATTCTTTGACTCCCCTTCTGATAAAGTTGCACTATTAGATTTTTTAAATCCTCCGAATCACCCTTTTGCTCTTCCACTATTCTTAGAGCAACAAGAGCCATCGGGAGATTACCTGTCCTTGCAAATTGTTTTCCCGATTCTATCAAACCTTCCATTCCGGCATCTCTTTCTCCAATTTCAAGACATGCCATTGAAAGTTCAAACCAGAGATTACACGAAGGACTTCCCTTTTGCATGAGCGCAACGGCACAACGAAGAGCCTCGATTTTTTTCCCCGAATTTATGAGTTGTTGAAGATATTCATAATCCACTGTCATTTCATTCTTCCTTTTTTGTTATGTCATGATTTTTTGGCATGGTTCAAAAAATTGGGCTTGATAAATCAAGCCCCTACAATAAACGATGAAATTTTGCCCCTTTTTTGCCACTTTTGTGGATAATTGATTTCGTGCTTTTTAAATTTTGAACCATGCCAATTTTTTAAAACTACATATTTTAGAATGTCGTGGTAAAAGTCAACAAAAAATTTATTTTAGAAAATGCGTTTGGTTAGATTTGCCACATAAATTATTTACTACATTTTTTGTTTATTGTTGTTGACATTTTAAAAATCATTATTTAGAAAAAGGAAACAATTTTATGGGGTTAAAAATGAACTGGGTTCCATCTTTTCAATTAGAAAAGAAAGTAAAAGAAATAATTAGCTCCTATCCTGAACCACAATCAGCCTGTCTTCCAATTCTTCACGAAATACAATCGCAAAGCGGTTATATCCCTCGGGAAAGTATATCATGGGTTGCAAAGACTATAAAAGTTCCTCGAAGTCAGATTGAAGGGGTGATTAGTTTTTACACCATGTTTAAAACAGAACCGGTGGGCAAATATCATCTTGAACTATGCACCAATATTTCCTGTTCATTATGCGGGTCAGAATCCATTCTTAGAACAATTGAAAAGGAATTAGGAATAAGAGCGGGCGAGACAACTAAAGACGGACTTTTCACATTAAGTGAAGTGGAATGCCTTGCGACATGCGGCATGGGTCCAGCCATGCAGGTGGGAGATGAGATTTACGAAAAACTTACACCAGAAAAAGTCATCCAGATTATATCTGATTTTAGAAAAAGGGGATAATTATGGAACACAAGTATTTGACAAGGAACTTTGATAATCCAGATGCTCTTACAATCGAAGGGTATGAGCGGTCTGGAGGATATAAGGCAGCAAGAAAAGCTCTGGGAATGAAACCATCTGAAATTATCGCCTGCGTCAGGGATTCAAATCTCAGGGGAAGAGGTGGCGCTGGTTTTCCAACAGGAGTCAAATGGGGTTTTCTTCCAAACGATGGGAGACCCAGATACCTTGTGGTTAATGCAGACGAAGGAGAACCAGGCACTTTTAAAGACAGGCAGCTTATGGAAAGAGACCCTCATCAACTCATTGAAGGGATAATCATATCTTCTTATGCTATTGGTTCACATCATGCTTTTATATACATTCGAGGAGAACTTGCGAAGGCAGCAAAAATACTGCAAAAGGCAATAAAAGAAGCAGAAGAAAAGGGGTACTTAGGGGATAGATGTTTCGGCTCGGATTTCTCATTGAAAATAACAGTTCACAGGGGGGCTGGAGCGTATATCTGTGGTGAAGAAACTGCACTCCTCCAATCAATTGAAGGGAAAAGGGGCGAACCAAGGCTCAAACCACCTTTTCCTGCATCAGTGGGTGCTTTTAAGTTACCAACCATCATAAATAATGTGGAAACCATAAGTGCCATTCCCCATGTTATTTCTATGGGTGGAAAAGCATACGCGGAACTCGGTGTCGAAAAAGAGGGGGGAACAAGAATCTTCTGTTTGAGTGGTCATATTCAAAAGCCGGGTCTTTATGAATTACCGGTTGGATTTAATTTAAAAAGCTTGATTTATGAAATTGGAGGAGGAATAAGGGGTGGAAAAAAATTAAAGTCGGTTTTCCCAGGTGGAAGTTCTACTCCGGTTCTGAGAGCAGAAGAAATTGATATTCCATGCAGTATTGAGGGGGTTCTAAAAGCAGGCTCAATGATTGGAAGTGGTGCAATTGTTGTTATGGATGAAACAACATGCATGGTCAGAGTTGCCTGGAGACTTGCTCGTTTTTACAGACATGAATCATGTGGGCAATGCACTCCATGCAGGGAGGGAACATGGTGGCTTCAGCAAACTCTCCAGCGCATAGAATATGGTTCAGGCACAAAAGAAGATTTGAAAATTGTGGAAAGAATATGTCAGGGGATGTCAGGTACAACAATCTGTCCCTTTGGAGATGCTGCTTCAATGGGAGTTGGGTCATATATTAAAAAATTTCGTGAGGAATTTGAAGAACATGTTATAAAGGGTAAATGCCCTTATGGAAACAAATTTCTTGCAAACTGGGAGGTAAATTGAAATTAACTACAATAATTTTTTACTTACTCTCAATAATTAGTGTTTTTTCGGCACTTATAGTTGTAACCGCACGTTCCCCGATGCGGTCAGCTCTGGGTCTTATGTTTACATTTTTGGGTCTGGCTGGAATTTATGTTCTTCTCCACGCCCATCTGCTGGCAGTTGTTCAAATTCTCGTTTACGCTGGTGGCGTTACCGTTCTTTTTGCCTTTGTAATACTTATGATAAGGCATGGAGAACAGATATCCTACTCGGGACCATTTATGCCTGTAAGAGTTCTAAGTGTTCTAACTGTGCTTTATTTGGTTTATTTGGTTGGTCCCATTTACCTTGAGGTGCAGAGGGTGAAAAATGCACTACCTGCTGGTTTCGGTACGGCAAGAGCACTGGGTGAATCTCTTTTTTCTTCAAAGCATATCATTGCATTTGAAGCAGTTGGCATTTTGCTTCTTGTAACCATGGTTGCTTCAATTGCACTTATAGGAAGGCACAGGAAAACTAAAGAAAATCAAAAGGAAGAAGAAAAGCTCGAAAACCGTGTTGAAAAAGTTATCCCCGATGGAGGGAATACTGATGCTTAATGAAATTTCAATAAATCACTGCTTGATTCTTTCAGGAATCCTTTTTTCTATCGGAGTGGCTGGATTTTTAACGAGACGCAACCTCATTGCAGTTTTAATGTGCATAGAAATAATGCTAAATTCTGCCAACCTGCTACTCGTCTCCTACAATAGATTTAACCCATCCAATCATGCAGGACAGATTTTTGCTCTTTTGAGTATTGTGATTGCGGCTGGAGAGGCTGCAATCGGACTTGTCATAGCAATAAATGCTTTCAGGCTTTTAGGAACCATTCGGACAGACGAAATAAAGGAGATGAAAGACGATGCCTGAAGATAAATATTATCCTCTGGCTTTTGTGGTGGGGCTCCCCCTTTTAGGTGCTATCCTCAACGGTTTCGTTCTGGATTGGCTTGGGAGGCTTTTAGGAAAAAAGGTCCATAAAATACTTGTTTCAAGAGTTGTTGTTGGGACGGTTGCAGTTCTATCAGTATTTCTTTCTTTTGTTGTGGCTCTTTATGCAGTCGTATGGCACTTACCCTTAGTGAAGGAAGGGGAGGAAGCACCATGGCTATCCTTCACTCTATGGAACTGGATAAAAGTAGGTGGATTGTCTATCGATTTGAAGTTGTTCCTTGACCCTCTGAGTGCTGTTATGGTTTTGGTGGTTACAGGGGTAAGTTCAGTAATTCATTTCTATTCAACCGGTTATATGGCACACGACCCTTCTCATCGTCGCTATTTTGCTTTTTTAAACCTCTTTGTTTTTTTCATGGTTCTGCTCGTTTTAGGCGACAGTCTGCCTGTTATGTTTATAGGGTGGGAGGGGGTCGGACTCTGTTCTTACCTGCTCATTGGATTCTGGTACGAAGATAAGGCTAAGGCTCAAGCAGGTAAAAAAGCCTTCGTAGTAAACAGAATCGGTGATTTTGGATTTCTTCTTGGTATTTTCCTCATAGGAACTGTTACAGGAAAAGTAGATTTCCATGGCATAAAAGAAAATCTGGGTATGTTAGGAAGCGGGGAGGTCTTAGGTATATCTCCTATCACCCTTGCATGTCTACTTCTTTTTCTTGGAGCAACCGGTAAAAGTGCTCAGATTCCTCTTTATATATGGCTGCCTGACGCAATGGCAGGTCCCACTCCCGTTTCTGCATTGATTCATGCTGCAACCATGGTAACAGCAGGGGTTTACATGATAGCGAGGCTAAACTTTTTGTACATGGCAAGCCCACCTGCAATGGCTGTAGTTGCACTTGTCGGTGCAGGAACAGCAATCCTTGCTGCAACTATAGGTTTCGCCCAGAATGATATAAAGAAAGTGCTTGCATATTCTACTATAAGTCAGCTCGGTTATATGTTTATGGCTGTTGGTGTTGGGGCATTTGCTGCAGGCATATTTCATTTGATGACTCATGCATTTTTCAAAGCCTGTTTATTCCTTGGAGCAGGGTGTGTAATCCATGCGATGCATGAGCGTCAGGATATTCAGGAAATGGGGGGACTTCGGAAAAAACTACCCCACACTCACTGGACATTTTTAGTGAGTGTCCTTGCCATTTCTGGAGCACCATTCTTTTCAGGCTTTTTCTCCAAAGATGAAATTTTATGGAGAGCATTCTCTGCAAACTTCCAGTATGCTCCATGGGTTCCAAAAGTAGCATGGATTTTAGGTGTAATTGGGGCTGGAATGACTGCCTTTTACATGTTCAGGTTATATTTTTTGACCTTTGCTGGAAAATTCAGAGGTCCAGGTGAACTTTCTAATAAAATCCACGAGCCATCTTATCTTATGATAATCCCCATTATGATTTTGGGTGTTCTTGCAGTTATTGGAGGGTTTGTAGGAATGCCTCATACCTTTCATCTTTTTCCAAATTATTTCGAGCATTATCTTGAGCCAGTACTGGCACAAATGCCATCACAGGGTGGTACAGCAGAGGAATGGGGTGTTATGGGATTAGGTCTTGGGACTGCGCTGCTCGGTTTTTCTGTGGCATGGATTCTTTATGGTAGAGGTCCTTCACTTGCTATCATAAAAATTACCGGGACAATTCCAAAGTTGTACAAAATTGTTGCAGGAAAGTTTTTTGTTGACGAAATTTATGGAATACTGGTGGTTAGACCCATAGGCTGGCTCGCTGCCTTCAGTCACCGGGTTGTTGACAGATTCATCATTGATAAAATCATGGTGGAAGGTTCGGCATGGATTGCCGGAGTCTGCGGATGGTTACTGCGAAAAGTGCAAAATGGCATAATTCACAGGTATGCATGGGTTATGGCTTTTGGTTTAACGGTTTTCATTTACATAGCAGCTCGTCCAATGCCGGATATTGATGTTTCAGTTGGACAGGATGGTCTGGTGGAGTTTTCCAACATGCATAAACATGCAGGTTACTTAATGAGCTGGGATTTTGATGGTGATGGAAAATTTGAAGTTATCTGGAGTGAAAAAAACAACTTTAAATACAAATACCCAAAGTCAGGTAAATGGGTCGCGAAAATGAGAGTTCGCTCTCCATGGGGATTTGAAAGAGAGAAAAAAATTAATGTAGTTATTGATACAAAAAAGTAAAAGGATATGTCGGTAATGGCTCAACTCAAAAATCATATATGTACAATTTTACTGCTACTACCATTAATCACATCCATAATTTTGCTCTTTTTCCCTAAAAAAGCAAAAAGGGCAATGTACGGTTTTTCATTGATATTATCTGTTATAGGATTTGCTCTTTCTCTTTATCTGCTCAAAGGGAACTATTCGCAAGGACAATTCAACTTTATGGAAAAAGCAAACTGGATTCGTTCTTTCGGTATCAGTTATTACCTTGGCGTTGATGGATTATCATTATTTTTGGTTATCCTTACGAAGTTCCTCATGCCCATAGCAATACTTAGCTCATATACTGCTATAAAAGACAGAATAAAAACCTACCTTATTGTTTTCTTTCTGCTTGACACAGCGATGGTGGGCACCTTTATGGCTCTCGATTTATTCCTGTTTTTCATATTCTGGGAACTGATGCTAATACCAATGTATTTTATTATAGGCGTGTGGGGTAGTGAAAACAGGATTTACGCTGCGGTCAAGTTTTTTATTTTTACAATGGTTGGCTCTGCATTAATGTTTGTGGCACTGCTTTTTTTAGTTGCTCAATACAAAAAACTCACCGGCACTATTACCTTTGATTATTTCGAACTTCGAAGAGTTATGCTCCCGCACGGGATTCAAATGGCTCTCTTTCTTGCTTTTGCTCTCTCCTTTGCCATCAAAGTTCCACTATGGCCATTCCACACATGGCTTCCTGATGCTCATGTTGAAGCACCAACAGCAGGAAGCGTAATTCTTGCTGCAGTATTGCTGAAAATGGGGACTTATGGATTTATGCGTTTTGCAATCCCGCTTTTCCCGTATGCAGCATTCAATGCAGGACCAACAATTGTATTGCTTGCTATTACAGGAATTATTTTTGGTTCGTTTGTTGCGTGGATGCAAAAGGATTTGAAAAAACTGGTTGCTTATTCTTCAGTAGCTCACCTCGGATTTGTAATGCTCGGGATGTTTGCTCTTACAAATAGAGGTATGGCTGGAAGTGTTTATCAAATGCTAAACCACGGGATAAGCACCGGGGCACTGTTCCTTCTGGTTGGCGTGATTTACGAGAGAAGACATACGAAACTCATTGAGGAATTTGGAGGGCTTGCAAAGGTAATGCCCGCTTATGCAGCTATATTTGTTATCATTACTCTTTCAAGTATAGGGCTACCGGGTACAAACGGTTTTGTCGGAGAGTTTTTAATTCTCTGGGGAACATTTACTTCAAAAGTTCTTATGCATCCGAGGTGGCTTACGGCAATAGCAGCAACTGGTGTTATATTAGGTGCAGTTTATATGCTTTCAGCAGTTTTGAGGGTCTTTTTTGGAAGTTTAAAAAATCCTAAAAATAAGAATCTTCCTGACTTAAACGCAAGGGAATGGGCTTGCCTTCTACCACTGGTTTTCTTTGCTATTTTTATGGGGCTCTTTCCAAACCTCTTTATGAAAAGAATAGAACCTTCAATGGAACTTATCAGAATGGACTACCTTGATAAAGCAAAAAAATGTGAAACTTTAACAAAGGCAACTCTGGATAAACCTGTTGACTTTTTACTTCCTGACGGAGTAAGGGGAGGAATAATTTTTACCAGACCAACACCACCTGTAACTGCTTCAACATCCAATCCACTTTCAACACTGAGAAAAGTCAGCAATCCAGTTCAAATGCCACCGATACAAAAGGATACACCTCCTTCGGAGGGAGGAGAAGGTAAGCCATGAGTTTCATAAATTCACTTTTACCACTTTTACCAATAGGAATACTAATTTCAGGTGCCGTAATAATTATGATAGTTGATGCTTTCTTTCTTCTTCCCGGTAAAAGGGCAGGAGCTCTTGCCGGGAATTTTGAGGTGCGAAAACGCTTTAACGAAATTAAAGCGTTAGAAGAACCAGAAGAAAAGTGGACGCTTGAAAGAAGCGGTGCATCGGCAATTTTTTTCCTCCTTGCATTCTTTGCAACTGCTATCCTTATTTCTGGAAAATTCGCTGGTAGTACACCTGCAAGAATTTCAAATTCTTTAATATTCGATACCCTTTCTATCTTTGGAATTTTATTAATTGCTGGAGCCGGTTTTCTTTCATCCCTGACAGGAGGTGGATATTTCAATGAGTTAAAAGCAGACAGGGGTGGTTTTTTCCCTATTATTTTACTTACATCAGCAGGCGCAATGGTGCTTTCAAGTGCTGGTGATATGATAGTATTTTTTGTCGGTCTCGAAGCAATGAGCCTTGGCGCTTATTCATTGACAGGGTTTAGAATTGTCTCTCCACGGAGCATCGAAGGTTCGATGAAATACTTCCTTTTAGGGAGTTTTGCTTCTGCTTTGATGCTCTACGGATTTGCTCTAATTTATGGTGAAACTGGTGCAATTGCTTTTGAAGAAATAGGAAATGCAATTACAAAAACACAATCAATAAATACCCTTTTGATTTTAGGAATGCTATTAGTTCTATCGGGGCTCTGTTTCAAAATCGCCGCTGTTCCATTCCACATGTGGACACCGGAAGCGTATCAGGGAGCCCCGACCCCTTCGACTGGATTTATGGCTACGGTGATAAAATCTGCAGGCTTTATAGCCATGATAAGAGTTTTAGGGACCGCTTTTAAAGAAACAAGTGTTGGAGGACCACCATTTGGATGGGCAGCAATTTTAGGAGTTGTTTGTATTGCCACGATGTTCTGGGGAAATCTTGCTGCATTAAAGCAGAAAAATATTAAAAGGATGCTTGCGTATTCGAGTATTGCTCACGCTGGCTACATGCTCGTTGGAGTTGTTGCAGGATGGGTCTATCCATCAGCAAGTGACAGGTCACTGTGGGCTATTCCTGACTTCGTTCGTGCTTCGATAATTTATTATCTTGCAACTTACATAGTAGCAAACGCGGGAGCATTTGCTGTAATCTCAATGGTTTGCGGAAAAGGTGCAGAGGCAACCAGCATTGAAGATTATAGAGGTTTTGGTAGAAGGCATCCAGTGCTTGCTGCTGCGCTTTCAATTTTTCTCCTGAGCCTCCTTGGAATGCCACCACTTGGAGGCTTCTTTGCGAAATTATATGTTTTCAGAATTGCCGTTGAAAGCAATTTGTGGCTTTTAGCTCTTCTGGGAATGATAGCAAGTGTCATAAGTGCGTATTACTATCTTGGAGTTATCGTTGTAATGTATATGAAGGAAAAGGATGAAACTCAAGAAGAAACCTTCCCAATCCATTCATTTCAGATGGAAACAGCCATAGCAATTTCCTTCGCACTCGTTTTATTCCTTGGCATCTACCCCTCACCCCTTCTCTCCTTCCTCCTCTCCTGAAAAGTGTAAAGTTGAATCAACCTATAAGGTAATTCCATCGGGAACGGAGCAGGATGCCCCACTTTCGTTGCAGGTTCTGTGGAAAATGTCCATACACTTTATCCTTTCTCGAACCAATCAACTTCCATCCCGGTTTTTCCTGCTTTTAAACCCTCCAATTCTGCAAGTTGAAACAAGTAAGGTAATCGTCTTTTGATTTTGGCTGCAAGTTTTTCATGTTCAAATATCTCATCAAATGACCGGCCATTTTTTATTCCTCAATTTTCCTATAGGCGAAATGACATATAAAGTATCGGGCGTATCTGAAGTTCTCCGAAGGAGAATTTGCGAGGAGTGCCGAAGGCACAAAGCCAGATACGCTCTGTTAGGCGAGGCTCGGCTTTTATCTTTCAATCAGCCCGTCAATTTCCTCTCGTTTAGATGGCTCTGTATAAAATGAAGCATTATCATGATTCCATTTAACTCTATCTCTACTATCCTGTCTTATATACCCTTTGCAGAGTAATGAATGAATGAGGGGTTTTAATTTTTCACGAGACAAATCTATATTCTCACCTATCGTTTTCAAAGTTAATCGGCGAGGGTTTCTTCTAAGAACTCTCAATATCTTTAATTCGTTCTCATCTACCAGCGCTAAAATCTGATTTGCGTTGCGACCAGTACTTGAAAAAACTATATTGCCATTTCTGAAAATAATAAGTTCTTTAGGATGAAAATTGTCCCATCGTTCATCAGTAAGTGGTCTTGTTGCAATTATATCATTTCCACATAGGCGGAAATTCAGAAAAATAAATGATTCCCGCTGGAGGAATGGGTTCCTGCTATAGGAATAGATTCCTGCTTCCGCAGGAACAAGGTTTACCTCTGCAAATGCAGTGACAGGAATGACAGTTTGCCCTCGTGAAAACGGAGGCGGGAATGGCAAATTCGTCTACAAAATTTTGAAGGGTAGTAAGTGCAAAAAGGCTTGACAAAAATTAAATTAAAGGAAATTTTTTATTATTTAGATACGATAAAAGAATAGTTCGATTCAGGATATAATAAAATTACAGATTTAAAAATTAAAATCCTGAAAGACAAATTATCTTAAGCACAGAAGAAGTAGCAAAGATTCTTGATTCAGTGGACAATATCAAACATAAGGCAATCCTGATGCTTGTTTATTCTGCTGGTTTACGGGTAGGAGAAGTGGTAAAATCAAAACCAGAAGATATTGATAGTAGTCGTCTATCATCCCAAAACTGGACAAAAGTCCACATTGTCGTCAATGAACAAGTTAGGCGAAATGGTGGCTTTTAGTATGGTAAAATAATATTAAAATATTAAAGTGAAAATATGAAAACTTGCCACAAGATAATCATCGGCGATTCAAGATGGATGAAAGAAGTTGATGATGAATCAGTCCATCTCATCATTACATCCCCTCCTTATTGGCAACTGAAGGATTATGGAAATGGTAAGCAGATTGGGTTCAATGATACCTACGAAGAATATATAAACAACCTTAATTTGGTGTGGAATGAATGTCACAGGGTTTTACATAATGGCTGTCGTTTGTGCATTAATATCGGAGACCAGTTTGCTCGTTCTGTATATTATGGAAGGTATAAAGTCATTCCGATAAGGACAGAAATCATCAAGTTTTGCGAGAGTGCAGGCTTTGATTATATGGGTGCTATTATATGGCAAAAAATAACTACATGCCATACTACAGGCGGAGCAACAGTAATGGGCTCTTACCCATACCCGAGAAACGGCATTCTTAAATTAGATTACGAATTCATCTTAATTTTTAAGAAATATGGAAATCCTCCAAAGGTTAGCAAAGAAATTAAAGAGCAATCAAAATTAACAGATGAGGAATGGAATCAATATTTTACAGGACACTGGAATTTCCCCGGGGAAAAGCAGGATAAACACTTAGCAATGTTCCCTGACGAGTTGCCAAGACGGCTTATCAAAATGTTCAGTTTTGTTGGGGATACAGTCCTTGACCCATTTCTTGGTAGTGGAACCACCTCTTTGGCAGCTAAAAATCTGGATAGAAATTCTATCGGATACGAAATAAACGAAGATTTCTTACCAATTATAAAAGAAAAACTTGGATTAAAGCAGAGTACTCTATTACAAGATAGAACTTTTGAGATAATTAGGCAAAAAGAGCTCTCAATAGATTTTAGAGAAGAAATTAAGAAATTGCCATATATTTTTAAAGACCCAATAAGATTTGATAAAAAGATTGACCCAAGAAAATTAAGATTTGGCTCTAAAATAGATAATTCTCATTCCGAAAGAGAAACGTATTATACGGTAAAAGATTTAATCTCACCTGAGTTTTTGATTCTAAATGATGGGTTAAAAATCAGGTTGTTGGGCGTAAAAGAGAAACCAGGAAAGAACGGAGAGGCGATACAATTTTTAAAAGAAAAAACTCGTGGACAAAAGGTATTCATAAAGTTTGATAATATAAAATATGATGAAAAAAATAACTTGCTTTGCTATCTTTATTTATGGAATAAGACTTTCATAAATGCCCATTTGATTAAAAATGGTCTGGTGGATGTGGATACTGCTTTTGATTATAAATATAAGGAGAAATTTTTAAACTTACGAAATGAATCAATCAAAGAGGCTTAGTATGAAAATAAAAATTACAATTGAAGAGATCAGAAAATATCTGGATATTGAAACGCCAGAATTCCCTAAGTATGTGGCACCGCTTATTAATTTAGCAAATCAGTATGCACAGGGAACGAGACCGAAGGTTGTAGGTCAGATGAGCGAACTTATTCAGGAATTTGAAGGGAAAACACTACGTGAATGGGAAGAGTGGTACTTGAAGAAAAAACCTGCTGCAATAAGGAATGCAACAGAGAAGATATTACTGAAATTGAAAGAACTTAAAAATGCCTTAAATAAAATTGATCAGGCAACTGTTGAACAGTGGGTAAGAGATTTAGTAATCGTGAAAACCTTTGCAGGACTGAGATTTCAGGAAGCAATTTTGAAGAAAGGTGCAGAAATTAAAGGAACAAATTATAGGCTAGCAGAACCTGATGAAGAATCAAAAGGGATAGATGGTTTTATTGGAGACATTCCAGTATCTATAAAGCCGCATACCTATGAGGTGAAAGCTGCATTACCTGAGCACATAGAGACTAAAATTATCTACTACAGAAAGATTGACGATGGAATTGAGGTAGATTATGGAGAAATTTTTTAGAAAGCCACCCCATCGCCTAACACAGCATAAAAGGTTCGTGCCTTACGGCACTCACCCAAATTTTTGCTTCGCAAAAACTTCTTTTATGCTGGGAACGTTATACGCCATTTCGCCTATAGGAAAATTGAGGAATAAAAAATGTCCAGTCATTTGATAGAGATATTTGAAGATGAAAAACTGGTAGAGAAGATAAAAAGACGCTTACCTTACTTGTTTCAAATTGCAGAGTTAGAGAGTTCAAGAGCAGGAAAAACTGGGATGGAGGTTGGATCGGTTCGAGAAAGGATAATAGTTGCATTACTCATCTATAAATTTGGCGAGGCAAATGTAGAAACCGAAATCCCCATCACAGAACCGGAAGTGGACGCAAAACTGTTTGGAGAACCAGTGTCTATTAAAACGATTACGGGTAAAAGCTTAGGCGGGGTCAAACTTATATGGACAGTTGATGCTCAAAAGGCAAAAGAATTTCGTGAGAACTATTATCCCCATTGCGATATTTTACTTGTTCAGATTAACTGGAGTGATGTCGGAGGTTTCTATTATATTCCTTTAGAGGTTCAGAAAATGCTTTTTGATGAAATAGGAAGACAAAGTTACATTAAACTCCCGAAGCCCGGAACGAATCCGAGAGGTGTTGAGATTACAAAGGAAGCATTATCAAGTTTAGTCAAAAACAGGGATTCAAAACGGATTGAAATAAATTGGCAAAGAACAAAAATAGAGTTCAACACTTACAAAAGATGGGTTGACCTTTGGAGGGAGGATTAAAATGGGATATAATCAGAGAAAAAAAGGCACCAAAACAAGCGCTTTTGGCTCTCCCGGAAGAATCAATCATGATTCCACCCCTTTCTACAAGAG